>JABAOH010023950.1_pt1 | contig 37027 bp, 33 predicted proteins | sample 7062181 | NCBI WGS metagenome assembly JABAOH01 (sample SAMN14538630, study PRJNA623070) | marine sediment metagenome | biome: marine biome [ENVO:00000428]; feature: marine pelagic biome [ENVO:01000023]; material: deep marine sediment [ENVO:00002113]; isolation source: pool of 5 deep marine... | reverse complement strand
CCGCCTGGACTTGGACTCCAGGGCTATGGCTTGGAAGGTCTCGAGGCTCGGGGTTATCGACAGCGGCTGTACGCTCGCGTGCTCGCCTTGGAGGACAGCACTGGGGAACGCGTCGCAGTCGTCGTAGCAGATCTCCAGGCGATCTCGCCGAACATTCACCGCCACGTCGCGCGTAAGCTCGCACAAGACCACCCTTCGGTTCGCATCGGCCCCGACCGACTGCTGTTGGCCGCGACTCACACCCATGCAGCACCATCCCACTACAATGCAGAAGCGGTCTTCAACGAGAACGCGTCCTCGATCCCCGGGTACGACGAGCATGTCGCGCAGTTTCTCGCCGACCGTATCACTGAAGGCATCGTGCGGGCGTTCGACAGGCAACGGTTTCGGCCAGCCAAGGCGGCATGGGGAACTCGAGTTGTTCGCGGGGTGACCCGGAACCGCAGCTACGAAGCCTATCTGCGGAATAGGGGGAGCGTGCCGCCTGGGTTCCCGGCGTCAGTGACGGAGGCGGTAAACCAGAGGTGGACCATGCTCAGGGTCGACACCCTGAGCAGCGAGCGGGACATCTACGCCCCGGCCGGAGCGCTCAGCGTGTTCGGCATTCACTCCACCGTCAATCCGATCGCGAACGACCTGTATGATGGCGACATCCACGCTTACGTGTCCCGGGCCGTGGAGGCGTTCATCGATAGCCTCACTGCGGGACCTCCGTCGGTCGATGACCCCGATCCGCGGCCCAGCAGCGTACATCTGCTTGCCAATGGTGCAGAGGGCGACGTATCGCCGGCCTGGTCCCCGGAGTCCCGGTGTGACCCCCCCTGGTTGGATCGAGCGCTGAGACCGGGCGGCGCGCGAGCGCCGCGCGGTGCGGACGAGTGGCGGCGGATTTCCCCCGAGCGACGGGCGGTATGTCTTACCGCCGCCCGCAACGACATGATCCGGATCGGCACTGCCATGGCCCGCGTGGCGAACGGCCTGTTCCAAGACCTCGCCCAGCGGCTCGCGGACACACTGACGCTCTCCCGCGCCTTCGTAGCGTTCGACCTGCGCGGGCACACCACCGCATCCGGCACCACCCTTCCAGCCGATCCCATGGTCGGTTCCGCCCTCCTCGGCGGGGGGGAAGACGGGCGCACCCGCTTCTACGGGTGGAGGGATTTTGGAATCTTCCCCGCCGGTTTCGAGGAGGGAATCGAGGCCACCGACCCGAAGAACCCCGATCCGTTGCAGCGCCCGAAACGGAAGGCCGCGCCGGCCATATACAGCGTGATCGTGGGAGAAGGACTGCCGTTCTCGACGCAGCTCATGGTGGTGCGACTGGGGGACATGTTTGTCGCAGCCGTGCCGACGGAGGTGACCACGGTCGCGGCATTCCGGATGAGACGAGCCGTCATTCAAGCGGCCCGCCAGCGTGGCCACAGTGGTGCCGACGCCACGCTGCTCGGGCTGGCCAACGGGTACCTACTCTACACCACCACGGCCGAGGAATACATGATGCAGCATTATGAGGGAGGGGCGACCCTCTACGGGCATCAGACCGCGGTGGTGTTTGAGGAGGAGCTCGCTCGCCTGACGGAATCTGTAGTGTCAGGAGCGCCCGTGGTGGATGTCGGACCGATCCTCCAGAAACCCGGGGAATCGAAGGCGATGATGCCACAGCGCAGTGAACCCTCCCCGGCGGCGCGGGCAATCACGCGTTCCGGATGCCGCGGCGACACCGTGATCGTGCGATGGCGCGACGCGCATCCCGGGAGCCTGGTGCCGGCGGACGGCCTGGTACTCGAGTTCACCAGATCCGGTCCGGGAGGCGTCGTCACGGCATGGGATGACGATGTCGCCGTGGAGGTGCGAGCTATCGGATCTCGGGCTGGGGGGGGTTACGAATGGGAGGCCAGGTGGCTGCCCCCGCCAGTAACGGGTGTAGACCATACGTTCGCACTGTTGCCACGGCGGGGCCACTCTGATGGGGCTCGAAGTTACCCCGCGGTCGGCCCAGTGTCGTTTACGTGCCGGCCGTGAGGATCGCCGCAGGTGGCAGGACCCCGCGAGGCTAACTCCCGACCTCACGGCAACCACACTGAGGCCGTAGCAGCAGCACGTCGAGGACGCCCGGCGTCACTGGCCATGACGCATCTGCTGCGGAGAACGCCCCACGGCGTGAGCTTCGCGGATCCCGGCGCTCTGACGGTGGCCTGCCTGGTGACAGCCGGCGCTTCGCTCGTCGCCGTCTACCTGCCCGCACGGAAGGCGACGAAGGTCGATCCCATGGCTGCGTTGCGCGTGGAGTGACGGTTTATTCCTCGCGCGGCGTCCCATGAATTAGTTTTCATAAGAGCGGGTCGGCCTGACTCCTTGGCTCCAGCCGATCACCGTCCCGTCCTAACGCCTCGGTTACGGGGTGTAGCAACGTTCAGCGCAGCTCAGCCCGGACGGGCTAACCGATGTGGGCACAATACGAAGTGTGGAACGCCCTGCGCGAGGCGGAAGACAAGCTCCACAGCTTGGGGGGCAAGGCACCTTCCAGCCGGCACCTCTGGGAGAAGTTTTCCGCACTGCACCGGCGGCTACACCATGACCCCCCGGCGGGAAAGAGCGAAACTATGGAGCGGCTCAGAGCCATGCGCGACGAGTGCTGGGCCGAGCTAGCGCAGTTCCGCACGGCCGTCGAAGAGGCCCTCACCATTGCGGAACGGCGCGACGCCAGCTGGTGGTAGCAGGTTCCCGGGCCGCTGCCAGTACGGCATCTTCAGGACTCGCACGCAACCATCGATACGTGCGGCATATCAGAGAATTGAACCGTAACGCTGTGGAGCCGCCGTGCGGCAGGCTGCCCTGACCCTTCCGGTCCTCTCGATGGGCGTCGCGGTCCTCGCTGGCTGCGGTGGCTCGGCCCCCGGCTACGGGGTCCAGCGCACCGACTCCGCCGGCATCGAGGTCGTGACCTACCAGGGTTCCGACCGACCCCTCGACTGGCGCTTCGAGGCGGTCCTGAGCCTCGGCGGCAAGGAGACGGACGAAGAGGCCTTCTACCAGTTAGCCGAGAGCAGTGTTGGTGGCGACACGCGGGGCAACATCTACGTGCTGGATCGCACGGCCCGCCGGGTCGTGGTGTTCGACTCAGGGGGGACGTTCCTCCGGGCCATGGGGCGAGAGGGTGGTGGACCAGGCGAGCTGCGCTTCCCGATAGCCCTGGCCGTCTCGCCTTCGGGAGTGGCTAGCGTGCTGGACCTCGGCAAGTGGGCCCTGGTACGGTTTGGTCCCGACGGCGCGGTCCTGGAGCAGGTGAGGGCCGAGTTGCAGTACGGCGGGGGCCGGATGTACGACCGGGACGGCGTGTTGCTGTTCGGCCTCCAGGAGTTTGACGGCAGCCAGGGCAGATTCACCGACCGGCTGCTGCAGGTAACCGAGGCCGACACCCTCGAGGTTGTGAGGCTGGAGCGTCCCGCAGGAACCTCGATCACGCTGGAGAGCTGTGGCATGCGGCTGGCGGGTATGGCGCCGGTCTTCGCCGCGCGGCTGCGATGGACGGCCCTGGATGAGCTCGTCGCCGTCAGCACCAGCCCGGCATACGAGGTGGCCTTCTACGTCGGCGAGGTACCAGTGCGCCTGATGCGCCACAAGGTGGAGCCCGTGCCCGCGACGACCAAGGCCGCCGTGCTGAGGATCGGCGAGGGGATGCGTGTTCAAACGCCCGGCGGCGTGCGGGTGTGCGATCCCCAGGAGGTCGTGGAACAGCGTGGGGTGGCCGACGTGATTCCGGCGATTGGTGAGATGGCAGCGGGACCGGGGGGGACTCTCTGGATCCGCCGCGACGCCGGTCCGGAACGACCCGCGCCCATCGACCTGTTTGACCGGGACGCCGGGTACCTGGGCACGCTTCCGGAGGGATCCCCGTTCCCCGTGCTGGTGCTGGGCGACCGCCTTGCCGCTATCGAGACTGACGAGCTGGACGTGGACCGGCTGGTCGTCTACCGCGTGGATCGCCCGAGGATTGATCGATAAGCGAACGCTGATCAGTCTAGGCGGACAGGTCCTTGCTGATCCACGCACCGATCTGCGTTCAGAGGATTATCTGCGGCCGTGTGGTGCGCATTCAGAGAATCATGCGCAGCCGCGTGAGCGCTCGCAGGGACCCGGCGGCGCGCGTGATATGCCACGACCTTGTGAGACGGCACACTAGAGCTTGAGGTTCTTGGAGAGGTACACCCTCAGCGGACACTTGCAGTACCAGCGGCCCCGGTAGTGCGCGGCAAACACACAATCGCTGGGCTCTTCCTCGAGGCATCTGAGGAAACTCGTGGTGCCAACGTCTTCGGCCGCGCAGAGGACCCTCATACCGGAAGCGACGCAGGTGAAATCCTTGGGGCACTGCATCTCGCCAAGGATCTTCTTGATCTTTACCCTGTCCTGCTCCCGCATCATTGACTCCGCGGTCTGAGCTTCCGTACCGTCGGCCGCTGCGGCGGTGCTACAACAGACGGCGCCGCGCGTGTCCTACCCTGCCACGCCGACAATGACCCAATCTTAACCACGGATGCGCATCGCCGCGCCCACTCGAGCGTGTCCAAACGCGACTCAATCCATCGGCTAGTTAAGCTGTCGGCTAACGCCGTGGCGCGTGCTGCATGGTGACAGACCGCCGCGGTCGGTGCTGATGCAAAACCGACTGCTTATCTTGCGGCTCGCCGCGCGTTCGCTGTGCCGACGATAAACGGAGAATGAATCGGCAGTGAAGGCGTCTTAAACGGGATCTCTGCACTCGCCGCTCATTACTCGCCGCTTTCAGTTCACTTCATAAGCAATCGCGTATGTTGCTATGTTATTCCGGGGAAGCAACTGCATCCCAGTGGCGTCGTAGTTCCGCCAGAGTGCGATACTCGATACTCGATAGCGAAGCTAGGGTTGAACAGTCCAATGGGCAGCATCGAAGATCTCAAGAGCGAGATTCGCCATCTCATCGGCGAGGGGCGAGCCGTACAAGAAGTCTGGAATCTCGTCGGAGACGAGATTGAGACTCTACCCCCGGAGAAGTTGTGGGCGCTCAGGTCGTGGGTAGGGAAATGCGCCGAGGCAAATGAGGCTGTGGCACGATGGTGCTCTGCCGAGGCCCAGGGTCAGGAGCTGGCAAAGATGCGGCACGCGAGGAATACCTTGTCGTGTCTCACGGTCCTCGGGACGGACGGGAAGTTCCACCAGGCGTATGTGCTGTTGGATGGAAGCGAAGAGCTCGTGCCAAGCCCCGATCTCACTGAGGCGAGGGATGTGTTTGGAGAGGACAGTCTGATCTGGAGCTGGAACGAAAACCGAGGAGCATGCCGGAGCGATGATATCGGCTGATCCCGCTTGACCCACCTGCAGTCCGCCACCTAGCTTGGCGTCGTACCGGATGGCCGTCTGGCCATGCTCCCAGCAACCATTAAAATGAGATGTTCCATTCGCATGAGGACACCGGTGCCGGCGCTGGCCGCGGTAGCGCTGTTGAGCGCTGTGCTCCCCGGATGTGGGGATCGAGACACAGATAGTCCAGCAACGGCCATGCTTCAGCTTCTCCCTGAACACATCGATGGCTGGGTACGGCAGGATACCTCGGCTAGCTACGACCGAGAGACGATCTTTGACTATATCGACGGCGCCGGCGAGGTGTATCGCTCCTATGCCTTCAGCGAAGTGGTGGTAGTGCGGTATGTCCAGGCGGGAAGCCCCGACATGACCGTCGAGCTGTTCGACATGGGTGGTCCCGATGATGCCTACGGCGTGTTCAGCTACGGTAGAGAGCAGGAGCAAGCGGGCATCGGCGGTGGCTACGAGCACAAGGGCAGCGTCCTCTGTTTCTGGCAGGACCGCTACTATGTGTGCGTGGCGTCTGAGGAGCGCACCGCGGAATCCGACGCAGCCTTGGAGCTGATTGCGCGAGCGATCTCACAACAGCTTGCGCCTGCGACGGGCCGTCCCGCAGTGGTGCGCCTGTTGCCATCCGAGGGCCTCGTTGCCTTCAGCGATAGATTCTTCCATCTCCACCAGTCGCTCAACTACCACTACTACCTGGCTCGTGACAACATCCTCGAGCTGGGCGCCGAGACCGACGCGGTATTGGCGCGATACCAGCCCGGCGCGACATATCTCCTGATTGTGGGGTACCAGACGGAGAGCGACGCTGCCGGGGCTCTGTCGTCATTCAGACAACAGTACCTGCGGCACGCCGGCGGTTCACAGACGGTGGTCACGGAAGGCGGCAGGTTTGTGGCGTCCGGGCACCACGGTCGCTTCGTCGTTGTCGTGCTGGATGCCGAGTCGGAGACCGCAGCCAACCGTCTGCTGCAAGCGACCATGGGAAAGCTCACTGAATCTGGAGATTGAGGATCAGAACCGTGGAGAATCGTAGCGGTCTTACCCGACGGGATTTCGTCAAAGGGCTGGGCTGCGCCGCAGTCGGCGGGGCGATGGGATTGCCGGTACTGACCCGCAACGCAACGGCGCAGGCGAGCACCTCGAGAGTGGTGCTGATTCGCCGCAGAGATGTCGTCTCATCCAGGGGCAGGATAGACAGTCAGGTTGTCCAGCAGATGATGGATGAGGCGATGGTTGCACTATTCGGTCTGGAGCGGCCGTCCGATTGTTGGGAGCGGATCATCCGACCAGACGATGTCGTTGGCATCAAGACCAACGTTTGGGCGAACCTTCCCACGCCACGCGCAGTGGAGCAGGCAATCCGCCATGGGATTCTCGGGGCGGGGGTCCCGGAGAACAACATCGCAATGGGAGATCGCGGTGTGCTCCGGAATGAGGTCTTCCGCAGGAGCACGGCGCTCATAAACACGCGGCCGATGCGCACCCACGCCTGGTCCGGCGTCGGCAGTCTGATCAAGAACTACATCATGTTTTGGCGCCACCCGCCGGACTACCATCCCGATGCCTGCGCCGACTTGGCGAAGCTGTGGGATCTCCCGATCGTGAGGGGCAAGACTCGCCTGAACGTGTTGGTGATGCTGACTCCTCAGTTCCACAACATCGGGCCGCACCATTTCGACCCCAGCTATGTGTGGAACTACAACGGGCTGATCGTCAGCACCGATCCAGTGGCGGCCGACAGCATCGGGCTTCGCATCATCCAACAGAAGCGGCGGCTGGAGTTCGGCGCAGACCGTCCGCTGCAACCGACCGCCCACCATATCGCGCTGGCCGACACGGAGCACCATCTGGGTAATAGCGATATGAGCCGGATCGACCTCGTCAGGCTCGGCTGGGACGGTGATATCCTGATCTGATTGCGAGAACCTTCAGACAAGTCTGTGGTGAGCAGAGGCGCGCGAGATGTTACGCGCGCCTTCTCTCGAGTAGGATCTGATTCGTCTCGGAGCGGGACTCACCTACCGAGGTGATGTAGATCGCCTTTCGATCATGCACGGGGCAGGCATATTCGCAGGCTCCACAACCGGTGCAGGGTGAGGGATCGATATACGGTCTCTTGACCGTGACTTCGTTGCCCTGGCTGTCGATGGCGATTTCCTCCTGCAGGTACACCGCCTTGGGCGACGTCGGACACCATTCCTCGCACACGATGCACGGCGTGGCCATCGCCCAGGGGAGACAGCGGCCGCGGTCGATGAAGGCCGTCCCGATCCGGTTCGGTGGCGTGTCTTCGTCACCGACCTTCTGCTCCAGAGTCAACTCTCCAATGGCGCCAGTGGGGCAGACCTGACCGCATAACGTGCAGGTGGGCTCGCAGTAGCCGATTGTGGCGATCAGCACAGGCGTCCAAACGCCTTCCAGACCGGATTCTAGCAGCGTTGGGTGCAGGGCGTTGTTGGGGCACACCCGCATGCACTGGCCGCAGCGGATACACCGACCAAGGAAATCTTCCTCAGGCAGCGACCCGGGCGGACGTACGAGGTACGGCGACCGGTTGACCTCGTAAGCGTCTCCCGAGCGGAACAGCGGCACCGCGACCAGACCGCCGAACAGCGATGCCAACACCTTACGGCGTGAGGCATCGACTTTCGGCGTGCCGGCGGGGTTCGTCTCCGTCTCCGAGTGCTTCGGGAAGAACCTGAAACTGAGCGATCCCTGCGGGCAGGAGGCCTGGCAGTTGAGACACAGATGGCACTCTGCCTGCCGCCACCGGCTGCCCACGTCGGGGTTGTCTGCCCCCTGGCATGACAAGAGACACCGGTTGCAGTCGTCGCAGGACTCCTCGTCCTTCTGGAGGCCGAAGATGGCAAAGCGCGAGAACACGCCCAGCATCGCTCCAAGGGGACATACGGCCCGACACCAGAAGCGGGTGTACAGCCGGTTCAGCAGCAGGATCACCACGAAGAAGACGCCTATGCTAATGACCGCATGGAAATGTGCCTGCTGCGGACCCAACAGAATTGCGGCGAGCAGGTCGTAGAGAAACTGGACGGTCGCGGCCAGAGGTCCGAATCCGGTGTCGTTCGCCCAGGCCAGGGCCGCCAGGGCAGAGGTGTGTACCGTCGGCAGCACGGCGGTCCCAAGGGAACGAGCCAGCAGTGGCAGGGGGTCCAGCAGTCCGGCCTGGAGGCTGCCCAGAAGCGCCGTGCCCAGACAGAAGAACAGGACGTAGTACTTGATCCGCTGATACTTCTTGTACCGGTTGGACTCGATCTTGCGCTTGCCGCGATGCGAGGTTCGCTCCGAGCGGATCTCCGACATCCAGTGGTTGAGACTGCCCAGCGGGCACACCCAACCACAGAAAAAGCGGCCGATGAAGATCGTCGGTATCAGGATTACCAGCGACCACAGTAGTCCTTTGTACAGGGTGCCGCTGGCCAGCAACGTCATCAAGCCTGCCAGGGGGTCGAACTGGAGCGCGATGGAGACAGGGTAAGGAAGCTCGATTTCAGATGCTTCGGCGGGGCTGAAATCGACTTCGAATGTCGTCTTGAGAATCAACCAGAGGAAGATGAAAAAGAAAACGACTTGGGACGTGCGGCGGAGGCTCCTTACGGTCTTGACAGTCATACGGCGCCGGCGGTCATCAGACCATCTCTCGGTATCCGGCGGTACGATAGTCCAGCGATCCCAGTCCGGACTCGTCGGCCAATACGATGTGACCGATCTGGCGCCCCCGGAGACCGAGAAACTCTACCGCCCTGGAGTCAGCGGCCACCTGGTCGGTGGCGCAGATGACCGTGTTCTCTACCGACACGTCAGCGAGGGAACCGCCCTGAGGGCCACCCCTGTGGAGAACGCGCGTTGCGTCCACCACGGTCAGGGTCGGCCGGACGAAGGCGGCCAGATCGACGATGGACTGATCGATCTCCTGGTGCAGCCGGTTACGACGTCCGCCGAGTATGCCGTACAGGTTCTTCATTCCGAGCGTGCAGCGGGTCAAAGAGTGCTGCTTCACGATCGGCATGTTGATCAGGCGGTCGGTCTCGATGAAGTACCTCAGTACCGGCCACCTTCTCAACACCTGGCCCCTGAGATCGGCTTCCACGAAGTCGTCGTCGGATGGGATTACCACTCTGGCTCCGGCATCTTCGGCAGCCTGCTTGATGCCGGAGCGAATGAAGCTGCGTCGGGGATCGTTGCAGCTGACATCGGTCACGATCACCCGCGCGGCGCCCGCAGCCAGACAGAGCCGGACCATCTCGCCGACGAGGGCAGGGTGGGTATTGGCGCCCTGGGCGGGAGTGCGGTCCCAGCCGACGTTCGGTTTCACCGTTACGGTTTCACCTGGGTGGACGAATCGGCCAATGCCGCCGATGCCATCCAAAGCAGCGTTCAGCGCTGCCGCGGGATCGGTGTTGCCGGCGAGAGTGACTCTGGGCAGCGCTGGATCGGGGGGGACTTCGAAACTGGTGGTCTTGGCGACGATGGTCCGTCGCCGCGTGGGCTGGCGGTTATGAAACACCAACCCGGTGGTGCCGGTCACCGCCGCCACAGCTACCGCTGGACCGGCCTTCTTGAGGAATTCCCTGCGCTCCATTGGAGTCCTCCCTAGCCTTCTTATTGGCGCAAGCAGATGAAAACGCCATGAAGATGACTTGAAGGGCTGCCAGGGGCTGTCGCACAATAGCCTTCCCATGGATGGTGGGAGCGGCGGAAGCTAGTTTCCGTCCGTGCTCTACCACTTCGCGGTCTTTGGCGCCGGTCTCGCCGCCGGCTTCCTGAATGTTATGGCGGGCGGTGGATCGCTCCTCACGCTGCCCATTCTCATCTTCCTCGGCCTTCCGGTGGCCGTCGCCAACGGCACGAACCGCTTCGCGATCCTGGTGCAGAACATCGCGGCCGTGACCAGCTTCCGCCGCCAGGGGTACGGCGACGCGCGCACGAGTGTCGCCTTTGCGCTGACGACGATCCCGGGAGCGATCGCCGGCGCGTTCATGGCGATCCACATCGGTGAAGAACTGTTCCGCGCCATTCTCGCAGGGGTGCTGGCCCTGGCCGTGACTGGGTTGCTGTTCCCAACTCGGCGGAAGGAAGAACGAGGTAGTGCAACAAAGCGTGCTCGTGCGCTCGCGTTCCTCGCCTTCTTCGCGATCGGGTTCTACGGCGGGTTCATTCAGGCCGGTGTGGGGTTCTTGCTCATGCTGGTGTTGCACCAGCTGCTTCGCATCGATCTGGTCCGCACGAACGTGCACAAGGTGCTCATCATCCTGGTCTTCAGCCTGCCTGCCCTAGCGGTGTTCGTTGCCACCGGCAACGTCGCCTGGACCACAGCGGCTGCACTGGCTGCCGGGAATGCCTCGGGTGCGATCGTGGCCACCCGAGTCTCGGTGAAAGGTGGAGATCGGCCGATCCGGATCGTGGTGGCGCTTGCGCTGCTGCTGATGGCAGTGAGGCTGGTTTGGTGAATCTGTGATGGCCTCGCAGCGTGAGATCACACTAGGTGTGGTCGGCGACGTACACGGCCGCGTCGATCGCCTTCGGACCGTCGTTGAGTGGCTCCGCGGTACTGATCTGTCCGCAGTGCTCGCCGTGGGGGACCTCGACGGAGGCTGGCCCGAGCCAAGGGAAGGGAAGATCCCGGCCAACGTACTGATCGCCATCGACCTGCTGAGATCTCTCGACGTGCCGGCGTTCTTTGTGCCGGGCAATCATGACCACCGCTCCATACCTCTCGAGGGCAACCTGGACGGCAGAGCGGAGCAGCTTGGCCCTCTTGTACTCGCTGGGATCGGCGGCAGCGGCCCGGCGCTGCACGGCTTACCGTACGAGTGGACTGATGAGGAACTACGTGGCCGGATCGTGTTCCGTGATTGCCACGTACTGCTGTGCCACGCACCGCCTGCTCGGACTCCTCTGGACCGGTTTGCAGGCTCGGACGTACACCTCGGCAGTGAGACAATCCGCGAGATCGCCGAACGGATGACTGGTCTCCTCGTATGCGGTCACATTCACGAGGGAGTTGGGACCGTACTGCTCAACCGATGCTTCTGCTACAACGCGGGATCGTTGGCCGATCCGTTCGGCCGGACGCAAGTGGGAGTCGTGAGCTGGGACCTCGGCACAGGTCGGCTGGCCGTTGAGCACCACGATCTCGACGGCGGTGGCTCGTGGAGCTCCGAGTGCCCAGTGCCTCTAGTGCGGCGTCTTGAAGAACGGTGATGGAGGGCGATGGCCGAGTCGTGCGCCTCGCGTCTGAAGCGTCCGTCGCCCGCGCTACTCGGCCATCGCTCGGCACGTCGCGCTCTATCTCCCGTCTTTGTCGGCAACCTGCTAGTGTCGAGCGTCAGAGATTCGTTGCACAGCCGAAGCCGCGGATGATCGTCTGAGCGCGGATCGGTCTGTGGACGAGGGAGGTCACCGTTTCACCGAGACAAACCCGCGTTCGCTTGTCGATCAACCCGTGGCAGAAACGGGCTCGACGCATCGCACTGGGGGCCAGCGCCGGGAGGGTTCTCAGGCTGGTGTTGAATCGCGGCGTCGTGCTCGTGGTCGCGGGTATCGGGATCGGCCTCGCCGGCGCGCTCGCTCTCACGCGGCTCCTCGGGGCCGTGCTGTTCCAGGTCGCTCCCAGCGACCCGACCACCTATACTGTGGTCAGCCTGTTCTTCGTGGCGGTTGCCGTGGTTGCGTGCCTGCTCGCGGCATGGCGGGCAGTCCGCGTGGATCCGATGGTGGCGTTGCAGGTGGAGTAGGGCTCGGGATTGGGAGTTGCATCGGTCGTTCCGAGGCCCGGCCCCCGAGACGGAGCCCCGCACGCCGAGCCCTTGACCCCATCGTAGGTGGCTGGGTTCCCTAACGCTGCGGTCACTGGGGCTGCATCTTATCCAGACACCTCTAGCCATTGCGCAACAGCGACGCGGCTGTTACGGGTAATGTATCGGGCCGCGGCTGCCGTGTGCGGCGGCGGTCGCTCGAGCTGAATACTTGTCACAGGAGCACGAGAGCTGGTGAGACTGCTACTGGTCAATCCCAAGTGTCCTGAGAGCTACTGGAGCTTCAAGTGGGCAGTAGACACGGTCTTGCCCGACATCCGTACCACGACCCCACCTCTCGGCCTGGCCACGCTGGCGGCTTTGTGCCCCGAAAGTTGGGAGGTCACCATCGTTGACGAGAACGTCGAATCAGTCCCTTTGGCACCGTCGGCGGATGTCATCGGCATTTGCGGCATGGGTGTTCAGTTCGCGCGGCAAAGAGAGTTGCTGACATTCTACAGGAAGAAGGGGTACTTCGTTGTTGCGGGTGGTAGCTACGCCTCACTCTGCCCCGAGTTGTACGATTCACTGGCTGACACGGTTGTCGCGGGTGAGGCCGAGTATATCTGGAGAGAGTTCTGCCGCGATGTCGCAATAGGAAAGCCGAAGAAGCTCTACCGCGAGACCGGCGTCGTTTCTCTCACAGATTCTCCCGCCCCCCGGTTTGACCTGCTGGACCTCACAAAGTACCAGACGGTGAGTCTGCAGTTTTCGCGAGGTTGTCCGTTCCGCTGCGAATTCTGCGACATCATCGTCATGTTTGGCCGCAAACCCCGCACCAAATCCTTAGAACAGGTACGCAAGGAGTTGGATCTGCTCCGAGCGGCCAACGTACGTAACGCCTTCTTCGTCGACGACAATTTCATAGGGAACAAGAGAGCCGCGAAGGAGTTGCTGAGGTTCCTCAGGGATTACCAGCGTGAACACGACTACCGGTTTCGCTTTGGGACGGAAGCGTCTCTCAACCTTGCACATGACGACGAGCTGCTCGCGCTGTTTCGCGAAGCGGAATTCGCTTGGGTGTTCATCGGTATCGAGTCCCCGGATGAAGACAGCTTGAGGGAGACAAGAAAGTTTCAGAACACCAGGCAAGATATCCTCTCCTCAGTGCGGCATATCTATTCGTACGGCATTGATGTTCTCGGTGGGTTTATCGTCGGTTTCGATCATGACACGATCGACACGTTCGAGAGACAGTATCAGCTCATCACGACGTCGGGAATTCAGACGGCCATGGTCGGGCTCCTGACCGCCGTGCCGAAAACACCGCTCTACGAGCGACTGGCGAAGGAGGGAAGGCTCGTGGCCGATTGGAACAGTTCAGACAATACCCAACTCGGCACGAATGTCATTCCTAAACAGATGGGCTATGACGAGATGGTTAGCCGATACCAGACGCTGCAGCATCGGCTGGTAACCCACCGTAACATCGCGGATCGGATCAAGAACAAGATCCGTTACCTGACGAAGCCGCCTGTAAAGTCCGTGATGACACCGCGAGAGCAGTTGCGGATCTTCGTCAGGTTGGTGGTCGGTGCGTTGCTGCCGGGTGGTATCGGGCGTCTGTTTCAGTTCTTCCGATCCCTCGCGTTCGCGAGACCGCGACTCATACCGGTGGTGGTTGAGGATTGGATCGTTGGGTTGTCGATGCGAGACTATGCCGAACGTCATTACGTGGCGCCGGTTGAGAGGGCGCGGGAGCCGGCCCGAGGCTATCTGCGGTCATTCGAAAAGGCGTTCCGGCACTATGTTCACGAGGGAGCCCTGGAGATATCCTTTGATGAGGTAAGACACGCCGCGGCCAACCTCTCTATTTCGATGAAAGGGTGGTTGGACCGACGCTTCTTCACTCGAGCTGCCCGTCACTTGGAGCAGGTGCTCGAGGGCACGACATCGTGCATCACGCTGCACATCGAGGAACTGCATGAGACGCAGCGTCGTCATTTGAAGCGGCTGTTGGACCGCCTCTCGCGATATGGTGATCGAGTTCATGTTGCCGTGCGGGAGGAGTTGAGGGGCATCATTGAGATTGACTCGTCGGTGTTCAATCTCGTGTTGGATTTCTAGATCGGGTGGTTCGGCTGGGTCTTCTCCTCTCCAGATTGGCATAAGAGGCACCGCACAGCATCGGCCGGTGCCGCTGCACGATCGGTCAACGGCTTCGTGTGGCGACGCACCGCTGGATTCAGCGGAAATAGGCCAGCCCGGAGCTTGGCCACTGGCATCGGCTGGCGAACCAACGAAACCAACGAGCGGTGCTCGGTGTACCTTCGCTAAGGTTCCATGCGGCTCACGACCGCCTCCATCCTCCTCGTCGTGTGCTGTGGGCTGGTCGGTCCGCGCCCGCTCCCTGCCCAAGCCGTCCGCGGCGTCGTCACCGCGGTGGCGACGGGTGGCCCTCTGGACGGAGCGCGCGTGGAGCTGGCCCCCACTGGTGGAGACCCGTTCACGGCGGTCCTCACGGGTGCGGACGGGAGCTTCTTCCTCGCAGCACCAACAGCGGGTGAGTATGTCCTTCAGGTGACATTACCGGGATATCGCCCGCAGCTCGCCCGGTTGTTGCTGCGGGATGACCTGGTAATCGAGGTGCGCGTCAACCTCGCTCGTGCGGAACAGGCTATCGGTGCGCTCAATCTCGAGGGTCGCGTGCTGACTGCCGGGGAAGGGAAACCGCTGAGCGACGTCCGGGTGCGGGTGATCGAGTCGGCGCAGTCGGCCCGAACTGACGAAGCTGGTCACTTTGCCATCGCTGGCGTTCCTCGCCCGGCCCGCATCCTGTTCCAACGGATCGGAGTCAAGTCGGACACGGTGCTGCTTGCGGCGGGACAGCCGTTCGTCACCGTCTACCTCGAGTTGGCTCCGGTCAGGCTCCCCGCGGTGGAGGCGGTCGCGGCAACCATCGAGCGACGGCGGTTCGAGTCGCTCGCTCAGTCGAGCACGATGTCCCTGGACAAGTCGGCGATCGAGACGACGCCGACGTTGGCCGAGCCGGATGTGGCCCGCACGGTGCAGCTACTCCCGGGCACGGTGGCCAAGAACGACTTCTACGTGGGCTTCAACGTCCGGGGCGGGGAGGCCGATCAGAACCTGATTCGCCTGGACGGCATCACCGTGTTCAATCCGAGTCATGTCGGTGGTCTGTTCAGCACCTTCGACCAGGCGGCCATCGACCGGCTGGATTTCATCACCGGAGGTTTCCCCGCGCACTTCGGCGGTCGGATGAGCAGCGTGTTGGACGTGCAGCTGCGGCGCGGTAGCCCTGAGCACCGGCTGCACGGGAACCTCTCCCTGCTTTCCAGCAAGGTCATGCTGGAGGGCCCGGTTGGATCTACCGGCGTCAACTACATGGTGGGTGCGCGGCGGTCCTATGTGGATCTCTTGACGGCTCCGTTCCCCGGCACTGGGGTGCCCTACTACTTCGCTGATGCGCTGGCGAAGGTCACCACACCGTTGCCGACGGGTGGCATTGCGTCGCTCACGGCCTACTGGGGGCGGGACGCTCTCGATTGGCCGTTCATCGAGGCGGAGCCGGGTCGAGACGGGGTAGACATTGAAGTCACCTGGGGAAACCGGCTGGCGGGCCTCTCGGTGCGCCACGGGATCGGCGCGCTCGAGCTCGAACAGCATGCTAGCGTGAGCGCCTTCTCCACCAGACTTGCCATGGCGCCCGACATCGAGCGGCTGGACAACGGCGCCCGTGTGCTCACGGCCGGTCTCAGCGGGACGTTCCGCTTCGGGTCGGCCAATCACATCGCGGTCGGTGGCGATGTCGAAGACTACCAGATGGACCTGAGCCGCCGGAGCGACGCCTTGGAGACGGTGGAGTTCGAGCTGGCCTACAGCCCCAGGGTCTGGTCGGGGTATCTCGATGCACAGTGGGAGCTGTTCAAGAGGGTGCAACTGCGACCCGGCGTTCGGGTCGAGCGCGTTACTGGCGGTGCGGACCGGACGGTGGTTGCCCCGCGAGTGGCAGTGAAGGCGTTCCTCACGAACAACTTCGCTCTCACGGGCTCGGCCGGCCGCTTTTATCAGGCCGTTCACTCGATCCGCGATCAAGACGTTCCACTCACCATGTTCGACTTCTGGATCGGTGCGGACGATGTCACACCCATCGCGGACGCCGACCATGTCGTCGTGGGCTTCCAGCAGTGGTTCGGCGGCGACGTGATGGTGGGCGTGGAGGGGTACAACAAGACCTACCACGATCTCGTGGTTCGCAGCTTTCGGGACGATCCGTGGTGACGAGTTCTTCCGCGCCGACGGCTATGCCCGCGGCTTGGACGTGTTCGTCCGCAAGTTCACCGGCAAGATCACGGGATGGCTGGCCTACGGATATGCGAAGACCCAGCGTACCGCCGATACCCTCACCTTCCCGCCGTCACACGACCGAAGGCACACGCTCAATGTGGTGATGCAGGCGCCTGGCCCCCTGCGCGGCCAGCTGGGCGTGCGGCTGGGCTTTGGGTCCCCGCTACCGTACACCGGCATCGTGGGGCAGTGGCTGCACCGCAACTACAACTCCGAGCTGCACGTCTTCGACCACTTCGAAACCGAGTCCGTGAGCCGGGAGATCAATGGCGAGCGCTTCCCGTTCTACGCGCGGATCGATGTCGGTCTGCGGTGGCGCGTGGAGAAGTGGGGCGGCGTGCTCCGGCCGTACGTTCAGGTCGTCAACGTGTTGAACCGGAAGAACGTGTGGGTGTACGCGTTCGACTACGATCAAGTTCCGCCGACCCGCAGCGGACTGTCGCAGTTGCCGTTCCTGCCCGCTGTGGGCGTGGAGTTCGAGTTTTGAACCGGCGAATGCTGCGAACCCGCTGGCTTGCTGCGGCACTGCTCCCTCTGGCGGCGTGCGATCTCGACGAGGTCACCGTACCGGTCGGCGAAGAGATCCTCGTCGTCCACGGGATCATGCGGCCGGATGTGCCACCTAGGTTCAGCGGATTTCAGTTCATCGCGGTCGAGCGTGCGTTCTCCGGTGCGCGTGGCAGGCCGGGCCCGCTGATCAATCCCATCACCCGCGACACGATCCACGCGGCCCGAGACACGATGGCCATTCCCCACGGTGGTGAACTGGCCATACCCGTCAAGGGCGCGACGGTCGAGGTGGTTAACCTCGATGACGCCGCCGGCCCGTGCGCAGGACCGGTCACCTTCACCGACCATGGGGACGACGGCGTGTACTGGAGCCCTCTGGGGTGCCCGTCCATGCGCCCCGGTGACCGTCTCGCTCTGCGCGTCGAGACCCTCGAGGGTGAGCTGGTGACCGGCCAGACCAGGATCCCGGGGATGGACAGTGCCACTATCGCGATCAGCGGCGTGGTCGGGACGATCGACCCCGCCCAGCGGTTCACCATCAATCGAGATAGCGACACGTTGCGCGTCGTCGCCTATGCCCGAGCCGGACGGCTGCTCCAGCTAGAGGTTCGCCGGCAGGGCGATATCCGCGACTTCGGCACGAAACTCCTCGCCGACACTACGGCGCTGACGGTGCCGGGCGACCTGATCAACACCTTCGTTCTCGGTGATGAGGACGACGTATTCCGTGCCGGGCGCGACTACGTCGTGACGGTGGCGGTCACTGACACCAACTACTTCGACTTCGTGCGCTCCTCCAACAACGAGTTCACCGGACGCGGCTTCATCAACCGTCTCACCGGCGGCATCGGGGTGTTTGGGAGCATGGTGACGGCCACGACGCAGGTGCGGGCGATCGCGGAGATCGACGATCCGCGGGAAGGCCGCTATCGCGTGCAAGGTGTGTTGCAGGACACTATCTCTGTAGACGTCGAATGGGAGCTCTATCTCGCCCGACCGGTCGGGCAAACAGAGTACTCGGCTTTCGTCCAGGGGCGCTGGCTGTACGGCGACATCGCGACGAGCGCCGACGGGTCGTTCGATGACGACGTCTTCAGCATGGTCGTCACCGACACACTGGTGGTCGTCCGACGGGACACCCTGTTGGGCACCTGGGTCGGCAACCAGGAGTGGAGCGTGACTGTTGTAGCGGCGTGTACGGTTGCACCAGAAGGTCTCCGGCCGGGCCAGGTGGATCCGTGCGCCCCGGAGAGACGGCTCCTCGGAACACTAAGGGTGACGCGGCAGTAGCGCGGGGGGCCGGTAGCAGGGACTCGCTCGATGCGATGGGTGGATGGTGCGGGCGTCCTCTGCCCGCACCATCCACCCATCGTTCCCTCGGTCTTCCGTCGCTCCTCTTTCGGCGCCCTGCTAGCGCGGCACGTCCAACCAGCCATCAACGCACTGTGATTAGAACCGTTCGCGCCTCGCTCACCATGCGTGTCCAACTGGACACCCTGGCGGCCGACAGTCGGTGTCCGACCGGACACACCTAAGCCGCCTCAGAGCATCATCTGTCCCTGCTTCGATCGCGCAGTCTGTTGTAACACAGCGGCTTGACTAAGGAGCCCGACCTCTCGCCGTCACTGGGCCCGCGGCTTGCACCTGGACGAAGTCAGTTCACGCACTCACACAGACGAGAGAGGCACCAACCCATGATCAATCTCATCATTGTGATGGCTCCGTTGATCGCGATCTCCGCCGCGGCTCCGGCAGCCGACCCGAGGCAGGACACTCTGCCCACGGTGGAACAGATCGTGGAGCGCTACATCGAGGCGGTTGGGGGACGCGATGCCATCGAGAGGCTCACGACGCGCGTGTGCACGGGACGCTTCATCGACGACCGCCCGTATCGAGGCCCGGTCGAGGTCTTCCCACTGGAGGTGTATTCCGAAGTTCCTGGCCGGTGGCTGCTGGTGCAACACTTCGCCGACGGAACGTACCGCGACGCCTTCGATGGAAGGATCGGTTGGCGGCAGAATCCAGAAGGCATTGAGCGTGCGGAAGACAATGCGCGGTCGAAGCATGGCTGGCTGTTCGACCCTCAGGGGCCGCTGCGCATTAGGGACTACTTCCGCGACATGGTCGTCACCGGCACGGGGGATGTCGACGGACAGACAGTGTACGTCGTGCAGACGGACCGGGATCATGCCCACTACTCACTCTACTTCGACATTGAGACGGGTCTGCTGCTTCGCATCGGCTACTGGTGGTGGTTGGAGGACTACCGCGAGGTCGATGGGGTAAAGGTCCCGTTTCGCATCGTCTGCGGCAGGAAGGGCGGGTCGAACACGTACGAGTTTGACAGAGTCGAGCACAACCTCCCGATCGATCACGCACGGTTCGTGATGCCGGATTCGTCAGGGGCGCTCGGGGGAGCATAGCGCAGCGCCTCTGTCGGAGTGCGTCGCCCGGCGGGGCAGGTACCCAGGGGTTGGAGTCTCTCCCTACTGGATGAGCTGTTCCTGGGAGTCCACCCGCTCCTGCAGGTCGTCCACATCGTCGGCCAGCCACTGGACGGCTTGGCGGAAGCGGTACTCCAGCCGGCGTTGTCTCCGCAACAGCGCCGTACCGATCACGGCGCCACCGATTGACGCCCCCACCGCGACAGCGCCGATGAGTGCAGGGAATAGGTCCGCACTGGCTTCACCGCAACACATGTCTCCTCCGTTAGGATCGACCGTCAGCACAGGAGCACCCTTTGCCCAAGCCCTTCGCGTGATCCTCGGCCTCTCGCGCCAACCGGCCGATCAGCTCGATCATCGCCGTGCGCACCTCGGGCTCGAAGTCGGCAATCAACTCCCGCTCGCGGTCAGCCATGTCCTGTTGGATGCGGTCGCACAGCTGGCGTCCCTTACGGGTCGGGCTCAACGAGATCGCGCGGCGGTCCTGGGTGTGGGGCCGGCGTCGCACCAGCTCCTTCCGCTCCAGCGTGTCCACCACCCGACTCACGGTGCTCTTGTCCAGGTAGAGGTGGCTGGCGAGCTGGTTGAGCGTGAGCGGCCCGTGCCACACCAGCGCCTCGAGGGCATAGCACTGTGTGACCGAGATACCGCGGCAGCAGATCTTGTCCCGATCCCGGAACTGATAGACCCGGGTGAGCGCGGTGAGCGCCCGGTAGAGTGCGACCGCGTCCTGGTCGAGACCTGGGTCCGTGGCGGCGGCTGCGATCTGTGGGGACATGGCACTCCCCCCGTGGTGCCCCTTGACAGTGGTTGTTGATACCAACTATTGTTGGTACCAACAGTTTGTACTAACAACAATATGCCTCCAACGGAGGCCTGTCAAGGGCACCAGCCCTTGGTCAGCACGAGGGGAGGGGATCGTGCGATTTCTTGCTAGGTTGCTGGCGGCCGCCCTGGTGACGGGCTGTGCCGCGACTACCACCCAGTCAGCTTTCGAGTTTCGGCCCCGCGACGTTCCGCTGCGCTACCGCATCAAGACAGAAGAGCGCACGGTTGTGGAGACGCCGGCCGGTGCCGATGAGTCCCACAACACGCTGGAGGTGACGGTGCGGTTGGAGATCCGGCCCGGGAAAGCAGATGTCCTGCATGCCACAGCGGTGTTCGAGGCGTTCGAGGCAAGTGCGAGCGGCCCCGTTGGGGGCACGGTCGAGGACGGGGACCTCGTGGGTCTGCGCTACACCGGGACCCTCGAGCCGAACGGCCAGATTGCGCTGGCCGAAGGTCTCGAGACGCCCGAATCGGTGGAAGCCTTCTTCGATCCGCGGGCGTTCCTGGCCGAGCTGCTAATGCCGCTACCGCCCGCCGAGCATCGCGGCGCGGCGTCCTGGCCGGTGCATTGGGAAAACACCTTCAACACCGCACTGAGCGTGAGGTCGGCCTTGCACGGAACGGCACGGGTCGTGGGGGACACCACGTGGGGCGGGATGAAAGCCCGTCTCATCGAGCTGGAGGGCGAGACCGACCTGTGGGGCCGCGGCACACCACTTGGTGGCACGACAGAGATCGAGCTCGCGGCCACTGGATCGGCGACGGCCCGCTTCTTGTGTGACGTGGCACGCGGCGTGATGCTGTATGCTGCCTGGGAGGGACAGTTCAGCGGTAACATCACGGTTCCTGGTACGGACGTCACCATACCTGTGCAAGTCACCAGCACACAGACGACTGAGTTGGCGCGCTAGCCGCCGCTTGTGCACAGCCCCGTGGCGGATGGATACTTGGGCCGCGCACGCGTCGGATACGCCAAGCGCCACCAAAGGACGGCTTGTGTGATACCGCGACACACGGATCTTCGGCTCGTCGTGGTCCTGGTCGCCAGCGCCTGTGCCGCAGACGCTGGTCGTGACTCGGCGGCGCTGGTCCGCGACAGCGTGGGGATTCGCATCGTAGAGAACCTGGAGCCCGCCTGGGTGCCCGGCGAGGAATGGCGCTTGGGTCCCGAGCCGATACTGGACATCGGCCGTGCCGAAGGTGAGCCCGAGTACCAGCTATTTCGCGCGGCCAGCGCCCTCCGGCTTGCCGACGGGCGCATCGTCATCGCAAACGCCGGCACTCACGAGTTGCGGTTCTACGATGCGGCAGGCCGCCACCTCACCACCTCGGGGCGAAAGGGTGGCGGGCCGGGTGAGTTCGAAGGATTGTTGTGGGTTTCCCGATTCCGTGGCGATTCGCTCCTGGCCTACGATTGGAGGCAGCGGCGCTTGTCGGTGTTCGACGACCAGGGCCGATTCGCCCGCTCAGTCACGCTCCGGGCCCCCGATGGTAGGCGCATCTCCGGAGTGGTCGGCCCGTTTGACGACGGGACATTTGTCGTCCAGGTCCAAGCACCGGATGACGAGGAGGTCGTTGCTGGTGTTGTTCGGCCCGCCGCAACGCTGTTCCGCTGCGGCACCGACGGGGAGTTCGGAGACAGCCTGGCGTCGTATCGAGATGTGGAAGGCTTCCAGCATGCGCTGGCCGGCGGAGGCGCCATGTGGATGGGCCGCTTTTTCGGCCGCAGCACCGAGCTGTTCGTCCAGGGTGATCGCCTCTATGTGGCGCCCACCGACGCATACGAGATCCTGCTGTACTCGCCCGTCGGGGTCCTGCAATCGGTGGTGCGGAAGCGTCATGAGCACCTGCCGGTCACCGATGCTGACATCAAGAGCCAGTGGGATCGCATGCTCGAGCGCTACGAGTCGGACCCCAACGCCCGGGCCACCGTCGTGGGGGTGCTCAACGCCATGCCCATGCACCGCACGATGCCCGCATTTTCCTCAGTTCTGGTGGACGACGTGGGGAACATCTGGGTCCTGGAGTATTCCAGACCTGGAGACACGACGCGGCGCTGGACCGTATTCGACAGTGGCGGGCGGCTGCTGGGAAGCCTCCAGCCGCCCCGCCGGTTTCGCATCCTGCACCTGGGCGATGACTTCGTCCTTGGCAAGTGGTGGGATGAGCTCGACGTGGAGCACGTGCAGCTGTATGAGCTGATCAAGCCGTAGCTCGGCCACCACCCGCACTGTGACCTCGGGCTCAACCGCTTTCACCACAGCTTTGGATGCCGAACCGTCGTGGGGGTGGTGAGCGGGCCGCCGGAAAGGCCGGGGAGCTGTACGCCGGAAGCCCTGCCGACGTCTAGGGGATAATGGGCTGCTCCCGCACCCGCAGTGATACCAGTACGTCGTCGGTGAAAGGATTCCTACCCGCACGCAGCGCGTCGATCCAGGTACGGCGCTCCGCCCGTTCCTGCCGGTTCGTGGTCCCCGTGGCGGCGACCTCGAGGTCCCTGATGGCGCCCTCGTAGTCTCCCGTCAGAGCCCTGGCGATGCCGCGGGCTTCCCGGGCCCACGCCTGATTCGGTGCGAGCCCCACCAGCTGCTGACAGGCGCTCGTGACAGCGTCCGCATGTCCCCAGAGAGTTCCATACCAGCAGAGGGGATACCAGAACGAGGCCATGCCAGTGAGTCGAGGATCGCGCTCCTGGGCCTTGGCCAATGTGGCCATGGCATTGAGAATCTGGCCCTCTCTCGCCAGGGCCCTGCCCTCTCTGAGGTCAGCAGCCGCCGCCGCGCTGTCAGCCGCCTTGACAAGCTCCCCACTCTGGATCTGGAATTTGACCGGCACTCGCACCAGCGCTCGTATTGGACGCTCACCTGCGCGACCCGGCAGGAAACGACTGGCCCCGAGCATCTCGATCGCTGCCGCCTCGAACGCTTCATGCGACGAACTCAGCACGCGAATCGATCCCTGCTCGACCAGACCGGCCGTATCCACCATGGCCTGCAGCACGACGGAGCCCTCGATGCCAGCCCGATACATCTCGGGCGGATACGTTAGAGGAGGGCTCCAAGCGACCCGGGGCAGCTCAGCAGATTCGGGCGAGACCTGTCCAGGCCGCGCACAGGCGAGGAATGAGGCAGTGGCGAGAAGGCCGATCGACCAGAGTCGCCCAAACCGAGCGTACAGTTTCCGGGGGCGACCAGCCTGCGCAACGAATGACGGTAACAGACGACGGGCACCCATATGTCCTCCGGATCTCCTACCTCTCGTCGTGGTTCCTCTCCTGTGTACAACTACTCACACTGCACGCCGGATGTTCCGCACCCTCCCGGTGAAGCGATTCGCTCAACCTTCTGTACAAATGGGCCTCGGTGCGGGAGTCGTCAACCTCTGGTCAGCACTGTCTGTACCACTCCGCGTGCCGCAGTCGGGAGGTCTTGCCGCAGGGACCACGCTGCATATTTGGATGAGTAAGTCGACTGCTGAGGCGCGGCAGCGTTGGGCAGCACCACTCGAGTATTTCCACTGCGTGAGGGGGGACCGGTGCTAGTAGAACATCGCGGGGATAGGCCTAGGGTTCACGAGTCGGCGTACGTGGCTCCGAACGCGATCGTCAGTGGCAACGCCACGATCGGGGCAAACACCTCCGTCCTGTTTGGTGCTGTGATCACGGCGGACGGGGGCCCGGTGACCATCGGACCCGATTGCGTGATCATGGAGAATGCGGTGATTCGGGGGACGCCCAACCAGCCGGCGCAGCTGGGCCGGGCTGTGCTGGTGGGGCCCAACGCGCACCTGTCGGGTTGCACGGTCGGAGATGAGGTGTTCCTCGCGACCGGCGTGACCGTGCTGAACGGTGCCCAACTGGGTGACCGGGTGGAGGTGCGCATCAACGGCCTGGTACATGTGAATACCGTTCTGGACCCAGATACCACCGTCCCGATCGGGTGGGTGGCGGTGGGGCGCCCAGCCCGGCTGTATCCGGTCGAGCAGCACGATCAGATCTGGGCGATTCAGCAAACGCTGGATTTCGCCGGCACCGTCTGGGGTGTGGACCGCTCCGTGCCCCAGGGCGAGCGAACCCGTCGCTACGCCCATGGACTGCGCCGGTATCATCAGGGTGACGTCGTGCTGGCCGAAGCAACAGCCTGACGCGCACTACCGCCCTCGATGCGCCGCGGAGACGCGCGGCGGGTACCATGTGCCCAGGCTCCCTGTAGCCGCCACGGTGCGATAGCTTTGTGATGGAACCCGTTCCTCATGCGATCGATCCACGTAGTCGGACTGCTGCTGTGGCGCGGCGGGCTACTCCTGGTGGGGGCGGTGGCGGTGTACGAGATCATGCGGTGGCTGTTGCGCTACTTGGATCTCCCCGCCCAGCTAGAGGTGGGCGTGGGTCTGGTACTCACGGGCCTGGCCCTGGTGTTGGTGTCCTTGATCCTCGAACGCGTGCGGGACTACCGCGCTGAAGCGCACCTGCGAGAATGATCCGACTGATTCGTATCGTTGGGTTCCTGTTCATCGCCGCCGGGGCGGTCCTCCTCGTTGCCTGGTTGATCGAGCCGCTTCGGTTCCTGTGGCCCTGGTTGCGTTCGCTCCCCTGGCCGGTCCAGGCCGGAATGGTGGCTGCGGCGGTCGGGCTGCTGTTGCTCATGGGTTCCCTCATTTGGGAGCGCCTAGAAGAGCGGGAGCACGATCAGCAACTGCGGGATGACCTGTGAGCGCTACTGACGTTTGGGTGGTTTCGAATGGGAGGAGGTCTCGAGAATGATCGTGGTGAACACCGATTTCGTACCTGGTCATCGAATCCGTGAGACTCTCGGTTTGGTTCGGGGGAGTACGATTCGAGCGAAGCACATCGGTAAGGACATCATGGCTGGGCTCCGCACACTGGTTGGTGGGGAGATCAAGGAGTATTCCGAAATGCTCGTCGAATCCCGCAGCGAGAGCATGCGTCGCATGGAGGCTCAGGCGGAGAAGCTAGGGGCTGACGCGGTCATCAATGTTCGGTTCGTCACATCGCAGGTGATGGCGGGCGCTGCTGAGCTTCTGAGTTACGGCACCGCCGTCAAGCTCGAGCGGCAGCCCTGACCCGCGACCTGATGGGCAAGCAGAGCGGAGGCGGCGATTCCTTCATCGAGGTGTATCGCCCCGAGCATCATCGGGAATTGGCCCTCATCAAGGCGCGACTCGACGCGGCAGGATTGCGCTACTACGTGAAGAACGAAGCGGCAACTCTGGGTGCGCTGAGCTCGATCGGTGGCGACGAGCTCATCCTCATGATCGAGGCTGATCGTGCGGACGAGGCGGCGGTACTGATCGCTGAAGTGCTGGCATGAAGGGCTTCGTGCGTGGCCACTTGCCCGCGCCCGGAACGCCGGCGGGGCACGGGGTGATTGACTAAGACAGAGCCTCCTGCCGTAGGAGCCCACCGATGGACGCTGTAACGCAGGCCTACCACGCGATCACCGAGATGATTCGGGCGGCTCTCGCCGCCCGCAGTCTTCAGGTGGCGGAAGAGCACCACCACGCAGAGAGTTGCGGTTCCAGGTACCTGGTCGTCACCGGCGCAAGAGAGACGCTTTGCCTCGTTTGGGACGGAACGGAGGGCTGCTTTCGCCTGCAGTCGTGCCGAAAGCCCGATGACTTCCACGTCGGCTCGTGGCATGAGATCGGCCTCGAGCGGTTCGACCCCCGTAGCCAGGGTGCACAGCGTGTGCAGGAGATCGTGGGCTCGATGGAGGCTTCCCTGATGCGCCATCTGGGAGCGGCATAGGAGGGGGTGCTGGGTCCTCGGTGTTGGGCCCTGGGGTCGTGGGTACCGACCTCGCGCATCCCCTAGAACCGAGCACCCGGGACCTAACACCTGCAGTGAATGAATTCGCGTTCGCTTGTCGATCAATCCGCGGCAGGGACGCCGCACTAGAATCGGATCGAGCTCCACAAGGCAAGTGTGCCGCCCTGGCCGACGACGGCTCCCAGGTGGAACTGTTCTAGCGGCACCTCGGCCCAGCGCTCTCGCGCGACGCGGCTGAACACGATCCTGAACAAGAGCGCTCCAATCGCCGCGCCGACGAACTCGTCGGGGACCTCCTTCCTGCACTTGGGATCATCGACGATATCCAGCGCGCAGTCCCTCTCTTCTTCCGAGAGGGCAGGTGCTAGCAGTGCGCCGAGGGCGGCTCCCAGGAGGGGAGCCCCATAGACGAGGGCCGGGTGATGTCCCCGGCTCACGTCCAACCGTTCGATGTCACTCAGTGCGAATGTCATGCGTGGGTTGGCGCTGTCGGCCAGGATGGTCAGTGAGCGCGGGCCGAGCAGGAGGAGATTCCCGATCTGGAAGTCCTGCTCGAGGACCGCCGACCAAACGCGCACGCGGGCCCCGGCCTTGAGTGTGGGCGCCTCCTGGGCGACGGCGGCGCTGCCGGTAACAGCGGAAAGGGATAGGAGTGCCAGAGCGCGGCCCGCAGTCGTCTGCATCTCACCCCCAAACCTGCCTCGGCTCCGTGGAGGTAGCCAGGCCCAGGTCGAGGCAAGGTCACCGAAGCCACAACGGATGTCCCACCAGCGACAGGTGATGCCCCGAAAAGGGGCTTGCGGCCCGCAGCGGGGAACTCGACGTTAGGGGGGAGTCCCACACTCGGGTTTCCCACAGCTCCGGGCTGATAATGCCGAGTCTGACACTCGGCTTAGGCGGTACTCGGTGGCATCGGGAACGGGGCAGGGGGGTACATAAGCTCAGAGGAGCCTGCCTCTCCCCGGGGGCGCCTATGCGGGTTGCGTCGTTCGCATGCTCTTCACTGTTGGTGATCTGCCTCGCGGTATCCTCCCTTTCCGCCCAGACAGTACGTGGTCGTGTGGTCGATGCCGAGACCGGTGAGCCGGTGTTGGTATCTGCGGTGATCTTGATCGATGCTGCGGGCGTGACCCGAGCCGGGGGCATCACGGATTCGGCGGGTGGGTTTCGGCTGTGGGCACCAGAGCCCGGCACCTACAGCATCCGGGCTGATGCAAAGGGCTACACCACCCTGGTATCCCCGCCCTTCAGGTTAAAAGGGGAGGAGACCATCGAGCTGGAGCTGCGGGTGTCGGGTGAGGTCGAGCAGCTCGAGCCGGTGGTGGTGACGGGCGAGGCCCAGCCGTTTGCACCGGGGCCGCTCCGGGGGTTTTGGGAGCGGAAGCGGCGCGGCTTCGGGCAGTTCGTCACCCGGGAGGAGATCGAGAAGTCGGGCGCGGTGTACTTCACGGATGTCCTGCGGATGGTGCCGAGCGTACGCGTCGTGAGGAATCCAAGACTGAACCCCTTCTCGGCACACAGCCAGTACACCGTTCGGATCGTGGGATACGGCAACTGTCAGCCTGTGCTCTACCTGGACGGGATCAAGTTGGGGAAGATTGACGAGGTCACTGAGCGTGGTCCGGACGTGTTCCTCTCTCCCCACGACCTGGAGGCAATCGAGGTCTACCGGGTCTCTGAAGTCCCAGGGGAGTTCGGCGGGAGCGATGCCCGCTGTGGGGTGATCGTGGTGTGGACGAAGCGGAGCCCGTGACACCTTCCTCGCTCACCCGTGGAAGTGGTGTGCGCGGCATCCCATGGCTCATCGCCGCGCTCGCCTGCAGCCTCGTCCTGCTGACACCGGCGCCGGTGAGCGCGCAGCAATCGATCCGGGGCGTCGTGGCCCAGGTCGAGACGGCGCTCCCCATTAACCGTGCGGCGTTGTTCCTGATGGGGGCCGACGGGGCGCTCTACGGCTCGGCACTCAGCGATTCGGCAGGGCAGTTCGAGATCGACGTCCCGCTGCCCGGCGGTTACATGCTCCGCGTCCATCGGGTCGGCTACAACGCCACCCAATCGAAGCTCGTCCAGGTCCCGGCGAACGCCGTGGTCGAGGTTCGGGTGAACTTGAGGCCTAATCCGCTGATGCTCGAGCCGGTCACCGTCTACGGCGAATCGCCTCAGACGCGGCAGCTCCGGGAGTTTCATATGCGTCGCAGCCAGCGTCGCGGTTACCACTTCTCCCGTGCTGACTTCGAGCGGCTGAAGGCTACGACGGTGTTGCACCTCCTGCCGGGAATCCCCGGGTACCGCTACCAAGGTACGTCGAAGAACCCCTGGATCACGCTGAATGCCCGCCGCTGCCCGCCGGTCGTCTACGTGGACGGGTTCGAGTGGCGCCTGGGCTTTTTCGATCTGATCCACGGGCTTCCTCTCGATCAAGTGTACGGGGTGGAGGTCTTCCGGAGGTGGGGCAATGTTCCGGTTGAGTTCTCAGGTGGCCGCGCGTTGTGCGGAGTGATCCTGATCTGGACGGTGGCCGTGATGGGCTGAGATCGCCGCCGTGAACCCCGCGCCAGAGGAGGTCTGCAACGAAGACGTCTCGGCTCATACTGACGGCCCTCATGGGCGGACGAATTAGCCAGAGCGATGCAGGGTGCGGGGTGATCGTGATTCATACGAAGCGGCATCCCTGAGAGGCATGGAAGCCATGGGCAGACCGCACCAGCATTAGTCGCCACTGAGGCTCGGGAACGTTCAACGCTAGGGATACGATGGTATTGACATGCGAAGGGGAATCGGTGCAATGCAGCGGCTTTCGACCGGGCTACTAGGCACGGTCGTGATGGTGATGTCGGCGACGCAGTCCGTCGCCGCGCAGACTTGGGAGTTCGTGAAGGACACCATCGGTGACACCGTGGTGGTTCGAACGACTGCCGGGAGTGTTTGGGGTGAGGTTAAGCTCGTGCCCGAGCTCGAGATCGGCGTCTTGGAGGGGGCTGAAGAGTATGTCTTCGGCAGCGTGGCGACCCTAGCGGTGGGTCCCGATGGCTCCATCTACGTGTTCGACGCACACGGGCCGGTGCTGCGGCAATATGATGCGGAAGGCCGGTACGTGAGGGACGTTGGGCGTGGAGGAGCCGGGCCCGGCGAGTACCGGGCTGCCGGCTTCGGTTCACTCGCCGTGTTGCGAGACGGCACTGTGTTGCTTTGGGATGTCGGGAATCGACGAATCAATCGGTACACTGCTACGGGGGAGGTGCTACCGAGTTGGCGCGCCGAGAGCGGGCTGCTCGAGAACATGTACGTGGACACGGCTGGGCACGCGTACGTCAAAGCGCAGTTGCATCGGCCGCCTAGCCGCCGAGTCGGTGAGCGAGAGATCTTCATCGAGGGAGTCGTCCCGCCTACAATGTGCCTACTCCACTACGGGCCCGACGGCGTTTTCGTCGACACCGTCGTGTCTCCCCCCACTATCGACCTGCCCGAGCGTGGGCCTGGACGGTTCGCGCCCAAGAAGAGCTGGGCGTGGAGTCCGCTGGGCTACATGATTGCGGGTGGCGCTGATCGTTACTCGTTCGATCTCTATCTTGCCGAGCACGTGCTGCGAGTAGAGCGGGTCGCGGAACCGGCGACATTTCATGGCGAGGAACGTCAAGAATGGGAGGACCAGTGGCAGTGGCAGAAGCGTCGCGGGGCTCGCTGGGAAGAACCGCCGCTGCCGAGCACCAAGCCGTTCTACCGCTACCTGCTGCCTGCCGACGATGGCCGAATCTGGGTTCGGCGGTATGTGAGCGCTGCGAAGGTTGATCCGGGGGAGATCGACACCAGCCGGTATCCTCCCGGGAGGCCGGTCATCACGTGGCGAGAGCCAACCGTGTACGACGTTTTTGAGCCGGACGGCCGGTATCTGGCCCAGATCACGATGCCGCCCCGCACAAATCTCCACGCTATGCGGGGTGATCGCGTTTGGGGTGTGCGGTACGGCGACCTCGACGAAGCCTACGTGGTGCGGTGGAGGATAGAGCGGCGGTGACGCGGTGGCGGCTGTTCCTAGTGGAGCGAGTCAGATGTTTGTGACTAAAGCCACGCGCCGAGTCCGCCGAGAACGCCGCCGCGCGGAGGGACTGCTCGGCGCGGGTGCTATGCAACGGATCTCTGACTCACGACACTGTGCGGCGTCCCAGAACTTCGTTTCATGAACGCCATGTACCAGTGGCTCCCTGCGGGCGCTAACGTACCGGCGGACTCGACGCCCGCACACAGGCGCGCGATCGACGGCATGATCGCGGCGTCGGCGCCGAGACCGCCGGTACTGCCGCGCCCTTCGGGACCCACCGGCACATGTAATGCGCAACGAACTCCTGGGGCAGGAGAGTAGCATGGAGTCTTCCATGACGAGTCAGTTGTCGGCCGTTGTTGCAGTGACGGCCGCAGTCGTGAGCAGCTTGGCGGTGGGATGTGGCGACGTTGGAGAGACTGGCGCCGCTCCCACCGTGCGCGACAGTGCCGGAATCCGCATCGTCGAGAACGTCGAGCCGCAGTGGGCCGAGGGTGAGGGCTGGCAGCTGGCCGAGGAGCCCGCGGTTGACATCGGTGGGAGCGAGGACGACCCCGATCAGCAGCTGTTCCACGTCGCGACAGCCCTGGTGCTAGCCGATCGCAGCATAGTCATTGCGAACGGCGGCACACGCGAGCTGCGGTTCTACGATCGGGATGGCGCGTTTCTCTCCGCCTCGGGAGGATCAGGCGAAGGCCCCGGTGAATTCAAGATGCTTGGTTGGCTGGGGCGATTCGCTGGCGACTCGCTGATCGCCTTCGATGTCATGGGGAGGCGGGCCTCGGTGTTTGACGCGGAAGGCCGGTTCGCCCGCTCCATACCCTTCGAGCCGAGTCCAGGCATGGTCTATCCCGCGCCGATCGGGATGTTCGAGGACGGGACCTTCCCTGTGAAGAGGGGTCTCTGGATGCTCGGAGGTAGCGGTCCGTCTCGCATCGAGCGGCCTCAGGAAGATGTGTTCCGCTACGCGGCAGACGGCAAGGCCTCCGGGAAACTCGGCTCGTTTCCCAGCATTGAGTTCTACGTCGGCCCTACGGGTTCCACCCGTCCCAGCGGTGACAGAGTCATCGCACAGAATCCGCGTCAGTTCGGCCGGTACACATCCTACTCCGTGTATAGGGATCGGTTCTACGTAGCGGACAACGCCACTTACGAGATCAAGGCGTATTCGCCTGGCGGACAGTTGAGATCCATCGTTCGCAAACACCACCAGCACCTCGACGTCACCCAGGAGGACCTCGATCTGGACCTCGAGCGCCGCCTGCGATACATGCGGGACGAGGTGCGACGGAGTCGTGTCGAGCGGGTGTTCCGGGAGCGTCCCAAGGTGTCCACCATGCCGGCCTTCGGGTCGCCAGCTATGATGGCCGAGGCAGTGCGCGTGGACCAGGTCGGTAACCTCTGGGTCCTAGAATACAGCCGACCCAGCGACCACCGGCTGCGCTGGACTGTGTTCGATCCCGACGGCCGGTTGCTTGGTACCCTGCAATTGCCCGCCGGCTTGAGGCTGCTGGACATTGGGGACGATTGCGTGCTGGGACTGTGGAGAGACGAGCTGGATGTGGAACACGTGCGGCTGTACGAGTTGAGCAAGCCGCAGTGAGGACCACTGGCGTAGCTCGGCTACGCTCGCTATCTCCTGCCGCGCCGATGGGTTGAAGCGCTACCGCCCTACATCCTCTCGACTATCGCCTCCCCAAAACCGGAGCACGACACCTCGGTCACGTCGTCTCTCCCCTCCGCCTTCATCAGGCGCGCCAGGTCGTAGGTCACGTGGCCGGTCTTGATCGCTTCGCTGATCCCGTGTGTGATGAGATCGGCAGCCTCGTTCCAGCCCATGTGCTGCAGCATCATGACGGCGGAGAGGATCAGCGAGCCGGGGTTGACCTTGTCCATCCCGGTGTACTTGGGCGCCGTGCCGTGGGTGGCCTCGAACAACGCCACCTCTGCGCCGATGTTGGCTCCGGGCCCGAGCCCCAGTCCCCCTACCAGGGCGATGGCGGCGTCTGACAGGTAGTCGCCATTCAGGTTCGGGAGCGCAAACACGCTGTATTCGCCCGGCCGAGTCTGAATCTGCTGGAAGATCGAGTCGGCGATCCGATCTTTGATCAGGATCTTGCCCTGGGGCAACTTCCCGTCCAGCTCGTCCCATAGGGCTTTCTCAGTCACGAACTTGTCGCCGAACTCCTCCGCAGCTAGCTCGTAGCCCCACTTGGCAAACGAGCCCTCGGTGAACTTCATGATGTTGCCCTTGTGCACCAGGGTCACCGAGGGGAGGTTGTGGGCGATCGCCCACTGGCACGCCATCCGCACCAGTCGCTTGGTACCGGTCTCGGAGATCGGCTTGATGCCGATGCCGCTGTCTTCCCGGATCTCACGGCCGGTTCGCTCCTTCACCAGATCGATGACGGCCTGCGCCATCTCAGAACCACGCTCGAAGTCGTAGCCGGCATATACGTCTTCCGTGTTCTCACGGAAGATGACGAAGTCCACACTGTCGGCGTACTTGTTCGGCGCGGGCACGCCTGCGAAATACCGTACCGGCCGGACGCAGGCGAACAGGTCCATGGCCTGCCGGAAACGAACGTTGATGGAGCGATACCGTTCGGTTACACCGTCGTCCTTGCCGCACTTGTCGCAAGCGCCGGGATGGTACTGCTGGTGAGCACAGTGGAGGCACACATGGGTCTCTTCGCCAATGGGTGTAGTGAACGGGCCCTTGATCGCAACCTTTAGATACTGGATCGCGTTGATCGTTTCCTGGGGCAACACCTCGCCGTACGTTTGCAGACCCTCGAGACCTGCGTGGAGCGGGCACCATTGGATCTCGCGCTTGCCGCTGTAGGCTTTGTCCACGGCCGCTCTCACCACCTTCTGCATGGTCGGTGTGATGTCCAGCCCGATGCCGTCGCCACGGAGCGCCCCGATGATCGGGTGATCACCGACCTTCAGACGCCCGTTCTCGATTGTGATCAGATCGCCTTCGGGAATATTCACATGCTGGAATTCGGTCATTTCACCCTCTCCTCACGATCGTCGCCGCTTCCCGCGAAATGTCACTTGGATGTCGGATGGCTGTGTGTCCGGGGGATACTGCTGAACGATACTACCCCGTCCCACTGTCGGGCTACTGTGGGGATGCGCGTGCAGGCAGCAGCCAGACGGCGGACCGCTGCTGAGGTGATGGTGCGGCCTATCACTCGTGGCCAAAGGCACAGCCAGGCTGGTGCCAGGCGAAACCCCGAACTCCAACCCCGGGGTCACAGTCGCTTGAGCGACAGACCAGCCGAGCCGCGACCTTGGTCGCGAGTCACTACCGTGCTATCAGTTCCGCCCGCGTCGCAGCCGTCGGCCGAGTTCCTCCAGCATCAGCACCACCTCCGATGACCGACGGGTCTCGCGGCTCCGGTCCCACCGTTCCGATGCCCAGTACGGGGAGCAGCTTCGCTGCGGCGCCGTGCCCGGCAGGAACACTTCGCGCTCGCCCCAACATCCGGGACCGGCGCGAAGCCCGGAATCTCGATCCACCTCCACCACTTCGAGCCCCGCAGGCATGGAGAAGTCACGGCCCCCGTAGCGACCCAGGGCGCCCACCAGGAACCGGGCGAAGATGGGAAGTGCCGCTCCCGATCCGGGAGCACCGATGCTCCGGCCGTCGTCAAAGCCCACCCACACCGCCACGGCTAAGGTGGGTGTGTAACCGATGAACCAGGCGTCCCGGAAGTTGTTCGTCGTGCCCGACTTCGCCGCCACGGAGCCCCGGTAACCCAAGCGTCGCAGGGCCTGTCCGGTCCCCCGCTCCACCGCACCCTCCAGGGCAGACGTCACCAGGTAGGTCTCGGCGGGGCTGTACACTTCGTCGCCGGTGACCTCCAATCGCTCGAGCACGTTGCCCTCCCGATCCAGCACGCCTAGGGTAGGATGGAGGTCGGCGCGGAACCCGTTCGCTGCCATGACGCCGAACGCTCGGGCCATCTCCAGTGGCGTCACCTCGGAGGAACCCAGTGCCAGGCTCGGCACTGGGTTGAGCCGGCTCTCGATCCCCAGCTTGCGAGCGGTCTGCACGATGCGGTCCGGACCGATGGCTACTCCGATCCTCGCAAACGGCACGTTCAGGGACCGCTCGAGGGCTTCCCGGAAAGACACGGGTCCGCGGAACTGCTTGTCGTAGTTGACGGGCTGCCACAGACCCGCTGGCGTCTCCAGCGAGAGCGGCTCGTCCTCCAGCATGGTGGCGAGGGTAAACGACCGCCCCGTCAGCGCAGCCAGGGCCACGATGGGCTTGAATGAGCTTCCCGGCTGCCGGTGGGCTCTCACCGCCCGATTGAATTGGGACTTACCGAAGTCGCGGCCCCCCACCATGGCTAGGATCTCCCCGCTTCGGGGATCCAGAGCTACCAGGGCTGCCTGCAGAGGCACGTCCTCCCGGGCAAGCTTGCGGTAGTCCCGCTCCAGCCGGGCGAGCCCGGAGCGCACGGCGTCCTCGGCGACGCGCTGCAGGTCCATGTCGAGTGTGGTGAAGACGGCGAGTCCCTCCCGAAGTGCGCCGCGACCGTGGTTTGCAGCGACTTGCCGGGAGACGAAGTCGACGAAGTACCGGCCGTGTCGCGTTCGCGGTGGCCTCTCACGCAGACGGAGGCGGGCCCTCCGGGCTCTCTTGTACGAATCCTCGGAGATGACCTCCCGCTCCCGCATCAGCCGGAGCACCAGGTCTCGGCGTTCCTTGGCTGCATCCGGGTGTCGGAATGGCGAGTAGAGGCTGGGTCCGCGGATGATGCCGGCGAGGAGCGCAGCCTCGCTCAGGCTGAGCTGGCTCACATCCTTGCCGAAGTAGAACTGGGCGGCTCGCCCCACGCCGTGGACGGCGAGGCCGCCATCCTGTCCCAGGTATACTTGGTTCAGGTAGGCCTCGAGGATCTCCTCCTTGGAGTGACGCCGCTCGAGGGTGAGGGCCATCGCGATCTCCCGCAGCTTGCGGATGGGCGACCGCCGATTGTAGAGGTACAGGTTCTTCGCGAGCTGCTGCGTGACTGTGCTGGCTCCCTGGACCACGCGCCGGGCGCGCAGGTTCGCCAGTGTGGCCCCGGCGATCCGCTTGAGGTCTAGCCCGGGATGCTGGAAGAAGTGCTGGTCCTCGATTGTGAGGATGGCTTCCACCAGACGCTCGGGAACGTCGGGAAGCCGAACCGGTACTCTGTCCTGGTAGGATGGACCGTAGGTGCTCCGTATCAGCTCGGGCTCCAGCGCGAAGTAGCGAAGCCGGCGACCGTTTGCGTCCTCGACGCTGGCCACCTGCCCACCCCGGCTGACTCGGATGGTCGCGACGCCGCCCGGGTCGATCTGGTCGTAATGGCGAAAGGCCCGGCGTCCGATGGTCCAATATCGGGAGCTGAGGCGGTACTCGCCGATGCCGACGTCCCGACTCCGTGACCGGCGATAACCCAGGCGCTCCAGAGCCCCCTCGACCCTGTCTCGCTCCAGGGTCATTCCGGGATAGATCACGATCGGGCGAGCGTAGAACCGGGTCGGTGCCCGAAGCACCCCGTCGTCCAGCCGTGCCCGCGCCTCGGCTTCAATGGCGACGGCCGCCGCTGCGCCGAAGGCGATGGAGAGAATCACCCTCGCGGCAGTGGCGGCCTTCGAATGGCTCCGCATCCGCGCGATAACCCGCATGGCGGCCCCTCCGGAGAGAAGTGCTACTGCACTCCCTACGAGTCTGGATGCGCGGGCGTTTCGATGGGTTGCATGATGGCGGACTGGGGACCCAGCCCCGGGGTGCGGAGCCCACTTGGACTCACGCGGGTAACTTCGCCCCTAGATCCTCCACAGATACGACGCCTTGAAGAAGAACCGCCGCTTGGTCTCGAGGAACTGATCGCTCTCGACGTACTCCCCGTTCTGCCAGCGGATCTTCTCGCGAAGCGATCCGTACCCGACGTGAATCACGGTGCCCGGGATGTAGGTGAACGAAGCAAGAAGATCGGCGAGCAGTTGCCGTCTATAGTCGTTGTACTCGAGGATGCCCCGGAAGAAGAGATACTTGCTCAACTGATAGGTCACCTTGCCTCTGGCAATGGCGTAGTCGTAGATCTTCTCGGCATCCGACTGCCGGGAGAAATCGTAGTAGGTCAAGTTGACCTCGGACCGCAGCTTGTCTGATGGCTGGATGACGAGATCGGCCGTGAGACGGTTGCTTCTGCCCTGATAGGGGTCGGCGGAATAGAAGATGGCTTTGACGTTCCTGTAGAGGACGCTGAAGAAGAGTCGATTCGTGAACTGACCGCCGCCGTAGACGTGATACCCGCCGGTCTGGAACCTCTGTCCGAGGAAGATCTCCGTGGAGTAGGAGTACTTCAGCTTGAAGAGCAGGCTGCCCCACAGGTAATGCAGGAACGAGATGTGGTTGAAGGTCTCCCAGCGGCCGCTGAACGCGTCCCTGGACTGTGCGGTGAACAACTCGGCATCGATCCGCCGGACGACGCGCGAGTTGGGATAGAATTTCGGCCTCAGGAGGCCGCTGAACTGGAGTAGCCCGGTGCGGGTGATGAAGCCCGTCTCCACCTGGAAATCCCGCGAGATCTCCTTGGCGACCAGGCTGTAGTCGACGTTGCGAGTTCCCCGGGTGTAGTGGATGCCGAACGAGTGGCCGCTAACCGCTGGCGATCCCGCATCCGCCTTGGTCCGGGACAACATGCCGTGGAAGCCGCCAGTGCTGGACTCGGTCAATCGGAACAGACCGTCGACACCCAGCACCCTGTTGAAGTGGTTGCTGAGCTCCCTGCCGGTGTAGATGCCACCGACGTAGCTGTCCTCACTGAGCGCCCGCTTGTAGCGGAGGACCGGAAAGTGCGCGTACGCGGCGCCGGATGCGGTGTCAGTGGTGGGCAACTCGTCGGCGGCGTAGATCGATGCAACAGTGTTCCTGCTGCCGATCTTGCCGGAG
>JABAOH010002244.1_pt1 | contig 37081 bp, 38 predicted proteins | sample 7062181 | NCBI WGS metagenome assembly JABAOH01 (sample SAMN14538630, study PRJNA623070) | marine sediment metagenome | biome: marine biome [ENVO:00000428]; feature: marine pelagic biome [ENVO:01000023]; material: deep marine sediment [ENVO:00002113]; isolation source: pool of 5 deep marine... | reverse complement strand
TGCGAGCATCTGTGTCAGGAATGGGCAAACGATTGAGCCTACTCTTACGGTGAGCATGGACTTATCCACGGGGTTGCAATGAGTGACTGGCGACGCTTCGGTTAAGCCATAGTCTTCCGCTAGGAAACGGCCTGTAATTTGCATGAATTTCTTCTGGACTCGCGGTGGAAGCGGCGATGCACCTGAAATGCACACACGTGTGCTTGTTAGGTCGAACTTGCCAATCGCAGGGTTAGCCAGAAGCAACGAGTACATGGTGAGGACCACACAGAAAACCGTCACCCTATGCCTCGGGATTGTTTCTAAGACTGCAGTAGGTTCAAAGCGTGGAAGCAACACCATCTTGGCGGCTAGCTGTCAGGTACAGTCATGCTTGTGGTCATGCCTTAAATGTGGAATAATGGCAAAGCAGTAAGAGACCGGTCTTCTGCAGTGCCTCTTATCCAAGCCGCAAAAGCAAAAGCGTTCGAAACCAAATTCAGATGAGTCATCATGGCGTCTTTAGCGGTGCCTGTTGTGCCGCCCGTGTACTGCAAAGCAGCTAAGTCCTTTCTTGGGTTGATATCCAATCGAGGAGGCTTTGCATGGTAGTTCATCAGTTCTTGGAAGGAGTGAACGTTTGGGACTTGTGGGTTTTCCTGATAACGGGATTTTTAGAACCGTACTCTTCCATCTTCGTGACTACGGCGTTTTTTAGCTTGGTTTTCCGCCAAACCTTCTTTATGATTGGGTAAATCGTGTCCAAGGAGACTATAGTCTCAGCTTGAGAGTCGTTTAGTTGATAGGCAACTTCCCGTTCCTTACGCATGGGGCTTATGGCTGTTATAACTGGACCTGCCTTGAGGGCTCCGAAATAAGCGTTTATAAACTGGGGAATGTTGGGTAGGAAAACTGCGACCTTGCCATCCTTCTTCACACCCAAAGCAGCAGGTGCCGCCGCGAATTGGTCTGAAAGCAAATCTAACTCGGCATATGTAATTTCCCGTTCAAAAAAAACCAAGACTAAGGCTTCAGGATGCTTCTTTGCGCTCTTTCTGAGAAGTTGGTGAAGCGGAACCTCAGGGTAATCGAGGTTTTCAGGCACTGCTGCAGGCCAAAACTTGAACCAAGGTTTTCTCTTTGCAAACATCCAGTTAAATCCGACTTATAGGCTATGAGAAAAACTAATAACACTTTTTAAATATCGGAATGGTACAGACGTCCTGCTGTGTTTAGGGCGTCTTAACCGTTGTGCATCCATGAAGTTTATGCTTTTCATAGTGAGAGAACTTAATCAATATAGTCTGAAAGTAGCGTCAACAAAGCTCTTTAGAGAACAAGCAAATTCATGAAATACAATACCGCCAGATGTAGCGGATAGAAGACGTAGAAAAAGTACTTTCTCAGCGAGTAAGCAAGAGAGTTATTAGGAATAAGAATCTCTTTTCTCATCTTGTTTTTAATGTGAAGAAAGATTAGAGGTACCGCAAACAGCGAAAGAATTTGGATTTGGGTGTGAATTTCGGAGGAGAGTAACACAAATTGGAGGTTAAGGACGAAAAGAACGAGAGCTCCAAGTTTCGGAGTGTCCTTCAGAAGCTTCATGCCTACCGCGGTGAGCACCGCAAAATAGCTTCCTTCAGTCGGTAAAATCATTGATACTAATAGGGGAAAAAAAGCTAAGGGATTTCGCTTGGCATAAAAGTATATGGTTACGGCGCCTAGCAACAGTGAAAAAAGGATATTCAGCCTTTCAAAAGGCTCAATCCCAAAAGCCATAAAATAAGGAAACTGAGAAAACACTGCAAAAAAAAGAAGTGTCACCATATACTTCAAAGGTTTCTTCGTGCTTTCCACGCCGATAACTATCAGGTAAGCAAATATGGGAAAGGAAAGCCGGCCAATAATCTGGAGGAAAAGCAAGTCAGGGTAGAGAATATTTCCAATATGATCCACCACCATGGTCACAATTGCCAATATCTTAAGCAATTCCCGCCCGAAGTCAAATACTCTCATTGATGAAACCACTTCTGCAACGCTCGCTCCACTGATTCTTTTCAGGGTAAAATATTTGAAGTCTATTTGAGACTATCAAGTTTTTTTATTACCAACAGTGGCAGCCTTTGGAGTCTCTGCCTCAAATAGTTTCGCCGCATTACTGATTCATAAATCATTGTCAGGGTTTATTTTTTAAAGCTTACTGCTGCGTATCCGACAACGCTTGAGTAGTCGCCCGTTACGTCACCACTGCTTTTGTAGCAGAGGAGTTTTGCTCCTTTTGCGCCCAAGCCTTTTGCGGCGGTTATCACGGTAGTTATTGGCCCGTAGCCGCAGGCGGTTATATTTTGTGTTTCGATAATTGAGTAGAACCGCTTTTCATCCAATTCTTCCACAGCCTTGAGCGCCGATTTATCTTTTGCAGCGGCTTTTATTTGTGGTTCGTAATGGGTCATATCGGATGAGGCAATAACTAACGCGTTTTTTTTGGCTAAGACTTTAGCCAAAGCTTGTCCGACTTCGACGGCAGAGGATAAATCCTGCATCCGGAAGCATATTGGGACAAATTTGAATTCAGAACCGTAAAGGTACTGGAGAAAGGGTAGTTGAACCTCAATGGAGTGTTCAAAACGGTGCGCGGCTTCGTCCACGTCAATAATGCGTGTTTCCTGCACTATTAGATTGGATGTTTCAACATCAATTTCCACATCGCCTAAAGGAGTTCGCCAAATACCCTCGTTCATTGAAGATAAAGCGCTGCCGTAGCCTGTGTGGTTTGGTCCCAGAATCACTATGGTATCTGGTTTGCCATCCTGAGCAAGTTCATAGTATGAGTGGGCTGCTACAGCGCCTGAAAACATGTACCCGGCATGAGGGCAAACCAAGCCAACCACTTTTCTAGGACCGCTTTTGTTGACTTGTGGATATTTCTTTGGACCAAGTTCTTGGAGGAAACAATTTTCAATTTGTGTTTTTAATGATTCGGCGTCACTCTCGTAGAAGGCACCTGCTTGGGTTGGACGCCGAATTTTCATCTAAGTTACGTGTCCTCCTCGTCCCTTGAGAGTTTAGCTTCAAAATCTTCAATTAACAATGGGGGGTCCTTGTCGATTGAAAGTTCGCCTCTTTCTCTCAGGATTTGTCTTGCGAGTAGCCAAAAGATAACTGCCAAGGCTCTTCTGCCCTTATTGTTTGTTGGTATAACTAGGTCTATTCCGGCGAACTCGTTGTCGGTGCTACATAAAGCAATTATTGGTATGCCCACTCTTGAGGCTTCTTTGACTGCTTGAGCATCTGCTCTCGGGTCAGAGACAACTATTATTTCTGGGTCGATCCGGTTCGGATACAACGGATTTGTTAGAAGTCCGGGTATGAAACGCCCTATCACGGGCTTGGCGCCAATTAATCCGCAGAACTTCTTAACTGGCTCGTGAGCGTAAAGTCTGCTTGCTGCCACTGCTACTTTTGAGGGATCAAAACGCGCTAAGAATTTAGCGGCAACCCTTACGCGTTCGTCAGTTTTTTGAACGTCAAGAACAAATAATCCATCTGGTCTGACACGGTATATAAACGGTTCCGTGTCTCGGGTTTTCATTCTTGTTCCAATATGTATGCCTGCTGATAGCATTGTGTCTCGCGGTAATAAAAGGTCATCTGCAGTTATTGTTTCTGGGATTGGGGCAGAACCCCTTTTTGGAGTCCTGTCTGGAACTATTTCAATTTCATTTTCTTCAACATCGTTTTCGATCGTATTTTCTTTTGATTCATCTTCTGCCATTTTGGTTCTCTCCTTAGATTTTTAAATCAGCCATTTTGGCTCTGTTCCCTAAGAAATGTTCAATTCTCACTAGCTCATTTATTTTAGCTATTCGTGCTCCCTCAACAACTCCTGTCTTTATTATTGGACACTTAAAGGCCACTGCCAATTGGGCTATGTGCCAATCGCATGTATCACCAGAACGGTGTGACATAACCGTTGTGTATCCGTGTTTTTGCGCGTTTTCGATTGTTTCCAAAGCATCTGTAAGAGTGCCGATCTGGTTGACCTTAATTATTATTGAGTTTGCCGCGTTAAGCTTTATTCCATAGTTTAATCGTTCATTGTTGGTCGTGAAAAGGTCGTCACCGCAGATCAAACAATTTTTAGATTTCTTAGTTAGTTCTTTGTAGCTTTCAAAGTCTTCTTCTTCAAAAGCGTCTTCAACATAAACAAGATGATATTTTTCAATCAGATCTAAAATGAAATCTAACTGTTCACCTGCATCAATCTTTTTTCCGTCACGCTGGTAAAAATACTTCTTCTCTTTTTCATTCCATAGCGAGGATGCGGCAACATCAATTCCGAAACCGCACTCAAAATCCAACTCGTTACCTACTTCTTCGCAGGCTTTGGATATAATTTCGAAGGCATCTAAGTTGCCGATGTTAGCAACCCATGCGCCCTCTGAGCCCTTTCCACCACTGAAGAGTTTATCTTTCTTTTTTAAGAGTTCACCTATCCTTTTGTGGATTTTAGCGTTTGCTGTCGCGGCTTCTAAGAATGTTTCTGCCCCGTTGGGAAGCGCTAAGTACTCTTGAATATCCGGGGTTTTACCTCGGGTGTGTTGCCCACCGCTTATAGTATTCCCAAGTGGAAAAGGAAGTGTGTTAGCTGCGTTTCCACCAATAAATTGGAATATAAGAAGGCCATGAGAGTTTGCCGCTGCCTCTGCATTGGCTAATGAAACAGCGAAGGCTGTGTTTCCACCAATAACTTTGAAGTTTTTGGTGCCATCAATCTCGTGGAGGGTATTGTCAATTTCTTCCTGGAAATCAGCGTTCAATCCTGCGAGTTCAGGAGCTATCAAATCATCAATTGCCTTAAGCGCCTGATCTACTCCACCTTGAGGGTAGTAGGCAACTTCGGCTTTACCTAGGCTTTTTCCAGCTGGAGCAGAAGCTCTTCCGAAGCCAGAAGTTGTTATAACGTCAACCTCTATGGTTTCGTCTCCTCTGTTGTTGAATATTTTTCTTGCAATCAGGTCTTCAATTATTGACGACACGCTTTCAGCCTCAAGGGCTATAACTCTTCTTTAGCTCTTATTTTATCTTTCGGCTTCTCTCTAGTTGTTGGTTGGTTAACTTGCTATATGCAGCTATCCATTGTCTTGCTCAAAGACTTATTTTTAGGTGAGAATTCTCGCTCTATATTTGTATGCTATTATTTATGTTTCTAATTTGCGTTTTAGGATAGCTCCTTAGTTTGTGTGTTTGATTCTGAAATCGCAAATGATAAAAGTAGGATGCTTTCAACCTCAAAGGGAAGGGGCATATCATGACTGAACGCGGGCTTTACGTTGGAAGATTTCAGCCATTTCACTTAGGCCACCTTGAAGCTATAGAAGATGTTTTAAAGAAAGTTAAGGAGATCGTAATTGTAATCGGCAGCGCACAGTATAGCCACAACATCGATAATCCGTTTACCGCAGGCGAAAGGGTGGTTATGATTCGTCGGGCTTTGCAGGAAGCAGGCCTAGACTACTCTCGACTTTGGGTTGTTCCCGTTCCAGATGTGCATCTGCATATGCTGTGGGTCTCTGCGCTGGAAGGTTACACACCACACTTCGATGTCGTCTATTCAAATGAACCTTTGACGCGAAGGCTTTTCATGGAAGCAGGATATAAAGTAAAGAACATACAATTCTTCCGAAGAAAAGTCTACAACTCAACTCTCGTCCGAGAAAAAATGCTTGCAGGTGAAAACTGGACAAAACTTGTACCGAAAAGCGTTGCTGATTTTGTAAACGAAATAGATGGGGTTAACAGGCTTCGAGATTTGGCGACAACAGATAAAGTTCAACCATAAAGCCAGTATATTCGCCAATATGAATGCACTTTGGTGTAATTTGGCTTTTCAAATAGAACTATAACACTATTATTTCTGAAGTTCGGTGGTAAAGGCGCCACGCTAAAAGAAATGTCCCGAACAAAATGAACATAGCAGGTATGTAAAGGAAGGAAACCTCGTCTGAGAACAAAGCAAGGAAGTTATAAACCAGATGAGCAAAAACAGCAATCATATAAAACAATAAAGGCTTCTTTTTAGCTATTCCGAAAGCAGTTATACAGGCGCTTGAGGCATGGAAAATTATTCCTAGTATTCTGCTAAAGAAAGGCGCGCCTAATGTGAAAACGTAAAGTGCGAACTCCGTTAAACCAAAACCTACTCCAACTAGAATCCCCAAATCAAGAAAAGATCTTTCAGTTTCTCCATGACGGTAAAACAGTGGAAAGACTTTGGCAACTTCTTCTGTGAATGGGGCAAAAATGACTATGGCGCAGACTTGCGCAAATAGGAGGGGCATTGCAACACACAACTCGTTTGAGAGGTTAGAGAAAAACAACGTGAAGGGCACGCTCATTAGCAATCCTGTACTTATGAAGAAAATTTTTTCCTTAATATCTGGTTTGTGAACCGATATTGTAGCTTTTTGCTCGGTTTCCATCACGAAAGGCCTTCTGCAAGTATACTTTTTGTTTTCTGACTTATCAGATTTACCGCAATCTGCTTATAAAACTAAAACCCAGCCATTATTGGCTTTTCTGGTTTCATTATTTCCCTAAGAAGCACCGTAGCGTAAGAACCGCGCATCAGCATGAAACTTAATTCAACTTGATTCTCGCTTTGGTATGGGATAGAGTTTGAAATGTCGTGCAACTTGAAGTCTTGAACTGGCGTGAGAACCGCGCGTAGCCCGCCTCTGATGCCGATCTTGAACATCTCTTTAACCCTAAAGTTTCCTGTTTGAATGCCTTCTTCGTCAAGGATTTGGCGCTCTATTCTTCCCATAGCACCTTGGGAGGGTTTCTGCTTTGTTCCGATTAGAGGCAAAGCAACTTGCATTTTTCCAGTCTTGACCCTTTCATTAGCTTCCACAACGGATTCTGCAAAAACCATTTTGTTTACGTTAACCATGGGTAAGCCTGAACGTTCCACGTTAACGACATAATCTCCTGGTTCAACCTTGTTCAAAGAATAATCGCGCTTAATCCTTTCACTTAAGAAACGGTTAAACAAATAGGACTGATACGATTGGACAAAAAGCACCTGAAGCTTAACAGGCAACCGTTTGAAGGCACCAACGAAATCATCTGGTTTCTCAACCAAGTGGCTAAGCATCAATCTTTCGAAACGGAGTTGTTTGGGAAAATTCTGCAGAGCCTGCTTGAAATCCTGTGTTGATTGCAGTTCTTTGCGAGCGGTTCTGGATGAAGGGTGTTCATGGGCGCTTGGCTTAGCCAAAAAAAGCATTGCAGCTTCTTCAAAGTCTCCTTCAATTATGGCTTTTCCCACGAAGTGTGTTATAGGGCGAGTTGTTCCGAAGCGTTGGTGCCCAAAAAAGTTGGGAATTCCACCTGCCGAGTTAACTGCTTCCGCGACTTTAACTACTAACTTTTTAACAGTTGATGCTGAATGCTTGGTTGCTTTGATTTTTATTATGAAGTGGTTACCCAGAAGATAATAAGATGATAGCTTTTCATGGACGTATCCGACAGGGTGGATTTCGATGTCTTTAACGCTAACTTTTTTAGCGTCCTCCAAGGAACAGTTTTCAACCGTTATATACTGGGCCGTAACAGCCTTAGCATCCTTTATGCCTGCAATTTGAATTTGCCTTTGACCTAGAGCCAACTGCTTCCTGATATTCCATAGCGCTATGAAAGTGTCCCAGTTACGCTTGACCAAAACACACAGCAAATACCTTCGCTTGGACGTTGACGCACCTAAAACACATTTATCTTGAGTTATTTTAATTTCAGCTTTGGAGCCGTCAACAAGAATTTCTTCAACCTTGAAATCGTCCACAGACTCCCGGATAACCCCACCCAAGCCTGCGGTTTCAGTGGCGTAAACTTCTAGTCCTAGTAGCTTGTCAATTTTTGGAACACTCAAGTTCTATACGCCTTTTATTATAACAATGAAAGCTTGCTAGTTATTCTGTCAACTTTTGCCGCTGGAGCCGGCCCAATTCCCAAACAGGTAACCGTGCCCGGAGGAATTTCCGTAAGGCCACTATCAACAATCAAAGCATTAGGCAAATCCAAATCATTAGCCTGCTCTTCAAGCTCCAAAAGCTCTTTTTCATCTTTCACCTTAACCGCCACCTTACGCTGCCCCTCGTAGATCCAAGCGTCCCACCAGCCTCTGTACCGGTTATGGGCTTTCTGCGCCGCAGAAACCGCTGCGTGCCCAGCTTGAGCTGCAATCTTTCCTTTACTAAGTTTCAAATCACTGCGAAAAACGATGACTTGTTTGTATTCGAATTCACCCATTTTTGATTTTCCCACTGTCTTTTAACAGGTTGTTCACTTGAGATTTTAAGGATTTGCTGACAAGTAAAGCTTAAGGAAATAAGCCATAGCCGCAAACATGGCAGGCTTCGTAAAGATTTTAAGCAGTAACTTACCCTGAAAATCTATTTCTTCAACGTTCTTCAACTTTTTATTCAAACCTATTCTTGAACAGAACCTCAAAACTTGCTCTATCTTTTCGTCAGAAAGAGAATCAAGAAAGCGTCTAAGTCTGAGCATAATCCTGAAGTCAAACCTCAATCTGTCTGCGCAACGTTTCTGGTAAAACTGCAAGAAATTCGAGGAAACATCATTTCTTCGCAGTGCTTCGTTGGCGACTTCCGCTGCGATTCCAGCACATGTTAATCCGAAAATCACTCCGCCTCCAGTGGTAGGTTTCACCTGAGACGCCACATCACCTACGGCTAGAAAACCGTTTGAGTAAGTCTTAGCGATTGGTCCGCCCAATGTTATGGGGTGAAACGTAGAGAATGTGATTTTCGCTGTGCCTAGTTGTCTTGAAGCCACGGGATGCTTTCGCACAAGTCTTTTCAAAAACTCTTTTGGGTTACCATTCTTCGTTGCTAGTCCCACCTTCGCGGTTCCGTCAAGCCTAGGCATAATCCAAGCGTAAAAACCCGGCGCATATGCTTCCCCCATAAAAACTTCAACCGCGTCCAACTGCACATCTTTGACGTTTTCTACTTCCGCTTCCACCGCGTAGACAAGGCTTTCAAAGCTAAGTGCTGTTAAGCCCGCTTGCCTTAATAGTCGGGAGGAAATTCCTTCCGCGTCAACGACAATTTTAGCTGGAAGGCTTTCAGTGCTAGTTTGTTGCTTGACCTTCACACCTTTTATGGTGTCGTCATCCATCAGCAGGGATTGGACTTTGGAGTTGAGACGGTAGTTTGCGCCTGCGGCTTCGGCTTTATCTGCAATGTATTTGTCGAAGGCTTTGCGGTTGACGGAGCATGTGACTGGCTTGGCAAGTTGAATAGAGAATTTAAAGCCTGAAGGGGCATAGAAGTTGGCTTTTGAGAAAGTGTTTTCCACGATTTTGCCGGGGAGCGGATATAAGCCCAAGTTTCTCAGACTTCTTATGCTCAAGTGCCCTGCACAGTGTGATGGAGAGCCGATTTCTTTGTGCTCTTCGAAAACTGCAACTTTGGCGCCCATTTTGGCTAATTTCAAAGCCGTAAAATTGCCGACAGGGCCGCCTCCGACAACGATGACGTCTGTCGCTTCTTTCATTAACTGCACACTTAGCATTAGTAACTGATATTTACTGTATAAGCTCGACGCGTCGTTTTCCGCGGGACATGGAAGTGGTGCGGATTTTTCCGCTGACTTCCAACCGCAACAGGATGTTGTTGAAGTCTTTGTACCCTAAATCGTTAAACTCTTCTTTTAGCTGACTAAAGAGGTCATCGTCTATCAAGTCACCTTTCTTGTTTAGGATTTCTAGTACAACGAAGTAGGAAGGTCGGATTTTCCAAGTCTTAACTGATGGCATACGCCTACTCTTCCTAAGCAACGGGAGTTGCTGGTTTCTGTATCTGTCGAATCTGCTGCATGAAGTTCTTGTACCATTTCTCCATCTCGGGCGTTACGGATGGACCTATCTCTTTAATTGCGTCTTGGAAATCTTTCATCGTAACTTCGGTAGCTTTGATATCTCGCCTCAGGGTGTGCATGGCTGCTTCCCGACAAATCGATTCAATGTCTGCGCCTGAATAGTATTTAGTTATTAAGGCAAGCTGGTTTAAGTTTACGTCTTTAGCTAGAGGCATCTCTTTCGTGTAGATTTTGAATATTTGAAGCCTGCTTTGTTCATCTGGCTCTGGTACATAAATCAACCTATCAAATCTTCCAGGCCTCAAAATTGCCGAGTCTACCATGTCTGGCCTATTAGTCGCTGCAATAACAACTATGTCCTGCAAGGTTACAATTCCATCCATTTCAGTGAGCAACTGGCTTATGACTCGTTCTGATACGCCACTGTCGGAGAAACCTAAACCACGACGTGGTGCAAGTGAATCCATTTCGTCCAAGAATACTACTGCAGGAGCAGCCATCCGAGCTTTCCTGAAGACTTCTCTAATGGCTTTCTCGGATTCTCCAACCCATTTTGAGAACACTTCTGGCCCCTTGATAGTTATGAAGTTGGCTTCGCTTTCGGTTGACACTGCACGGGCTAGCATGGTTTTGCCACATCCAGGAGGTCCATAGAGAAGTATGCCTTTTGGCGGCTTTATCCCGAGCCTACTGAAGATTTTTGGTTTTTTCAGCGGCCACTCAACAGCTTCCTTTAAATGCTGTTTGACCTCATCTAATCCACCGATATCATCCCAGTTTACAGAGGCGATCTCAATGTACACTTCTCGCATGGCTGTAGGAGTGACTTCTTTGTAAGCATTAACGAAGTCGTCCATTGTAACTTCCATTTTTTCAAGCACTTCAGGAGGTATGCGTTCCTCTTCCAGATTTATCTGGGGCAGGTACCTTCGGAGCGCTTTCATAGCGGTTTCCCTGCCTAGCGCGGACAGGTCTGCGCCTGTGTAACCGTGCGTCATTTCCGCTAGTTTTTTGAGGTCAACATCTTCGCCTGATTTTTCTCCTTCAGCTTTTTCGATGCCATGGAGAGGCATTCCACGAGTGTGAATTTGAAGCACTTCATGTCTGCCCTGTTTGTCCGGAACGCCTATCTCGATTTCCCTGTCGAACCTTCCGGGTCTACGCAATGCTGGATCAAGTGCACTTGGGCGGTTAGTCGCACCGATAACTATGACATTGCCTCTTCCTGACAAACCATCCATTAAAGCCAGCAGTTGAGCGACTACACGCCTCTCAACTTCGCCGGTTACTTCTTCACGTTTGGGTGCTATGGCGTCTAGTTCGTCAACGAAGATTATGCTTGGAGCGTTTTGTTGAGCTTGCTGGAATATTTCTCGTAATCGCGCTTCGGATTCTCCATAGAATTTGCTCATAATCTCTGGGCCGTTGATTGAGTAAAAATTTGCTTCTGACTCGTTGGCAACTGCGCGAGCTAACAATGTCTTGCCGCATCCTGGTGGACCGTGAAGCAGGACGCCTTTTGGCGGTTCTATTCCGAGCCTTTGGAAGAGCTCGGGATGTCTAAGTGGGAGCTCCACCATTTCTCTGACGCGCTGAATCTCCTCGTGTAAACCGCCAATATCTTCGTATGTTGTTCTGGGTAATCCCTTCGTCTCTGGTGCTGGCTCGTTTAGAATCGTGAGCCTTGTTTCAGCTGTTACTTTGATTATTCCGTGGGGACGGGTTTTCGTAACCGTGAAAGGGATGGCGTGTCCAAGCATCATGACCAGAGTTGTGTCGCCTTCTACGAGCGTGCGTTCCATAAGCCTATTCCTGACGAAGTTAGTAAAGTCCTCGTCAACGTTCAGCCGCATGTCTACCGGCGCGAGCGTTATGCTTAGTGCGGTTTTAACTCTTGCGGGTTTAATGACTACATACTCGTTTATAGCTGCCCCTGCGTTTTTGCGAGTAAAACCGTCAATCCGTATTATTTCTCGGTTTTGATCTTCACTGTAAGCTGGCCATGCTATCGCGCTGGTTGTTCGTTTGTTAACTATCTCTATGACATCTCCAGCGCTTATGCCTAGCTTCTGCATTGTTCTCTGGTCTATGCGAGCGATGCCTCGCCCAACATCTCGCTGGCGTGCATCCCCTACGCGTAACTGAACTTCACTCAACTAGAATCCTCCTAATATCACTTTGAGCGTCTTGAAACAAAGTTTTATTCCTATATAAAGATAGAGCAACACTCTTAATTTCTGACCTATTCAAGTCAGATTTTAGAGATGTTTGAAGCGTCTCAATCGCGCTTAAGTTGTTCATGGTTCTTTATCTCCTAAAGTGTTAGCTCAGAGGCTTTAAGAAACTTCTGAAGGCTAAATCTTTCGTATTCTCTCTTAAAGAGTTTTATTAGCTCTTTAAAGAATTCGTCTTTAGTTGTGGTCTTTGTCTCTCTGATTAGTTTCGCAATTTCAATATAATGTTTTTGGCTAAACATCTTAAGGCGCTCCGAAATTTTGATAAATTCTCTAATTAAATTTAAGGCTTAAAATTTTGATTTTTCACAGAGGGCAGGGGAGTCTTACTGTGACTTATCTGGTTTCTTGTTGAATTCCTCCATTTCTCTTGGAGATAACATGTCAACTAATTGGTAAAAAGCTAATAAGACCAAACTGTTAATTGTGCATCAATTAAAACCTTTGGAGAGCTACACGGATTAAACGCACTCCAAGAACTAGAAAAACTTAAAGAAAAAAAATTAAAGTTGTCACCGATGACAACTCCCCTCTTTTTTTAGTTTTATCTAAGATCCGGAGTTTCTTTTGTTGTTCTTCCAATTTTATTATCCTTTCTTCTGATACTTTTCAAGTATGAAATCTTCAATATCAAAAGCATAAAGAAAAAACGGGTTTTTTTGCTTTCTAAATTTTGTTGATGTCGTATTCCAATTTTTGTTCTAGTACCTTTATATTTTTGTTGTATTACAATAAATTATGGTTTTTTTAAAAAAATTCGTTCGTATTATGCGAAAGTTGAATCTTTAGGGTGAATGATTGAAATGATGGGATTCGGAGGATGGTGGGGCATGCTCTTTGTGCCTATATTAATTGCGTTGATAGCTTACGCCATATATTATCTAGTTACTAGATCATCAAGAACTGGGCGATCTTCACGTTACCGAAGTGGAGGAGCACTGGAGATTCTAAGAGAACGATATGCAAAAGGTGAGATTACAAGAGAACAATTCCTGATAATGCGAAAGGAGTTAGATTCGTACCCCTAGACGGTTACGTTGACACAAGCATGATAGATGAAAAAAGAAATTAAATATAGGGGAAAATTGATAATTAAAGAAAATAAAAAAGAAGAAACATGTCAGATTAATAATTCTGAGATGAAAAAAACTAATACGAAGAAAGCCTCAATTAACCTGATTGAAGAATCAGAAGCTACTGGAAAAGTAAAAGAGATTTATGATGAAATCAAAAAAACATTAGGTATCGCTTTCGTTCCAAACATGTATAAAGTCATAGCTAATAATCCGAGTTATCTAGAAATCACCTGGAAAAAAATTCAGGATATTATGAGTAAATCGGGCAAACTTGACAATAAAACCAAAGACATTATTGCACTTACGGTATCAATAATGAGCGGATGTGAGTATTGTATTAATGTTTATACGGAAGCAGTTAAACATGACGGATTAGACGATGAAGCATTGCTTGAAATATGCAATGTCATTGACGTATATTCTGGTCTCAACAGATTAAATATTGGAACACTAGTTACACCAGATGATAAACCATGGTATGGCTGTGGATCAAAATAGTATGTGAAAAAAGGTTTCAATGGATGTTTTTCTCCTCACTAGTCTCTTGGCTTAAGAGGAGCTTCCTCGAGGCATTTATCTACTCACAGGTCCATCGGGCGTTGGGAAGACAATTTTCTGCAAATCTTTCATAGCCAGAGGATTATTAAACCAAGAATCCACAATATATCTTTCTACAGATGAAGACTGTAATATGATCCAAGTCTCCATTCGAAACTTAATTGAAGACCAAAATATTGAAAAGAGTAACGTCAAGTTAATAGATGTGTATTCTTGGCGTATTGGTAATAAAAAGAATAATGAATCGTGTGTTTCGGTCAAACTAGCAAATCTTACAGAAGTAGCAATCGCGGTTCAAAAAGCCTGCAAAGTCTTCTGGCAATAACCGTTCATTTTGAAGTTGAAAACAAAATTGAAGCTGACAATAAAACTGAATGGTTCAAAATGAATTACACTGAACTTGAAAATTTAGCAGGAGAACTGAGTCTTCTAATTAATGAGGAATGCAACAATAGGATAGACGTAGTTAATGCGTGGAAGTTTTATGTAAACATCGCAAATACCGCAAAGTTTAGTTTGCTTGCTTTCGAAGTCGTTCTGGTGAATTTTGACAAGAACAAAAAAGGACAGGGTTAGACTATTAGCGTTTCTTTTTATCCACACATTATACACACATCTTTTCAAAAGGGGAATCAGCAAAAATTACTGACTATTATAGTAAGTTGTGTAGTAAGTTGTGTGTATATAAGTATAAATATAAACTAATTTTGATTTAGTTTACTTTAACTCGTTTTGATGTTAATTAGTTAAATTAAGGGTTCGTAAATTGAATGTAAAACGCATTTTTCCAAATTTGGTTATAAACTATTTTGAAATGACTTTTTATGGTTGTTGTTCTTTCGAAGTAGCCAACCGTGCAAAAATCTTCAAAATAGCGTCTACTTGCGTAGTAACCGACACCATGCTTAACTCTGTAGTTAGCTAAGAATTCATCTATGTCGTGTTCCATGTCGTAAGGCGAATTATATGTTTGTCCGTTATTTTTTTTAATCTTTTGAATAATGAAAGCAGAGATATCAACTAAGATTCTTGCGTCTCTCTTTCATGTCTTCTAAAATGTCATGACCATTAGAAGCTAAGTTTTTGGTCTTGCAATAGTTTAAGAAAATTTCCCATTTTGATTTATATTGCATCTTTGTTTGTTTGCTCTTAATGCTCTGAAGCCATTCTAAGACTTCTTTTGAGTTATCCAAATTAATCAAAGTCACTTTTCTAAATCTCCTATTAAGCGTTTAATTTGCCAGAAATTTAGAGTGACAATCTACTTTTCTATATAAACTTTAAAGCGTACTCAGAAAGACTCATCATTTAATGTTATAATCGAGATTTCGAAAAGTTGCTCTGTATTGCCTTGCCTTCTATAGATACTGAATTAGTCAAAAGACCCAAATATGATGGATTTACTGGAAGGTGCCATACATCATTTTGGAGTATTTTGGCTAAGAAATATTTTTTTCACGTAGTCGGCTATAGTTGCTTTTTGTTTCTTCGCTATCTTTTTAAGCGCATTATTTATCCCTGTAGAGTACTGCATAGCCTTTTTTGGTTTCTCTGTTATTGATGAGGGTAAGCCCATGTTCTCTGCGGCCTTCCTCAAGACAAGTTTTCTTTGTGTATCCGCATGCCTTTCGATTTTCAATTCAACGGGCATAGCCATAGCGAGTTCGACGATTTGGTGTGCAATAAAAGGCAAACGAAGATCCACGCTATGAAAATTGCAGATTTTCATGTCTCTTTCAAGGTTATTCTCATGAATCCTGACTACATCGTCAAACATGGTTTTCCTCACTTCTTTCTCGCCATCAATCAAGTACTTTTTGACGTAGCGTTGATAGCCCCCAAAAAGCTCATCTGCACCTTGCCCTGTGAGCAACACCTTGAATCCTGACTGAGCAGTTTTCTCCGCCGCCCAGTAAAATGGTATGCCAATGCTTGTCTTAACAGGGTCGGGTTCTTCGATAAGACCTACAACCTTTGAAATGATTCTTTCAACATCCTCTTCCCTGAATAGGCAAACTTGGAGCGGCAAGTTCAACGTGTCAGCCGCTCTTTTCGCTTCTTCAGTTCCAGGTTGATTTTCCAAGCTCACATGAATTAGGTTAACATTCACTGGATACTTCTTCGCCAGAAACGCGATAATGCTACTGTCTAAACCACCTGAGAATGCAATTGCAACCTCTTTCGTTCCCAAAACGCGTTCGTGAATAGCCTTCTCCAACAATTTCTGCAGTTTTTCCGTGGCTTTCTGCATAGTTATCTGTTTTGGTTCTGAGTAAACCAGGGTCTTGACAGGCTTGAATTTGAAGACTCCTCGACTAGCAAACGCCACATGTCCTGGTGGAAACGATCTCGCCTCGTCAACGCCAATGTTCCACAATGCCTTCCGATTGGAAGCAAAAGCAACTTTGTTGTTGTTCTCCCCATAGTACAGGGGTTGAACTCCTATTGGGTCTCTCCCTGCTATTATTCGGCTGGGCTCGGTTATAATGAATGCGAAGTCACCTTCAACCTCATCGATAAAGCTCTCGCTTGCCTTGAAGGAGTTTGCCTGTTGAAGTTTTTTAGCAATGATCTCTTTGCCAAAAGAGTCCAAATTTACATTGTAAATTTTGCCATCGAAGAAGACTATTGCCTCTCCAAAGCGTATACATCGCTGAGTATCATACGTGCTGAATGTTGTGTTGCCGCCTTTTTTATCTAACACCGCAATCGATGCCTCCAAGCCCAAGCCTCCTTCCCTTTAGTTTTACTCTGTCATTGCTGTGGTAAAACATTAATGTTTAATCTGCATATCCTTTTGTCGAGGGAAAATTGATTTGCCTATTCTGCCTATAGACACGGGTCGTTACGGAACCCCTGAGATGTTGCGGATATTTGAGGAAGATGCTCGTATTCAAAGATTACTGGATGTTGAAGCCGCGTTAGCTTTGGCACATGCTGAGGTTGGAAACATCCCGCGAAAAGACGCTGATAGAATCGTGTCCATGGCTTCCACTAAGCACGTAAAAGTGGAACGCGTGAAAGCCATTGAAAAGGAGATAAAACATGATATTGCGTCTTTGGTTCGCGCTTTGTCCGAGTTGTGCGGCTCAAGTAGCGCATATGTGCATTTGGGCGCCACGAGCTATGATATCGTGGACACCGCCAACGCTTTGCAACTTAAGGATGCTATAGAAATTATTCAGAAAAAATTGGAAGCGCTGAAGGACATCTTGCAGAAGCAGGCTGGGAAGCATAAGGAAACCGTGATGATTGGGCGAACCCATGGGCAACATGCTTTGCCGATAACTTTAGGTTTCAAATTCGCAGTTTGGGGCTATGAGGTTTCACGTCATTTAGAGAGGTTGAACGACTGTAAAACTCGGGTTTTGGTAGGAAAAATGAGCGGCGCAGTTGGCACTCAAGCCAGTTTCGCAAAGCATGCTACGCGTATTCAAAAACTCGTGATGAAGCGACTGGGTATTCGTGCCGCGGAGATTTCTACTCAGATAGTACAGAGAGACCGGTACGCCGAGTTTGCTTTTATCTTAGCTATGATTGCTTCTTCGCTGGATAAATTCGCAACGGAAATCCGTGAGCTACAGCGACCTGAAATCGGGGAGATCTTTGAGTCTTTTGAGAAGAAGAAACAGGTTGGCAGCTCCACCTTGCCTCACAAAAGGAATCCTGAAACATGTGAAAGAATCTGCGGCTTAGCCCGAATCATCAGGAGTTTGTGCATTCCAGCACTGGAGAATGCGGTAACGTGGCATGAACGGGATCTGACCCAGTCCTCAGCTGAACGCTTCATTCTTCCAGAATTGTGCATTCTGACTGATTACTTATTGTTTTTGATGAGAACTGTTGTGGTCAATTTGCGGGTTGATGAAGAACGAATGTTAATTAATCTGGATTTAACACAGGGCCGGGCTATGTCGGAAGCCGTAATGATGGCTTTGACGAGGAAAGGTTTGAATAGGCAAGAAGTTCATGAACTACTAAGGCAACTAACAATTAAGAGCGAGGTTGAAAAGCGGCACTTCCGTGAAGTACTCTTGGAAAACAAGGTAGTTTGCGACAAGCTGAACTCGAGACAAATTGATGAGGCTTTGAACCCTAAAAACTATTTGGGCACTGCGGTTAAACAGGCAGAAGCATTCGCGGAATATAAAGATTAGTAGTCGGAAAGAGCCTTCTGTTTCCACTCGTTGCCTTTCTCAAGCTTCTCCCATGTTTCTTTCTTGACGAAGCCTCCTACTTGCTCTTTGATTTTTTTGGCTAAACGTGGTCCAATAAGCGGTAGGTTAGTTAAGTCATCAAGTGATGCGTGTTTTATGTCTTCAATCGTCTGGAATCCAGCATCATACATTATGCGACCGCGCATTCGGCCTACTCCTTGAAGCTTTACGATTGGTAATAGCTCCTTCTTTATTCCTTTAGCTACGCGTTCAATCAGCTCTGAAGCTAAAGGCAACACTTCCTTGTTTCCCATAAGCCTCCCTAATTCGTGCGCAGCGTGAAGCAGCCACTTTGCGTTTTCAATAATCCTGTAGAGGTCACCAGGCTGTACTCTAAACCGCTCAAGCAGGTTTTCCTCGCTTGTCTCTTCAATCCAGCTTTCCAAAACCACGGCTGTTTTGACTTCACCGAGAAACTCCTCATAGGCTATGCGGTCATCCCACTCTTCGGGAACTTCCACAAATAACTCGTGCTTACGGTCTTCCATTGTAACCGCTAGGTCATCTAACTCGCTCGAGTATGGTCTCATTACAGGACCCATATCCGGCGTATGTGCAATCAAATGTAACAAGCTCAATTCGGTTAGGTGTTTAGGTTTGGACCTTAACGCGTCCCTAATTTCTACTCCTGATAATGGATCTATGTATAGTTCGCTTACCCGCTTTCCGAATCTTGTGGCATAAATCTCGCTGCCAAAAAGCTCTATCATTTCCTCGTCATACAAATACTTTAGAATCTTGGCTATGATGCTTTTGATGGCTTTCACGTCGTACTGATACGCATAAAAAGTTTTTCCGAAAAACTCGAAAATGCCGTTCTCAGTGTGCGCGAAATCCGACGCGATTGTCGCCAGCACGTGTCCGCGAATTATCTTTTCAACCGCCAGTCTTGACCATATTCTCTCTGTACGCGCAAGAACGTAATTCTGCATCAGAAAGTCAGCTTCGTCTGCGACTTTCGCGATTAGCACGGATTCACCAATCGTATCATATTTGGGTCTTCCTGCCCTGCCTGCCATCTGCTTATATTCCAACACCGTTATCGGGTAATTGCCGTATCCTGGCTCCCAACGACGGTAATCGTGAATTATGACTGTACGAGCTGGAAGGTTTACACCGAAAGCCAAAGTTGGTGTGGCGGTTAACACCTTTATTTTTCTCTGTCGAAATAAACCTTCAATCAATCGGCGGTGAGCGCTAGCCAGACCTGCGTGATGAAAAGCGGCACCACACTTCACAAGTCCAGCTAGTGAATCGCTTATATGTGTTCTCTCGCCCGCAGATAGAATTTTGTCTGCTTCATGTATTAATCCTCTTTTGAGAAGTTTAGACAAGACTTTGTCCGTATGAGCCGCAATCCTCTTTGCTAAAGCCACAGAACTCTTTCGTGTAGACGTAAAAACCAGCGCTTGACCTCCAGTTTTTATAGTATTCAGAACAATGTTTATGCTGGTGTCGCGCGCCTTTTTCTCGATTTTTCGCGCGTCTCCATCCTTATACTGGATTTCCTCATGCAAAAGCACGCCTTCCTTCAATGGGACAGGCCGCCACTCAGCTATTACGTAGGCAGCTTTCAGCCAACTAGCAATTTCGTTAATGTTATGGATTGTTGCGCTCAATGCTAAAACCTGAATTGCCGGGTTAATCTGCATGAGCCTCGCCAACACAATTTCGAGTGTGGGACCTCGGTCGCCGTCGTTCAAAAGGTGAATTTCATCTGCAACCACCAATGAGATATCATTCATCCACTTGACTCTATGCCTCAAAAGCGAGTCAGCCTTCTCGTTAGTTGTCACTATAACATCATATCTTCCCAGCCACGAGTCGCCGCTGTCAAAGTCGCCAGTGCTTATGCCCACACTCACCCGTTTCCCATTTGCCTTGCGAATAGAAGTATACTTTTTGAACTCGTCAAATTTTTCGTTCGCCAAAGCCCGCAATGGCGAAAGATAAACAACCTTACCGTTCTTTTCTAAAACATGTTTAAGACCGCAAAGCTCTGCTATTAGCGTTTTTCCAGATGCTGTTGGAGTTGCCAAAACAAGGTTTTTGCCTTCTAAAACCCCAACCTGCACGGCTTCTTCTTGCGGAGGGTACAACTCGCTGATTCCAGAACGAAATAATACTTCCTTCACTGATTCAGGCACTGGCAACTCGACTACTTTCACTTAAACACGCCATCATTTCATTAGTTGAGCCAAACTATAGGAACCCTGATTTATAGTGTTAATTGTGCAGTTTCCCTGTTTCTAAAGGTACATTTTTCTACTTGAAAAAGGGATACTAAATGCGATAGTTGTTTATTATCTAAAAAGGTCAGGATACAGCATGGTTGAAAATGTTAGAGACTTACTTAAGGCGCATGAAGACTTAAAAAGAGAAGTTTACTTGGACAATGAAAACTCGACTATAGTTCCTAAAGATGTAGTTGACGCAATGTTACCCTATTATGACCAGCGTGGTTACGGCAACCCCACGCTAACACATAAGCCAGGATGGGAAGCATTCGAAACCGTGATGGGAGCATCCCAGAAAATCAGCAAGTTCTTAGGCGCCAAAATCCTTGAAGAAATAACTTTCACACCAGGTTCAACAGAAGCGAACAACCTAGCCATAATGGGTTCTGCATTTGCCAATAAGGATAAAGGCAAAAAAATTGTGATATCAGCTATTGAACCCATAAACGTCTTGCACGTGACTGAAATGCTACAGAAGTTTGGATTCACTACAACAAAAATCTCAGTTGATCAAGAAGGCTTTATAGATCTCGAGAAGCTTAAAGAAACCGTGGATAAAGAAACTGTACTAGCAAGTATAGCAACTTTAAACAATGAGATAGGAACGGTCCAACCTGTGAAAGAAGCCGTAGACATAATTAAAGACAAAAATCCCGAAGCCCTGTTCCACACAGATGCTTCAGACGCGTATGGCAGAATTTCCTTCAACGTGCAAAACCTGAAAGTAGACTTGGCAACCGTGAGCAGCTACAAGATTCTTGGACCACGCGGCGTCGGAGCACTTTACGTGAAAGAAGGCGTGAACATTGATAAGATTCTAGAAGGGCAGATAGGAACGCAAAAGCTTTGGCCAGGAGTTGAAAACACTCCTCTTATAGTCGGCTTCACAAAAGCTTCCGAGTTGGCTTTCAACGATTTTGAAGAGAATACGAATCGCATGCGCATGTTAAGAGATATGCTTCTGAAGGGTGTATTTGAAAAGCTCTCGGAAATTAAGCTGAACGGGCCAAATGGCGATAAGAGAGCACCTGACAACGCAAACATAAGCTTCCTTAGATGCGAAGGCGAAGCGTTGACAATCGAGTTAAGTCTTGCAGGCGTTTACGTTTCAAGCGGCAGCGCATGCAGCAGGAGACTGCTTCAACCGAGCCACGTTCTCGTCGCCATAGGTCGCAAGTTCAGTGAAGCCCACGGCAGCATACTGATGAAAACAACACGATATCATACAGAAGAAGATATAACTCATGTTTTAGAAGTGTTACCTAAAGCAGTAAATAGAATAAGAGGAATAGTGGGCTCTACAGGAGTTGATTAGAAAATGTCCCGTATGCCTTTGCCTTACACCCAGAAAGTTCTTGATTTGTTTCGAAACCCAAAAAACCTTGGAAAAATGGAAGACGCTAATGTCATCGCGGTTGCAGGAAACCCTGCATGCGGAGACATGATAACTTTCTACATGAAAATTAACGACGAAGCCGTAATTGAGAAAATATCGTTTGAAAGTTATGGATGCGCAGCCAATATAGCAACCGCCAGTATAGTTACCCAGATGATTAAAGGTTTGAGTGTTGAGAGCGCTTGGAAAGACGTGACATGGAAGAAAGTTACTGAAGAAGTTGGTGGTTTGCCAAGTGTTAAATTTCACTGTGGCGTCCTTGCTGTAGGCGCTGTCAAACGTGCTATCCGAAAATATTATGATCAGAAGGGTTTTGCTCCAAGCTGGCTTCCAAAAGAATTAACTTTCGAGGAGAAACAAGCCCTGGAAGAGGAAGAACTAGCTAAGAGAATTTCAAAGAAGTTGAAAGCTGCGGAGGAATAGTAACTTTAGACCCCTACAGAATTCGCGAAGACTTTCCAATATTCAGACGAAAAATAAACGGCAATCCCTTAATCTACTTTGATAACGCTGCAACTACTCAGAAACCTCGACAGGTAATCGACGCCATACGGGACTTTTATGAGAGCCACAACGCGAACGTCCATAGAGCAGTCCACACGCTATCTCAGGAAGCCACAGAACTGTATGAAAACGCGCGGACAACCGTTGCGAAGTTCATTAATGCGAAAGATGAGACAGAGATAGTTTTCGTCAGGAGCACAACTGAAGCAATCAACCTAGTTGCATACGCTTGGGGGCTTCACAACCTGAAAAAAGGCGATGAAGTGATGTTATCTCTAATGGAACATCACAGCAACATTGTTCCGTGGAAAATCATCTCTAAGATAAACGGGTTCTCAATTAAATACTCTAAAGTAAAAGAGGATGGAACACTGGATTATGACGATTTCGCGAGCAAAATTTCCAGCAAAACCAAGATTGCAAGTATCAATCATGTTTCAAACGTCACCGGCGTAATCAACGACGTAAAGAGAATCGCCAAAGTCGCCCATGAAAACGGGGCATTAGTTTTTGTGGACGGCGCTCAATCTGTTCCTCACATGCCGGTTAACGTTAGAGCATTAGACGTGGATTTCATGGCTTTTTCTGGACATAAAATGCTGGGACCTACAGGCATAGGCGCGCTTTACGCCAAGAACTTCCTCCTAGAAACCATGGAACCTTTCCAAGGCGGAGGCGAAATGATAAAAGACGTAGCCTTCGACCTGAAGGCTGAACAGGTTGGCATAGACTTGAATGACCCGCCGTGGAAGTTCGAAGCTGGAACACCCAACATCTGCGGGAGCGTAGCATTTATGGAAGCAATTAAATACTTAGAAAACATAGGCATGGCTGAAATTTTAGAGCATGAAAAAACATTGACGGAATATGCTGTAACTAAGATGAAAAACTGTTGCACCAAACTGATGCTCTATGGAACCAGCGACCGTTCACTCAAGTGTGGAATAATGCCTTTCGGCGTTGATGGTTTGTCTTCACATGACATCGCCCTTTTCTTAGACAATTATGGAATTATGATACGCAGTGGCTTTCACTGTGCACAACCATTACACCAAATTTTCAAACTTCAATCTTCTGCTCGAGCAAGCTTCTACGTTTACAACACCCGCGAAGAAATTGACCGCTTCATAGAAGTTCTAAAGGAGATCGAGCAATTCTAATGGTTGGCGTTGAAGACTACGTGGCAAGAATCGAAGAAACCTGTGGCGAAGACAAAGGCGCAGTAGTCACATTAAAATATAACAAAAAAGATGAAGCCATCGCCAAAATTCTGAAGAAAGCAAAACTAAAGAGATCCCTTTCTGGAATCATTTTTGAATTGGACTTTCAAGGAATCTCGTTTCGCATGTTCTCAAGCGGAAAAGCCATCTTCAAAGGAGTCAAAAACAAAGAAGCACTTAAAAATCTCTTAGCTGCTCTCCTGCTGTGACCTGCACTAAGTGTGTTTTCATGAACTTCAAGCATACGAGTTTTTCTTTCCTCTAATCTCTTGCAGAATAGACTTCGGCAACATGCGCGCTTCCTTATCAATAGTCATCATTATAATCAAATATACCGCGGCACCTATTCCCGTTATGACCAAAACCTGCCCGATATTGAATAGGATTTCCATGGTGTCTGCAGTTGCTGGCAACCCTGCTGGATGAGGAAGAAGAAAAAGCACTGCACCCATAACCGCAGAAGCTAAAACATACTTGGATATGCTTTTCCAAGGGATGTCGATTTTGACCGATTTGCTGGAAAGATTATACAAGACGATAAGCGATACAAAACGAGCTATTAAAATAACTATGCTTACGTAAAACGCTGCTTGCAGAGGTTGGTTAAAAGCGTACGTTGTCAACACGAAATACGTTAATGGAAGCGCTATTGCTGAGTTGATGTAAGGCAAAGAGAACGCGATAAACAATCTGCTTTTTACTAGCTCTTTGAATGATATTTTCTCATCACGTTCCACTCTTTCCATCCCGAAAATTACTGCGCTAAAAATATTGAGTGTAACCGCAATTAAAACGTCCACAGCTGACACAATAAGTATAATCGAAGCATCTGGGTAGTCTTGCCGCAAAAGTGTAATGTACGAATCGGCCATAACCACGGCGGCAACCGTCATAGGGATTGAAAACATCAAAACCATCTTCAAGGCCGTTGTGATATCCTCTCTCTTTCTATCAGCTAAAAGCTTGGGATAAAGTGCAAAAGCCAAGAAAGAAGAATAAGAAATAACGTTTGTAATGGTCGCTGCAGCTCCGTATCTTCCTCGCGCCCCATCTCCTCCTATCTCATAGAGCATGATGAAAACGTAGGCTAAAATCTGCCCACCTATCACATTATAGATGTTTGCTATGGAACCTTTAATCCACTGTTTTACATATCCCAACTGAATCTTTTGCCTAAATTGGTTTGCGAGAAGCTTGAAGTAATAAAACAATTGAATGCTAATGGCTACAATAGTGGCGACTAAGGCGCCTATGAGCGGTTGACCCATTTGAACTATTAATACGTAACCCAGAGCAACTTTAGAAAATTGTTGAACGAGTAATCCATACCCTATTGTATGCGGCAATGTGGCTTGGAGGCAGCCTTCAAAGAGAGTGAGAGAGTATAACTCTACTATCTGAAGTGAAGCTACAAGGTAAACCGGCAGGAAATCCCCTGAAATTCCTAACATCGGAAGAACAAAAGGAATAAAAGCAAGATATATGGTGGTGCTTATTGCCGAGACAGCCAAATTTGTTAAAAAACCAGTTTTAGCCGCACCTTCTTTTCCTCTTGCGACGAACCGCATTACCCAGAAAGGGGCTACGCCCATCAATATCGTGAAGTAGGCCAAAACATCATTTAGGTTAAACCATATGTCATATTGTTCTCCTGTGGTTGACCAAGCTACCATAAACTGGAACATTAATCCAGTTATCACACTGAGCATTTTAGCTGCAAATATGACAAAGCCTGAATACTGCAATCTAATATCGCTTTTCGCCACAGTAGTAGCCTTCACTATTTTTCATTGCATACTATCATGTTGGTATTTAATGTTATGCAGCCAAACCATACTGATTGTCTATATTTGATTTCAAGTTCATAGCTAGTAAATCTCTATATGTTTTGAAATATCAATGTTGCAGCTCTTATAGGTTTAAAACCGTTTAATTCGTGTTTTGTTTCTGCTCATCCAATTGTAAACGTGAATTAATGCGTATTTCAATTGTTCAGGAAGAACATCCTTAATCTCTCTGTGCATTCCCATTTTTGCAGCGATTCGACCTTTCCTTGTGATAGGGACGTAAAACCGAGTTATGGAAAACTTTGAGAAGCCGTTATTTTGCTTGAACTTGTCCAAGGATGGGTGATTTCCTATTCTCCCATATATTATCCACATTATTTTTTTATTTGCACAAAATTCTACTGCCTTAGCAACTAATGCGTTATTTACTGCTTTGTTCAGATATTTTTGTAAGGATAGAATTTGTGAGATTACTGCTGTTTTGTTGTCATGGACGAGTTGTATGAAACCGGCAAGCTCATTTTGAAAGAATGCCCCTATGAACGTATATCCCTGTGCTGAAAGTACGCTTCTTCTAACATTCTTAATTGGCGTTCCATAATGTGGAAAGGCTCTTTTTTGTCGTATCGGGGTCTCATTATAGATTTGCCACATACCGTCAGCCAGCTTTTTGTTCGGCTCAGCTAATCTTGTTTTTAAGCCGCTTTTCTCTCCTTTACGGACCATGTTTCGTGTCTTCTTTCCAATGCCCTTCCACCATTCTTCATAAGACGATAATTTGAGAAGCGCAATGTTATCTTCCGTCTTCAACCATAAATGAGGTGGATTGGAGATTAGGTTACACCATTTTCTCTCGATAAAAGTGAATATGTCCACGCCTATTTCCGCAAGTTTTTCAATATAATCATCCACCGGAATCATGTCTTTAATATACTCCTGTTTGTCTCTTGCAACTTTGAAAAAAAGCTTCTTTTTTACTGCTATTGTTTTCAGTTCCTCATCTACTTCTAAAATTCTTCTAAAGGCGCCATAGAAGGGCCCTCTATGATTTATTTTCCCTCTTTGTAACAACCAAACTGGGTGAATGTGCAGAACCTTTCCCTCTCCGCTTTTCTTTTTTGCCATTTGAACAGCTTGGGCGTTATCATTTGCATAGCAGAACCAATCTAGTCCAAAAGTGGGAAACTGGTGGAAAGACTCAAGCGGAAATTCTTCAGGAATTTCAGGCGTACTTGAATTCCATCTTTTCCAAATTAATCGTGTCAAAAAACGCGCAGTGCCATGAGCAGTATAATACCTCAGTTTTCTTCCAGAAGACTTTTCTAAAAGTTTAATTTCTTCATAAGGCTTGTTTGCCACGTGAAGACCTATTTCATGCCTTTTTTTATCAAGCATGACTAACAATTCTCTGTCAGGAATCGTTTTTGCGGTGAAAAACCAGTATGCTTTTACTTCTTTTGGCGATTCGTTGATCATTCTCGCTATGATTTTCGCATTTTTCAAGTAGTTTCTGCTTGCCTTAATTCTAAAGAACGTATGAAAGAAACTTTTAGCTCTCGAAGGATAAGGATAGTCAACGTCAATTCGCAGCTTTATGATATTTCTCATTTTCCCATTCCAGTGTGGAAGATGTATGTTTATAAACTCTGTTTGGTTGACAGATATTTAAAACTGGTCTTTCTTGCCATCAGGAGATATCCTTAGGAATTTTCTTTTCAACATAGCCGTGTAGATGAAAGTGAAAGACTTCAAATGTTGATCAGGGTATCTGTTTTAAAAAAATTGGTTAATGCCATCGGACTGGGCGGCTCAGTCTATTCACAGTCTGCAAATCCCAAAATTTTGCCATTATTTAGTTGAGACAACTCCAACTGTATCCTGTCACAAACAAGAACAGTTTGCTTTCAGAAAGCTAGAACTCCGTTTTTTGTCTGCTCCTAATTCATAAATTCATTTATAGAGTTACCCGCTATTTGATAATGACAAGAAACATGAAACCTGCAAAGTTTATGTCAAGAAGGGTTGTTGCCTTCATCAGATCCAACTCTGGGAGATTGAGAGTTTAGGTTTGACTATCTTGGAAAAAAACAAGTTTACTCTTGAAAAAACGGGTTCTAAACCCAAGTTTAACCCCTTAGTTAGCGTTGTTCTACCAACATATAATAGAGCTCGTCTGCTGAGTCGTGCTGTTAAAAGCGTTCTGGATCAGACATATCCAAATTTTGAACTAATAGTCGTGGATGACTGCTCAACTGATGGTACGGAAGGCGTTGTGAAAGGATTTCAGGACGATAGAATACGTTATATTCGACATGAAAAAAATCAAGGAGCGCCTATCGCTCGTAACACCGGAATAAGGGCTGCGGAAGGTAAGTACATTGCCTTTCAGGATAGTGATGACGTGTGGTGTTCTACAAAACTCGAAAAACAGGTAAACGCTTTCAATTCTGCTTCTGTCGACCTTGGTGTAATCTACACCAGTTTTTGGCTGATAGACAACGATAAAGAAACAATGGTCCCCTCCTCTCTTGTGAAGCAGACAGAGGGAAAAATACACAATATACTTCTTGCGATGAATTTTGTGAGCTTGTCATCGGCAATTATAAAAAAAGAGTGTTTTGTGAATGTCGGCATGTTTGAAAATATTCCTCGCTTCCAAGATTGGGAATTATGGCTGAGAATTTCCAAATATTACTCTTTCAAACATCTTCGTGAACCGTTGGTAAAAGTATATCGTCAATCAGACAGTATCTCTCGTAACACAGCTGTTTTAATATTGGCGCGGAAATACATTTTATCAAAATATTTTGACGAACTTTCAAAAAACTCAAAACTACTAAGCAAGCATTATTCTGACATAGGCATCTTTCTATGTAGCAAAGGCGATATTAAGGAAGGACGTGAATATTTTGTCAAGGCCTTGAGCGCTCATCCTTTTAACCCTAGGCTGTTATTATGGACCATCGTCTCGATTTTTGGCTCAACAACCTACAACAAGTATTCTACAATCTATAAAACGTTGAAGAACTCACGCAACCTCAAACACAAAAACCTCGAACACTAGTTACTTCAACTGATCTGAATGCGCCCAACCTTCAATGAAATCCGCATGTTGCTACTGTTTTATAGTTTACCTCCAGTCTTTCATTGCAGCTCGAAGTGAATCTAACCTATGCTCTATGTGGCTATTTTTAGCCTAATAGTAGGAATTGTGTAAACAAAACCATTTTTCACAAGATAATCAATTGCTCTTGTGACGTCAAATTTGATTTAAGACCTCATTTTGAATCCTCTCGAACAAAAAGAGTATGGGGAGCCATCGTTTCTGACTCCAAAAGATTTTCCAATTCCATCAATGACAAATTCTCATAAACTCGTGTGATTCTTCCCAACAATCTATCCGTTATTATACCATATGCCGGACTATGTTCAAAAATTACATATCTTGCAAAATAAGCATTGTCGCGGAGAATTTTGAAAAGTGAAGAAACATCAATAGTCCATGGATGAATTTCAATGAGTAAAGGAATTCCTTTCTTCAGAGTTCCTGAACTTCCTTTTAAAATCTCCAATTCATAACCCTCTACATCCATTCGGACAAGATCAGGTTTTCTTCTTCCTTTAAGAAAGTCGTCTACTGTGGTCAGCTGAACATCTTCTACTCCTACAAATCCTTTTGTCCTTGCAGACGTTAAATTGAGGGTATGCCAATTAGGCTTGTGGGACAAAAACATCGTGGCTGTTTTGTTCTCTTCTCCCATGGCAATTTGTGTCACTTCTATGTTTGAAATACCGTTGAACCGAATATTCTTGGAAAGAAGTTTCAAATTATCAGTCACAGGTTCAACAGCATAAACAATTCCCTTATTTCCAACCAAATATGATTCAAGCAAGGCATAATATCCTATGTTAGCCCCGATATCAAGAACAACATCTCCTTGATGTAACAACTGAGTCTTGACCAATTCAGTCGCTTTTTTCTCCCTGAATTTGTTGAAAAACAAATCGTAATGTATCCCTTGCTTCTTTGGATAGACAAAAAGAGAATATCCTTCATACCGAATTATCTTCCTTTCAGATATGAAGAGATTCTTCCACTTAATCTTCACGACTTTCAAGAATGTTCCAAGAATTAATGCTGCTTTTCTTCTTCTTGAAACCTCAAGATTAAGAATTCTACTGAAAGGAATCTTCATCGATAACTTCTCCCAGCCTCAATGCATCTTCCTGTTATGCAAAGGCGGTCTTCTCTTGTTTCTTTCGTCTTCCATGACGATGTATTTCTCAAGGTCTATCTCCTGGTTTTCAGCAAGGTACATGATTCTTGTGCACAATCCAGCCAATTCCATAGCCATCTTCTCTTTATCTATGTTTCTGATTTCTTCACGAGCTCCACTGACTTCGCTGTGGAACATTTTTCTCGATATGTCAGTGTATATATAGATAAAAAGCTATGAGAAACATGCATGATACCTGTGGTCTTGGGGGCGTCGCTCAAAAGTGAGGCTGAAAGTAGTGTCGGATCGTTATAATAAAAACTATGATACGAAAGCACGTTTCTGTAGTTATTGGCATCAGATAGATGAGATTGTTACTCGTAAACCAACAAGGATATTAGAAATTGGGATCGGTAACGGTTTTGTATCAAGTTATCTATTGAAGAGAGGCTTTAACATTTTGACCTTAGATATAGATAAGAAATTAGATCCTATTGTGGTATCGTCTGTTTTGAATATTCCTTTTTTCGATGAGGCTTTCGATGTGGTAGCTTGCTATGAAGTTTTAGAACATTTGCCCTACGAATATTTCAAGAAAGCATTGGCTGAAATCTTCCGCGTTTCTAGCTCTTGTGTGCTGCTTTCTCTCCCAGATGCAAATAAAGTTTATCGAATACATGTTCAAATCCCAAAACTCGAGTTTACCGAGCTCATTCAATTTCCCAGACTTAAAAAAATACCCAATTATTTTGATGGTGGACATTACTGGGAAATAGGACGGGCAAATTACAAATTGGAGACTGTTATTGACGCCATTAACAAAGCAGGGTTTAAAATCGAAAGAACATATAGAGCCTTTGAAATGCCTTATCACAGATTTTTTGTATTGAAAAAATTCGGTGCTAAGTCTTGATTGGCAAAGTCGATTTGGCTATGTGGACTAAGAATGGTGCGAAGACTTTACCTTGTGTTCTAAAAAGAATTAGCGAGGTTATACCCGACGAGTTTGTTAACAACCGAGTAATTGCTGATGATCAAAGCACCGACGACACAGTGGAGATAGCGAAATCTTTTGGTTGGAACGTTGTTTTAAACGAGGGCGTAGGCATAAGCGACGGGGCAAATACTGCCTTAAAACATGTTACTTCCGAATATTTCATTAGTTTTGAGCAAGATTTGCTTTTAAATTCTGGATGGTGGGAGAAAATTCCTTCCTACCTTGAAAATCCAAAGGTTGCTGCGGCGTCTGGGATGCGTTTTGCAGATAAACCGGCAGGTATAATGAAGCTACAGCAGTATGTGGCGCGTAAATATCGAGGTGAAGCTGAGCTTGCCTCATGGCTAAGAACTAGGAAGCCGGCTGCCTTCACTTTGGGTAAGACTTTGGATAACACGATTTACCGTACCCAAGTGATTAAGACGATAGGGGGGTTCCCAAAGATGACTGTTAACGCTGGTGTTGATGCAGTTTTGGCTTACAAAATTGAGCAAGCAAATTACCATTGGGTCGTCAATTATGCCGTTCAGTCTGTCCACTTGAGACAGGGATTAAAACAGGAGTTGCAACATCAATACTGGTATGCCACACAGTTATATGATATATGGGAAAGAATAGAAAGCGTAACAAATCGGCAGCCTCCAATTACAAAGAATGGCATACTCTTCAGGTTTTGCATTTCACCTTTCACAGGCTTATTCATTGCATTTAAAACCAAAGAACCCACTATAACTTATATTCATCCTTTAATCCGATTTTACTACATAAAAGGCCTTTTAGAAGCATCAAAATTTAAAACAAAATCAGAGACTTCGTAGAGTTCTACTGCTACTTATTCCAGATTTTCATTAGATCTTTTTGAAACATTTCGGAGCGCTTTCTGACTTTGTCAACTTCTTTCCGAATATACGCATCTTTAATTTCTTTCTTTCGCTTTTCGTTAGATTCCAAAATCAAACGTAAAAACTTCGAATCATAAACCTTTAGCAGTAACTCCGTGTTTGGCACTAAACAGTGGCCACCTATAACGTCTGGAAACATAATTGGCCTATCTAATCTGACGCGGTGTGTATCTTCAAGGAAGGCGACTGCGTCGTCGAATTCGGCTTCAAAGGTTCTGGAGATTCTATGCATTTCTTGGAAGCAAGTAATCATCCAAGCACGGTAGGTTGTTTCAAAAAGTTTAGCCAGTTCAGTTTCTGCACAACTTTTAAGCGCTTTCACTTTTATTCCAATTTTTTCAAAATGTTCACACGCGGCTTCAGCTCCTTTCACGTCAACTCCGCCAACGTATTTAGTCCATCGTTTTATTTCCCACTTCATGTGCTCAAGACTTTGATGTACTCCACGTACTGGTGAGTGCGCCACGAGGGACTTGCAGTTTCTTTGAATTTCTTTTGTTGTTCCCGGAGGAACAGTGCTGTTAATTATGATTAAATTTGGCTTGAACTGTTTTGCGTAACTGGTGACAGCGGCTATAAAGTTGGACTGGTCTTTACATGGAAGACAAATGTGCATTGTATCAATTTTTTCGGGCAGCTTAACCAGGTCTTGGCGTGTTGCACGCATTTTTGCTTCATCTAAATCTAATCCATAAACGGTGAAACTTTTTTTTTCTTTTAAAAGTTCGAACAAAGCTTGACCGATTTCTCCTAAACCCAACACAATAACTGTTTCCATAGTCAATCTACTCTCTGCCTCTAACAAAAAAACTAAGTAAATTTTTAAACTATTTAAACGTTGAATTGCCAAATAGAAGAGTATGCAGCGGCCAAAAATTGGAAAAGGAGTAATAATTGGGGCAAACGTGCAATTTGGTAAAGACGTTGTTATTTGGAATTATGTCGTGATAGGTGACAACACGAAAATCGGCGATGGTACATGCATCGGCAGCTTTGTTGATATAGGCAAGAACGTGGTTATAGGTAAAAATTGCAACATACAGGCACATGTGACGGTTTCAAATGAGTGCATACTCGGCGATAGCGTGTTTATCGCTCCTAACAGTTCGCTTCTCAATGATAAATATCCTAAGAGCGAATTACTTTCGTCTCCTGAAGTGAAGGATAACGTGATTGTAGGTGGAGGAGTCACAGTGTTGCCCGGCGTCATTTTGGGGAAGAATTCCGTCATCGGCGGCGGAAGTGTTGTAACAAAAAACGTCCCACCTGGAAAGGTTTTGCTGGGGGTTCCAGCAAAGGAAGCCATGACTCGGGAAGAGTACGAGGCTAAACGCGAGTCGTTCATCAGAGCAAAAAAGGATGAAAGGTGAGTAATGGCGGTGAATGTCTGGTACGATGCCTGCACTGGGAAGCATATTAGATATGGTGTTGCTATAGCTAAGAGACTTAGAAAATCTGGTCACAGAGTAATATTCACCACAAGGGAACATCCTGACACGATAGGTTTAGCTCGCATCCTTGGAGAAAAACCAATGGTGGTTGGAAAATATGATCCTTCCAGTCTTTCTTCAAGACTAGAAGAAAGCGCCAGTCGCATCATACAATTCTCTAAAATGTTCAAGGATGAACCGCCGGACATAGCAGTTGCTCATCAGTCTGTTGAGCTGTGCAGGACCGCATTCGGCTTGGGGATTCCAATAATTTTGACGGCAGACACGCCGCATGCTAAGGCAGTAAATAAACTAACAATACCCTTCGCGGATACGGTCGTTGTTTCAGAGGCGTTGCCAAACCGATTTCTTAGAAAATATGGTCCAGATAAAATCGTTCGGTTTAAGGGTGTGGATGAGGTTGCATGGATCAAAGATTTGAAACCGCTAAAACGCTCTAAGTTTAAGACGCCTCTTGTAGTTGTTCGGGAGGTAGAAAAAAAAGCTGCTTACGCAGTTGAAACAACTGACCGTACATTAGAAATGGTTAGGAAACTTGAGTCGATTGGGGATGTGCTTCTTCTTAAACGTTACAGTAGTGAGGAAGAATTTGTGGATTCGGCGCGTTTAGTTGCAAGCGCCGATTTGGTGGTGAGTGCAGGCGGTACCATAGCGAGAGAGGCTGCCCTTCAGGGGGTTCCAAGCATTGTGGCATCCGAGTTTGGCCGAACATACGTTAATACTTATCTAGCAGACAAAGGCTTCCCCATCTTCATGTGTAATCCACAAGAGGTGCTGCAATTCTCTGAGAAACACTTGGGCAAAAGGGTTGAAGTGACGACTAAACTTGACCAGTTTGAGAACCCTGTTGAAATCATTGAAAAAGTTTTAATGCAGCTAAAATCGGCTCCGAAAGCTTAACTGACAAAGGTTTTCAAAACGAAAAATTAAAACTTAGCAAAGCAAACTTAATCAGAAGAATAAGAGTTGGGCCGGTCGTCTAGCTTGGTTAGGACATTGGCTTTACGAGCCAAAGGTCGCCGGTTCAAGTCCGGCCCGGCCCACCATCCACCATTTTTGCTTGTTGAATAGAAGTTATTTGCTGAATTACACGCTGAGAATTGTGTTATTAGCTTTTTTAAGTGGTTTTCAAACGTTTTACTGAGATTGAAGCCGAGTTTCTTCGACTTTTCAACAAGTTCCTTATCTAAATATAATACTATATTTCGCTTATTTGACATTGCGAATGCATCCGCGCGGGCACAAATAGAAGTTCTCTGTTATATGTTTGGTCTTTTTAGAAGGCAATGATTTTCTAATTTCAAAATTTCTGACATAGAAGAAAAAATGGAAAAAACAATTGAAGAAATGAACTTTAATTCGTTATTGAAGTCTACCTAGTATCTTCTAGGTGGTCTTCTTTTTCTGTAACATTCTCGGCAGTAAACTGGCCTGGTTCCGTCAGGCTTGAATGGAACTTCACATTCTTGCTTACAATCAGCGCAGACTGCCTTGTGCATCTCTCTGTTACCATAAGACATTCGCTATTTCAACTCCTACTATTTATTGCTGTGCAAAAATCGCTTTCTACACGTTACACCTAGCATATATGCTCCTGCTTATAAACTGATAGCACTACATTTCTTTTGTTTCTCATTGTGAATGCACCCGCGGGCATGCAGAGGGAAATTCTATGTTATATGTTTGGTCTTTCGTTCCCCTAATTTCCTAAATTTACAATTTTCAACATATTCCATTTTAGACAAAAATTCTGGTTTTGGAATTTCTAAATTTCTAAATTTCTAACTTAGAAAAAAATGTAAAAATCAATCTTTTTAAACTTGTAATTCAGCTTTTCTCATCATCTTTCTGAGTTAATGATCTCCAAATGGAGAGAAATTCTTTATTGCAGCCTATGTCGTCATGCATGCTGGGTTCTTAAGGTATTCCTGATTCTTCAATCTCCTAACTCGCAGAGATTTCCTGCATTCTGTGGAATCTTCAGTCTGCGCTATGCTGATTTCCCCATCAAACGAGTTAATCACCGCGTTTGCTTGGTCGGGTGGATGCATGTTTGGATCCAAAACCGCTAGCATAGTGAACCCTTTAGAACTTAGATCGGTTGTTAACTCTAAAATCCACTTGCACGTGGCTTTGGCTTCATAATTCAGCAGAACATTCGAAACGGTTTCAACACAGATCCGTTTTTTCTTCGACTGGTCAATGTTCCGGTAAGCTTTTACAAGCGATATGTTGAGGTTTGTTAGGTCGGTTGTGCTTTTAAGTCTGGTGACATTCGGTAGGTCTGGTACTTTGGTTTTAGGTTTAGGATTGCACAAGAACAGGTGGAAGTTCGTGTTTTCTAAGAGATTGCCAAGGTTATCTGCTTCTGTGGTTACATAAAACACAATTTCATCATTATTGGTTCCAGCTTCTAGGAAGTTTCTTAATAGGTGTGCTCGTTCGTCGCTTGGAGATCCTGTCAAGACCACAGCATAGTTTTTTGGGATTCCCCCTAGCAATAAGCCGTCGAGGTCTGAAGAGCCAGTGGCTGTCCGTTCCGGCAGAATTCTTCCATGTGCTTTTCTTGTTGCTCCCACGCCGCGAAGTGTGATCCCCCAACAACTATAACTCCACACATAAGGTTCTTGGAGAAGATGCGTAAAAGATATCTCCCCATATCCCAAAAAACCCATCACTTGGGTTGATGACAATGCCTCCTTCAAAATTTTAGGTTCGTTCTTTGCTGTGCAACCAGCTAATATTTCACTCATCCGTCGAAGAATACAAGGAAAAAGCAGAGTGACATCATTCTCAGCAAAACCTCTGTTCTCCCTTAACATATTATACACGTTGCAAGCTCCTTTTTGGACCTTTTCACAATCGACTTGAACGATGTAACCCGACATTTTAGGCTCGTAACATCTGACTGGACGTTGAAGTATGAGATTCTTCCCAATTGTTCTTATTGGGATTGCGGGAGCATAGTTGCCAAAAGGAAATGCCAAGGCGTATTTCCCACAGACTGGATGAAACGCTAAAGGATCGAATTCAGAAATGATTCCGAACAGCATCTTTTCATCAAGTACTGGCAAACCAATTTTGCGGGAAATCTGGGCCTCGTTTTTGTATATTGTTTTTGCGTATACCTCACGGGGGTCCTTATTGCCAATACTTTTTACATAAGTGAACTGCGGTTTTCCTTTAGGGTCAAAATGAAAAACGTGTGATCTTCCAATTCGCTGGATTGGTGCTGTATCAGCACCAATGGAAGGCTCGGACAAATTTGGTATTAGGGCGCATACGGCCTCTCCTTCCAGGATTCCTAATTCAGATTTCCTGCCGATCTTGCCATAAAACTGATAAATCGTTCTTCCAATGATGCCATCAGCACTAAGTCCACCCATTACATTCGCTATTCTTGCTTCCCGCGTGCAACCCATGAAGCCTGCGATCCCTTCGGCTAAGAAATGGTTCTGCCAAGGAATACTAGCGCCAACACCCGCCAACACGCATAGAGTCTTGCTGCTTTGACTGTGTTCCTTTCTATCAACTTTCTGATTAAAATCAACCCAAGCATCATGAACCATTTCTCTACCTTGTTCTGCGGATTCAGTCTCTGATTTTAGACCCCATGTTCTTCCAATGCCGATAGGGAGATTGGTCACCAAAGCCAGAAGTGACAGTCCATTGTAGCCAATTCCTGTAATTTCCTTCAAGACAAGATCTTCGTTTTCTATCTCTCCGGCAGTAGTATGACCAATCAACCTGAGCTTGTTTGGAGCTGTGCGTCCTTTGAATCTCTCTGTTATGGTGTTCAAAATTTCTTCGCATATGAGTCGATCTTCCTTTTGAGTTTGACCCCTGTAACTCTGATATAGAATTAGGAGCTTAATGTCCTTCAGATCATACCCAGCGTCAGAAACGTCTTTTTCGAGTTTATCAAGAACGTTTTCTGTTAATCTCTGGGCTTCCTCGATGGTGTTTGTCTTTCTTGATTCTATCTCGCTATTTGGATCGATTGTCAAGTCGCTCTTTGTATGTGCATGAGCTGCAAAACTCAGAAAAAAATCGCTAATGCCAATTTCACCTATGTTCAGATATTGTAGATCAGCTCAGATTAAAAATTTTTGCATTAGTTTTTTTTCAAGTGTAGATTTGTTTTAAATGAATCGATTACTAAGATTCTTTCCATTCAATATTTATGCCGATCTCAACGAAAGCAGTCATGGTTCATTTTGTTGCCAACCGCGACCTTTTTCCATTTTTTCTTTTAGGCTTTTGCTAAGCATATTGGGTTTTTAACGCATTCTTGTAATAGGCTGCACTGTAATCTTCTAATGTCTTCAAGAATGTTCTCAGGTCTTCTTTTGTGATCTCATTTGGGTTCTTTCCAATAGTCTTTAGCAGTTTTCTGATAAACC
>JABAOH010001516.1_pt1 | contig 37106 bp, 29 predicted proteins | sample 7062181 | NCBI WGS metagenome assembly JABAOH01 (sample SAMN14538630, study PRJNA623070) | marine sediment metagenome | biome: marine biome [ENVO:00000428]; feature: marine pelagic biome [ENVO:01000023]; material: deep marine sediment [ENVO:00002113]; isolation source: pool of 5 deep marine... | reverse complement strand
GAACAGCGTCAACATAGTTTTAGCAAATCCGATCCCGGGATGCACGCAAGAAGAATTATCAGATTGTATTGAAGAAGAACCTGAGCTTGAATATGTCGATGCTTTAACCGAAGATGAAAGGAATGATATGATTCAGCCAGTTCTGGCTCAAGTTGAAACTTGGAATCTCGGCATACAAACCGTAATTCTGCTGCTGAGCCTGATACTCGTCATGACTGTCAATCTGATGAGTGTTTCCGAAAGACGACGAGACTTTGCAACCCTAGACGCCATTGGCGCACCTTTAAGTTATGTCGTTCGCATCGTCATTCTAGAAGCATCTCTGATTGGAATCCTAGGCAGTGTTCTAGGCATAATCTTTGGGTCTCTGGCAGCCCTTGCCTTGGCAAGCCTCTACACAAATATCCCACTCGCGCAGTTCTTCCCAAGCATCTCAGAGATTGTTCCGCCTCTCTACATGTTGGAGGTATCAGCGAGTATTATTACTGTCTGTTGCGTGGGAGGAATAGTACCAGCGATGAATGCCGCAAAGATGCGTTTATCTGAAGTTCTGAAGGCTGAGTATTGATGAAAATCGAGACATTGAATCTGACACGAGTATACCGGGTAGGTCCCTCGCAGATATTCGCGGTCAACAAGGTCGATATGCAGATAGATGAAGCGGAATTTGTCGCGATATTTGGACCATCAGGTTCAGGCAAATCCACATTGCTAAACCTTATCGGTTTGAATGATTACCCAACCTCTGGAAAAATCTTGGTTGATGGTTTAGATGCTTCATTGTTATCATGGAGCCAGCGAAGAAAAGCTCGTCTTTTGCGTATTGGCTTTGTTTTTCAGACGTTCAATTTACTGCCAACGCTTAATGCTATAGAAAATGTGGAATTGCCCCTCGCTCTATGTGGCAGATCACAGGAAGAACAAAGAGAAAAGGCTTCAAAGCTCCTGGAGACTGTTGGTTTAGGCAATAGACTCCACCATAGACCAAAGGAGCTAAGTGTAGGGGAGATGCAACGCGTAGCCATAGCAAGAGCAGTTGCAAACGATCCTGAGATGATAATCGCAGATGAACCAACAGGCGAGCTTGACTCCAACACTGCTGAAGAAATAGTCAGTCTGCTCAATGGGATAAAAAACAGTCAACAGAAGACGATAATCTTGGCTACACACGACGAAGAAATAGCTAGTGTGGCAGATGTAACATATGAAATCCAAGACGGGAAATTGAGACCTAAGTATTAATTTTCATGGAAAACAAGAAAGACGCGCGCCTGACTGGACGTCAACAGGCGCGCGTTCACTACTCCAACTGAAGAGTGATTTGCCTGCTCTATGGTTGGAAGCTACTGTCTACACACAGCTTCTTGTGCTCTTGGCTCTTCTACTGGGTGATTGAGCAGTAGAGATCCAAGATCAGTTCTTCGTCGGAAGCGCCTGGATCATGGGCTTTTTCCAGACATTGATGTTGGCCGAAATTGTATTTGCTGGATTTGACCCAGTCTGAAATCTTCTTCCATGATTCAAGGTAGCCTTCTTTCCTGAAGAATTCTGATTCCAGTTCTTCTTTCAACTTGCATGTTGTGACAGCGTATAGTCCGCCTTTGAACTCTTTGATTTTTATGTTCCCTTCAGGCATTTCCTTGGGTCCAACGCGTATCCAGAACTCATAGCCGTATTCCTTGTTACCGGGTGAAGGATCCGGGCTGTTGAAACCAAAGACTGGGTGTTGTTCGATGTTTTCTAGCAGACCCTTTGGTTCGGCCCATGCACGCATTTGTGCCCATGCGTCACGTTCGGGTGTCTTGCTTATGGCGCGAACACTGGCTACTCGCATCGGTTCGAGCTTGACGATTCTAACATTCAATTCTTTCACGATTTTTTCCCTCCGCTTGATGTGTACTTTTTGGATGTATTCTGCTCGTCTCGTTGATTCAAGTTCTCGTCTCCTTCTAGAACTGGCGTATGTGGTGCACACAGCATTCAAGAGTTTGACGCCATCGACACTCAGCTCATAGTGACCCCGCTTGGGATGATTCAGAACACCCGCTTCTACAAGTATCCCTAGATGATGTGCCAATGCTGTTTTACCTAGATTTGACGTTTCTTGGAGTTCGCTAAAAGTGCATTTTCCTTTCTGCAGGGCGGCAAGCAGCTGAAGCCTCGATTTATTTGCTATTGACTTGAGAACAATGGTTAGGTCTTCGCTAGACTCGGTCAAGGCTCTGCCTATCTGATCAACGTTTCTCTCCTTCATGAACAGAGTTCCATCCTCGCATCATACGCGCCGTCTTCCTCTTAAGTATTTCGATTTTTCTTGAATTTTAGTTCTAATTCTACTGAACAACCCTTCAGCTCTGTGCTTAGAACTTTCATTGACTAATACGATTTCTACAACCACACTGTTGTTGCAACTACCTGCCATGTCATTCGACTAGAGCATAGAAACCTGTTAGGTGTATTTTGCTTTTGCATTTGTTACATTGCAGGGTTAGCTTTTCTAGCTTGTCCGCCTTCATCACTGGTTCCAAAACTGTATAAACATCTTCTGTCATGTCATCAGGGGATATGCGGACTTTGCATTTCGGACATCTGAGATCTCCTTTTCCCCTTGTTCTGATTAAGTCAATAGTATAATCTTCGACTTGGCGTGTATTCTGCTCTTTCATTCTTCCGACAAGACTAACAGCGAGAAGACTACTTAAGATTTAGTAGAATGACCTCCCGAGACAGATGTAAGATTACACAGAAATCCTACACTTCGTAGTCCGAACTTGCGCGCAGAATTTGAATCACGACGTTCCGTTTGACTTGCGATCCCTCTCCAGTTTATGCTTCTCCAGCCTACGAAGGATCTCTAAAGCTTCATCGATCACCTTTATGTTGCTCGAAACCTTCTCAAGATATTTCTGAAAGTTCAAGGTTCTTAGCACTACAATACCTCTTTCTGTAATGGCGTAAGAGACGTTTCCACCTACTTGCCGTTCGTCCACGAGCTTGTTCTCAAGCAGAAAATCTAGGCGTTCAATAAGTCTCTTGAGGTGCACATTTGTTTCAAGCGCAACGCGATCAAGCGCCAGAGGCTCATTCACCAGAGCTTTGAGTATGTCCTCGTATACCTCCAGCTTTGATCTTCTCATCTATGTACACCTTATCCTTCTTTGCCTTGGTTTGGATAAATCGGTTGTGAATCCCAAATCTTTAGCTGACAATCCTATGAAAAGAACATGGACAAACCTCTTGATCTTTCAGACTCTTTCGTCACTTGAAAGGTCTGATAGAAGCTACAGTTTCAGCATTAATTTAACGTCGGTCAATTTAGACTGCAGGCGACCATACTTGTCTCTTACAGAATAGACACTTTTCGACACGTGAACTCTCTTATTTTTTTCAAGATATTCTCAATGCTATAATAGGCCTTCATGTCTTTTCTCCAATCCTGCGGAAACTTCTCTTTGAATCTTCCAGCTGCGCGTCTGTCTAATATCAGTATTATACCCTTATCTTGCGGGTTTCGCAACAATCTTCCTGTAGATTGGGCTAGCGCGCTAAGACAGGGGATGCCAATGGCGTATTCTATGGCCTTGCTTCCGAACTTTTCTCCGAAATATCTGATAAGAGCTGCCTGCAGTTCTGTGCGTTTGGGATAAGGTAATCCGACTGCTATTACAGCAGCAAGTAAGGACTTACCATGCAAGGACATGTCAACGCCTTCACTTATCTTGCCTCTGGCTACACCGAAAACAACGCAATGCTTATGGGTCTTCAGGAACTGAAGCACTTCAATAATCTTCGTGTCCCTCTTTTCAACAAGAAACGGTGCGTCGAAATGGACAGTTTCAACAACCTCATGCATTATGGCATAGGATGGGAAGTAGACAGCTATTCTCCCATTGACAAGGCTTACAATCTTCTCCAAATGATCAGCTATTCTCCTCCATTGGGCTTCACTGCGTCTTTCGAACTTTGTAGTAACAGACGTGTCAACCGCTATTAGTCGGTTCTTCCGAGGAAAAGGGCTTGGAAGTTCAAGGCTTTCACAACGGTTTCTTTCAATTCCAAGAGCATCAATATAGTAATCTCTATTCCAAAGGGTTCCAGACATAAGAACGGCAGATCTCAACCCATTAATCATCGCTGCAGCTAAGGCAGGATCAAGGCATTTAATCCCAAGCCTGATCCGCTCCCAACCTTGCTCATCTGTTACCCTTAGATATCGAGCATAACTTGAGTTGGCCCCGTCAACCCAATCTTGAACGAAAGTCGCACATCTTCCTAGATAGGAGATTGGATTCTTACCCGCTTCAGCCTTTTTTTGGCGAATAATTTCTCCCATATCTGACAGCTCGGAGAGAAGTTCAGTTAGTCCATCTAGGTCAGTGTCCATGTCATTGAGAAGCAAGTCGACTACCTCTCTGGTTTCTATAACATGTTCCACATCAGATCCAAGGCTCTTGTAAACGTTTTCTCCAAGTTGGGTCAATACGTGGTGTAAGGATTCCGCAAACTGAGAGTCATCGATGGCAAAGGTCTCAGCTTCTCTTTTAGCCGCTAGAACTGTTGTTGATGCAAGTTCATCTGAGAGGATGTCTGCAGCATAGTCTGGTAGACTATGTGCTTCATCAAAGACGCAGTTGACCTCTTCAGTTTTTATTCCTGTCCCGCGAAAGATCGATTCTCGGACAGAGTCCAACAGGATGTAATTGTAGCTACCAACGATGATGTCAGCGTACTTAGCCAAGACTTTCGTCACTTCGTAAGGGCAGAGACCCTCATCGTAACATATTTTATAGACTTCTTCCGGAAGTAAGGGACCGGCACTTTTGATCCTGCTAATCACGCGATTGGCGTGCCAGCTCAGCCTTCTTCCTTTATATGTCCTCTCAAAGTATTTGCAGTTTTTCCCGAAGGTTCCGCTCTTCATGGTTCGACAATACTGGAGAAAGTCACGATACTTGATGTGTCTAAGCCTTGCATTCTTACGTATACATGGACACATTTCCTTCTTGCTCTTAAATATGGAAGCAACAAAGTTGACGCCTGAATGTCTTTTTATATTCTTCAGTTCTCTGCAGTAGATTTCGAGTTGATTCTTTGTTCTTGTCAGAGCGAAGAGCCGTCCTATGGAATCATCTTGTTCTTTGGCCAAGAAGAAAGCAGTCAAGACGGAAACTGATTTGCCCGTGCCGCAAGGAGAGGAGAGCATTCCAATCTTTCTATTCTTGATCACTTGGTAGACAAAGTCTATTGCATCGTGTTGGTAGGGTCGAAAATCAATATAAGGGAAGAATCTCTTAGGACCTGATTTTTCCTTGTCCTCAGCTCTTCTGTACAGCTTTCTAGCGGCAACGTAGTTCTTCCTCAGGAAACTGCCACATCCTCTGCAGAAGAGACTCTCAATGTATTCTTCGGCAGAATGGGCGGCTTCACAGCGTGGACAAATGTATACTTTTGTTCGGGACAAGTGTCTGTGAACCTCACTAGCAGATGGAAAGAGGAGGTCATAATGTTTTCTGAGGATGAACATCGATTAGAAGATGCCGATTTCATGCTTCAAAGAAGCATGATTCGCATAATGTCTGTGCTGATTTGGTTTGACAATCTTGGTGATCAGAATCTGCCTCTGAGCTTGCCCTCCATTACTCGGTACTTCTACTCATTATGTCTGAATGATTAGTTGTCGCACAGGCTTTCCTCCTGAAACAAAGAGTATGCCCCTTTCTTGCTGCATCGAAGGAAAAGATTAAGAGTTCAGCTACATCTGAGTTCTCCAAAATGATTAAAGGAAGCCTAGTGCGTGGGATTAAGCAGTCCTCTAATTGCTGTTATCGTTTCATTTCTTTTTCTTGGTCTGATGCTATACAAACGAACGAATCTGGGCATAGCCTTAATCCTGACAGCTTTGCTTCTAGGATCACTCTCAGTTGATTTGCAGCAAGTTCCAAGTATAATATATCGAACGTGTATCGATCTGGACACAATCTCAGTTGTGCTTGCCGCTTTCGGAATAATGTTGATGAGCCAACTGTATAGAGAAACAGGAATGATCAATCATCTGAGTGAAAGCCTTGGACGGCTAATCAGAAATTCCAAACTTATAGTCAGTGTACTTCCAGCGATTATAGGTCTGCTGCCAGTGGCAGGTGGGGCGCTAATGTCCGCACCGCTGGTGGAATCTGAGACTAACAGGCTTGGATTGGAGGCTGACAAGAAGACCTATGTAAACGTATGGTTTAGACACACGATCTTCCCTGTTTATCCTGTGAGTCAGGTCCTTATACTCACGGCTACACTCACAGGACTGACGATTACATCCATTATCATTCGAGAAATCCCGATAGTAATAGCGATGATCATGGCTGGCTACGTTATCGGTCTGTGGAAAACGAAGGACCTACCGAGAATAGATCATAAGAATGCCGCAACAAATGTGACCTTGGAGTTAGGACGCTTTGCAGTCACGTTTTTACCTATCTTGGCCACAGTTGTGGCTGTCATAGGGTTGCGCGTTGATGTTTCTATAGCAGCTTTTGCCGGAGTGGCTGTTCTACTTGTAATCACGAGGCCAACTCTTGAAGAGTTTAAGAAGCCTTTCAAGAACTGGGCGACCTATGGAATCCCACTTGCAGCTTTCGGCGCCTTCTTACTGAGAAATACTGTTGAAAGCACTGGATTTTCCACAGCTTTTGGATCACTGGTGGCTAGCGGAAACATTGATAATCTCCTACTTCTCACAGCGATTCCTGCAACTATCGCCTTCTTTGTAGGTTCTCCGCTCGCCGGGGTAGCGATAAGTTGCTCAATACTAGAAGGAATAGTCGACTTTGCTCCAGGAAGCGCGGCGTTGCTCTACATAGCCTGCTTTTTAGGATATATAGTCGCGCCAACCCACCTATGCTTAGTCCTAACTGCGGACTATTTCGGATGTTCACTTAGCAGACTTTACAGATACTTCATACCGTCTCTTGTGATTTCTTTCGTGACTGCAATAGCTTTGTACCTCTTGGTCTAGAGATCTCGCTACAAGACCTGCATTGAAAGATCGGGTATAGACATCGCAAAGGTTCCTCACAAAGATTCATGGCAGCACCGTCATATGACGAGGGCAGCCTTAAATGCTGCAGCAACACGGGTTAATAGCAAGTCAATGTACGACGCAAAAGGGAGAATTTATTGAGGAGACTGATATCTAGCCCAGTTATTCTGGTCCTTTTAGTGTGTGTGATGTGCTCACTACTCGATGTTCAGCCGGCCATTGGAGGAACTATCACTGTTCCAGATGATTATCCGACTATACAGTCAGCCATCAACGCTGCCAAAGCTGGAGACACAGTCTTTGTGCGAAGCGGAACATATTTTGAAGGTGTCAATGTAAACAAACCTATATCGCTTGTTGGACAAAATCCGGAAACTACGGAAATAAATGGCGGAATGACACCAGCAGTTTCTATAACAGCAGACAACGCCATAGTCACAGGTTTCAACTTATTCTCACCACTACCTCAATCGCATGGTAGTACTGTCTTCATTCAGTGTGAAGACAGCATCCTTCGGAATAGTGTTATTAGTGCAGGGACTGGTGTCCCTTACATCGTTAACAATGGCATTGAAGTGCGCGACAGCACAGAAATCACCATAGAAGACAACGAGTTTAAGGATATACAATATAATGCTGTCCATCTTTGGGGTTCCAACAGTTGCAGAGTCCAAGGTAATGTCATGACTAACGTATACTATGGAGTTGGCGTTTGGTGGGCAAGAAATAATGTTATCGAAGCAAACATTGTGGCAAAAACTCACTGGGGTTATGAAGAAATGCAGTACCATTCAGGGGTTCCCCCAGTCGCAGGCATTGTACTTTGGGGTTCGAGAGACAACCACGTAGTCGGTAACACAGTGTCAAACAACAGTGTGATTGGCATTTGTATCATCGGGAGTTCTTCCACAAATAATCTAGTTACTGACAATATTGTTTCTTCAAATGGGCATGGCAATGAAGTAGAATGGCACGGTAAACCAATTGTGAATTCGGATATTTGGGTAGGAGAAGGAGCCGTGGGAAACACCATCTACCATAACTACCTCGACAATCGGAGCATGATCTACTGTGAGCATGTGAGTAATGTGTGGGATGACGGGTATCCTTCAGGGGGCAACTATTGGAAAGGTCACATTTCTGAAGACTTGTACAGTGGCGTCTATCAGAATCAGACGGGCAGTGATGGCATATGGGATTATCCTTATGCTATTGATGAAGACAATATGGACAGATATCCACTTATAGATTCAGCATGGACAGGGAAAGGAGTTCACAATCTGAACACGGGCATAGACTACTTAACAGTTCAGGAGGCAATAGATGCCACGGAAACATCAAATGGACATACGATTCATGTAGATGCAGGACTGCGCATAGAGCATGTAACGATTGGCAAAAGCGTTTCCCTTATTGGGGAAAATGCGTCCACAACTGTTCTTGACGGTTATGGAATAGGCACAACGGTCGCCGTAACGACATCGAATCTTGTTATCTGCAACTTCACCATTCAAAACGGCGAGGCCCACGGTCTCCTATTGATGAGTTCCTCCAACGTAGTTCTAAGAAATAATCTTATGGATAATTTTGAGATAGATATCCAGCAAGATTCTCCACTCAACCATTTCATCCATGACATTGATACTTCAAATCTGGTCTATGGTCAACCCGTTTACTACTTGGTGAGCCGGCAGAACATGGAAGTTCCGACGGATGCAGGATTCATTGCCTTGGTTGATTCAACCAATGTAACAGTAGATGGCGCAAAGATCATGGAAAATAATCAGGCGGTGTTAATTGCTTACACGAATGGTTCTAAGATCAGAAATTCTGCAATACTTGGCGCCCTCGAAGGGATTCGACTGCATCACTCCTTGAACAATACATTAGAAGGCAACTACTTGGCAAACAACTCCTACGGAATTAAGATGACGAGTTCTTCTGGAAACGTCATCTTCCATAACAGCTTTGTTGAAAACACAGTCGAAGTAGAAGGATCACCAATGCCTGCAAACGTGTGGGATGACGGTTACCCATCTGGCGGCAATTATTGGACCAGCTACAATGGCACAGACCTTGATAGTGATGGAATAGGGGACGTTCCCTATGTTATTGATGGGAATAACATGGATAACTATCCGCTTATGGATGTTCATGCTATACAAGCTTCAGCAGTGTTGAGGAATTCCGTGGTTGGCGTCCAGCCGATGGTAACCAAACCAGTCACATGTTTCATTGAGCTTCCTTCGAGCTATAGCATATATGACGTTGAATCTGCTTCTATTCTTATCAACAAGACTGTCGCAGCAGACATGAGCATTCCAGTGGAAGTTGGCGACTTTGACCTCAACGGCCAACAAGATCTTAAGGTTAGTTTTGAAAAATCCGGTATCGTTCAATTTGTATTGCCGAATATAAAACGCATAGACCCGTACTCAATAAATGAAGTGAAGTTGCAGATTACAGGTCTGCTTCAATACGGGCAGCCTTTCAAGGCGTTGGTCATAGCAGAAATGTTCTTTTTAGGTTTTGGAATAGCCGGAATTTTCCCTATCTGAAACGGGTATAATCCTCTCTTTTGGATGAGCATGCGACATATTCGGGAAATACATGGCAATCTTACACGTGAATTACTTGAACCTTCCGACTCGCTTGCTGTGTATATGGTCCCCTTCAGAAATTGAAGGCCGAGTCTCTGTCGCAACAGTGATTGTCAGGTTCTCTGAAGAAGCAGTTAAAGCCTTATTGCTTTACCGCGCCAAATTATGAAAAAGCGATGATAGACAATTCATCCGACCACATTTAAGCTTCCGTGTCTCCCTATTCTTAACTGAAGTTCACCTCTGAACCTAGTTACGTTGCCATTCTGGATATCAATTTCATCGCCTTCCGAAACAGTCTTGATCTGCTGGTTCCATAGGCTGATTCTAATTGAACCAGTTTCATCAGCGATAAGTGCATTCGATACATAAGCTACATTGCCAGATCTAGTGTAAACCATCTGTGATCTTGGCATCTCAAGCACTCTTGCCTTCAGGTTGATCCGTTTCATTCCAACTTTCAAGCTTTCGATCTTGAGATTCGTGCCCTCGTAGTTCTTTACTGAAGAGGTTCTTTTAGGCTTCACAGTTTTGACGTAGCTTTCAAGTTGACTATTCCCATGTAGGATCTCAGTCGATATTGGAAATTGAGCTACAACCTTTTTAGCATTGGTGAACAGAAACACTGCTGAATCATTCTTCTTTTTGCGACACCTTATAGCCAACTGTTTGCATTCTGATTCCTCATTATTCCAAGCTTCCAAGATGCAGTCGAAGAATCCGCTTGGATCCACTTTATGCATCATAGCTATTCCAGCAAGGTACTCAAGAATCCTCCTGTCCTTGTATGAAAGTGTGCTGTTGGAAGGCCGACCTCTGCCTCTCCAAACTTGTTTCAACATCTGATCATTTCCACTTTGCATCTTAGCACAATCACTATGGCTCCAGAATCATAACTGTTGGGGATACCGATTATTCTCAACATCACTTATATAGGTTAGCACACCCGTTAACCATCGGTTTCTCATTTTGATACGCTGGTTGCATAGGACTAGCAGCATATCGCCTGTGGCGCGAAAGGTGAAAATGCTTTGAACTGGTTCTAAAGTCATCAAGCATAAATTATGATTGACAATTGCTGATCTAAGGGGCACCAAAATCAAACTCCACTTACTCTTATACAACAAGTTTTAGATTCTACAGTCCAGCCAGACATATTCTGTTGTTCGACTAATCTTTGAGATACCCTTTCCTTCTTAACCATTCGGTCTGATTTCTCTTGTAACGCCATATGATGTCGCCCCTCTTTTCAGATTGGAAGTCCCAAGGTGATACTAGAACGATGTCTCCCTGTCTAATCCACGCTCTTCTTTTCATTTTTCCTCGTATTCTACATAGACGTCTGTGGCCGTCCTGACAGTTCACCATAACTCTGTCGAAACCCAGAAGTTTCTCTGCAATCCCTAGAACATCAGTGCCTTCTGGCAACACCATGTTACTGTATTCGTCTTCGCTAATTATCTTTCTTTTGCCCATTTCAAAAGACCTTCAATTCTTACGTCATAATCTTTCTATCGGAGGCCTTCGTTTCGCCCAGCATTCCCGGCAGTAAACAGGCCTGCTGGGGTCGGGTTTGAATGGAACTTCACATTCGTTTCCACAATCTGTGCAAACTGCTTCGTGCGTCTCTGGAGACTCTCTCCGAGACACTAGATCATTTTCCAGTTCTTCTATTCGAGTATTTGTCAAGGCCTTTATTTGGTTTAGCTCCGACATCTCTCCATAGCCAACAAGTGTTATGGCAGTTCCTTCGCCTCCCATTCTAGCTGTTCGTCCAATCCTGTGGAAATATACTAATGCATCCAAAGGAATGTCATAGTTTATTATGTGAGTTATTCCTTGAATGTCTAAACCCCTTGCGGCAACATCTGTTGCAACAAGCAACCTCAGTTCTCCTCTCCTGAAAGAGTTGCTGACGAAGTCTCTCTGCGCCTGAGTAAACCCGCCGTGTAGCGGTTTTGCATCATATCGTCGCATCCTTAATCTATCTGCTAGTTTGTCTGTTCCTATACGTGTCTTGCAGAATATTATGGCTTTTTCTATGTCGCTTTCATCTAAAATGTCGCAGAGTACCTGAAACTTGTTTCTAGGATTTACAACCATGTAATATTGGTCTATCTGTGTAAGAGCTATTTCATCTTTGCTCACAAGTATTTTTTCAGGTCGTTTCATGTATCTATTGCATATGTTCATCACTGACTGATCAATTGTAGCCGAGAAGAGACTTGTCTGTCTGCTGCTTGGCACTTTTGAAAGTATGTATTCTATGTCATCTATGAATCCCATATCGAGCATTCTATCAGCCTCATCCAGAACGACAACTTTTACCGAGGATAGATCTAATGTTCCTCTTTTAAGATGATCTATTATGCGACCCGGCGTGCCTACAACAATATGGACGCCTCTTTCCAACGCGTAAATTTGTTTCTGGATAGGTTTTCCACCGTAAATTGGTAAGACCCTGAACGCTGCGTATTTGCTGATTCGGCTTATATGTTCCGCAACTTGTACAGCGAGTTCACGTGTTGGCTCCAAAACCAAGCCCTGAACATTCTTGCTTTCGGAGTCCAAGTGTTCAACCATTGGAATTCCGAAAGCAGCAGTCTTACCTGTTCCGGTCCGTGCCTGTCCGATGACGTCCTTACCATCTAGTAACGGGATTATTGCCTGAGCCTGAATTGGGAAAAGATTACTGAATCCGAGCTCTTCAATACCATCCATGATTTTCTTACTTAAGGGTAAATCTTCAAAGCATTCTATTTGCATACGTTTTTATCTCCAATCACAAAAATTCTGTGTGCAGTTTTCAAAAGCCTTCAGAAGCTTCTTTCAAACATGAATGATTGTGACAGTGTCCAACAATGATAAAGCTTGTATAAAAAGGTTTACGCTCCTAATTGAAGAACTTCAGAGGCGAAGACAAGGCCGTATGTGAACTGGTGAGACGTCATCTGCAGATTTTTTCTTAAATGAGGGTGCCCGTCCATGAAGTGTGTTAGCAAGGGAACATGTAATGCAGATGCCGGATATTAAAAATTTAAGGCGTAAACAAGACAACTTTTACGTGGCTGAATGATATAGGTCAACAGTCGCGGAAGGAGAGGGGTTCAAGAAGATTGCGGAATTCGCAAGTCCATGAGGGTTGAATCAATGTCTCTCGGAAAGATCATTATCTATGGAGCCGGATCCATCGGGTCCACAATAGGCGGGTGGATGACTCCAAATCATCCCGATGTTCATTTGATCGCACGAAAAGAACACGCAGACGTTATGAAGGAGAGAGGTCTCAACCTTTCTGGACCAGATGAAAGCTCAGAAACGGTCTCGGTGAATGTTGTCGATGATCTATCAGAAATCACTGACGCGAAGCTGTTAGTTCTTGCAGTGAAGAACTATGATCTTGAGGAGGCTGCGAATGATATCTCCTCGAAGCTTGGTGATAAGGTGATAGTTGTTGCTCTGCAAAACGGGGTCGAGAACCAGCTTGTCTTGCAGAAGTTCTTCTCGAAGGTGATTTACGGTGTTGTTGGATACAGTGCGATGATAGTGGAGCCCGGATTTGTGAAATATCAGAGCAGAGGTCCTGTCCACTTAGGAGTTATTAATAGCAGATCTAGACTTTTGCTAGAGGAGATATGCGGAATATTCAATCTCGGCCTTGACGCTGAAGTCACTAGTCGTCTTCAGGACACTGTACATTGCAAGATTGTTCTGAACTTAACCAATGCGCTCTTCACGCTGATAGGTCTGCACCATCGGAAAATCTCTTCGTATGCTAAACTTGCCGCAATAACCAGTAGACTAGTCAATGAAGGGATAGATATAATCCAGGCCGCGGGGTACAAGGAATATTCCATGAAGAATTACCCGTCTTGGAGAACATTAAGATTAGGCTTGAAACTGCCTTCTTTCATCAGAACAGCTGTCCTGAAGAGAAACGTGAAACACTCCATTCTGAATAGCATGGGGCAAGATGTCTTGATCAAACGAAAGGAAAAGACAGAATTGGAATTTTTGAACGGTTACATGGTCAACTTGGCGAATTCGGTGGGAGTTGAAGCTCCACTTAACAAGGCTCTTTATGATTTGTGCAAAGGCGAGTTCAGTCGAACCGATTTTCAACCACTATCTATCGAAAAGGTTGAGGATCAATTAGGTCGAATCGATTAAAGAATGAACGATTTGATTCTGTTGAACAGATGACGCGTAGAGGCACTATAGGTTTCATGATTTGAGAAACATGGAAATGAGCACCCGCATGAAGATGAAGCAATCCAGTAAGTAAAAGCAAATTTCAATCTAATATCAACCACAGTCACGACGTCAACTGTTGCAAGAGCCTCCGGAAAGAGTTGTAACAAGGTTATCTATCTTGACAGTCTCTTGCGCGTAGGAATTGGAATGCTATCTGAACTTTCATAAGACATGTGGACGGCGCTATCATGAGCAGAGTGGTATTGCCGTGGTGAGTGTGGCTGTGTTTGATGTAATGGTTTCCTGGTCATCTCTTCCATGGATACTTCAGGAGTCCCCTAAGATTTGCCTAATTTCTTCAGCAGACTCTTCCATTACTTATCTCCTTGTCGGAGAGGAGTATGCAGGCTATAATCCAATAAGCTTGACTCGGACAATCACGACATTAATGTCATTGCAACTTTTTTATTACAGGCTTAATCTTCCATTCCAGATCTTGCTGGAAAAATAGGTAAGAAATGTGAAGTGCATTAGTCAGCTTTCAGGCGAAGATGTTTAGAGAAAAAGAAACTTTTGACTCGAAGGTCGGACCGACCAGATGCTGAAAAACTCAGAATTGCGACGAGCACAGAATTTTGCCTACACTTTCTTTCCTATAATAAGAATCAATTCCCTGTTTAGCTTGTTGTCCAAAAGATGCTCATCCGCTATTCTTCTAATCTGATCTTCCTTTTCAAAGTTAAACTTGAATCCAGGTCTTGATTTGACAATATCCAGATAGTCTTCGGTCGTCATCGTCACGTCAAAATTGATGGAGTTTGACTTCAGCACTCTAAACCCCACCTCCGTCATTTTCTCCTCTATATCCTCGATGTTTTCTCTTGACAGCTTGAATCTGGAAGAGAAAGCTAAGGGATAGACATGTTCGTTCAAGTTCCAATATCCATCGTTTGGTGAATAGTCCCAAAAGACAAGGATTCCATCCTTCCTGATACATGAATAGAACTGATGATAGAAGGGTTCTTTATCACGGTAATCAGTCAAAACGGTCACACACATTATTGCTGCCAAAGAATCTTTCGGGAAAGCCAAGTGGAGGGCATCTGCTTGGATAACATATCGTATCCTTTTCTTCAATAGAGCTGCTTTCAACATTGATAGAGAAAAGTCAATTCCTATTACGTTCTTTTCCAGTTTTGTTTCGAGGATGTGGTCAAGGATTCCTGTGCCACAGCCGACGTCAACAATAGAACCCTCCACATTTTTTAGGTATGAACATGATTCGCACAGAAGCTTCTTGATCCCACTTCGTCTGAGGTGATATAGATTTTCGAATCTCTCAGCCCGTTCTTCCCAGTACCTGAACTCTCGTTTTACTTCAACTGTGTTATTCATTCTGCTCTTACCTTGAACAGATTTCAGACCGATTGGTGATCTTCTGAAGCCACTAACCTGTTTTGCCTAAAGAGGTTTCACAAACAGGCCTTCGTCTTTTTACCGTAGCGAATCACTTGCTATTTTCTTTTTCTTCTAGTAAAGATTCAAGCTCCTTTCTTCTTCCCCAAAAGGTGAGTCCAGTTCTTCTTATCTCTTTCCAACTGTCGAGAATCTGCTTAGTGAAAATGGCTTCTCTTGAATCATAATGTGTCCTGCAAGGAAATTCTTCACATGTGAAACAGCATTCGAGTCCTTTCTCTTGAGTACATTCCCAGTATACACAGCCTTTCTTGCTCTCTCTGCTTTTTCTCAACATTCTATTAGCCCACTCACATCCAAAGCATCTATACTTTTCATGTCTGAGAACAAGACAGAAACCACAAAAAATGCCACACTTACCAATCAGATTGTCGAAAAACTCGGGCTGTTTGCTCATAGCTTAACGTCTTCCTATTGGCGTAAGATATGTGAAGCCTGCCCTTTTGATTGTTTCTCTGACAGTGCAGGGAACAGGACTCGTTAGCTTCAAATGGAGATATTATTTGCAACTCACATCTTATCGCTTGCTCATGAGGATTGTTGAATTATCCACAGAGTCAGCTTATAGAATTCCTGCTGCAAAAAATGCGAGATTAGCGAGTTGTTTGCAAGCTAAGTTATTCTTGAGCTATCGTAGCGGATTTGCCGGCCATTCGCACTTCACGGACTACAACAGCTTTGACTCTCATTTTGCTCGCTACTGCAGCACCTTGGAGTATCCTCTTTTTTTGTTTTCTTCTTTTCTTCCATCTTTTTTCACCTCCTAGCATATTTTCCGGAAATTCGTTTGGTATGCATATCCTACATCTTAAACCCTTGAACCTGTACTCTCCCGACCTCGCACGCCTGCTTTCTCGAAAGACATTTCCCGCTTAGGATAATTGATGGTCACTCGATAGTCTTTCATGAAAGTATAACCCAGAACGCCAGCAAGAGGTATTCCAACTCCGTCACAAAGCGGCGCCAAGTCTTGCACTCCAACTTCGACATCATCAGACTTAGCTTTGCCCACCTGAACAGACTTGACTTTAGACAGAATCATGGCTTCACCTACAAGAAAACCGCTGAGAGCTTTCTTTTTGCCAGTTGAAGTTTCGTGCAGACCAAAGGTCTGCCAGATTTGCTTTGTCACAATTGTCTTTGTTGCGCCGGTGTCGACTAAGAAGTTGAAAGGTCCTTTCTCATTAAGTTCGGTTTCGACGACAATGAAGTTTGCTGTACCTACTAGCCTGAATTTTGTCGGCAATCTGCTTTCTCTTCTTGACTCTTTAAAGGCTATCTCCCTGCGTGGATAGTCAATAGCTATCTCGTAGTTCTGCATAAATGGTGAACCGATTATGCCATCCAGCTGGGTGGCTGTCTCTTCGGATAGCCTTGAAAGATCCCCCAGAGCAATCGGTACTTCGCTCTTCGTTATTCCGCCAACTTGTATGGATCCGACAGCCAATATTTTTGATGAGCAACAACCACTGGTTGTAGAGCCCAAATTCTGCCGGATTCTCAGAACTTCAGCGGCTTTCCGCCCAACAACTGTCAAACTTGAGGCAGTGTCGACGATGAACTTGAATGGACCTTTATTGTTCAGTCTTGCCTCAGTAACAATCAACGGAGCTTTATCAGCGAATTCAAACCTCATGCATGATACCTCGATTTTTTCAGCTAGCCATCTTGGTCGAGCCCTAGCTTCTTTCCGTACATTTCAGCAAAGCAGATTTCTTCTAGAAGTTTCCTTGGTTTAGGTTGTGGGGTCTCATTTGGAATTCCTATTGCTATGAGAACAACAATATCTATGTAGTCTGGTATTTTCAGAGTTTTCCTGACCTCGTCGACCCACAATTTCGGTCTTGACTTATAGTTTGCAATCCAACACGTTCCGTAACCCAAAGCAGTTGCTGCCAACACGAGGTGTTCTGTTGCTATCATGGGATCGTGTGTTGTCCATACAGACCGTCCGCAACATCCACTTCTGCTATCCCCAAGAACCACGATTATGGCATTCGCTTCAGAAATGAAACTTTGCGTTGAGGGCTTCGCGAGCAGTTCTTTTGTCTTTTCGTCTTCTACAATGATAAAGCGCCAAGGTTGGTTATTGTTCGCTGAAGGTGCAAGCCGAGCGGCGTCAAGCATCTTCTTCAAATGATCTCTTGGAATTCTATGCGCCTTATATCTACGTATAGCTCTCCTTTTCTTTATGACCTCAAATAAATCGTTTGTCAAGTGATTTTTAGTAGTGATTCTTTTCATCTTCTCATCCCGATCTACTCTACTACCGCTGAGTAGTAGAACAGTTTATAAGCGTTCTCTGCCACCTTCTCATTAGAAAAGGGAAGAGAATTTGCAGAAAATAGACTCCCCCGTGAAGGAAAATCTCATATCAGAATTCAAAACGTTGGGTCTTTCAGCATTAGCGTCCAAAGCATACTTGGCGCTATTATCGAAATCCAACGCTTCTGCAGGTCTTCTTTGCAACGAAACCGGGATACCTGACTCCAAGATATACTATGCCTTAAGTGAGCTTTCTAGAAAAGGAATGATAATTGTTCAAAATGGAACACCAAACACCTACAAAGCTATTCATCCTAGAGAAGCCATAGGAAATTTGAAACAGCGATTATCTGAGAATCTGAGCAAGCAACTCAGCCGCGCAGATGATCTTGCAGTTTCTATCTCACCAATCTTTGAGAGCGCCGAAGGCAAAGAGGAAATTGAATTAGCTTATGTGATTCGCGGACAGAGAAACATATCCAGAAAGATGAATGATCTGATAAACTCTGCCAAAAAAGAAATTTTGGTCCTAATATCAGAAGATGATCTTTGGAACTTCTTAAGTTCATCGCTAGCGAAAGTCAATGATAACATCGAAGTCAAAATTGCTGTTTCCCGAAAACTCCAAAGTAGAGCTATAAGAGAGAAGATTCTAGCAAAGATACTGAAGTGCCCGATCAACGTAGTAATTTCTGACATGAAAATGCTCATCACAGTATCTAGTTGGGGAAATGAGGTTGCAATACTGACTAACGACAAATCATTAATGACCATGTCAACGGAATACTATGATAACCCAAAATGCTGCAAATGTGCGCGTGCATAGAAGGCAAAACTTTCTTTAGAAAGAGAGAATAGCCTCAAGTTATGATTATTCGATCAGTGAGGCTTCTCGGATCTATCAATGGTGCCGAGGGCCGGGTTTGAACCGGCGACAACCCGGTCTTCAGCCGGGCGCTCTCCCAGGCTGAGCTACCTCGGCTATTTTTGGAATAACCTCGGAGAGTCTTAACGTTTTTGGTGTTGTTTACATTTTCCGAAGAAGGGCACTTAACCCTCTTTACGTGTGTATTCAAAGCCAACTTTAAGGAAGATGTTAATCTCTTCAGTTTTCCTGCAGCTTTTACCGTAAACTCGTCATTGCTTGATTCGCTGATTATTGTTCGTTCGATGATTGTATAGATTTCTGCATTCTTGATGCTTCTGTGTCCGAGGAACTCTTGAACGTAGTAAATGCCTTTTGTCTGGCGGCATAGTATCGTTGCCTCCAGTGGCGAAACTCGCCCGCGCTCAACATAAAGTGTTGCTTTTCGAGATCCAGTCAACTATGAATAAGAAAGGGGAATTATGGGTCTGTTTCTCCGAAGTGTATGGCTACTAGGGCTATGTCTCTCATGTCGATTTTCTCGTCTGGCATTCCTATTATCTGTCCTGTGATGTCGCAGTTTGGGTTCCATTGAGGCCATATTGGTGTTCTTCCAAAGAGCTGTGCAACTTCTGCAATGTCTCTCATATCGCATTTGCCGTCAGGCCAGCCATCTGACCCGGTGATGTCGCCGATCATTGCGATGATGATCCAGCCAGCGGTTAGGTTGTTATCTGCAAGGTCGGTCTCTCCCGGAACTGGCGTGACATAGGCTTCAATGGTGTAGTTACCCTTGGCGAAGCCCGTTGTGTTCCAGTTAAAGGTGACAGTTGAGGAGCTTCCTCTTGTCAACGTTACGTTTTCAATTGATCCTACAATATTTTTGTCTGCATAGACAGTGATACTGAGGTTCTCCGTGTCGGAACCCTGGTTTGCCACAGCGACATCAATTTCCACGCTGTATCCCTCCCCAACAACGGTTTTGGCAGCCTCCAGCTTCCTGATCGAAATATCAGGTTGAGCATACATGTATTGATAATGTCCGGGAATACGCTCAGTCTCAATTACTTCTAGATTTGAATCTACAAAGTATGTGTCAAAAGGATCAAAAGTGAAGTCGCATTCAAGTGAAGCACTCTCAACTGTTGGTTCTTTAATTATCTGAAATCCTATTTGGCACAGTGTGCCACTTCCAGAAAAGCCTGGACCTGTCAGCAATGCTGATCCAAAACTGACATATCCCGCTGTATTGTTGATTATAGGCAAATGGGCATAATGAGGCAGACCTGCAAAAATCCAATATCCTGGTTTCCACACACTAGTGCAGTTGAGAAAGGTGGCGTTAAACCAGAGCTTGAATGTCCAAGCGTAGAGATCAACTACATCATACGTCTCTATACCGAGATAAAATGTGTCACCGTCAATGGTCTCATTAGTGTAGAAAAGGAAGATGTCTGTTCCCTTCCAACGTGGCGTTCCAGCGGTCCATCTGCTTGGGGCGTCCACGCTCCCCATGTTGACTACGGCTAGTGTCGTTCCTGAAGGTGCAAGCACTGTTCCCATATGAAAGATTATAGTGCCAAATGAAACTAGAATTAATACCATAGCCAATTTGTCCATGTATTCTCTCCTCCACCTAGAGATTGTCTTTAGAAAACTCATTCAATACTATATGGTTCAGGCCTAGATATAAGACGTTCGAGTCAATCCTTCATCACAATTATCCATACCAACTAGTTCAATCTTGGCGCGCGAACAGAAATACTATAACAATTCACGTAGGATGATGGCAACTCCTAATATAAGCATCATGTAGCTGTCTCATCTTCATCAGGCATGAGAGGGATCTGTGCTTGATCTTCCAGCCAACTACGGTGCACGCCAACTGATTTCTTTAGCCTCAGACACGGAAAATCCTTGCATTCAGTACAGAACTGAAGTTCTTTATCCATTCTGCAACATTCGAATATTTCACATCCCTCCCGATCCTTACTGCCACAGCCTCTGCACCTCCCAGACATGAGATATCTACAAGACCCACAATATAGAAGGCATGGAGTTGCTAGGGAGTCAACACTCACAACTTCACTCTCCCACAACAAAGCTCATACACGTGCAGATATAATTATCCATTTCAGAAGACAAAATGATAGAACGCATGCGCATAGAAAGAGAGTTTCCGATATGCATGGAGAGGCTCCATCTAGTCTGAGATTGAGCATCCTCGGCATCTGAGTTTAGAAAGGAGTATGAGCGTTCTCAAGTTCTCCAAACTTTGTTGCAGAAGAGTTAGGGGAGCAAGTCACAGTTACTCGCATTAGGAGAGAAGGAGAAGGGAGTAAAAGATATCTTGCACCCCTAAGGTTAAATTTAGCACTCTTATAGAAAAATCTTATGAAACATTGTTTCATAAATCCATATTCTGTCTCTTAATAGTAGATATACAAGGGAAGACTTATTGCACGATGACCTGTAGCGCGATGCTTTGTCAATCACGTGAAGCTGTCTCTGTTCTGCTCCTCTACTGCTTCAGGCATGACAAGAAAGAGAATGCGCATATGTTCCTCTTTGAATACAGCAAAGATTATGAGTGTTGAAAAATACATAGAAACCAAGGCCGTTGCTGGATCGAAGAGATATAGGGCTCGTAGTCTAGCGGTCAGGACATCGCCCTCACGCGGCGAAGATCGCCGGTTCAAATCCGGCCGGGCCCATCTTGAAGTAGGCGGTTAACTGAGGGTTTTGAGTGTTTGATGAGATACCGCAAACTCACTAGTCATAGGAAACGCACCGGAGCGCTAAGTTTCTTCTTTGGAAGCTGTTTGAGAATTCCGTGTTTCCTGTAACCACTTGTTGAATTCATCATAAAATCTCACACTTAACGCCTTTTCCTTTTCAGTGAGCAATCCCCACCTTCTTGCTCTGATATATCTTGTTCTTTCCCTTTCATTTTTATGGATGATCTCATCTTCGGGTTTCACAGCGTTCGAAGTATTTCTGTCACCATCCCAACTTTTATTCACGGGAAATCCTAACCTCTTCAAGGGCAGGTCCCATGTAGCATCAACTAGGATCCATGCTCCATTGATTTTCGCTTTGCATGCAAGGTGGTAACCTATTGGCATTCCTTCTACTAGCTTCTTAAGCTCGCATGGATAGTTGATGTCTTGGGCGTTCCAACTGAATGGATAGGTTACATACCTGACTGAAATTCCTAATCTTCGATACAGTTTATACATCAGGATGTGTTTGGGTTCGCAATAGCCTCTGTTGTGGGTTAACATCTTTGCGGGACCCTGAATTGGATGTCCGAGGCCCGCTACTATTGCATAAGGGATATCTCTTATATGCTCAAAGATCGCTATCCTACTCCCTTTTGGATTGAGATCTTTAGTCCACTCAATTAACTTCTTAGCGATAATTCCCTTTGTCCTATTTCTTACCTTTTGTATCACACTTCTGACCCCCGTTTAGTGGGTATGTGCTTGACAGAATCTTAACGTAGATACTAGTTTTAGGTTTTCGACCAAGCTATAACACCTACAAGAAACTCGCATAGAGGCTAAGAAGAGCAGATTCAAGAACCTTGAAAATACATATGGTGACAGAAACAAAGTATGGCAAATGAGTTTACAGCAGCGTTCGATGATAATCTTTATTACTTGTGGATTGTGGATTTTAGGAAGCTTAGGTGTCCCTGAAGTTGAGCGTAGCCATTGAAGCAAGAGATCTAGTTAAGGTGTTTGGTGATATCCATGCCTTGGACTGTTTGAGCTTCACGGTTAAGGCTGGAGAGATCTTCGGACTTATTGGTCCAAATGGTGCAGGGAAAACAACTGCCTTACGTATCGTTTCTACGTTACTGTTACCCACCTCCGGAATGGTTCAGGTCTTTGGACTAAGGGTCGTTCATCACGCTGCTGAAGTACGTAAGATGATATCTTATCTTCCAGAAGAAGCTGGGCCTTATCGTAATCTTACTGGTTTGGAGTATCTAGAGTTTATGGCCAAATTCAAAACTCAGACTAGGAATGAAAAGCAAGAAATCGTTAGAAATGCTGCGGAGATTTCAGGTTTAGGTGAAAGGTTAAAGGACAAAGCCAAAACCTACAGCAAAGGAATGAAACGTAGGCTTCTAGTCGCAAGGGCCTTGATGACCCGGCCGAAGCTTGCCATTCTGGATGAACCTACAAGTGGACTTGATGTCTTGCACTCTTACCATGTAAGGGAAGTAATCAAGCAGTACGTGAAAGAAGAAGGGGTAACCGTTCTGCTTTCAAGCCACAACATGCTTGAAGTAGAACACTTGTGTGATAGAGTGGCACTCCTAAACGAAGGTAAGATCGTTGCCAAGGGAAAGCCCGAAGAGTTAAAGGAAGGATTTGGCGGGCAGAACCTAGAGGAAGTCTTTGCCAAGGTGGTTGGTCTTGCTTAAAGGATTCTTGAACATTCTTGTCAAAGAGCTAAAAGAGTTGATCAGAGACCCCAAGATACTGTTAGGGATGATCGTTGTCCCGTTGATAATGTTCCCACTGTTAGGTGTCGTGATAAGTTTCTCAATGCAGTCGGCTCAGGAAAAAGCGGAAGGAGCCGCGGTGTTGGTTGTGAACAATGATGGCGGGAACTGGTCTAAGATCTTCATAGATTTCCTGAACTTCTCAATGAAGACTTACGTTGAGAGTAACGTCACCCTAAGTAGTAATGCTGTTCTCGACTTGATGTCAAGGTATAACACTACAAGGTTCATTGAGATACCAGCAGGTTTCAGCGTTAATATGACCAGCCACTTAGGTAATGCCACGATGAAAGCCTCTGTAGACTATTATGGGGTCTTCTCAGGAGGCGGCATTTTCGAAAGCATCGGATCTTCAATGATTGACAATATTGTGTACAGGTTTAACAGATATGTGGCTCCAGATGCTTTATACGCTCAGAAGTCAACCGTGATTAAAGGAGAAATCAAGGAGGGCATTGATCCTGCTTTTCTCACTAGCCTTACATTCTCCCAAACGATTGTGATGCCTATCATCATAATAATTCTGCTTCAATTCTCCATGCAGATCGCTGCCACGTCAGTAGCCATGGAAAAGGAAGAGAAGACGTTGGAGACTCTGATCAGTCTGCCTATTGATCGTTTCACGATTCTTGTGGGCAAATTGTCAGGCTCAATTCTCGTAGCTGCCGCTGGGGCATTAGCGTTTATGTTTGGATTCAATTTCTATATAGGTTCTTTTATGGGAAATATTCCTGTTGACATATCTATGGATCTGGTTTCTCTAGGACTCGTTCCTTCGGCAGGCGGCTATTTGCTTCTAGGAATCTCCCTTTTCGTGACATTAATCTCAGCTCTAGCCTTGGCTGTGATTATATCTGCCTTTGCAGAAGATGTAAGGGGTGCTCAGTCTATTGTGGGCTTCATCTATCCATTGGTGCTTATCCCGTCACTTCTCTTGATGTTCACAGACATCAACTCTCTGCCTCTTGCATTGAGAATAGCCCTATACGCGATTCCTTTCAGTCACACAACAATTGCGGCGAAAACAGTTACAATGGGCGAGTATTGGACCCCTTCTTTTGGGATCATGTATGTAGCAGTCTTCACTATACTCATCATGTACGCTGCCTCACGACTGTTCGCTACAGAGAAAATCCTCACGGCAAAGTTAAGGTTTAGATGGTTCAGAAAACGTACAATGTCACCATCAAGAGATGGCAGGTAAACCTTTTTCGGCATAGTGAGCAAAGCTTCTCTAGGTATCAGAAATTGACCATCCAGCGCACGCGCATCGACGAATCGGCGCGGATACTCCAAACAGGATGGACTAGACATATTGGAGCTGGATGAAAAATTGCTGGGGAAGCCGAAAAGGATTTACAACTAGTGCACTTAAATAACGTAAGTTTAGGAGGATTTGGATTGGTTTCTCTAAGGGCTTTGGCTCCTTCCCTCACCAGAATCACTATTGCCGGAGCGGTCGGAGCTGCGTTGCATATAGGCCAAGGAAAGCCTGATTTGATAGATAAGAGGGCTGTAGAGTTTTCGAGAGCTGTACTGGCTCAAACGGATGTGGATGGTGAAGTCATCTCATGCGAGGGGCCTAAAGATAAGGCACCAGCTTTCACAAAGCGAGAGAAAGTTGGGACTGGAAAAGGTCCGAAGGTTGATTTTGTTGTAGATCCTGTTGATGGTTCAACGGCTTCCTCCAAGGGTAGGAAAGACGCCATCTCTGCCCTTGCTTGTGCGCCTGCTGGATGTCTACAAGTACTCCCTGATGATGGTTACTATTTCAAAGTGGCCACTGACCATAGTTCGGTAGGTAAGATTTCGCTTGACATGTCTGTTGAAGAGATTGTCCGGACGGTGGCTCGAGAGAAAGGCTTGCTTCTTCAGAACTTCACTGTGATTATGCTGGAACGTGAAAGACATCTAGAAATCTTGAAGACACTTAGGAGATTAGGAGTGAGAATAATTTTGATTCCTGACGGCGATATTGCAGCTGCGGTTGTCACGTGCAGACCAGGTTCAGGCGTACATCTCCTCCTAGGAGCAGGAGCCGGACCTGAAGCAACGATTGCTGCCACTGCACTGAAGTGTCTCGGAGGAACCATGCTGGTTAAAGTTTGGCGGGACAAGAAGGATGATCCCAACCGGCTGGACAGACTCATGTCAGACAATGTTGATGTAGACAAGACTTATACTGAAGACGAATTGGCAAAAGGTAACGAACTTGTCTTTGCAGCCTCCGGAGTGACCAAAGGCGAACTGCTGGATGGTGTACGCTTCATTCCAAATGGAGCTGTTGTGAACTCGATTTGCATGCGACTGCCAAGTGGAACGGTTGAAAGGTCGGAAACCACCATGAAATTCGAAGGACACCCAGTGTACAAGCAGTTCTTATCGTGACAATCGCAAGGGCGAGATATTCACCAGCACAACAGCCTTCGGCACCCTATCATAATTCATTGAAGCCCACCTTGTGGTTCGGATACGGTCACTAAAGCTATCCCCACACCGACTAGACTTACACCTGCACACGCGAAGAAGGGGAATTCTGGAGAGGCGATATCCCATAAGAAGCCTCCAATCGTTGAGCCCAATACGAGTCCAAAATTCCGGAATCCATTGAAGATTCCCATTCCCCTTCCTCTACGTGAAGTTGGGACTAGACTGGCAAACATAGCGTTGATTGAAGGATTAGAGGCTGCACGTCCAAGTCCCCTAAGCATCATAACAAGCAGCAAGGGCCAAAAACTACCTGAAAAAACGATCAAGATTGCCGAAGCGGCATCCACAATCTTACCAAGAATAAATATGGATTTCCTACCTGTCCTGTCCGCAATTGTTCCAATAGGCAAGGCTGTGACAAGTGTTACAGCTCCCATCACGGAAAACAGAACGCCTACACCTGCCTCTGAAATGCCAAGCCTCTCATCAGCAAAGACAGACAACACTGGTTGGACTAGCGAGCTGGAAAATGACACGACAAGAATCGCAATGCAAAGACCCAGAAAAGTCTTTGTTTTAGGCGTAATGGTACGAATGAAAGCTCCAAATGAAGGTGTATCGCTATCGTTATTTTTGTCATGAGAAGGTAAGTGGGATGATTCATCTCTCGATGGATCTTGAAATGTCTCTGTTACGATCGAGGCGACTAAGATCATGGCTGCAAACGCCAGTCCGCCACAGATGAAGAATGGAAAGGCTGCCGTGAAAACATCGGCTACTATTCCTCCTAGACCTGGACCTATGACCATGCCGAGAAACCACATGGACGAGTACAGGCTCATCGCTTTGGTCCTGTCTTTCGGCGAGGTAATGTCTGCAACCATAGTGATTATAACAGGCCACACTATCCCTGACGCCAAACCCTGCAAAGCCCTCAGAAGAATCAGCTGATTTATGTCTTGCGAAAATCCGTATAAAGTCATAACAATAGAATATGAAAGCAGACCAGCGATCACAGGCTTTTTCCTTCCAATTCTATCAGCCAACCACCCACCAGGAAAAGTGGTGATTATTCTTGTTACTGCAAAGGAAGCTGTCAAAAGCCCAAGATGAAAACCTGAAGCACCGAAGCTTCTGGCGTAAATCGGCAGAAGCGGCATAACCAAACCAAAACCCAGCATACTGACGAACACCGCGAAACATAACGGAAAGAGCTCCCTATATCTGAAAAGCAGCTTCACATCACTCTTAAACTCTTGAAGCACCCTTCCACCAGTTCATACGGCTTATGACCAACACGTAACTGTACTCCTCAAAAAAAACCTTTAGGATTGAAAATTGCTCAAAGGATCAGCAAAGCAGATGTGAAGCTTTGTAAGAAAAGCAGGCTTTAAAGCTGAAAACTGGTGGGGCTGGGAAGATTTGAACTCCCGTCCCGAGCGCCCGAGGCTCAGAGCCTAGACCAAGCTAGCCGACAGCCCCAGCCTGTGCTTTGACAGTCTTGAACATACTCTTAGTCATTGGTCATAAAAACTTTGGTCAACAACTTGCCGAAGTTGTTCCGAGAGACTATGCCGCCAAGCTTAATTGGTTGAAAGATTCGAGATCAATAGTTCTTCCAATGAAGTGAAACTGGGAATTAGAATTTCAATCATTAGTTTTTGTCATACATGTCGATTCATAACGTATAAGTCGAAGTTTCGATCTGTCCTTTTTCCGGTCTAGATGCCGATCAAGGTGGATGTTCTGATCGAGATTCCCTGTTTCAAATGTTTATTCTGGAACCCAAAGCGCACTAGTCCACAACACTGTAATCCTAACCATTGCAGAGAGTTAACAGATTGGCTTCAAAAACAGATGGAAGACCAACAGGAAACGGAAGAATTTTCGGTTCTCTCAGACACATCACACGTTAAAGCAAGCGGAAAATGAGACAGAATCAGATTCAGCGATTTCCTGCAGGTTTCATGGAGACACCAAACATTGGACTAAGAAAGCAAATCTCAACAATAAGATCTGCAGTATCTTTCTAATAGAGTCATCTTTGTCTTTTTAAGCCGCATTGAAGAACTTTAGGACAAACTAAACATTCATCGGGTATAGCGGCTCTTTCTGGAAGCGAGTTTAGGAAGCCAAAGTAGTGAGCACACTTTGCGGGTGAGTTGAAAACCCTTGGATACTCAGTCGCTCTGACTCCCACAATCTTCATGCCTTCGAAAATTACATCCACTCTCGAACTGCAGTGCGGACAAGCGTAATAGGTTTGCCGAACAATTTCACAAGTGTCGGTCAAGGCTGTCAGCTTGTTAAAGGTCTTCTCACACCCGCTGTACGGACACTTCAGCTTTTCACTGTGAGAGTGTAACTGCATGTTCACCGCTCTCGTTATATGAGCTGCAACGTATATCTTTAATATTAAGATTTAATAAACATTCCTGCAGCAGTGTACAACACAAATACACTAACATGGACGAGACCTACAGGAAACCTAGGATTTGGAACGCACTTGAATCGCTAATAAAAGCGATCTGCCAACACCTTTTGCTAGTCCTTAAGCTTCGGACCTCTGCTCTCTACATGATATGGCATTCTACCTGTCCTGAAGATCACGAGTTTATCCTCAAACTCATTTAAATAAGCCAAAACAAGCCTTTTACCTCTGTCGCTCAAAGCATAGACAGGAATTGTCACGCCAAGCTGCAACAATGCTCTCTTTCCTATCTCTTCCCTCACAACTTTGGAAGCGCTTGCACACACCACATCAGCTCTAACCACGTGTTTCAAATCATCCTTCATCACACAAGTATTACAGACGGAAAACGCCAACACGTCTAATCCAGTCTCTCTTGAAAAATCTCGAATTTTGCTAATCTTCTCAGCTCGGAAGCCAGCGACACTCACAGCGACACGCTTAAACCCTAGATCGCACGCTCGTCTAACACCTTCAAGTTGATCGATAACCGCCCTTTGAGGATCTAGAACATGCCCACCATTGGCCTCAACGTGTCCAATAATATCCGGGATAGGCGAAGTCCTTATGACTCCGGTTAGCCGCGCTCCAATGCCTTGCACAAGCTCGCCGTTCGGTGTTATGACCGTACCTGCTCCCTCGGCAACGACAACGGCACAATCAACAAGCCTCCTTTCAAGCCAAACGCGCATCATCTCGGACGCACCATAAGCCACAACAGGAGCAACGTCAAACTTGCGGTTTCCACAGCAGAGACCGAACCCTGAAATCTTCATTTCCACGCTCTCTTGCACCGCTTTGGTATCAATTTCTTTGGTTCCGTAAAGAGCCTCATGCAAAGGACAATACTCAACCAAAGGTTCACTCAAAACCTCTACGCCCTTCTCTGAAATCCTCACACGGGATCCACAACAGTAGATCTCATGCTCACCCCTGACGTTCATTACCAATCACTTTAGATTAAACCAACAGCAGGATCTTAATTACTTTCTGGCACACAATTCAGGCAAGCCTGATCAAGTTTTTCCTCAGAAACTCCATTACGCAGCAAAGTGGAGCCCCGGGCGGGATTTGAACCCGCGACCAACAGCTTACGAGGCTGCCGCTCTACCTGTCTGAGCCACCGAGGCCCCCCGATACGTGAATGATGAAAAGAGGATTTTAAATGTTCGCAAGAGCAGCAAAGAAAACAACTCGGCAGACCTACTCCTCACAAATTCTTTTCCGCTTTGTGAAGGTTTTTCATCAGCAGTTCACAGCACCTTTCTTCCCGACCAGAAAAGCTGAATGTATTCTTGCTGAGAACTTAAATGGATAAGAAAAGAACTGAAAGAACAGTAGTAGGAGAGAAAACTAAGTGAAAGTTGCCGGAATAGTCGCCAGCCCGAGAAAAGATGGCAACACAACTGACATGATCAAACATGCGTTACAATACCTCCAGAAGAAAGAAGTAGAGACTCATCTCTACAACTTGTTCGATTTCGAGATAAAACCATGTGGTGTAGACTGTAACGTAGAATGTTACGAACAAGCTTCTTCTGATGGAAGAATATGCCCAATCGACGATACAGATGAACTGACAAGATTTGTGAGGATAATTTATGGAACAGATGGCGTCATTCTGGGAACCCCATGTTATAGCTTCGACGTTCCGGCCCAATTGAAGGCATACCTGGAAAGAAGCGAACTGAAGGAATACAAAGACAAGGTCGTAGGCATAATTGCTCTGGCTTCTCTCGGCGGCATCCATACAGTGTCAACAATAACCTCGAATCTTATCCATCACGCACAGCCGATCATAGCTGGGTGGACGATATTAACACGTTTCTACCGAGAGAAGGGGCAAGCCATCCGAGAAAGAAACAACAGAGAATCAGTAGAGAGACTTGCACATCAGATGCATTTATACCTAAACGATCTTCAGAGATGAAGTAAATGGGTGAACAGCTAGGAGAACGAGAAATAATAGAGATCATCCAAAATCGACTAGACAAAATGGCGAAGCTTCCTGTACCTTTCGGTGATGACGTATCCGGCTATGATATTGGAGAAGGCAACCTTGCGATCTTAAAGACTGATATGCTTGTCGATAAGACAGATGTCCCTCCAAGCATGAGTCTTTGGCAAGCCGCCCGGAAAGCAGTCGTTATGAACGTCAGCGACTTTGCAGCCAAAGGCGTAAGGCCTCTTGCCATGCTTGTCTCGCTTGGACTACCCAAAAGACTAACAGAAGAAGACATAAAAAAAATCGGGGAAGGACTCAACTCAGGTGCACGTGAGTACAACTCATATGTAATCGGCGGGGACACGAATGAAGCGTCAGACCTCATTATTAGTCTCTCAGTTTTCGGATTGGAGAAAAGAGATCTGCTGATGTTGAGAGATGGAGCGAAGCCTGAAGATATCGTCGCTGTGACCAACAATTTCGGGAAGACCTATGCTGGCTTGAAGGTTCTACTCGACGATCTTGTTGTGCCTGATGAGATCCGTGAGACTCTTGTCGATTCAGTCTTGATGCCGCACGCCCGTCTACAGGAGGGACTGGCTCTAGCTCAAACAGGAGCTGTCACGGCTTCTGTGGATTCAAGTGATGGTTTGGCCTGGAGCCTCCATGAGATTGCAAAGGCAAGCAGCGTTGGATTTCGAATTGATAGTCTGCCCATCGCTAGAGAGGCTGAAATATTTGCAGTAGCCAACGATTTGGACTCTGCAGAGCTAACACTTTACGGAGGAGAAGAATACGAACTGGTTCTGACCGTGAAGCCAAAGCTCTGGGATGAAGCCGAAGAGGCTGTCAGTAACGTCGGAGGCATACTACAGCCTATCGGAAAAGTCACGGATGAAGAACAAGTTCAGTTAGATATTCAAGGAGAAACAAGTATAATTGAAGGAAAAGGATGGGAACACTTCAAGGGCGGCAAGGTTTAATCAAGATGAAGCCATAATTCAAATGAAGCCTAATGCTCGACATCACCGACTATCCAACGGTCCGCAGAGCAGTCTTTTATGAAAATATCAGAGGTGGAAAAGTCAGGTGCACTCTATGCGAAAGACAGTGCAGGATTTCCTCCGGTTCGAAAGGACTCTGCAAGACGCGAATGAACATAGATGGCGAACTCTACACGTTGATATATGGCGACATAAGCGCCGTTGAAAGTCGCACCATTGAAATTAAACCATTCTTTCACTATTGGCCAGGTTCAACCGCTCTCACATTCTCAACATGGTCATGCAATCTTGACTGCATCTGGTGTCAGAACTTCAACCTCTCAAAGACCGAACCTGACCCTGCAAGAGCAGTCTACTGTACACCTCAAAAGATCGTGGAATCTGCAATCTGCAACCACGATTCTGGCTTATGTGCCAGTTTTCAGGAACCTACTTTGCTCTCCGAATTTGCAATCCCGCTTTTCGAGCTAGGCAAAGCTCACGGAATAGACTATTGCTGCTCCGTTTCAAACGGCTACATGACCTTGGAAGTATTGGAAGCCCTTTGTAGGGCGGGCATGGATGGTCTCAGAATAGATGTAAAAGGCGACAATGAGACGTATGAGAAGTATTGCGGAGGCGCGGACGTCGAGAAGATCTGGAGAAACGCTCAAAAATCCAAAGAGTTGGGAATTCATATAGAGATTGTCAACTTAGTTGTTAGGGACGTTAACGATGATGAAGAAAGTCTACAGTGGATCATTGAGAAACATCTGGAGAAAGCTGGATCTGAGACGCCTCTCCATTTCACAAGATACTTTCCAGCCTACAGATTCAGGAAACCACCAACAAGAATCGAAACCTTGGAGGAAGCCTACAGGATGGCCAAGATTGCTGGTATTAAATACCCCTATATAGGGAACGTTCCTGGTCACGAATACGAGAATACATACTGCCCAGAATGTGGCAAAGGCCTAGTGACAAGACAAGGATATCAAGTTATAAGATACACGGTGACTAACGAAAAGAGATGTCCAGATTGCAGAACTTACATTCCAATAACAGGACACTACGCAAGGTTCCTGAACAGGCGACCCGAACTATAAAGATGAAGATGAATCTTCCTGTATAGGTTCTAGTCAGCTATACAGATGTGAAAACTACGGAACGTGCTCTTGACCTACCTGCATAAACAATAAGCAGCAGTAGTCAGGCAAAAGATCAGGAAAAAGGATACTAGCTTTCAAAGGATCTTCTGCCTGTTAGAAAACGTAGTATTGAATGTTGATTTTCACATCTTTGAAAGGAAAATTTATATGAGGAGCTATTTGCTTTTGGTATAATCTCGCTTCGCGATCCAGATTTTCGGGCGAAAATCGTGGACTCATTCCCTCTCGGTTTGGGTCTCAGATTCACGTTTTTTCGCGACGGTGACTGATCCTTTCAGATCTGGATGTCTGATCTGTGCGTTTGGGAATATTTTTTCGATCTCCTTTCGTATCTTAGCTAGGTCGACATCTCCGAAGGTCTTTATGTGGATTATGGGTCTTTCGTCTTCGTCATAGCTTACAGAAACTGTATATCCTGAGCCTACTTCGACCTGCGTTGGCTCAAGAATAAAAGAATCCTCTGTGTCCACCTCGACAAACTTTTCCAGCCCTCGCTTCTCTCTACGAATCGACATTGGAATCACAATCTAACGAAAGCAGGTGTGAAGATTAAAGGTTTTTTCGTTTGAATAAGGATTGAGGATCTGTGCAAGCTGTATTAATGAATCATCATTTTCTCTTCGTATTTTTTCAAGTGTTCAGTAGCTTCAGAAATATCCATGAAGAGCTTGTTGACTCTTTCTACGTCTTCAAGCGCGATTTCCTTTCGATTGGCGCTTTTAGCGTTCTGGGCAGCCAGACTCAGCAGTTGAACCGAATAGCGTAAAGACGTCTTAGCCCCGACTTCGGTTAGCTTTGCCAGTGCTTTTTTCTTAGCTTTTGTCTTCTCTTCTTGGGAGCGAATCCTCAGAATCTCTCCAATACTTTCGGCGTCATATTCTTCAGTACCGATGATGACTGAGCGATCGACAAGGTCAAGAGGAAATCCCATAGGACTCTTGACATCGGTACCTCGGATTGTGGTGACACCTCGATTTGTTGCCAGAATCGTGATAGGAACAAGTTCGCTTTCAATGGCTCTTCCGAGAAAACTGAAGGCCTCCAGATCTAGAAGATGAGAATCATCGATGAAGAGAACCCCTGGATGGATGAAAGCTTTTCCTTCATCAACCATCTTCTTGACTGCTTCATCCACTGCAGTACGGATTTCTGTATCTATCTCTTTAGTTTGCGAACCGCCCGTGAATAGAGAGAAGAATCCGCCGCCGACTCTTTGACGGGCATTGATCTCGTCCATATCTGACAATGTCAAAGTGTAGACAAACTCCTTCTCTTTCAGCACATCGCCTTGAGGACGCGGTATTTTCTTCCTGACATCTATGTCAAGGGCCTTTCCTTTGGTGCTTTCTAAGCTTAGTCCTAGGTTGACCACTCGTCCTGTTTCAGCGTCGATTTGGACCACGAAGCCTTCTGATATGTTCTGTTGAATCACTTGTTGCGCTATGCTTGAGCCTGCTTCGATCGTCTTTTCCTGATCTTTGGTTTTCAGTGTGAGTCTGATACTTTCTGGAACCTTTTGGTACGGGTTGTAGGGATGGGGAGCAGTCTTTATGTCCATGCCGATGAGTTCACCTTCGTATACTTTTCTCATCTCATGAATCTCAACACCAATACATTTTCTCATTGCTTCAATAAGGATCTCTGTCTTCTTACGTTCGGTACTGTAGATCTCGCTCCCGCTTATCTGAATGAAAGGAACGTTTGCCCCTAACTCTTTAGAAATCGCCACAGCGATAGCTGTCTTTCCTGTTCCAGGAGGACCTGCGATGATCACCGTCTTGCCGCTTAGCTTTCCTTCCTTTATCATTTGAATCACAAGGCCAGCCGCTTCTCTGGCTCTTGCTTGGCCAACCATACCATCCTTTATCCTTACAGCTTTCAGCTCCTTGTCGAGACCTAACCCTTTAATGTGCGTATGGGCGCCAATTCTTTCAAACCTTGTCTTGGGTTGTGTCGGCAATTCTTTGATGGACGCCATAAACATTCCGCCTATTAGATTCAAAATCGCAAAATAAAACTCAGGACGGTTAAATATAAAACTTAGCTTGGTTCACATACTCCTTAGAATGCCTTAGACTCTTTTGGCCCTTCTCTATCAAGCATAAAATTCAGAATGGTTATGCAGGAGGCTGCCAGATATGGTCGTTTACCAAGCGAAACCTTTTCACCATATCTTAAAGCAAAAGCCTCTACTCTCTTTGGCAAACCAATATGATCTCCCAAGACAAAGACAAGATTACGGTTCATTCGAATCTCCATAATGTCTTTTCCTCCTTCTTCAAGTACAAATATGGAAGTCTTGTCGGCTTTTCTCTTCAGAAGAGACTCGAAACTTTCTTTGCTGATGGTTATGCCTGGATGAAGTTTCCCTGAGAGAACCTTCCTGAGAATGCTTCCCCATGTTTCTTGGTCAGTACGCACATCTCTAATGTTCGCCCCGTCAATCTCCAGATGGAGGGGAGGAGATGGTGGACCACTCAATATTGCATGGAATACAACGTCTTTCCGAATTCCATGAGAAAGGAAAAGACTGGCTTCAACGCATTCATGGACAATATCTAATCTGCCAGCTTCTCGCAGACTTCTGAACTCTGGTGAAGTCTTGCCCTTCCGGGAGTACAGGATGAACTCACGCATTTTTTGATTAAACTCGCAACTTTTCTATATCCACTTGAGATATCGCACGTTGTGGAGCCCCGGGCGGGATTTGAACTCGCGACCTACGGCTCTCTTTGCCTGATATACAAGGCCGTTGCTCTAACCACTGAGCTACCGGGGCTTCAAACATTATAGGAGACCATGTGTCGAAGATAAATGTGTTCGCTGGAAGCCGAGACAGTTCTCGCATACCAAGGGATATTGGAGGATCATAACCCTACCATTCAGGGCTTCATTTTCTCCTGAGTGTGCCTTATCTTTTCCATGAACATCGGACATTTCTATCGATTCCTCTCCATGAATTTCTTGACCAAAAACACTTATTATCAACGACGCAATATTTATATCTGCGAGAACTACCTCAACAGTATTTTGAATACGTTACTGTAGGCGATAGGTTAGATGCAACCCGCATCATTGCGATGGAGGGTGAAGGGTGAAGTGAGCAAGAAGCTCACAGTGATACCATGCATAGGCAAGATGTTCACCGTAACGCCAAACAGATACTGCCACAAGGCCCGACATGTTACGCCGTCTGGTGGATGGCTAGGCTTGAGCGCTGAAGAAGGGCGTGGCCAGCCGCGAAAGTGCCCCGGGTAAGCGTATGCAGCTGTAGAACCGGGGATTCCTGAATGGGACTTCCTACTGCGATTCTTCGGAATCGCGGTGCTCCTGAAAGGGAGCAGTAACCCTCCGAACTGAAGCATCTTAGTAGGGGGAGGAAAAGAAACCAATTGGGATTCCCTTAGTAGCGGCGAGCGAAAAGGGAAAAGTCCAAACTGAACCTTGTGAGGAAACTTGCAGGGAATGTGGGGTTGTGGGTCCGGCTTCCTCCTCATTAGTAAAGCTGAAGTGGCCTGGAACGGCCCGCCATAGAAGGTGAAAGCCCCGTAAGCGTAAGCTGGAAGGAGTTGAGCTGGAATCCCAGAGTACTGTACCCTGGTTTGGGTGCAGGAAACTGGAAGCCACCAACTTCCAAGACTAAATACGTCTCAAGACCGATAGCGCACTAGTACGGTGACGGAAAACTGAAAAGCACCCCGGGAGGGGGGTGAAAAGTGCCTGAAACTAGACGGTTAAAGACGTGTGCAGCCTGGAAGGAAAGATCCCTTCTAAAGGAACCCACTGTGAAGTGGTACTACGAAGGAGGGGGACTAGGGTTGCACGTTCCGTCTCGAAACACGGGCCGGGGAGTTCACAACTGTGGCAAGCTTAAAGGTCAAAAGCCTGTAGGCGCAGGGAAACCGACATGCACGCATCCGATCTTCGGATTGGTCAGGTGCGAAGTCTGAAATGGCTTGGAGTCACAGTCGTGAGACTAGAAACCGGGCGATCTAGCCCTGGGCAGGGCGAAGTCAGGCGAAAGCTTGGTGGAGGCCCGAAGGGGTGCTGACGTGCAATTCGCTCCTCAGACCTGGGGTTAGGGGCTAAAGACCAATCTAGCCCGGTGATAGCTAGTTCCCTCCGAAGTGGGTCGTAGCCCAGTCCCAAGCGAGGCAGCTGGTGGGGTAGAGCACTGATTGGAAAGTAAGGGATCGAAAGATCCCACTTTGCTTTCAAACTCCGAATCTATCAGCGTTGTAGACCTTGGGAGACGGGTTACGGGGGGTAAGCTCCCGGACCGAGAGGGGAACAACCCAGACTGTGGTTAAGGTCCCTAAGTGCTGGCTAAAAGTTAAACAGAAGGGCGTCATAAGCCTTAGACATCGGGGAGGTAGGCTTAGAAGCAGCCAACCTTCAAAGAAAGCGTAACAGCTCACCCGCCGAGGCTTATGGCCCTGAAAATTGACGGGACTAAGCCAGCCGCCGATACCTCAGGGCGCAACTAAGCGTTGCGTCGGTAGGAGGGCGTCCTGGCTGGGCAGAAGCTGGGCCGTGAGGTCCAGTGGACCGGTTCAGGATTGCAGATCCCGGTGGTAGTAACAGCAAAGAGAGGTGAGAATCCTCTCCGCCGAAGNNCCGCCGAAGGGGCCAGGGTTCCCCGGCAACGGTCGTCAGCCGGGGGTAAGTCGGTCCTAAGACATGGCTCAACCTATCATGCCGAAAGGGAAGCGGGTTAAAATTCCAGCACCACGAAGGTACATGCGGCGACGCAAGCTCGGTGTCTGACGCTTTGAAGTAGACTGAGCAAGGCTGTCGCCTTGTTTAACCGTATAAGCCTAGGGAGTGCCGTAATGGCGAGAACTAGGTGAAAGCGGGAATAGCTGCCCGTTTTAGGGCGGTTCAGCTGATCCTTGGAGCCAGTGAAAAGGACGTTGAGAAGGATCCTTCGTGACCGTACCCAGAACCAACACAGGTGTCCCTAGGCGAGAAACCTAAGGCGTGTCGGGTGCATGCCGAGCGAGGGAATTCGGCAAGTTAGCCCTGTACCTTTGGTATAAGGGGTGCCTGCTGTTTTGGCCTCTGGCTGGAATCGCAGGTCGCAGTGGCAAGGGGGTCCCGACTGTTTAATAAAAACATAGGAAGCCGCAAGCGCGAAAGCGTGTGTACGGCTTCTGAATC
>JABAOH010021340.1_pt3 | contig 37146 bp, 32 predicted proteins | sample 7062181 | NCBI WGS metagenome assembly JABAOH01 (sample SAMN14538630, study PRJNA623070) | marine sediment metagenome | biome: marine biome [ENVO:00000428]; feature: marine pelagic biome [ENVO:01000023]; material: deep marine sediment [ENVO:00002113]; isolation source: pool of 5 deep marine... | reverse complement strand
TTCTGCTAGCTAGCGCAAAAGGTTTGCTAGCTAGTAGAAAGGTTCTGCTAGCTAGCACAGGAGTTGTGCTAGATACCGTAAAGGGTGTGCAGATTTCTAAAACATTGGTGTATTCAGCATTTCCATTGATTCCACCCATGAAATACCCCTGGAGCAATAAATAAAAACCTCCTGGATGTCGATATTTTATTGTGCGGCTTCCCCTTGAAATCAAATTCATTTTGAAGTATAATATACAACATGAATAAAAAAGAGCCGGGAAACCAAAATATGCTGACAAAAACAGATGTTTGCCTGTCAACCTTGTTGGGCCGCAACAAAACGAGTAACCTTTTCTGTTTTTCATGCAAACAATTATAACGGAGAATATCCAAAATGTCAAGAAAAAAATACAAAAAGAATAATTTTTTTGAAGGATTTGGCTCAAGGCTTAAAAATGCCAGGAAAGAGTTGGGGTTCAAAATTTTAGCCGCGAAGAACGCGAAGGGACGCGAAGGAAGAAGAAAGTTGGCAGTGGGCAGTAGGCAGTTGGCAAGAGAGAAGAGAAGTAAAGATGAAAATTACAAAGATTAATAAGAAGCGAATTACGACGATCATAATGGGATACGATATCAAGAAGCAAAGTACAATGGCTGACTGTGTATGAAAAGTTTTGTGGATGTTTCACGGTTCAGGGGGCTCCGCGGTGCGGGGGGCCTATTAGAGGTGGTATTGTTTCTGAGGATGTCTTTCATTCCACCACCTTCACCTGGAACCTACACCTGCAACCTGTACCTGTCACCATAGAGGCAAAAGCGGAGGTTGGGCGAATACAAGATTTGCCCCTACAAAGGGTTTCCGGGCGGACGTAGGGGTGAACCTTGTGTTCACCCGAAAATATTTTATTTTGGGCGACTTTGACGGGGCCGTGGATTTGGGGAGCATAACCCTTGAATTTTATTCAAACATGTGATATAGTTATACTTAATGGATAAAAAAACCGATATCAAACAATCAAGCAAGGCATTTGCTGTGACCAGAGAATTTGGTAAACGTCTTAAGCAAGCCCGGTTAAAACTGGGTATCAATGTACAGGAAGCCAGTGAGATGCTGGACATTGAAAAGAACTCATATTATAAATATGAAGATGGCACAAGGTTCCCAAAACCGGATACTCTCCTGGACATAATGAACAAGTTCCATTTAAGCATCGACTATTTGCTAACCGGGGAGTTTCAGGCGCCCCTGGATAATACCGGGACAAAAAAAGGAGATATAAAAGACATAATAAAGTTGTTTCCCGGAATCCCGGAGGAAACATGTCCTTTAATAGAAGTCCTCCAGGTTCCCATCATGAAGCATACCTTAATGATGCATTACCTGGCGGAGAGGGAAAAATATAAAAACTTTATTGAAGACTATTTCAGTAAAACAGGAAAAATCGCGTCACAACAGTAGTATGAAAAGGATGGTGTCAAAAGTTAAATGAAAGAGAACATAATAGAAGCCACAAAGATACACAAAGAAACGTTGTGCCCCTTCGTGTAACTTCGTGGCTAAAAAAAATAAAAGGAGAAGAGGGATGAATCGATTGCATGTTGAACAAGAATTATTGGATGAGTACAAAATGCTTTTGGAAATTCCCCAAACCCGGGAGTTTCTTTATCATGCCAGGGAAACATGTAAGCTTCAATTTGCGCATTATATTGACCAATACCTTGAAAACTCCCATGAACCTTGTGAACCTGGTTTTAAGCACAGTGCGAATGGACGCGGCTCCCGTGATTTGCAGGAATCCAGGAAAGCGGTTAAAGGGAAAAAGGCGCAAAAGGTACCTGATGAATCGTCTTACCGGTTTGATTTTCACCTCATTTACAGGGAAAACCAGTGGAAACCCGTGGTTGATTTAAGCGAAAGTTGTTTTGAGCTTAAAGACCTGATGCCGGATGATCTGATCGAACGCATAACAGGACATACATTCACAAAGTATGAATGGTATTATATTGAAAAAAGGGAATTTTGTACCCCGAATCATGGGGTGTTGGAATTTAACGTTAAGTTTAAATACATTGAACGAGATTTCATAACCGGAGTTGGTGAAATAATGGGTGTTCAAGGGTTGGAAACTGAAGACTCGCAGTCGCCTGTGGGTGATGAGGAAAAAATAATTCATATGAATAAGAACCGGGTGCAAATGGTGGAAATTATACTGCAGGACCCGGAAGCATGTGAATTTTTGCATTATTTTTGTACGTTTCCTTTTTACCGGGAAATGGTATTACAGAATTTCAAGGCAAAGGACAGGCATCTATTATGGGACAGATTTAACCATGAAATAAGCAGTGATGAATAAAAAAGGACTTATCCATACTGGCTTCCCTTCCTGCTACTTACTTCCTACTTCCTACTTCATACTTCATACTTTCTCACCTCAGGCTGACTGTATCCAGGTCTATCCTGACTATTTTTTTATCAGGGATCTTATCTTTCTGGGCTTCCTGTTGCAGTCGGGCTTCATAGAACTCTGAACTCAGGTACAGGATAATTTTCTCCTGTTTTTCCATATGTTTGAGCAGTTTGCGGAATTGTTCTTCAAAATCTTTGGATTCGTTTTTTATGAAATCGTTTAATACGATAATTTCAGCATTTTGGTCCAGGACGGCTGCCGCGTAGATTTTTTTCATGATCTCCCCGGTAATTTCTTTTCGCTTCATTGTATAGATATTTCCGATTCCCAGGGTTCTTAAGGTTTCCAGGGCGTAATTGATGTCATTGCCCCGGAATTTACAGAAATAGGTGAACTGGCTGGCAGGTTTGATACCCACGTCGATATCGTCCCTGGTAAACCTGTCGATGCATGCGGTATTTCCCATGGCTTTATAGGTATTAAATAAAGCCTCTCTTTCATTTTCTTTTTTTCTCAGGATAAAGTAGGTATTGCCTTTATGGAACTGAAAATCCGGCAATTCAGCTTTCGGTTGTTTTTTCTTGCGATAAAGTAAGATGAGGTAGATGATAATGAATATGATGATTGTATAACCTGCTGTAAACAGGACACCTATCCAGTAGTTTTCTGGAATATAGGGCTGGGCTTTAAAGATATTCTCATCGCTTTTTACAAACGACTCGATCTTTTTATCACCCGATTCGTATCTTTTGTGAAAGTAGAATTTCATAAAATCATCTCTAATTTTAATCAAATATTTAACAAATTCTTTATGTCCATAGTATCCCATACTAGAAATTTCACTTGTTAAAAAATTATGGTAGATTGTTGGAAATATTACTGAACCTTTCTCATTATGTTCAATTATTTTTAAAACTATATCGTTAAATTCCCTTTCTCTCTTTTTATTTAAAATATAGCCATTTTTTAGGTATGATTTAGCACACTCTTTTAATGCACGTCTTATTACTTTAATATCTTTATTCTCTTCTGCCAACTTATTAATTTTCTTTTGGGTATCTTTTTCAAATTTCATTAGAGTCTCTATTTTATCCTTGTCTAAAGATTCATTAGTTGGGATTATTTTAGAAATATTAGACACATGTACCTTACTTGTTTCAGGTGGTACAAAAAGAAAAATGAAACAAATTATTAATAACTTAATAATCTTTTTTGATTTAAAGAGTAAAAATACGGCAATACCGATTAAATAAAAGAAAGAAAAATATATCAGCGAATACAGGCAGTATAGAAAAAATGCTTTCGTTTCAATGGGAGAAAAATGTATGCCATTTAGAAGAGCATAAAGATAGTTTACAATGTATATGGAAATAAAAATTAAAATTAAGAAAAAAAATCTTATTATAATCAATTCAATTATAGTGATTCTATTTTTTAGATATCTACTAAAGAAATCACTTTTAAGAGATGCTAAGCCAGCAAAAAGCATATATAGGCTTCCAAACAAAAAAATAGTCCCACCAAAATCCTTATATTCTCCTTTTTTAAATATCTTTCTACCTTTGTATACATTGTAGATTCTTATAATTTCTTTTGTATCTACGTTACTTTCCATTAATTGCATAGAGCTGCTGCTGCCGAAAAAAATAATTAGAGCTGATGGCTCATATAATACCCGGAACCCAAAACCCCCATATAAATCATATGAGCTATAGTTTTCTACCTTATTCTTTTCTGATAAAAGAAATGTTTTTTTGTTATCTAAAAAGTATTTAAATTCACTGATATTAGAACTATTAAAATATAGAGTTAAAGATATTATGAAAAGAATGAATACGTAATTGTACTTATTCTTAAAGACTCTATCAAATTCTATTCCATACATTCAATCATTTTCCTTATTCACTAAAAGCTACTTTTGCTAAAATTGTTGAATAATTTCCAAATAAAGCAGTCTCAGAGTAATTCTGTAGTAAATACCAGAGAGTGTTTACAATGGGGATCCGACCTTCATTTAAACTTGATTTTATTCTGCTGAGAATTTCAATAATTTTATCAATTCTCTCTAAATTTCTAATGTACAATCCTTTTACATCTCCTACATTTAGAAATTTGGTTACCTCATTTGCGAGACCAGTATTTAGACCTTCATCGTTAATGTATTTCTCATAATTAAAGGATTCTAACTTGTCTTTAAAAGCCTTCACATAAGGAACATTTTCTGCCATTTCCAGTGCCTTGGCATAACTGGACCTTGATTCTTCTAATTTTTTTAATGCGGATTCTGTTCTAAGTAATGCCATAGTGGAGTTGAAGGAGCTATTAGATGATATTTCATATTCTTTCATTAATAATAAGGAATCGGAATATGAACTTAGAAATTTTTCAGCGCCATCTATTATATATGCCTCTATTTCGCTTGATTTGCCGTCCGGGTATACTTCTGCAATGTCATTCAAACAGATTGCGCCTACCAAATGTATGACCTGAAATAAAATAATTGACATAAATAAGAATACTTTCATATATTTCATGTTTGTCCTCCGATGTTTGATTTGTTAATTTTTAATGATAGTGATTGCTAGCGATCATCGTGCCTGGAGATAGGAAATTTGTTGAAAGTGAGGTGGCTGAGCTCTGGCTGTATCGCTGGCCATTCTGGACCCCTGGGGGCTGCGGTTTCGTTTCTGAGGTTCATCAAAGTTATCTTATCAGATTTGTCCGAACAAGTCAATTGAAAGAATCAGGATTTTTCGCCTGAAAAGAAATTAATTTTGTTACGAGACAGCGGGTTGCGGGACTGCGTGGTTGCGAGTCACGGGGTTACGTGGTATTTTCTTGCCATTTTCTTTTTTTTTCGGGCGAAGGCTAGATGCCAGACGTTGAAAAGGATAAAGATCCATGACTATTGACATTTAAATTAATTATGACTTATAATTAACCCATGACTAAGATGAATTGGCTGATATGTTTGTTTGATAATGATGTTGGCAGTAGACCGAGAGGGAGGACCAATTTTAAATGGGAGATAAGCAATTTCTAAAAAAGGAAATCAGGCTAACGACATTCTTTATAACAATCATTCTTCTAGTTGGGATCTTGTACTCCGATGAAATAGGGTTTGGTTCAAAGATTAAGGAGATAAATTCCGTTGATATTAACAATAAAAAGATTGAAATTCCGGAAAAAGGAAAAGTTACTGTCCTGTTGTTTTTTAACGTAAAAATTACCTCTCATCAAAAGCTTGTTTCCGAATTCAATTTCTTTTTTAAAAACCTGGTTGATCAGGGTAAAAAAGTTGATCTCATATACATATCAAAAGGAGAACCAAAAGAATTTAAAAGTCTGGTTGATAAATATAATATCAAATTCCGCTTTGTGAATGACATCGATGAAAAAATATTATCAATTTTTGATTATTCCTGTGGTGAATGCAATAAGATAATCATAATAGACAAAGAAAGCAAACTGAGGTACAATGCTTCATATATTGATTTTTATTATATTAAGAGCATTACAGACAGGTATGATACTGAAAGTAGAGGAGGAAAATAATGAAAAGATGCGTCGGAATATCTGTGACATTTTTATTATTTTTGTCTTTCTTTCTTCACGGGAAAAATTTCAAGCTTAATCAGAAAAAAGGTATATGGCAGGATAAAGAAGAGAAGCATATTGAATTTGTATCTTTTGAGCGGATCAATCTTGATTTTGAAAAGGTCCCACTGAAAAAGGTAATGAAGGTCACTTTGCACAAAAGCAATATTTTTATCCTCGATGGGAAACGAAATGAACTCTATGTTATGGATAAAAATGGGAAGTATTTGTACACCATTGGCAGACCGGGCCAAGGACCAGGCGATATAGAATTTGGGTGTGATTTCTATATATCTGAATATGAAAAAATCTATGTGTTGAGTTCATTTTCTAAACGAATTGAAGTTTTCGATATTAAAGGTAAGCCTCTGTCCTCGATAAAACTTAAACCTCCTGACGTATGGATGTCTGCAAAATCTATATTATTGAATCAAAATAACAACTTTATCATAGGATCATCGTATGATCGGATCATTGCAACATATAGTATAAAGGGGGATTTTATAAAAACAGTTTTAAAACACGATGACCTTGAAATGATTTCAAAATCACAAATTGGCATTAATACAAAATTATGCTTTATTGATAACAAAATTTTGTTATTTGATGCATTTAGGGGTATTTTTGTAAAACTATCGATGCCAGGAGATATCGAATCTGTGTTCAGTGGTTTTTCTTATAAGGTAACTCCGCAAGCAGCGAGAAATGAGGAGCAGGTTCGTAGTCTTAAAACTCCAAAAGGGGTTTCCAGGCATTTGAATATTCTTTCGTGGACAAATTTTTGTGTCGATGGATCTAATAATATATATGTTATGCCTTTAGGTGTAGAAAGTGACGGGAATCAAAATCTTTTTGTTTTTTCTCTTCATGGAACTCTCTTATATAAAAAACCGATGGATTTTTTTAAGAAAAATAAGGTTAGACATATATGCTGCGATTCAGATCATTTCTTATTTATGACAAAAAATTTTGATTTAATTAGATTATGTGCCAGTCTAGAAAAACAGGGAAACCCGAGAAAAACATGTTATCATTGGAATTTGCAGGAGATTGACATTTTAAGAGTTTGTCTTTAAAATGATAAACTTAAAAACGAGCATAGAAATGAATAATGAAAATGAAATGGAGATTACCGGTGATAGTAACAAATAAGCTGTTTTTCACCACTAAGGCACGAAGGCATTTACAATGCGGTAAAAAGCACGAAGGTATAAAGAATTTTATGGAAAGTGTTCAGTCAAAAATGTGTTCTCAAGGAGGAAAAATGAAATCGGTTGTATTTTTTATATCACTGGCTCTTTTAAGTGTTGGGCCTTTCTATGGGAAGGAAATTATCACCCTGAAAAGTGATTCCATAGACGGCGAATTGATTTATCCCGGTATGGTTAAGGAAGGCCCTGGCAAGGAAATTTATGCTGCTGATTTTAGAGATTATTATATAAAAGTGTTTTCGCCGGAGGGAATTTATAAGAGAAGAATCGGGGGAAAAGGGGAAGGCCCCGGACAAATGAAACGAATGGGAGCCTTTGGTTTCGCAGCGGACAAAAAATTCCTCTTTTTTACAGAATACTTCAACGGCCACAGATGGATTACGTTTACCGATTTGCACGGCAATTATAAAAAGGCCTTTAACCTCAATATAAAAGGAAATTATGGGATGGGGAAAACGATAATGCTGCCAGGTAATAGATTTATCGCGGAAATCCACAACTTTAATTTCAATAATATCAAAAAGAAATCGAATTATTTCCAGTACTATTTTTCTAAGAAATTGGTGATAATAAACCATAAAGGAGAAATTGAAAAGGTAATTCGTCATTGTTCTCATGTATATGGCCTGTCGATGGTTGCCACCGGCGCTGCCATCCCCATCCCGTTTCAACCGGAATTTCTCTGGATTCAATCAGAAAACAGGGTAATCTTTACAGATGGATTAAGCAATAAACTAAAAATATTCGATTATGAAGGTAAGGAAGTCGGAGAGATACAAACATCTCTTCCTGAACCTCAAAAAGTAACAAAAATAGACCTGGGAAACTGGAAAAAGGAATTAAAAGAATCCGTGGGATATAAAAGGCAAGCAGGAGCGTTCAAAATATCCGGTAAAGTTATTGATTTATACCAGGAATCAATATTTGATAAGAAGCCCAATGTAAGCGACATTTCTTTAACTCCTGACGGGAATATTTTACTTGAGGGACCCAACCATGATAAAGAGAAGCCGATTAACTATTGGTTAATAAATAAACAAGGCAAATCGATATGCCAGGTCACGTTAAAATCTCATGGGGTGAGAGTAACCGGGAATTATATTCTTTTCAAGAAGATAGATGCAGAAGAAAATGAGACGGTTTGTTTCATTAAAAGAGAGAATAGTGAGAAAGCTGACCTCCTTAAACTTGAGAGACTGCCAGCCTCTTCCCAATGATGGAAAAAAGGGACCAGGCAAATATTTAAATTTTTACCCAGGTTGAAATCCAGGTGGTTTTCCTTTAAAATACATTTTGAAAAGAAACATAAAATATCTTTAAATATGATGGACAAAAGAGGAATATTGAAAGATGCGGCTTGAAGACATCAAACGAGGAGACAGGATAAAAGGAATTATTACCAATGGTTCCGTTACAGCTGGTTATCGCCTGGCCGGAAATCATAAAACTGGCCCAGGAACCCTAATTAGAAGTAGAACCAGGCACGTTATTTAAGTGAAAGGTGAAGGTTTCGGAAATTAAAATCAGAAACGCCGGGTTAGGCTGCCTGACTTTTTAAACTAATAGAAAGCGGTTTCAAGATATGGTGCCAGGTAATTTATTTGGGAACTGAAAGGGATTTAAAACACCCACGCGAATCTTACAACGTGAATCTTACTCGCCGTCAGGCGTTTAAAAATTGCCCGAAGGGCGCCTTATTCTATGGATACAGCCGAAATCGACCGATACTGGGTAAACAAAAGATAAAGAAACGGAAGTCCCAAAAGGATTAGCGGCAGAACGACCGCAAGCACACTCAAATTAGCAACCGGCAGCAAATAAATCAACCGCTCCACTATCAAACCGGAAAAAACAATCAACGCAATGACCTGTACCGCCGGAATCGTGGATTTTATTTTACGCGAAATTAACGAAACAAAGGGAATGACAAACAGGGTCAACAAGATGTAAATCCCCATGTTCTTGAGAACAGGAACAGCCATCCGTTTGGAAACAAAGGAAACTTCTTCGGGGATATTGCCGTACCAGATAACCAGGTACTGGGAATAAAATAAACCGGCCCACATCAACGCAAACCCCATAATCATTAAGGCAAAATCTTTAAAAGCAGCTTTAAACCGTTCGGCATTGCGCAAGGTCATTAACCCGGCCAGGATGGCGGAAAACGCAATGCCTGCATACAGGGACTCAATAAAGAAAAATCCACCAAATAACGTGTTGATCCAGGGATACTCAAAGGTCATCACCTGGTCAAAGGCCATAAACGATTGACTGATGACAAAGGAAGTTAAATATAAAATCGCAAAAAGGCCTGTTTTTTGCGATTCTTTTTGGGAGGCTTGCACATAAAAATGAGCAAAGATAAACGGGAGCAGCAGCAAAATCACATTGCGCAGCATGAAAAATGTCGGTGTCAACCAACCGTTGGGTTGATAAATCGCCCAATCATAAGCAGTAATATGACGGCCGAAGATGAGAAACCCAATAGGGAAGAGCAGCAATAATGGATAATATTCCTGCAAATAAGGGCGAATATTTTTGATCCACTTTCCCCGGGAAAGATCAGCCGCTGCGCTGAGTGCAATAATGCCCTGACCAATTGCCGCCCAGAATAAAAGCGCAATAAGAAGAGAACCGTTGGTTTGAGATGCGAATAAAAGGTCCACTAAAAAAATCACTGCCGATATTCCGATAATCTGAATAAGTAACGAAATCTTTTTCATTTTACCACCCCATTAAATTTTAGCCACGAAGGCATTTACAATGCGGTAAAGAGCACGAAGGGACACTTTATCTGTGTTCATCTGTGGTTGAATCCTTAATAATAATAAATTGATTGCCACATTCCAGTGGGTTAATGATTTTTTTAACATTGGGGAGCCGGTTTAAATGGAGAAACCCCATAAACGATACAATACCGCCAATCAGTATGGTACACTCGAATGCTATAATAATATAGGCAGGGATCGACACCAGCGGTTTACCCCCAGTGATGAGGGGCCAATCAAACACCGTGAATATGATAAAGGCAAGGCTCAACACCAACCCGGCCACTGCACCGATGAGGATAAAAAACCGGAGCGCGCTGGGTTTGGTTTTAAGAATGTGTTCCGCTTCATGGATGTGAAACGGCGTGAGCGTGGTAATGGCTTCCGGCTTCACGCCATCCTTTACCATGTCTTCCAATTTTTCCAGGAACGCTTCCCGGGAATCCAATTCAAATCGTTGTTGATTATTTGATTTATCTTTATCATTACCACTCATTTCACGTCTCCTTGCTCCTTGATTTCAGAAACGGATAACACCGGCAGCACTTTGGCAAAGATCAGGAAAAATGTAAAGAACATCCCAAAACTGCCGATAGTGATTCCCAACTCCACCAAACTGGGAGTATAGGTTCCCCAGGAGTAGGGGTTATACTCTTTTGCCAGGGAGGTGACTATAATAATAAACCGCTCCAGCCACATGCCCACGTTGATAAACAGGGACATTATAAAAAGATACTTGATATTGCGTCTCATTTTTTTGATAAAGATGGTAAGCGGCAGGAGCACATTGCAGAATATCATGACCCAGAAAAAGAATTTATAATCCCCTATCATACGGTACTTGAATATGGTGGTTTCAAATATATTACCGCTGTAAGCGGCCAATGAAAGCTCTACGATATAAGAAAAAGAAACAATGAGGGCGGTTACCAGCAGCACTTTGGCGAGTTTTTCGTAATGATCAACGGTAATATATTTTTCTATTTTCAGGATTTTCCGCATGGGCACAGTCAAAGTAATCACCATGGCGGTTCCTGAAAAGATTGCACCCGCCACAAAGTAAGGGGCAAAAATCGTGGAATGCCAGCCAGGAACAATGCTCATGGCAAAGTCCCACGAGACTACAGAATGCACCGAGACCACCAACGGTGTGGCAAATGCAGCTAAAAACATGTAAAGCCGGTTGTAATGACGCCATTGGTCTAAGGTGCCTTCCCAGCCTAGAGATAATACTTTGTAAATCCACTGGCGAATTCCTTTAAAATAGCGGCGGGCAACTGCCAGGTCCGGGATCATGCCTACATAAAAAAAGATCAAGCTTATAGTAAGATATGTAGATACAGCAAAGACATCCCATATCAGAGGCGAACGAAAGTTTACCCAGATAAGCCGCTGGTTGGGATAAGGCAAGAGATAATAAAATCGCCATACCCGGCCCAGGTGGATAAGAGGATATAACCCGGCAGTCATGACAGCAATTACCGTCATGGCTTCTGCGATCCGGTTAAACGCACTGCGAAACCTGGCACGAAATAAGAACAACACAGCAGATATTAAGGTGCCGGAATGAGCAATCCCTACCCAGAAGACAAAGTTAGTAATATATACCCCCCAGCCCACCGGATGGCTGATTCCAGCCACACCCATACCGGTGAGAATCTGGTAAACCCAGACCCCCATGCCCATGACAAACGCACCGGCAGAAACAACCAGCGCAATCCAATACACCATGGAAGGCTTTTTCATACCCCCCAATACATCCTGCTCCACCTGTTGATAAAACGGTTGTAAGTTCATCCTTTCTTCCTTTCTTCTTAACTTCTTCTATTCGTGTTTCTTCGTGTACCTTCGTGGCTAAATTTTTAAAGGTGCCGCGCAGCGGCCTTTCTTCCCTTTGTGGCTTTTAAATAATAAATCGCGGGTTCGGTGCCCAATTGCTCCTGGATGCGGTAGGTATCTCTGGATTTTGCCAGTTGGCTGACTTTTGAATTGGGGTCCATCAGGTTGCCAAAGGTAATGGCTCCAGTCGGACAGGTTTGAGCACAGGCAGGAATAATTTCACCATCTTTGACCAGTCGCTTTTCATCCTTTGCCCGGTCTTTGGCATACCGGATCCGCTGAATGCAAAAGGTGCATTTTTCCATTACACCTTTAGGCCGCACTGACAGATCGGGATTAAAGGCCTGGTAAAGCGGGAGCGAATTGGAACAGTCGAACCAGTTAAAACGCCGGACTTTATAGGGGCAGTTATTGGCACAGTACCGCGTGCCTACACACCGGTTGTAAACCTGGGCATTCAGTCCTTCAGGGTTATGGTACGTGGCAAAAACAGGACATACCGTTTCACAGGGTGCATTGTCACACTGCTGACACAGCATGGGCACAAACTCCGGCTGTGCCGGGTTGTTATAGTAAGGCTCGATGCGCAGCCAGGACATTTCCCGGCCTCTCAGGTGCTCCACTTTGCCAACCACAGGTATATTGTTTTCAATGTAACAAGCAGCCACACAAGCAGAACACCCGATACAAGCATCCAGGTCGATCACCATGCCCCACCGGTAATCTTTATGTTCATGAGGCGGGTAAAGAGTGTGACGTTTGTATTCGTGGGGATGGTCGTGTTTTTCCAGGTGAGGAAGTATCCCCCGCCCACCGGTTTTGGTTGCACCGGCCAACACCACCTGCCGGGTGGTTTCACCGGTTTTAGTAAGTTTCACGTCCTCCAGGCAAAACATAAATTCCCCGCTTCCACGCTCCACCTGCATATCGGTGCCCTCTAAGGCATCGATAGGAATGGTCATAATTCCCGGGGTAAGCCCCGGAGATAAATAGACAGGCCCTTTTATATCACCCAAAATGGTTTCAATCTTCACTATGTCTCCAGCGGCCAGGTTTCTCTTCCGGGCCTCAGAAGAAGAAATAGAAATCCACCGTCCATAAGAAACAGCAGTAAGAGGGTCCGGGATTTCTTTAAGCAAGGCAATGTCCGAACTTCTGCCGTCATAACCCCGAAGAGAGGGGACAATAAACAGGCAATCCTTTTTATAAGGAGCTGCGGGTTTTTCCAATTTTACCTCACCTGCCAACCGGACGGGTTGGGGTTCCACCTCCGATGTTTTATATCCTTGCTCAATCCACTTCTCATCCATTCCCTGCCAGTGTTTCGCCAGGTAATCCCGGTAAGCGGTCTCTTTGCCCATCAGGTACAATAAGATATCCCCTTCGCTTTTGGTATCATGGAGGGGCTTGATAACTGGTTGGACTATGGATTTAAGCCCTTTTTGGTGTTCGGCATCGCCCCAGGATTCCAGGGGATGGGAGAGCGGCAGTACCAGGTTGCAAATTTCCGTCATGGGGCCGGGCATATCTGTAATGGCAACTTTAAACCAGGCCTTTTTCATCACATCCACAAAGGCGGGCATGGCTGTGAAACCATGGAGCCGGGAAAAGAATGCAACCGCGATTTTAAAATCATCGCAAGCATTCCCAAATTCGATAAAGTTACCGATGGTACCGACGTTATCATCATTGTAGGCATGATCGAAATCAACGGTTGTCCCCATCATGCCCAGCGCCCACTGGAGCAAACCAGTGTAATAGGCAGTGATAGAGCCATTGCATTTGGTGGTGGAAATTCCACCGCACATAATCAAAGGCTGATTGGCACTTTGCAACGCTTTGATAATGGCGTGGATTTCTTCTTGCTTCATCCCGGTCATTTCAGCCACTTTATCCTGCGAGTACTCCGGGACCTGGTTCATTATTTTTCCCGGTATTGGTTGGCGATGCGGGATATGATGAAGCAGGAACGCCAATAAATAAGGTTCGCTGCCGGGGTTAACAACCGCGCGCTGATCTGCCGATGCGCCGGTTATTGTCAGGTACGGCTCAATATGATGCCATTTGATATGGTTATTCTTCCCGGCTTCGGCATATTGCCTGCCGAATTCCACCGGGCTTAAAAAGGTCTCAAAGATATCTGCCCCAACTGTAACAAGTACATCGCATTTGTCGATGCGAAAATGGGGAATAACAGGCATATTAAAAAGCTTTTGATAGGCTTGTTTGACAGCGCCGTGATGATAGATTTCCACATCTTTGAGTCGTTCCAGGTTTTTTTCTTTACAGAACTCATCGATCAATTGATTCAGGGTTCCGGTGGTTCGTGAGCTCACGTATACCTTTCGCAGTGTCTTTGCCAGGGGATCTTCCAGGGCGTTTTGCAGTGTTTTTGCTGCTTCTTCCCAGGAAACCGGTTTTAATTTTAAATCTTCTCCTCTTAACAGGGGTTGTTTAATGCGGTCCGGGTGGTAGAGCCGCGCCAGCGACGCCTGTCCTCTCATGCACAGCGCACCTTTATTAATCGGATGACCGGGATTACCTTCTAATTTCACGGGCTGGTCATCCCGTATCTTTATATTTATTCCACAATTGGCAGGGCATTCCATACAGGTGCTGCGCACATATCGAGGCACGCCGGGTATAATTCCTTCTTCCGGCGGAACCAGGTACGGCAGCAGTTTTTTGTCGGCATTGTTTACTTTGCAGGCACTCAATGCAGCACTGGAGGCTATGCCCATTATCTTAAAAAAATCTCGTCGCTTCATCTTTTATCCTTTACTTATGGCATGTTAAACAATCTGTGGGTGCGTTGTTTTTGCGGTGGCAGGTGACGCACCAGCCCATTTCCAGGGAGCGTACTTTTCGTACGGTGCTCATGGCTTTGACTTCGCCGTGGCAATAGCTGCAATCGATATTGGCCTTAATATGGCGTTTATGCGTAAAGTAAACATGCCAGCCTAAATTATGCACTTTGTTCCAGGGGATGGGTTCTTTTTTATTCCAGTAAGCCATTAGCTTTTTGATCTCCGGCCGGTCTGCAGCCACATCCTCGTGGCACTCCGCACAAACTTCCACAGCCGGTACACCGGCCTGGGGTGATTGTTCCGCGTATTGGTGGCAGTGGTCGCATTCGAGTCCCACTTTCTCGATATGGATGTTATGGCTGTAGGCAATGGGTTGAGTTGGTTTTGCTTCGGTGGAATACCAGAGAAACCCAAGTCCTGCCACTATCAGGATACCGAAAAATAAAAGACCGGTAAACAGCAGGGATATGATTATTTTTTTAACCACGTTATTCTCCTTTGTCTCCTTTTTCTTTTGGTGTCTCCGGTGTTTCCGGTGTGGTAACCCCCATCTTTATCATCAAGAATTTCACCACCGATTTAATTTGTATGGTAGTAAGCCCGGGGTTAGGCATGGCTGGATATTCGGGATTCACCCTTTTGGGGTTCTTGAGGAACGCGATCAGTTCGTCCTGTTTATTTATATATTGAGGCAGCACGCTGTTAAAAGGGGGGCCATAGATTTTTCGATCGAAACTGTGGCAGGCTGTACAGCGTTCATTGTATATCTGTTCTCCCAGTTTTTCATCGATCTTCATGGATTTGGCATAAATCTCCTCGCGTTGGGCAATGATCTCATTCCTGGCTTTTTGTGCATCGCTCGTTAATACGGCAATGGTTTCCCGGCTGGAATTGGCCTGTAATGTACGGTCTTTACCAATTACCAAACCAAAGAGCAGCAGCGCCAACAAGAAAACAATAACGCTAAAACGGGGAACCGGGGTATTGTAATTCTTAATCATCACTGCCGCGGCTGCCAGGATTAAAAACAAGACCAGCACAATTAAGGCGGATATAACAAAAACACTGATCGACAGGGAATAACCGGGAAGCGTATAAAGGTCCCAGAAAATAACCAGCGGCATCAGCAGCGCCCCTGCCAACAAAAGACCATAACCATGATACTTAAGGAAATTGTAATGGGGCGTGTCTTCGGACAACCGCCTCTCCGGCCATTTGTAATAAAAAAACAATATCGCTGCACCGGTCATTATAAACGAAAGAAATAAAAATCCACCAAAATGAATCACCGGTGTGATGGAAAATAAAGGAAAAGGCACCAGGAATTTGAGAAACGGCCATTTCTCCGGGAAAACCAGTAACGCCATAAGATTGACCAAATGAAAACAGTAACCCATTAGCAGTAACACCGCAGCACCGCCAGCCAGCAGCACCAGGTTTTTATTTTTCAGGATTTTAGGCACCAGCCACTTTTCAGCAGTAGAATAAAAAGTAAGTAAAACAAATCCCACCACCAGGAGTACCAAAATGCGCAGCAAGTAAAGGTGAATAGAAATAGGGGTGTTAAATAAAAGCAGTTTATACAAAAAGGCCAGCGAAACAGGGGGAAGAAGACCAAACCCAATCCATATCCACGGTTTGGCGGTTTCTCCTAATGCCAGTTTAATAAAATCATTTGAAAGTTCGGGTTTCCATTTACGGTAAGCCACCGAAAATACCGATGACCCCAACACCATCCCCATATAAGGAAGATGAAACAACAACATAAAATAAACCAGGTATGAAATCAAATGAAGAAATTTAAAACCCGGCGGTGTTAAAAGATTATTTACAGCATCCATAGTATTATTCCTTTTTTTTGCCAGGGGGGCTCTTTTCGAGAAAACTGCCCCCCTGGACCCCCCGCAAAAGCTTTTGATTCACGGTCAGCCATCGTACTATGCTTCATAAGGGTATTTCCCATTGATACCATTATCTTTCTTCTCTTCTCTTCGTGTACCTTCGTGTCCTTCGTGGCTTCGTGGTTCAAAATATCATTCATATTATCCCATGATCGATGATCAGTATCACCATAATTAATAAGGCAAAAATATTAATATGTACAAACGCCCGGCGGAAAACCGGGACAACGGTTAATTGTTTTTTTAACAGCGGCAGGGTATCCAATCCCAGCCATATAGTCAATCCTAACAAAAAGACAAAGGAAATGGTGTGATTGAACATCCCAAACAACGGGAACAGCATACCGGCACAGGCAGTGGCAAAAATCCAGGTAAAAGTAATACGCGCCAATTGACAGGAAGTAAACGTATCTCCCAGGGAAGGGAAACCGGCTTTCTTATAATCGTTGGCATGAATCCCCATAAAAAGCCAGAAATGAGGAATCTGCCATAAGTAAAAAAAGAACATGAGTCCCAGCAGGGTAGGAGAATCAACCGCACCGCCAGCGGCAGTCCAGCCCACAGCAGGCGGCAGCGCACCAACCAGGGCACCGGGAACCGCGGCAAATGCAGTAACACGCTTTAAATAGGTATACATCCCATTATAAAACACAACCGCACCAAACCCCAGTCCTGCCGGAATCAACCCAAAATTAAAAATAAGCATTAAAAGACCACCCATAATCAAAACCGCTGAAATAATGAGACTGATTTTGGGTTTTAGTTGGCCCGCAGGGATGGGGCGATGTTTGGTACGGTCCATCAACCGGTCCGACCAATGTTCCTGGTATTGATTCAGTGCTGCCGAACCCGAGGCCAGCATAAACAAAGGCACAGCAAATACGATTACCTGGAGTGAAATATCGGCAGCCGCTACAACAAACCCGGTAATTCCTGAAAAAGTAGACAACAACACCACTCGTATCTTTGTCAATGCCATCAATTCCTTCAACAATTTCATTTATGCTCTTTTAAAAAGTCGATAATCATCTGCAATTCTTTTTCAGACAAATCCGTAGCAGGTTCCATCTGGTTGATCTGCCCCTTTACCACTTCGGCGCCCGGTTCCAGGAGAGCTCTTCTTAGATAGGCCTCATCCACCACTATTTCTATCTCTTTGCCATCTTTAATAACAATCTTTTTCTGACCGAAAATTCCTTTTAAGGGAATGTGCTCTCCTTTGGAGTCATCGATGGAATGGCAGCTCAGACAGCCGTAGTCATCCATCAGCTTCACAGCAGGGATTCTTTTTAATTCCTCCATTTGTGCTTCTGCCTGACTTTTTTCGTCATACTGGTACCATTTTTCGAATTCCTCTTTTTCCATTACCATGACCTGGGACATCATAAATGCGTGGCGCTGGCCGCAGTATTCCGCACAAAAAATATCCGCAGGACCCACGGTTTGAGGCTTAAACCACAAATACGTCTCCTTGCCCGGCACCAGGTCCTCTTTAATCCGAAACACCGGGATATAAAAACTGTGAATCACATCCACGGATTTCATCAGCAGTTTGACGTTTTGTCCCACCGGTACGTAGAGCTTGTCTGTGCGTTTCCCGTTTTCATATTCAAACGACCAGTCCCACATACGGCCCGTCACTTTTATCTTTAATGCATCCTCCGGTACCTGCCGGATCAATAAGAAACCTTTATAACCATAAAAAAACATTGCTAAAACCAGGATGACAGGGATTACAGTCCACACGATTTCGAGCCAGGTTTTCTGTTTCACCGGTTCGGATTGTGGATGTTTTTTTCGGTTGTACTTAACAGCAAAAAAAATCATCAGGAACGTTACAACCAATAAAAGGATAACGGATATAATAATAATAAACAAAAAGACGTTGTCCACCGCTTCGGAAACGGTTGATCCTACTGTATACATCCTTCACCTCACGTTTTATCGAAACGATACATCTGCAAAGGTCAACACCATGATGACCACCAGTGTTAAAATCGCCACACCCAAAAAAATTTTAAATACCCTGTCTTCATACTTAATGTGCATGAAAAAGAGAACCACCAATGTGCTTTTCACTGCTGCAATGGCAATAGCCCCCAGTACACTCAACTGTCCCAGGTTCAACCCAGCTACTGTAACGGTCAGGCCGGTGAGTATTAACAGGCCGAACCAGATTAACAGGTAATGAGAAAAAGGCCGCGCATGTTTTATATTTTTTTTCTCTGTGTTTTCATCCATTCCTTCATCCTCCGTTACGTAACCAGGTAAAATAGGGGGAAGAGAAAAATCCAGATAATATCCACCAGGTGCCAATAAAGACCGGAGTTTTCCAGTTGGATGCTTTGCCGGTCAAGCTCCTCCCCCGGTCCTGTATTGGTTTTCCTGGTTCGCGATATGAAAACGATCATTACCGACAATATCACCATGCCAATCACCACATGAAGCCCATGAAGTCCGGTCATCAGGTAATAGAGACTGTAAAAAATATTTTCACCGACCGGGTGGCTCTGAAGTACCACAGAGTCGGGAAAAATGCCGTGTCCAATTTTGGCTGACCATTCGAAAAATTTATTAACTAAAAAAACAAACCCGAGAAAAATCGTGAGACCTAAAAACAATGATGCCAGTTTCCGATTTTTCTTTTCCAGGCCGGCCACAGCCAGTACCATGGTCAGGCTGCTGGTCAATAGAATTGCTGTGTTAACGGCCCCGAGGAACGTGTCCAGGTCCCCGGCACAAAAATGGAAGTCTCCGGAAAATTTGGACCGGTAAACCGCATAGAGTAGAAACAGGCCGCCAAACAAAAGGATTTCAGTAAAGAGAAACAACCACATACCGATGCGAGCACCGGTATGATCCCGATGAACATGGGAAAGAGATTCAGTGGCCGTTGTCGTAGTCATGGACGTTTACCTCCTTACCTCCGTTGGTGTTCATCGTAATTGTAAGGGTCATGGTCTACCACTGGCGGTTCGAGGAAATTTTCATGGGGCGGCGGCGAAGAGGTTTGCCATTCCAGCGTAGTCCCACCCCAGGGGTTGGGGCCGGCAGAATCGCCTCTTTTCAAAGACCGCAAAAGTGTCACAAAGAAAATAATCAAACCGGTTACCAGTATCCACGAACCAATCGTAGAAGTCAGGTGAAGGGGATGAAACCGGGGCAGATAATCATAGTAGCGCCGGGGCATACCCAACCATCCCAATATCAGCATGGAGAAATAGAGCAGGTTAAAACCGATAAAAAGAAGGAACCAACTGCGATAAATGGGTTTTTTATTGTACATCTTCCCTGTAATTTTCGGCAGCCAGTACAGCAACCCGGCAAACAAAGCAAATGCCGTACCACCGAACATGACATAATGAAAATGGCCCACAATAAAATAGGTGTCGTGCAGGTAGATATCAGTGGCTAATGCGCCCTGGACCAGCCCGGTTAACCCCCCGATTGAAAAAAGGAAAATAAAAGTAAATGTGAACAGCAGCGGTGGTTCCAGTTTGATAGAACCTTTATAGAGGGTAGCAATCCAGTTAAATACTTTCACACCGCTGGGAACCGCCACTAAGAATGTAAGCAAAGAGAAAATCCAACGGGCCGTATCGCTCATGCCGCTGGTATACATATGGTGTCCCCATACCAGGTAGCCCACAAAGGCGATAGCAAGGCTGGAAAAGGCAATGGCTTTGTACCCGTAAATTCTCTGGCGGCTGAACGTAGGAATAATTTCCGACACGATACCCATGGCCGGCAAGATCATGATATAAACCGCCGGATGAGAGTAAATCCAGAATAGATGTTGATAGAGCAGGGGGTCACCCCCTTTGGCCGGATCAAAAAGTCCCAGGTTCATCCAGCGTTCCACCACTACCAGCAGTAGTGTAATACTCAGCACCGGCGTTGCCAGGACTTGAATCCAGGCGGTGGCGTAATGACCCCAGGCAAACAGCGGCAGCCGGAACCACCGCATGCCTTTGGCACGCATCCGGTGGATGGTAACAATAAAATTCAGCCCGGTAAGAATGGAGGAAAAACCCATCACAAACGCACCAAACACAGCCATGGTCACATTGGTACCGGTTTTAATGCTGTATGGCGCATAAAAGGTCCACCCGGTATCCGGCGCGCCGCCGCCGCTGAAAAGAGAGAAAATAGCAATAACAGCTCCAATAATGAACAACCACCAGGACAGCAGGTTCAGCCGGGGAAACGCCACATCCGGTGCTCCAATCTGCATCGGCAAGAAAAAATTTCCCAGTGTCGCCGGGATTCCCGGGATGATAAACAAAAATATCATAATCACGCCGTGAAGGGTAAAAAAAGCGTTATAGGTATCGGGATTCACAATAGTGGGCCCTGGGGCGATCAGCTCCAACCGCATCAGCAAACCAATGGTCACTCCCACCACAAAAAAAGTGAGAATAGATACCAGGTAAAGAATTCCGATGCGCTTGTGGTCTGTAGAAAAAATCCAACCCAACAGACCTTTGTACCGGCTTCCGGTATTTAAAAAATTGGTATTCGCCACAGCCTGTGTATTTTCCTTTGTTGTTGTCATGACTGATTTCCCTCTTCTTTTTCCTTTGTGTCTTCGTGCCTTTGCGGCCGCTCCTTTACTCTCCTCTTTCGGGATGAAAGCAACAGCCAGGTAACAAAAATAACCAGGAAAAAGATCGTCACTGTGGCGGTTACTTTCAATATATCAAAAATATATCGTTTCCCTTCCGGGTCATAGCGGAAACAATAAAGCAGGATCTTACTGATGGTTGGACCGATCTTCCCCTCCGACGCTTCGATGAGCCCTAATTTAATATCAAAAGGAAGATAAGCCATACCGTAAAAATACCGGGTAATATTCCCTTTTGGGGAAATCATGATTAACCCGGTGGGGTGAATAAAATCGTTCCTATCCCGTTTAAAATAAAACCCCAAGGTATCGGTTAGTTTTCTAATGGTTTCTTTATCCCCGGTGAGGAAGTGCCACGCTTCCGGCGGGAAATTTTTATGGAACTGTTGGATGAAATGGTCTTTGATGGTTTTGGCGTTTTCCGGTGTTTCATCTTCATTAAAAGAGATCGTAAGGGTGTTGTAATCTTTTCCCGGGACCAGGTCGATGCGGTCCAGCACATCGACTTTGGCACCCAGCAGTGGTTTACATACGGTAGGGCAATGGTAATAGACCAGGGATAACACCGTTGGTTTTTGAATTAAATCGTTGAGTTTGACATCGTTTCCGCTGGAATCTTTAAACGTCAAATCCAGGGGAAGCGTTTTGCCCAATTGCTCAACGATGCCTACCTCTGGCTTTTCCATGTTACCATTAGCCACCAGCAAAAATGGGAATAAAAAGATTACCGCCAGGAATTTTGTATATTTCATTTGGCCCCCTTTCGGCTCAGCGTCAGTATTAAATGCATGTTTGCATAACACTTTTCTTTAAACCTTTTAAATAGAAAATTTTAAGGACTTCATTATAATAAAAAGGAAACGAATTTTCAAACAAAAATCGTACCAAATTGAAAAATAAAACTAAACAGGTAGAAATTAAGAAAATGAGCCCACCCCTCCTGCCTGTCACCTTACCAGGTGCTTCGTTCATTCTTGCTGCTCATAGAAGGTTGCCTATTGCTGAAATCTTGCCACTTTCTGGCAAAATGTTTTTTCACCACAGAGGCACACAGAACACAAAGAGAAAATTTTTTTAAAACTCTGTGTCCTCTGTGTCCTCTGTGGCTAAAATATAGAAGCATAGAAGAGGACAGGCAACTTCCATCTGGAACCTAAATACTCACCAGGTATAACGTATCAACATATCTATGAGGACAGATGTCTTATCCACCGGGACAGACGTCTACACTTTCAGGACAGATATCTACACTTTCGGGACAGATGTCTGCACTTTCAGGACAGACATCTACACTTTTGGGACAGACGCCTACACTTTCAAGACAGATACCTACACTTTCAGGACAGACAATGATATTCTCAGGACAGCCATCTTATCTTCACAATAACAGGACTGGCAGGTGCCTAAACCTGAAACCTGACTCAAACCTGCGAAACCTGACTAAACCTGACTCGGTGTTTGAAAAGTTGAAAACTTATATGGATTTTTTCGCCTGGCTCCTTTTTCTTAAATTGTTGTTGACATCAACTCAGCAGGATACTATAATTATTTTGAATTAATTAATGAAGTCAGAAAATAAATGGAGGCAGGAGGATCGCACGATGTGTGATGCTGCCGACAGTATTACCTCGACTTCCTTCAGGAGGCTGTGGCGACGATAAATGAATTTTTTGCTGCATGGGCTTCTATATGATCTATCTCAGCGATGTAACCGTTATATAAATTAAAGCAATATTTCAATCTTTAGAGATTCAAACAAAGGAGGACAATTTAAATGATCCCGTTGATACCCTTATTTGAGCAATTTCCCGGTTTGAAAGAGAGCCTTCCTCATGAAAACCTGTGTGACCTGCCTTCTCCTATAAATAAGCTTAACAAAGTGGGCGAAAAGCTGGGTTTGGACCATTTATACATGAAACAAGACGGTATAATCGGTCACCCCTTTGGCGGCAATAAAGTGCGAAAGTTGGAATTTCTCCTCGGTGAGGCACTGCGCCGCGGCTGCAAAGAGGTCATGACTTTTGGCTTTGCCGGTTCCAACCATGCGCTGGCCACGGCTGTTTATGCCAATTACGAGGGACTAATGAGCATTTCCATGTTATTGCCCCAGCCCAATGCCCATTATGTACGTCGAAACCTCCTGATGAGCTGGGAGTATGGAGCTGAACTCCACCAATATCCCAATAAGCTGCTGCTTTCTCTGGGTACCTGGTACCAGCTTTTGCGGCACCGAAAAATAACAGGAAAAAAGACTTACGTTATTCCTCCGGGAGGTTCTTTGCCGCTGGGGGTAGTGGGTTTTGTGAATGCCGCATTTGAATTGAAGCAGCAAATCGAACAGGGTCAAATACCGGAACCGGCCCGCATTTATGTGCCCATGGGCACGGCCGGAACTTATGTCGGGCTGCTCATCGGTTTGAAGGCCCTCAATTTGAAAAGTCAAATCTTTCCTGTCCGTGTAGTGGATAAACATTTCACTGACGAAGGTAAGATTCTCAAACTTTTTCGTGATACCGTTACATTACTTTGCACGTCAGACCCGTTGTTTCCCCGTGTGCAATTATCCCCGGATGAAATTGAAATCAACGAAAATTTTTTAGGGGAGGGTTATGCTCGATTCACTAAAGAAGGCATGGCAGCCGTTGCCCTCATGGAGGAAACCGAAGGAATCCAATTGGATGGAACCTATACAGGGAAAACCTTTGCCGCACTCTTTGCCGATGCGAGCCAGCAGAGAATAAAAAAAGATGACGTGGTGCTCTTCTGGAACACCTTAAATGCAGAAGATTTTTCCGATGAGATTGAAGATATAGATTATCACGAGCTGCCCAAAGCGTTTCACCGCTATTTTGAGCAGGAGGTCCAGCCCCTGGACCGCAATTAAGCTGTTTTTCACCACGAAGACACGAAGGTATAAGGAATTGCCTTCCTACTACCTACTACCTACTCCCTACTACCTACTACCTACTATCTTTCTCTGAGTATTTTTACTCATATAAAAATGAGTATTTCCGGTTATTGACAGGGTGTGAAAAATATCCGAAAATAACGGCAAGCACTAGTAAAGGATTGAAGGTGCGGATAGTTTATTTATTTAGAGGGGTGATGATGGGAAAGGGAAGTGGTGCAGAAGGCAGTCCTCCTTGTGATTTGCCTTCTGTACCCTCCTTCTCTTCCCTCTGGTATCCATTCAATCCATGCTCACCATAAATAAATGCTGGTTGTCGGCAATGCGCTTTACTACCCCATTAACAGGAATAATGGAATAGAGGCGTCCTGAGGACTGATTAAAAATAAATGCTTTCAAGAAGCTGATAGAACATCTGTTGGACCACGGGAAGTTTATGGGGTGTGGACCAGCGCAAGCCGGTTACATCCAAAATCTGTTTCCCCAGTTCCTGCGCCAGTTGTTTAAACAAATCGGAAGTTGCTTCTCTCCCTTGAGCAAATTCTTCCAATTGTCTGAATCGTTTTCCAATAGGCGTAACCGCACCACTGGCAATCCGTATGTCCTGGATAATTGACGTTTGGCTGTCAATATCAATAAGCACTGCCAGGGAAATTCGGCTAATGGCAACACCGCGCCGGCGTCCCAATTTGTAAAAATCACCCCGGTAATTCTCTTCAATGACCGGTAAAACAACGTGTGTGACGATCTCATCGGGTTGAAGTTGAGTTTTATAAGGTTTTAATAAAAATTCCTCCAGGGCGATTTCACGTTCTCCACCAGGAGATTGTATGCGAACGACTGCATCGTATACCAGCAACGAGGGCACACTGTCTGCGCACGGTGCATTATTGACAAAATTCCCGGCAATGGTGGCGCGGTTTCGGATCTGGAGACTGCCAATAGAACCGGCCGCTTTTGCCAATAAAGGAAATAATTCTTTAATTACAGGATGTGTGGTCAGTTCTGTAAATGTGACCCCGGCACCGATCATAACATGATCATTTTTTCTTTCAATAATTTTGAGTTCTTTTAAGTCATGGATATCGATCAGTGTTTTAATATTTTTAAAACGGGAGGCTTCTTGTTGAAAACCAGGGACAATATCGGTTCCCCCTGCGATCAACCGGGCATTTCCTTGATGCTTGCCCAGCAGCGCTAATGTATCATTAAGGTTTTTTGGTTGAATAAAGTTAAATGTTGGTATCATAACGTCTTTCCTCTTTGCAGATCTTGCCTGACCTCTTTTTTTTTTGCGTGGGTAGTTGTACACGGACTTATACATAGCACGAGGATGTTGAAAACTCTTCTCATCTTTGACTCTATGTTCTTACAGTATAACGACCAAGCTCAGCGACGGCGATAGCAGCACGCTGGAGCGCTTTGTTAGGCATTTAGATTTTGGCCCTTATGCATGACACACAATTATGTGGCCTAAGCTTCCTCGGTGGTCTAATTCCTGTATTCCTATTCTTAATATTGATCTGGCGCGATACTGGGCAGTGCGGAAAATGGTAGTAGATAGCATTCTTGTCTTCTGACCATACGTAACCACGCGCAAACACAGGATGTTGGGAGAGTTTTTCCAATGACTCAAAGATTCTTTCACCTTCAATTTTAACGGAATCACGCTGTCTCTTTATGTATTCTAAATTTGCACTTTTTATCCATTTCGCAAGAAGTGTTCCATGATGTTGGGCAAGTTCATCAAGCGAAGCCCAATAGTTGCTGAAGAAGTTGAAATCAGCCACAAGTTTTCTTGATCTATAGAACTCTAGAAGTTGATCTATTGTCTCACCAACAAAGCCTAGTGGTGAAAAACCTTTTAATGAGCGCCACACCCTTTGGAGAAAAGTTGGCCTCATCTTTTTATTCATAAATTGTTCTGCCAAACTCGACCATTTCTTCTCGAATTCATAGATTATTTCAAGTTGCCCCGTTGGTGATGCTTCGGCATAAAGCATTAACCCATATCGTCGGATCAGGTTACGCGCAGAAGAGTAATCCTTTCTCAATGATAAGAGTGCTTCAACAAAATTGTCTATGACCTGACTTTTGATAATAGCTAAGGCCAGTAATGGAGGCATAGGAACAAATCCACTAGAACCGTAATTGCGAAGCAGCTTAGAGCTTCTCTCATAGTGTTCATGTAGTAGCTCAGCGAATCGGTTCTGAATCAGCGAACGTTTTGTCGCAGCATGATACGCTACATCAAAAATCGGATCGAAGGGGCTTAAAAGAAAGTTAACCTGCATAGATGGCTGTATGGCTCGGCTAGATATAAAGTTGCATGCGCTGCGAGAGAACAGGTAAGCATCCTTGTGAATCTGAGTCTGAACTTCTGTTAGCTCACCTTTTTCGAAAGAAAGGAAGGATGCAGCGTCACGACCCCTCTCATAGATTGGGTAGCATATACTGTCGTCATAAAGATAGATGAGTTGGCCACTGATGTCATCTGCCAACCTATCATCAATTATGACATTATCGAATAACGGCTCAAGACCATGATAACTCGGATAACGAATACCATAAGAAAGTACGATGAAGGTATCACTTAGAAGATATCGTAGTACAAACGTATCAAGAAATCTCACATCAGAGGGAGCGAGAAAACCTTGCTCGACTATAGAAGTAACTGTCTCAAGGACACTGTCATCAAGTACTGTGATTGTACCCTTGTAGCAGGCTTTTTCCTTGGCATCATCCTGACGAGAAGAAAACAATCGGTTCTTATAGTTCCCAATTGTGGCCCTATTTACTATTTCTGAGAGAAACGTATTTGGCATGCGTGACAGCTCGATGATTGTCTGTGTGTCGAGTAGTGATAGAGATTTCAGATCTCGCGAAAGCTGATGTAACTCAAAGCTGGAGAACTCGAAAATTGGCTTAAGACTTTCGAAAGGAACCCAATGTGACCTATCGAATACTTCCTTTGCATCGGAGGAATGCGATGTTTTCTTTTGAGAAGAAGCCATTCTAAACCTTTTGAATTGCTATGCCTAACTTATTATTATACGAAATTCGCGTTTTTTTGATCGTCGTGTTGTTTTAACATAAAACAAAGAGTTTGTTATTTTTTTCAATTTTTCCCTGCGGCTTCGGTAACTCAAATTTTGTAGCACATGACATACTTGCCTGACCCTTTTTTTTAATAGCATAACTTTCCTTCCTAGTGGCCTTCGGATCTTTATCAGGCTCAGTCGGATGACATTTTGAAATATAGGCCCTGACCGAGTCGCATGCTGCCCTTAGGATCGCATGGTCTTTTAACTTGGAAAGTTTCATATTATTGTATAACGGTTGAGTTCACCTGCATTTTGCAGCGTAGCGGAAAAGTGTCAGGTGGAACGATTTGTTATGCATTGGCTTCATTCAAGTTTCATAGATGTATTCTTTTTAATTTCTTCTGCTAAATCCATCCTGTTTCTCTTTATCACATCATCAAATATTTTTTGGATGAAGGGAGCAACATAGTATTGAGAGCCTTCTTCTGGCGTTATCCCACATTCTAAGCTATCAACATAATCACTTGACATCATATAGTGGTCGTTCAGATAGAAAAGATATGAAAAATGCAATATGAAAATATTCTCTAAATCCTTTGAAAACGTATTTAAAGCATCCAACCTATTATTCAAGTATATTTCATTGTCGTTAATAAGCATGTTTTGATAAAAATTGTAGTGTGTATGATCGTTACAACGGTCTCTTATACTTTTATATGTATTATCTCTGTAAAGTAATTCATTAATTTGAGACAATTTTTTCGACTTCCTAATGTACTGCGACATAACTCTATATTCAGGAAGTTGTTCTTTGCCTTTTATCCAATTGTCAATTTTCTCGACCACAAAGTTTTCAAGACTAAAATTGTCATCCAAATATAAGTTAGAATAGACGTTGATTATTGTTGAATCATAATATTTTCTCAACAATGCATATGAATCATTTATACGTCCTTTAATCAGAATATCTTTTATTGATTCAAGAGTACCTTGAATAGATGAATATACATAAGAATCAATGTTACAAATAGCATTTGTCCCTTGGGTCACAAAACCAAATATAGAGAATGATAGGCTTTTGTAAAAACCAGAATATTCTGATAACTGTTTAAAAACTTGATGTTCTTGATATGTGCTATCTATTATCATTTCCCAATTTGTGCATTACTATTATTATACGAAATTCGTGTTTCTCCATCACCTACATCTCGAATTTTGGCAATTATCCATCATTCCTTTTCCTTCAGTCTTTTCATCCCCGAATCACCCGTCAATATCCTCATCTGCTGGATGGCAATTTGATTCAGCCGTTCAAGTCTGGTTTCCTGGGATAATCCTTCATTGATAAACAGGGCGTTCAGGTTCTCCAGGTTTGCAAGGCAGACCAATTGCGAGATATCGGCGTAGTCCCGGATATTTCCCTTTTTATCGGGGTTCGCATCACGCCACATGGCGGCGGTTGTGCCGAACAGGGCCATATTCAGAATATCCGCTTCCGTGGCGTAAATGTGGTTGATCTGGGATTTGTCTAGCTCTGGGGGAATAAGGTTTTCCTTGATGGCATCGGTGTGAATCCGGTAATTTATTTTAGTCAGATTCCGGCGGATATCCCAGCCAAGCTGCTTTCTTTCCTGCTCTTTAAGGCGTTGGAATTCTTTAATGAGGTATATTTTAAATTCAGCACTGATCCACATACCGAATTCAAAGGCAATATCCTTGTGCGCATATGTGCCGCCGTATCTGCCGGCTGTGGCTTTTAGGCCAATGGCATTGGTCTTGGCAACCCACTCTTTAACACTTATTTTATAACTATGTAATCCTGCCTGACTTTTAATTAGGTCGAATTCGCCATAATTAAAATCCGGATTGTGAATCTTTTCCCATATACCAAGATATTCCACTGTATTCCTGTTTCTTAACCAGTCAGAGACAAAAAAGTCTCCATCCTTGGCTTTCAACATATCTGTCAGGGAGATGTAATCATCCTCATGTATAGTAACAACCCTAATCTCTGTTCCTTTGACTTCAATTTTAGCCATTTTTCACCTCGATTTTCCCACGACCTTCGAAAATAAGCATATTCAACCTCTCTTCCTTCTGCAACTGCTCCTCAACCCGATCAAATCCTGTACAAGCTGCCGCCATTAAGGGGTGTTCACAACTCCAACCCACACATTTTGGCCCTACCAACCGAGATATTCTTCATTTAAACATAGCCAAACTTACCGGAAAATAAAAGAATAATACATCAGGAAAAAAATGTCAACTTTCTAAAAAAATATAAGGGAAATAGTTTGTTTTAAATGACAGAAACGTAGAGAAAGGAGTTCGCATGTGGAATAGGTAAGACAATTTCTCACTCCAAACTATTAAAACAAATCGATAGGCACGTTTTAGTCGCGTTCATACGCAATTTTCAAGAATTGTGGAAAATTGACCTGGCGCGGAAACATCATTCAGTGGTTAGAAGTGATAATTCCATCGTTGGAAATGCTCATTTATTGGTTAAAAGTCTGCATCCAATCGATAGAAATGGCCATTTAATGGTTGGAACTCATCATCCAGTCGTTGGAAATGACCATTCAATGGTTGGAAGTCATCATCCAGTCGTTGGAAATGACCATTCGATGGTTGGAAGTCATCATTCAGTTGTTAGAAATGGCTATTCGATAATTGGAAAAACGTGCCAGGCAAAGAAATATAATCATTTTGCGGCCGTTCCCGGTGAAATAATCATTGGTCTCAAATCTAATCTCTCCTACCGCACGGGCAATCTAAAAAAACTAATGCCCTCCGTGCGGATCTACTAAACCCTATTTGTATCTACAGGATGGACATAAAAACTAAAAAAAAACTTAAAAACTTTTTGTATGTCCATCCTGAACTACTATTAGAACTCTAAAAGAACTTTTCTTTGCCTTCGGCGACCAGGGGGTTCTTTTGAAAAACCACCCCCTGGACCCCCGCAAAACTTTTGTAAAAACCCCTTCGCACCATCTTTAATGAAAAGCTTTTGCGGGGGGTCCAGGGGGGCAGTTTTCTCGAAAAGAGCCCCCATGGCCGCCGGAGGCACTATACTATACTACCTCTTTTTATATCCTCTGGTCTTAACTTTCTTTGCAATAGAATCTCTTCCAGGTTCAGGGGCAAATTGAAATAACGAATACCTACCGCATTACGAACCGCATTGGCAATCGCTGCCGCAGTAAGCTCCAGCGTGGGCTCGCCAAGAGACTTAGCACCCCAGGGACCATAGGTTTCCTTTCCTTCGACAAAAATAGGAATGATTTCACCAATATCTTTACTGGTGGGGATCAAATATTGATCATAATTAAGTTCCCGAATGTGTCCTTTGTTGGTGGTGATTTCTTCAAATAAACCGTATCCGGCACCCTGTGTAACACCTCCGTAAACCTGCCCCCGGGCGCCCAATAAATTAATGACTTTTCCCGGATCGTGTACCGCTGTTACGCGGTCCACAAAAACTTCGCCGGTGCCTATATTAACCCTGACCTCTGCCACCTGGCAGCCATATACATAGGTGAAATAAGCAGGCCCCTGACCCACAGATTCGTCCCAATGGACTTTTGGTCCCGGGTACCAACCAATAGCAGCCAGGTTTACGGCCTTGTTGTAGGCAAGGCTGCACAGGTCTGTAAAAGATATTTTTTTCCGTTTATTGCCTTTAACGGAAACCAGGTGATCTTTAAATATAAATTCGCAATCCTCCAGGTTCCAATGGGTTTGCAATAATTTTTCCAACCGCTGGCGAACGATTTCAGCGGCTGCCTTTACTGCACCTCCGCCCATCAGCGTGGAACGGGAAGCAACCGTTGGGCCGCTGTCCGGTACAAGACCGGTATCCTGTTCCAGGTAATAAATATCTTCAACAGAAATGCCCAGGACTTCTGCCGCAATAATAGAAAAAGTGGTACGTAAACCCTGACCGTTTTCTGCCAGACCGGACAGCAGGTAAACCGATCCATCAGGCTGCACAGATAAGTAGGCAGCCGCTGCATCGATGCCTTCCGCACCTAAAGAACAACCGCGAAAACTGGCGGCCAAACCTATGCCTTTTTGCAGTAATTGATCCGGGGGAATAAAATTCTCAACTGCCACTTCCTCTTCGGTCAATTCCTTTAATGTAAAGCCGGGAATAGTGGGATGCCGCTGCTGGTTTTCTTTCCATTTGGCTTTGAAACCGGTTTGTTCAACCGCCGTATCCAGCACTTTAACCAGGTTAACATCGTGGTTTTCCAGTTTTTGTCCACTGGCCGTGATAGAACCGGAACGCAAACCATTGATCCTGCGGATTTCATCCGGCGGCATGCCCAGTTTAACCGCGATTTCATCCATTAATGATTCCTGGGCAAAGACCGGCTGCGGCGAACCAAAGCCCCGCATCGCACCGGTATAAGGATTATTAGTATAAACCGCCCGGATATCGGTCCACACGTTTTCAATCTCATAAGGGCCAGTCGCCTGCACCACGGATCGCCAGGTGACAAAGGGGCTCATAGAAGCGTAGGCACCGCCGTCAGCTAAAATATCGATTTTCATGGCCTTTATTTTGCCATCCTGGCAAAATCCCACTTTGTGATGTATAATGTAAGGATGACGTTTATAAGATTCCATGATGGACTCTTCGCGAGTATAGCGAATTTTTACCGGCCTCCCGGTTTTAAGAGCACCAACAGCCGCACGAGCGGATAGAATACACATAATATCATCTTTTCCACCAAAAGAACCACCCATTTCTGCCTGTACTACCCGAACCCGCGCCAACGGCCAACCCAAAGCCGTTGCCACTATTCTCCTGGCAGTAAAGGGATTTTGAATACTACCGATGATTTTAATTCCTTTACTGCCTTCAAGAGGAACAGCCGTCACAGCTTCCGGCTCAATATAAGCATGCTCCACATGCGGCGTGGTATAGGTCTGCTCAAGAATAAAGTCACTATCAGCAAAGCCTTTTTCAATGTCTCCTTTCCGAACCGGATAATGAACGATCAGGTTACTTTCATATTGGGGATGAATCAACGGTGCATCCGGGGCCAGGGCTTTGCGTGGATCAGTGAGTTCCGGCAGAGGCGTATAATCGATTTTAATTTTGTCCCGCAGCGAGATTAAATCCGTTTCCGATTCTCCTACCAGCATCGCCACCACATCACCCGGTGTCACTATTTTTTCATCACAAAAAACCGGTTGATCCCGCCGAACCACCCCGGTCAATTTCTCACCAGGGATGTCCCGGGCATCACAAATTGCCCGAAGCACAGGATGATTTTGTATTGCCGAATAATCGATCTTATTGATTTTTGCATGGGCCACCGGCAAACGAACCATAACTCCGTATAACTGTCCGGGAAAATCATAATCATCCGCAAACTTCGCCTGTCCCAAAACTTTCTCCAAACCATCCTGCCGAATTACAGGTTTTCCAATTGTAAAAAAATTTCTATTTTTATTCATTATAATTTTTGCCTCCACCAGCCCACCAGGGGGGCTCTTTTCGAGAAAACTGCCCCCCTGGACCCCCCGCAAAAGCTTTTGATACACGGTCAGCCTGTGTTACGATGCTTCAGTCATCCTACCCCATTGGTATCATTTTCCTTCTTAACTTCCTCATTTCTTCTCTTCTCTTCCTTCGCGTCCCTTCGCGGCTCAAAAAAATTTAATTAGATTTGTGCTTTCAAAAATTGTCCGTTTTTTAAGCTCGATGGTGATTCCTTTTTTCTTATTTGATCTACTATTAATTGGCCCCGCAAAAACGTGGCCTCTACAATGGCACCAAAAGACACACCCTCAAGTGGAGTATATTTGCCTTTACTGTGCATGTCCGCGCCCCTGATTACCTGCTGCTCCCACAAGTTAATAAGTGCCATATCAGCATCTTTTCCCGGTTCAAGACTTCCTTTTGCGTGCGAGATTCCACAAAACCCGGCCGGGTTGGTAGATACCACATCAATGGTTTGAGATAATGTCAGCCTTCCTTTTTTGAACCCTTCACTAAACATGAACGGCACACGATGCTCCACACCGGGGATACCGCCGTAAACCTTCCAGAAATTGTTAGAAGATTTTTCTTTGTGTGGATCACATCCGGCATGGTCAGTGGTAATAAACGATAGTGTCCCATCCTTTAATCCTTCCCAGAGGGCCTCCTGGTCCGGTTTTGCTTTTACCGGCGGAGCGGTCTTAAGGAAAATAGAAATTTTAGGATTAGCAAAATCATCCCCTGTAAAATAAAGGTATTGGGGGCATGTCTCCGCACTAAAATTCAGGCCCTTTTCCCGGGCACGTCGAACCAATTCCAGGCCGGCTTTTGAACTTAAATGAACAATATGAACGCGGCTTTTACTCTTGCGGGCAATATCTATCATGGTTTCCACTGCCTTTGCTTCAGCCTGGACATCCCTTACCTGACAGTAAGCCCGCCAATCATTAACACCTCTTTGTTGCAGGTAAGCCTGCCGTTTAATCACCAGCGATTTATCTTCTGCATGAACCGCCAGGGGAAGCTTCCTGGATATTGATCGAATCCATTTAGCCGTTTGCAGCATCCGGTCAGGGGTTAAATCAGTAAATGTTTCCATTCCCGAAATTAAATAGGCTTTGAAGCCAACCACTCCAGAATCAGCGAGTTCCCGGATTTGACGCTGAATGTCTTTTTTATTTTCAAAATCATTCCCAGATACCCCTCCCCAAAATGCATAATCCACCCAACTGCGGCCGCTGACTGCCTCCAGCTTGATACGCAAATTCCACGGGGAAGTCACCGGCGGTATGGACGTGCACGGCATATCCACAACCGTAGTAACACCTCCAAACGCAGCCGCCAGAGAACCGTGATCAAAATCATCCCGATCTTCAAATCCCGGCGTATTAAAATGAACATGGGTGTCTATTGCCCCGGGAATAAGCAAAAAGAATTTTCCATCATAAATCGAAGAATCAGTAGATTCTTCCTGTAAAGAAGACGAAGAAACCGAAGTTATTTGTTTTTGAAATTTCTTCCATTTATCCGGTGTTGAAATTTCTTCCCAGCCTATTGTCCTGTCTAAACAAGGCAGAATCCGAGTGACTTTTTGGTCAAACCATACGTCCACCAGCCGCAACAGATTCCCACCCGCACTGATAAATACATTCGATAGGACCTTTAGATTATTTTGCATTTTATAAATATAGAAACTTCAACACCTTCTCCGGCGTGATAGGGGAATCGAAATATATGCTCTTTTTCGGCCGGAAGGCTTTCATAGCATTGAATATGGCAAAATAAGTACCGATGCCGTACATAAACGGCGGCTCTCCAATAGCTTTGGAACTTAATACAGCTTTAGGATTGGCCGCATCCTCCAGGAAAAACACGTCAACCTTAGCCGGCGTGGATTTGATATCGGGTATTTTATAGGTGCTGGTGTTATCGGTTATAAGACGGCCATCTTTGCTATAGATCAATTCTTCCATGGTCATCCAGCCAATGCCCTGGATGAGTCCTCCTTCAGCTTGCCCCCTGTCAACCAGGAAATTAAGACTCCTACCTCCATCATGGACAAGGTGAACTTCATCAACCTCATATATCCCACGTAAACAATCCAGCGTCACCTGGATAATGGCAGTTCCAAACACATGATACGCAAAAGGTTTTCCTTTTTCTTTGCTTCGATCAAAGTAAATACCTGGCGTGGCATAAAACCCCTGGGCCGATAGATTAATTCGTTTCCAATACGCATCATTAACAACCTTTTCCCAGGTGAGTTGAGTTTTTTGCCCGGTGAGGTAAACCTGCTCATCCCGGACTTCAATATCTTGCGGATTGGAATGGTCCAGTAAATCTGCGGCCACCTGTTTCAGTCGTTCCAGTATTTGTAAGCAGGCGATTTCTGCGGCTTTTCCATTCATATCTGCCCCTACACTGGCAGCCGTGGGAGACGTGTTGGCCACACGAGTCGTATTGGTGGTCTCAATTTTGACACGCTCCGGTGCAATAGAAAACGTATGGGAAACCACACGGAGAATTTTCATATTGACTCCCTGTCCCATTTCTACAGCCGCAGTACTTACACTGACACTGCCGTCAGTATACACATGCACCAACGCACCAGCCTGGTTTAAAGCGGTATTAGTAAAGGAAATTCCAAAGCAGACCGGCATTACGGCCGCGCCTTTTTTCTTTAATTTGTTGGTTTTGTTAAAGGTTTCAACATCCCGGTATATTTTAGCAAAATCATAACGTTCCTCTGCTTCTTTCCAGCACCTGCGGGCACGGCAATCTTCGACTTGCATGCCGTAGGGAAACGTATCTCCCTCTTTTAAAAGGTTTTTCTGCTGGATAACAGAAGGTTTTATATTCATCTTTTCCGCGGCTTTTTGCATGGCTGATTCGATGACAAACATGCCCTGCGGTCCGCCAAAACCGCGGAACGCAGTAAAAGGCGGAAGATTGGTGTAACAACTGGCTGCCGTGGCTTTGACATTAGGGATATGATAGGAGTTGGTACTGTGAAAAAGAGTTCGTTCCAGAATCGCTGTGGAGAGATCGGCAGCTGCCCCGGCATTTTGGTAGAACGTCACTTCATAGGCCATGATGGTTCCATCTGCTTTCAATCCCAGCTTAAAATCCGAAGAATAGGGATGTCGTTTACCTGTCATCACCATATCTTCGTGGCGATTCAAGGTCAATTTAACCGGTTTTTTCAGGTTAAAAGCAGCCAATGCAGCCATGGCCGCCCAGGGAGTGGCCTGGTCTTCTTTCCCGCCAAACCCGCCGCCAAGCCGGCGTACATCCACTTCCACTTTGTGCATGGGCAGTCCCAGGACCCTGGCAATAGTCCGCTGCACCACAGTAGGCGACTGGGTAGATGAATAAACTTTGATACCGTCGTTTTCCAGGGGTACAGCCATGGCAGCTTGCGGTTCCATGTAAAAATGTTCCTGCCCCCCGGAATCCACACGCCCCTCCACGATCACGTCACATTGATCCCAGGCATTGTCTACATCTCCCAACACAAAGGTCCGGACCGGTGCCACCAGGTTACCCTTTGCATAGGCCTCCCTGGGATCAACAATCACCGGTAAAGGTTCTATCTCTACTTCTATATCCTTAAACGCTCGTTTTGCTTCGGCTTTGGTTTCGGCAACTACCACAGCTATAGAGTCCCCAATAAACGAGACTTCATCCTGCGCCAGCAAAGGTTCATCCTGGATGATACCGCCTACCTGGTTCTCCCCGGGAATGCTTTTATAAGTAAGAATATCTATAACACCTTTATTGGTTTTAGCTTTTTCTACTTCCAGTCGCTTAATTTTCCCGTGAGCCGCCGCTGAAGTAAAAACCGCTGCATAAAGCAAACCTTCAGGTAGTTGAATGTCATCCAGGAAAACCGATTGACCTTTTGTATGTAAAATATTATCGACGTTCTTCATAGCATCAGCTCCTTTTCCAGGTTCTTCTTGGGGAAAAGAGTAATAAAATGAGCGAAGATCAGATTTTGCAGTAACAGGGTTTTGTACCGCGCTGACCCCCGCACATCGCTGATAGGGGATATCTCTTGCTCCATGACGTCTACTGCTTCGCGGAGGGTTTTTCCGGTTATTTTTTTGTCTCTTAAATAGCCGCAGGTTTCTTCCAGGTAAAGGGGGATAGGCGCAACCCCACCGGCAGAGAGATGAATGTCGGCGATGATACTCTGCTCCACTTTTATACTTATTGCGGTGTTACATGAAGCGATATCCAGGTATTTACGCTGCGAGACTTTTTCAAAATGAAAGCGGTAACCCCAATCGGGTTGAGGAATGGGAATCTCAATGGTTTCAATGATTTCCCCTTTCTTCATATCCATCTGTTTGTATCCTTTGAAAAAGTCTCTTAACGGCAATTCCCGCCGGGTTTTTCCTTTTACCAGACAGATATCGGCATTCAATGCCAACAACATGATGGTCAGGTCGCCGATAGGTGATGCATTGACAATATTGCCCGCCACTGTGGCGCGGTTGCGCATAATAGTCGAAGCAACCAGGTTGAGGTACGTTTTCATATTGGGAAAGAGTTGATTCAT
>JABAOH010057428.1_pt1 | contig 37158 bp, 41 predicted proteins | sample 7062181 | NCBI WGS metagenome assembly JABAOH01 (sample SAMN14538630, study PRJNA623070) | marine sediment metagenome | biome: marine biome [ENVO:00000428]; feature: marine pelagic biome [ENVO:01000023]; material: deep marine sediment [ENVO:00002113]; isolation source: pool of 5 deep marine... | reverse complement strand
TCCTCCGAAAGGTAACTCTGCGAGGGCACATTTCCATGTCATTGTTCTGGCTAAACGAAAGACTTCCTCTGTTGTGATAGTGGGTAACATTCTGATTCCGCCTTTGCCGGGGCCAAGAGTTGTGTTGTCAATGACCAGAACACCTTTCATTCCTACTTTAGAATCATAAACGTGCAGTATTTTTTCTGGACCCCACTTGTCAGTGAATTTTTCTATTTCGATGCTTAATCTTGTTCCCCCATGATGATTTTATGGCAACTCTATATTTGATTGTCGCTAAAAAGTTCTTCATTAAGAGAACTAACTCAGGACATGCCTGTCTTAGATATCATCTAACGAGCTAAAGAAAATTGGGAAGGAATTTCTGAATGGGCTTCAATAAGTTATTTTCTCTTTTTTTCCAGTAGATTTTCGAAAGCTTCTTCGTGTTGTATTTCTTCGGATAGTATATGTTCTATTAGGTGAAAAGTTCTTACATCCTTGTCATAGCAAGCAGACACTTTCTTGAGAAGTTTATTATATACATCAATTGCGCATCCTTCTGCATCAGCAACTGCGTTGAGCACACCTTCAAGGTCTCTTTCGTTCTTGGGGAATACGACTTTCTTGCAGGTTGCTATTTTCTGTAAATCTTCAAGGTCTCTTTCTGGTTCTCCGCCCAATTCGAGGATTCTGTCAGCTAGTTCCGACATGTGCTCGAACTCGTCTTTTGCGATTCTATCCAGTTCGCTGGCCACTGTTGGGTAGTCTGGGCCCTCAATGAAGTCTGCTGCCCAAGTGTAGTAGAAGAAGGCTATCCATTCGTCGGCATAGGCACTGTTCAGATCTTTCAATAACTTCTTGATGTCGACTTCCACTATTTCTCTTCCTTTCTTTCCCATAAGGAACACCTCTACGTAATTTTGTGGGTATGGATAAAAAACTTTCGAATCGCGCGTGCATGAGGTGTGTTTTTATATTAGAAAAGTGAATACAGAGCCTTCCAAATAAAGTGGAGATTTCATGGACTGGCTTATCTTTTCAATTATATCTTCGATATTCTGGGCTCTCGGTGTTGTGATAGACAAATACATCTTAACGAAACATATGCAAGATCCCTTCTCCTATCAACTTCTTTATACGATAACAGAAGCGCCAATATTGCTGTTACTCTTATTCACAACAATTTCCTCTGCTTTTCCTTGGTTTGCGCTGGGTATTGTTGGTGGTCTTGGCACCTATCTTGGTCTTATTCTTTATTTTAAAGCCATGGCGATAGAAGAAGCATCTCGAGTGATTTCACTTATTTACACAAGTCCAATCTTTGTTCTTATATTAGCATCTGTGTTCCTAGAGGAAACTCTGAGTTTGCCAATGTACTTTGGTGTTGTATTTTTGGTCCTTGGCGCAATATCTATTTCCTATCGAAAAGTAAAGGGAGGGAACTCTATAGCCTCTCCTGCCTTAGGACTACTTTTAGCATCAAGCGTTGTATGGGCAGGATACGAGGTTTTGACAAAATACGTCTTGAGCCACATGGAATACCCCTCATACCTCTTTTGGAATTTCATTGGAACTTTGATTATAGGATTTTTGTTGTTTTGTTTTCCGAAGATAAGAGGCAATTTTCTAAATGACATTAAGAAAGTAGGTAGGACTGTTCTCTTCTGGAGAATTTTAAACACTTCCATGGGTCTTATAGCGATAATTTTTTATTACATTGCAATATCCATCGGACTTGTCTCTTTAGTTGCTGCTATATCCTCTGTGGAACCCTTCTTTGTTTTTATTTTCACTCTTCTGCTCAGTCTTTTTGTGCCCAGAATATTAAAAGAGGATATTGGAAAGGGAGCCGTAACAACAAAAGCATTAGCAATTATTCTTATTATTGTTGGAACATGGCTAATAACAAGTTGACGAAAGATACTGCGGGACTATGGCGGTTGGAATTCAATGCACTGTGGTACATATTCCAACATATCAACATCATTTTTTAAGTTTCGCCCTACAGTACGGACATAACTTAAAGCGTGGCGATACTTCTTTGCCGCATGAGGGGCATACAGATTTCAAGTTAAAATGACAATGTGGACAAATTTTGAGGACTTTTGATATTTCCTTATTGCATTGAGGACATAACTGCGTCTCTTCTGGTTCTTTTTCTAGTTTTTCTCTCCTTATTTTCTTTCTTAGAGGAAATGCTACTCCTATCACTGTCATCACTATTCCTCCTACGACTAAAAACATTCCCAAAATAGGGTTCAAAAGGAATACAATGATTATGCCTAGAGATAAAAATATCAATCCAAGAGCAGTAATAGCGTCTCCTAGAAGTCTAGTTTCTGCTGGCATCTTTGAAACTATTAATTCTCCCTCTTTTAATCTCAATAGCCATCTGGTTCCACATAGTCTACATCTAGCGTAAGTTTCATCGGCTTTGCTTGAGAAGTCATATGCATAATCATTGTTGCATACTGGACATTTTGGAAAATTTTCGTACATTAATTCTATTAATTTTCTTGTTTCGTTTGAAGAAGACATTTTTTCCTCTCTGAAAACTATTTCATCTAAAGTTACATTAATAATTTAAGGAAAAACGTTCTATCAAAAGAGTTGAAGTTGAGAAGGTTATTTGGCACATTTCTGCTTATTCTTTTCAAAGAAACTGTTACCACACATATTCCTGCTAGAATTGCAATGGATCCGAGAATAATATAGCTCGCTTTTAGCCTTATGGGGAGATCTCTTAAGTTTGGATAATAGTATGATTTGAAAGTCACATTCCATTTTCCATAGCATCCCTTCTCCTGCAATTCTTCCAATGATAGAGGTGAACCTAGGTAAATTTTGATCTCTCTCGGACCTGGGGAAACAAAGAAGACTCTCCACCGAATAGTGTCTACAAGATGGTATATTCCCAAAGTATCATTGTATTTATCCGTAAATATTACAGACAGCTTTGCTTCCTTGGTACGATTATACAGGTCTGCATAATATATTCGCCAGTCTCCTGCTGGCCAGTTTATTTCATGGTCGTTGTATGGAGCACCATAATCTATTCCTAGGATTTCCTCTCCATAACGACATTCTACAGATGATACTCCTCCAATATTGTAATATTCATGTTGAGTGGCTAAACTACCTCTGGGAAAAGAATAGTTCGCTGTCCATTCTCTTGTTTGAGGAACAGATAGGTACGCTACAATTGCAAATATGGTTATAAAGGGTATTCCAACAACCAGAATAACAATGCCTAAGACAAGAAAAATAATTTTGTTTTTCACTCTACGTCCTCAGACTTTTTTAAGTTGTATCAATAATTTAAATCTTAAAGGGAACATTCTATAGATAAGTAGTAGTGGAGTAATGAATCAAAGTTTTGCATCTGCCCATTTTGCTTTGGTTGCTTCGGATATTTCTTCCTTTTGAAACTCTTCTTCAAACCATTCAGCAACTTTTTTACCTGCAAATCCGCCTGCAAATGCTCCAATTATGAAAGTAATTATTGTTGTTGCTATACTAGGAAAAGCAATGTTGGGAGCCATCACTAGGATACCATTTACAAGGAGTAAGATCATAAACAAGGTAAATCCATGAAGAAGAACACTCCAGAATGATGTTTTTGTCTCCACACCCCAAATGACTCCAGTCAGAAAACAGTTTAAACCACCAATTGTGAGCATCAGAATTCCAAATCCAATTATCAATCCTATGAAAGACCCAAAAGCTACGAGGAAAACAAGTACAAAAACCAACACGAAAGCCAAGACAAGAAACAGGAAAGAGAACGCAATTCCATGCACGAAGTATTTAGCTAAATTTGTCCAGTTCAAGTGTTCACCTCCATCCTATCTCATGTGTTATTTCAGAAGTTGTATTAATAATTTAAGGAGATGCGTATGCACGCGTAAATGTATTTTAATAATTATTATTTGCAGTTCATAAGAGCTAAATGACTTTCAATGGTAGAAGCTTTAGCACGAATAAGAATCGGAAACAGAATCGGAGGTGTATTGGTGTGACACAATATTTGGTTCTGCTGAAGCTTAGCCCAACGAAAGTAACAGAGACAATCAACGATCTAAGAAGTCTTCCTCAAAAGCCCAGCCCAGGAGTAGACCTGCAGTATGTCATGAACGTTTTCGGAACTTGGGACGTAGCCATGTGGTTTGGCGCTGAAAACTCTAATGAAGCCTTAGAGTTCATACGTCAAAAGTTAGCTCAGGCCCCTGGCGTCGTTGATGTATACACGATACCTGCTTTCCCTAACAGAAAACCAAAACAAGAATGATGTCTTTTGGGCGAGTAGTCTATCTACTTGAACATTGGAATAGGTTACCTTAGTGTTTACTTTGCTGGCGCACGCCCGCCATCCATAAGAAACAGAAGATATGAGCAAAATGAGCAAAAAGGAAATTCTCGTAATTAAATATGTTGCATCAAAAGAACATATCGAAGCGGTTAAAGCAGCCGCAGAGGACTTCGGCCTTGGCTTGGAAGATTTCATCCGTTACTGCGTAGTGAAATATTTAGAGGGTTTTTGGCTTCCGCGAGCGATACCGGTTTCTCCAGGTCTATTCTTGCATCTGGCACGTGAAGCGCGAGAGCGCAACTTAACCCTAGAAGACTATGTAAACATGTTGTTGACTAGATACATTGTGAAAAAATCGTTATAGAACTTGGCTGTGCGCGCAAACACCTTATGGGTCATACAATTTCTTTTGCTCTTTCAACAAGGGAGGCGCTAGTCGATGGTAAAAATGATTGCAGTGCCATTTCTAGCATATGAGGGAGCGTCTTTGCCTTTCCATGATTGCTTCAGCTTTTTCGCGTTCTATTTCTAATAAAGCAGTTTCCGCTGCTTTCAATGCGAGAATATTAGGACTGTTGTTGTCTTCTGGAGTATTTATGCGGGTGTTTTCTTCTTTTTGAGTGCTTGACGATTGTACAAAACCTCTATTTATTCCCAATAGTCTAAGTGTTTTCATGAGTAGAGAGAGCGTGTTTTTTCTCCGTGTGGGTGTTGTGGACATATTCATCATCTCTTTTAATACTTAAACAGGCATTTTAATACAAATGATATCGCTTCTTATAAAGTTTTTGTTTTAGTAGAGAAACGCTTTTATATTAATTTAAACTCTTTCTTTATCTGTGAGACACCTTGAAGCCGATAAAAATGATACAAGACCCTGAAGCGTTCCAGCTGTTAGGCGACGAAACCAGAAGAAAAATAGTGTTTCTGCTTCGAGCCAAAGAAATGACTGTGAGTCAAATAGCTGCAGAACTCAACATTACCCCTCAAGCGGTTTACCACCACGTAAAGAAGCTTCTGAAGGGAGACTTAGTAGAGGTGGCACGAGAAGAACGTATTGACCACCTCATCGAGAGCTATTACAGAGCGACTGCTGAAACTTTCTTTTGCAGCGTTGGAAAGACTCCCCGCAGCAGAGAATTTGCCAAAGAACAAATGAGAACTGTCCTCAATGCTTTGAAGAGACTTGGTTTTAACCTTGAATTCAATGAAAATAAGGTTACTCAATTGATCGACGTTAGGAGCAAGCTTGAGGAGTGTTGTGGCTCAAGTAAGTTTGAAGATGCGATCTCCGAATTAGAGGATGTGGATTTTCTTACCAAACAGATAGTTCAAGAGTACGCTGAAACTCTCTCGATGTCTGATGAGAAATTCGCTGAACAGCAACAATTTAAAAAGAAGTTTAGGGATATGCTGATTTCCCTCGTTAAGAAGTAGAAACTGAAGGGTTCAGATAAGCTTCACGATTCCAAGGTAGAACTCTGACAAAACATTCATTTTCATTTAACTACTAGTACAGAACCTCTGGCATGATGACTTACATCGTCGCTCACGCTGCCTAAGAAGAACCGTTTTACTTTGCTTAGTCCTCTGCTTCCTACAACGATTATGTCGTAGTTCCCTTTTTCTGTGACTTCAATAATAGTTTCTGCAGGGTTACCGAATTCCACTTGCGTATTAAACTCTACTCCTTTAACCCTAGCCGCTGCACCAGACAAAATGCTTTCTCCAATTTCCTTTGCCACCTCAGGCTTTAAACTTAATAGTACAGGACCCTCAACGTTTAGCAACGTTATCTTGGCTTTATGTTTCTTAGCCAGTTCAACAGCATGTTCAAGAGCCTTCTCTGCATTTTCAGAACCGTCAATTCCTACAAGGATTTTTGAGATCTTAGTCTTTCCTTTGACGATCAGAACTGGGCACTCCACATGGCGCACAACTTTCTCGGCAACGCTTCCCAGTGAGAAAACTTCGGCTTCAGTTTCCCCACGGTTTCCCATCACCACCAAGTTATAATCTCCATCTTTAACCAACCGTAAAATTGCTTCAGCTGGGTCTTCATGTTCAATAAATCTAGCGTCGACTTCTATGCCTTCCTCTTTAAACAACGCTTCAGCCTCCCAAACAATCTTCTTTCCCATTTGTGAAAAATAATTTGAAATTTCGGAGCGTACTGCCGTAAATGGTACGGGATAACGCAATGCACGTTTGCGCAACTCTGGATGCACAAGTTGATATGGAACTACGTGAATTACAGTTACTTTAGATTTGAATTTTTTGGCGATAGCGACAGTTAGTTCTTCCGCATGGAGACAAGCATGCGAGCCATCAACGGGCACAAGTATTTTTTTGAAGTAAGATTCACTTTTCACTTTATTCACGCTGCCACATTTAAACCCAATTTAGTCATGTTTTGCCGTTGCTAAAATGTCTTTCTCTATTACACATAAACTTAATTCGTTCCAAAAAAGAGAAAAAATAATTGAAAGTTAAAGTAGATAGAACATGTAGTACAGTTCAGATGAGGGAGAAAGATGAAGGGATATGCTGGTAAGTTTCTAAAAGTAAACCTCTCTGACAGCACAGTTAGGAGAGAAGAGATTCCCAAAGATTTTCCCAAAAGGTTTCTTGGCGGGATGGGCTTTGCCAGTTGGGTACTATATCAAGAGTTAAAACACTTTGACCCTTTAAGTCCAGAAAACAAGCTCATAGTTGCTCCAGGGCTTTTAGCCGCAACTGGCATTCCCACAGCGTCTAAAACCGTCTTCATATCAAGATCACCCCTAACAAGGGTCTTTGGACGGGCTGTAGCCGGAGCATCATTTGGATTTGCATTAAAGAAAGCTGGTTACGATCTTCTAATTGTTGAGGGAAAAAGTGTTGAACCTGTTGTTATATGTATTGATGACGAAAAAGTTGAAATTGAAGATGCAAATGATCTTTGGGGCAAAAACGTTCGCGAAGTAGCTCAAACACTGAAGAGTAGATACGATAAAGCCTCCACCGCTGTCATAGGTCCCGCGGGCGAGAACCTTTCTTTGATAGCTGATATAGATTGCGAGGAGAGACAGGCTGCGAGGACCGGTTTGGGCGCGGTGATGGGATCTAAAAAGCTGAAGGGCATGGTTGCAAAGGGAACTTCAAAGGTTGAGGTTGCTGATTGGGACGCCTTAAGGAGCGTAATAGTCAAATGGAGCAAAAATCTTCGAGAGCATCCAGCCTCTAAGTTGGACATCAAATATGGCACAGCAGAATTCTACGACTGGATTAATAGGGATAAGGGAGTATTTCCTAGCCGCAACTGGCAGCAAGGATACTTCCACAAATCCTTTGACAAACTCAAAGAAAAAGAATTGTCTAAGCTCGATCCCTATTACTGGGCGCCCATCTACACGGTGAGGAATAGACCGTGTCCTAACTGCACAAAACCTTGCGGAAGAATCGTTAGGATTACAGAGGGAAAGTACGCGGGAACAGAGCTTGATGGTCCCGAGTTTGAAACCATCTATTCTTTAGGAGGAAACTTGGAAATCGACGATGTAGAAGCTCTGTGTAAACTCCATCTAGTCTGTGACCTCTATGGATTAGACGCCTTGTCAGCGGGATTAACGATTTCATGGGCCATGGAGGCCTTTGAGAAAGGCTTGTTGAATAAAGAAGACTTAGACGGTGTTGAACTCCAGTTCGGCGATGTTGACGCAACTCTAGAAGTCCTGAAAGCAATGGCTCTTAGAAAAGGAAAGATCGGACAACTCTTAGCTGATGGTGTGAAGGCGGCAAGCGAAAGATTGGGCAAAGGTTCCGAGAAATTTGCTATTCATTCTAAGGGTTTGGAGTTGCCAGCATACGACTTGAGAGGTATGAAGGGTATGGCATTAGCTTCCGCCGTGTCCGTGAGGGGAGGAGACCACTTAACCGCTGGGGTGTATGGAACAGAGCTTGTGGGAAAATGGTGGAGATTTTCGGGCGTCAACAGGTTTTCTGCTGAAAATAAGGGTTTTGAAGTTAAAATTCATCAAGACTTGATGGCAGTTTATGACATTCTTGGAGTGTGCAAGTTCTCGAGGCACATGTTTTATGTTGAAGCCTTTCCAGAAATGGTGAAGGCAGTAACTGGAATGAACATGGATGTATCCGAGCTTCTAATGATCGGTGAAAGAGTCTATAACATCCAACGAGCGTTTAACGCGAGAGAAGGCTTTGGAAGGAAGTACGACACACTACCCTACAGAGTTTTGACGGAACCCATACCTAAAGGTAAGTCGAAAGGAAGCTACGTCAAACCAAAGGAACTGGAAAGAATGTTAGATGATTATTACCAAGCCCGAGGATGGTCGGAGGACGGGGTTCCAACTGAAGCGAAACTAGTGGCTCTTGGGCTGCCTGAAATTGCTGAAGAAATAGGTGCGGGTCACTAAGAGTGAGGTTGACACTTCTTTATTTAGCTTCAAAAGGTTTATAACAGTGTTATAGCATAATTTATATTCGAAAATTTTGAAAACCTACAAAAGGAGTGAAAATTTATGCCCGAAAAAAAGAAGAAGCTGGCGCTAATAGTTCACAGCGGCACTTTAGACAAACTCCTCTGCGCTTTCATACTCGGTACCACTGCAACCGCCATGGACATGGAGGCTCACCTCTACTTCACATTCTGGGGACTCACTATGCTCAAAAAGGGAGCCCTCGAAAAAGCTGGATTACCTGCCACATACAAACACTTGGAAGGACAACTGAAAAAGAAGCTTAAGGAAATGAACTATCCCACACCATATGACATGCTCAAAAGAATGAAGGCATCGGGATTGTTGAAAATATACGCTTGCAGCCCAACCATGGAGATGTTTGGTGTAAAGAAAGAAGACTTAATTCCTGAAGTAGATCAGATCGCTGGTGCAGCAGCCTTCCTCGACCTTGCTTCGGATGCAGACATAACCCTACTCGTTTAGCCTCTTCATAACAATGTGAAAAACCTTGCCAGTCGTTTCCTTTCTTTTTTATTAAGTAGCAACTTTGATGATGACAACAACGTTTATGGTAAGCATTAGGGAGGTTATGTTTTTTGCGTGAGACAAAGGTTTCATGGATGTCATGGAATAAAAAAGCCTTCCAGAAGGCAAAGGAACTGGATAGGCCTATTCTCTTAGCCATCAGTGCAGTTTGGTGTCACTGGTGCCACGTCATGGATGAGACAACGTACTCTAACAAAGAAGTCGCAAAACTAATCGAGGAGCATTACGTGCCAATAAGGGTGGACAGAGACCAGCGACCAGACATTGACAAGCGATACAACATGGGCGGCTGGCCCACCGTAGCCTTCTTGACTCCTGATGGAGAGGTGATCACGGGCGCCACATACATTCCACCACAACAGATGAAACCTTTGCTTCAACGCGTAAGTCGCTTCTATAAAGAAAATAAAGATGACATCAAAGCCAAATTGAAGGAATTAGAAAAAGAAGAGATAAAAACGCCATCAATAGAAAATGAAGTAGATAACCAGTTCTTCCAGTCCACCATTGACAATTTGACATTAGAAATCGCGTCCAGTTTTGATTCGTTGCATGGAGGCTTTGGCAATGCACCTAAATTCCCTCAGAGCAGAGCGTTGACGTTGGCACTCCTAGAATATCATATACAGGGACATAAAGCCCTCTTAAACATCGTAACGAAGACTCTGCAAAAGATGAGTGCCAGCGGCATCTATGATAAGGAGGAAGGAGGCTTTTTCCGCTACTCCACCACAAGAGACTGGAGCATTCCCCACTACGAGAAGATGTGTGAAGACAACGCCAAGTTGCTTGTCAATTATTTGGAAGCCTATCAGGTTACTGGGGAAGAGATCTTTAAAGAGACTGCTCATGGAATCCTCAGATACGTTGATGTTAATCTCAGTGACCAAGACAACGGTGGATTTTACGGTAGCCAAGATGCTGATGAAGAATACTACAAACTAAACCGCTCAGAACGTTGGAAGAGAACATCCCCGAGAATTGACAAAACTCTTTACACAAGCTGGAACGCCTTGATGAGCTCAGCTTATCTATTAGCCTCAGTGGTGCTTGAGAATTTATCCTATCGGAATTTTGCTCTACGAACAGTTGATCTTTTGCTTGAGAAGAGTTTCAGTCCACGAAAGGGAATGTATCACCATTATTTTAGCGGCAAAAGACATCTACCTGGCTTACTCATAGACCAAGCTTCCATGATAAAGTGTCTAATAGACGCCTATCAGTCAACCTCGGATAGAAAATTCCTGAATTATGCAGAAAGCATCGCCAAATTCGCGCTCAACAACTTGTGGAATGATTCTGGAGGTTTCTATGATAGACCTAAAAATACTGAAGCTCTAGGAGCCTTGAAAGCTTCGGTCAAGCCCTTTGACGAAAACAGCGTAGCCGCCGATGCTTTCCTGAGACTCCACTACTTAACGGGTAAGGAAAAATATCTGGAATCGGCTAGAAGAACCTTGGAGCATTTTGCCTTAAGCTATCAAAGATACGGCATCAATGCAGCCGCTTACGGTCTTGCTGTTGAATTGTACCTGCGACCAATGCAGATACACATAGTGGGTTCTAAAAAAGATTCAGTAACCCGTCGATTCCTAAACGAAAGTTTAAGAGTTTACAACCCTCTGAAAGTAATCGAAATCTTAGATCCCGACGCTGACATTGAGAGGCTGACAGAACTGAAATATCCAGCCACTAAAACACCGAAGGCGTATGTTTGCTTCGAAGGAACCTGCACCTCTGTTGATGAGCCGGAAGGGATAGCTAAAAAAATTGAACTGCAAAAATCGTGAAACTGTTGAGACTAAAAATTGATAATGGTTTTAGATCGATGCCAAGATGATATGAATGGTGAATAAAAAATTTATTTCTTCAATCGAAGGAAAAAAACTGAATGGTTTTGTCCTCCACGTTGACAATATTTCTCGGGGGCGGTTCGTAGAAGAAACTAACTTTGAACTATACTTGAAAACTGTTGACGGGGAGATTTCTGAAAATTCTATTGTGAGAGGTAAGTATTTTTCAGGGAGAGGAGAGTTCTATAAGCCTTGGTTAGAAATATACTATTATCCACATGTGAAGTTTGAATCCTCAAAGAGGATAGACCTTTCTGAGAGAAGGTTAGACGAGAAATTGTTCAAACATCTTTCAGCTCTTCTTCCCCAAAGCACTCACATCATGGTGATTTACGTGAACCATGAAGAAACAAGAAAAGGCTTGGAGCAAGGTGTTCCAGCCCCAGCTACTCCCATCGGATATTTGTTATGGAAATCAGGATGCACGTGTTTCAAGGACTGGTACTTCGCTGAGGGCTTTTGGGAGGGAGACGTAAAACTGCAAGGCGACAAACCTTTGGACGAAGAAGAGAAAAAGAAGGACCTGCTTGAAACACGGAAGGAACTGACTGATTTCTTGAGGAAAGAGAAAAGGAAGGAAAAACTTTTTCTGGACGCTAAAAAAAGAGCAAAGGTCGTGTTGAAAGATATAGGAAGAGAGATTTCCACAAGTTGAAGTTGTGTGAGGGAAAATGTTGCAATGAAAGAAAAATCGAAATCCATCGATATGAAAGTTAACAATAAAACTAGAGTGTTAAAAATAATTGAACTGTTGGAAAAGGAACATCCAGACGCAAAAATAGCTCTAAACTACACAAACCCTCTGGAGCTCTTAGTTGCCACCATCCTTTCCGCTCAATGCACCGACAAAAGAGTAAACATTGTCACAAAGACGCTCTTCAAAAAGTACAGAAAGGTAGAAGACTATGCCAATGCGGATTTAGAGGAACTCGAAGAGGATATAAGACCAACTGGCTTTTACAGAAACAAGGCCAAAAACATTAAGAAATGTTGCCAAATCCTGGTTGAAAAGTTCAACTCGAAGGTTCCGAAAACGATGGAGGATATGCTTGAGTTGCCGGGTGTTGCAAGAAAGACAGCGAATATTGTCTTGTCAAATGTCTATGGTGTTGTTGAAGGGATAGCGGTGGATACTCATGTTCGCAGACTTAGCAAAAGACTGGGGCTTTCAGAGCATGAAGATCCGAATAAAATAGAAAGGGATTTGATGGAAATAGTTCCAAAAACCGAGTGGATGAGAATAACGGACTTACTGATTTTTCACGGTAGAAGAATCTGCGTGGCAAAGAAACCCAAATGTGGAATCTGTGTATTGAACAAGCTTTGTCCCTCAGCCTTCACTTTTGACTAGGAGGATAAGCGTTAGTTTATAAGCTAATGGTTTGTATGAATTAATGGAGGTCTAATCGGTATGGAAGCGCATCCTGAGTCGATGGAAAAGATGTTAAAGGAAGTTGAGTCCATGTGTATCTGTGAAGGTTGTCCAACATACTTGGCACTTGGTATGGCGGACGACTACATCGCTTACTGTTTCGCAACAAGAGGGAAAAGCAAGAAGATAAAGGATGAAGTAGGTTGCATTTGCCCATCCTGTCCCGTATATGAAAAAATGAACTTTACAACTGAGTATTTCTGCACTCGAGGCACGGAGAAGCAACAAAAAACGGGTTAATAAGTGAAACTATATTCTGTTTCAAGGAATCTTTCATTTCGCGCGGGGAGTAGCTGGCTGAAAATCAACGCATAAGTTTGAACGCAAAGTCTGTCAGACGTTCAAAGGGAAGAACTATCAAGTTATAGATGCGAGTTCCCAAATATCTCTTCAACCTAAACTGCACAGTAGCTTTCAGCATGGCAAATGTAAGTTTAGCTTCAGAAAATGATGAGCGATACAGCAGTTTATGCTCTGTTAGGCGTAAGTGTTTAGGTTCTTCCCAGTTGTCAACTATCATTTTGTCTTTCATTCTTTCATAGAGACGTGTTCCAGAAATAGGATAGGGAAAAGTAAAAGAAAGATAATCTAAAGGAAGCGAAGACGAAAACCTCACCGTGTCTAAAACAGTCTCGTCGGTTTCGCCAGGATAACCAAGGATGAAAAAGGCGCCAACTTGAATTCCAGACTGTTTAGTCACGTGCACCGCTTCTTTGGCCTGTTTGGTTGTTACTTGTTTATTCATCAAAGCCAGAATTGAGTCGTTTCCAGATTCTATGCCGAAAAACACGCGTACACATCCAGCCTGCTTCATCTTCTCTGTTATTTCTCCGTCTACTGTGTCCACTCTTGACAAGCATTCCCAATCGATTTTTATGCGTCGTTTAATGATTTCGTTGCATATATCAATGAGTCTTTTACGGCTTAAAGTGAAACAGTCGTCAGCGAACCATATTCTCTCGTATCCAAGTGCATGCACCGTTTCTATCTCGTCCACAATATTCGCTGCTGACCTGGTTCTGAACTGATTGCCAAAGATTGGTTGGCTGCAGAAGTCACAGTTGAAGGGACAGCCTCTAGATGTTATCAGCGATGTAATTGTGTAACCAAATTTTCTTAAAAAATGATCCTTGTAAGTTTGGTTGTCAAACAATTCTCTAGCAGGAAACGGTATACTGTCCAAGTTTTGAATTAATTCTCTTGGAGGAGTAAGTTTCATTTTGTTTTTCTCTTTGTAGGCGATTCCTCTTACACTTGATAAATCGGCGTCTTTCTCCACTTCACGGACGAGTTCAAGCGTAGTTTCTTCGCCTTCCCCAATAACGACAATATCAAAATCTTGAAGAAAATCCTCTGGGTTCAATGTAGGCAGTGGGCCTCCAGCAACAAGCAGGTCGCAGTTTTCTTTAAGGAGTTTAGCGATTTGCATGGTTTTGTTTTTCATTGAAAACATTGAGTAAATTCCAATTATTTTTGGGTCTGAACGCCTAGCTTTTTCTAGCGCTTCTTGTTGGCTGAGGAAAGTGCAATCTACTAAGTCAACTGAGATGTTGTTCTGTTTCAGGTAGGCAGCTATGTAGCCCAATCCTAATGGTTGAAACCTAAAAATTGACTTGTCGTTAAAAGGCTGAAAATAGGGGTAAACCAGTGTCACAGTTGTCATTTCAGCTGGTTATGCCCCCAAAATTTCAATTTCGTATTCAAAGACAGCGTTTTTCGGGTTGATTTCGTAGTCTAGCCCAATCCAGTCTCTATAATTCTTTAGAAACTCTCTGCCTCTACGTAATGTGGTGTTCTTTGCTTTCCATACACGGAAACCAACTCTGCCATGCAGATCCGTTATGCTTGCCCACTCACTTTCAACAGCCTCCCAAGCGCCGATTTGTTTATCAACCAATTTCGTGCAGTTTGAATCCAAGTATCTTCTGAAGAATCTCGACCCCTGTTCATTTAACATAAAAATCTTTTGAAGATTCTCTCTCCTCAGAAGGTTGAAATCTGTTTTCACTTGGATGTGACCTTGAGTTATGCCATAAATCACAATCACCTTGCCTGCTGGAGGAGTTTTTACAAAACTGGTGTGAACACCCATATTTCCAAATAGGTTTTCCAGCGTGAGAAGTCGGAAGTGTCTGTGCTTCTGATACATTTCAGCCAGATACCTTAATATGGCACGCAGTTTTCGATTTTCCAATGTGGCTTTTCTAATTATCTTTCTCTGAATCATATCCATAAAGAACTCTTTACGAATAATTTTGAAATCCTTTTGTCGAGATAGGTAAACGTGAGACGATCCTGAAAAATAGGTTTCATCCGAATACAGCAGAACGGGAACTCCGAATCCCGTTCCTTCTCCAACCGTTTCTACTCCCTTGTGAACCAAAATTAAGCCCTTTTGCAAATCAGCTATGTGCGAGTTGTGCGGTTTCGTGTCTGAATAAATCCGAAGAGCCAAAGAACTTGAAAGGGGAATCGTATACTTATCGATATTTGAGAATTCAGAATCATGTCTTATAGTTAATGGTGAGTTTGATGGCATCGAAAAAAATTCCTTGTGTTGTTCTTCAAAGATTTGTAGTGTTTGAGCATTTTTAAGAGTTTTCAATTTTTTGACTGTGATGCTTGAGTTATGGAATATTTTATAAACAAACGCTGTTTATTTTTAAGTCATGTCTGGAATTTTAGGAACTCAAGCATCGCTCGCGTCCGACTTGAATTTGCTACTTCAATTAATTATCCTCGTTATCCTCATTGTTGGAGTCAAGTTTGGCAAAGAGAAAACGGCGAAGAGCCTTAAGACACATGAAAAAGTTATGACTGTAATGGTTGTTTTGAACGCCATAGGAATTTTACTGGTGATGCTTCCCTCTTTTGTGACGAATTTCTCCGCAGTTTTGAATGAGCCCTCCACAATAGGTTTCCCATTAACGTCTATCCATGTGCTCTTCGGAATTTTAGCCGAGGGCATAGGTATCACATTTGTTTTCAAGAAATTTGGAACCGTGCGAATGTGGATGCGACTCACAGCGGCATTATGGCTCATTGCAATAATTTCTGGAATCTNNTTATGTAATCTGACGACACTTCTGCAAAAATAATACACTCGCGAAAAAGTTAAAACCAAATGTAATCTTCACCAGAAGCAAGGCACATACTCTCTTATTCTAAATTTCACTCCCATTTTTCCTGCCATTTCTCTCACTTTCTGAATGTCAACTTCAGGGATGGTTACGGTTGTGATTTCTGTGTCAAATTCTCTGCCTGCTTTTTCGATGAACTTCAAAACGTTTTCAAAGGCTTTTTCAAACTGTGGTTTACACACTTGAATGTACGTCGCCTCGTCATGGGCGTTTAGACTCACACTTATCCTGTCTACACCAGCTTCCTTCAACTCTTTAATCACATCTCTTTCCGGATTTAATAAACATCCATGACCGTTAGTGTCGATTCTAACAGCCATTCCAAAATGTTTCTTTATCCATCTCGTAACTTCTAAAATGCAGTCTAGCCTTTCCGTGGGTTCTCCGAACCCGCAGAAGACAATTTCGTTCCAATGGTGTCTATTGATTACTCCTTTTAGCTGTTGAATAATCTCCTCCTCCGATGGTTCTCTGAGCAGTTTTAAGTTGAAATCTCGTATGCCATCTTTGTATCTTCTGAAACAGTAGTAGCAGTCGCTGGAGCATCGGTTGGTTATGTTTAAGCATAGTTTATTTCCAAGCCAATAGACAACGCTTGGAGCCTTTTTTGTAATTGACATAACGTAGCTTCCACTTTCTAATCTATCCTAACAACTGAACGCGTTCGTCCTCTTATCTGTTTACACTGCTTTTAGAGTTTTTATTTGTTTCAAACTGGTTATAGAACCTGAGAAAGAATGATTATCGCACCGACTGTCCAGCAGTAATACGCAAACAGATGAAACTTCTCTTTCAAAACCACCTTTAACAGCAACTTCAAGGACACATAACCTACAATCATAGATATCACAACACCGAGAAACATAACAGCCACATCTACGTCGCCCACGTTTACACGCATTGATTCAGTGGCAGTTGCCCCTATTATTGCGGGTATAGACAGCAGAAACGAGTATCTAAACGCTTTTTCTTTTTCCACTTTTCTCAACAACCCAGTGGTTATGGTAGCGCCGCTTCTAGAAATGCCAGGGATAATAGAGACGCCCTGTGCTATCCCGATCAGCAACGAGTCCAACCAACTTAATTCTTTACTGTTTTTTCTACGTTTGGAAACGTATAGGAAAGAGCCAGTTATGAGTAGGGCTATGCCAACTGCGAACAGGTTATGGAAGAAAGATTCGAAAATGTCATGGAATAGAAAGCCTATGAAGGCGGTGGGCACACTTCCCACAGCTATGTATAAGGCTAGCTTTCCTTCCTCTGTTTTGAAGTCTAACTTAATCAGTGCTTTGAGAATTTCTACGATGTCTCTCCAGAACATTAACAATACAGCGCATAAGGTTCCCACATGCAACATTACGTTAAAGATCAACGGAAGTTCTTCTGGAATCAGCCACTCTTGCACAATTACTAAATGTCCAGAACTAGATATGGGTAGCCATTCTGTTACGCCTTGAACGACGGCGAGAATTACGGTTTCAATTATTTTATTGATAATCAAAGGTAAAAACCTCTATTTTTTTCTCCCTCAGAGCTTAGTGATTTATGAAAATATCTTTTCCTCTCACAAAACACTTTTCCATTAATAATTTTAATGATGAAACACCATTACAATCTGATAAAATAGATATAATATTAGGGTTTTATTCGTGTACAGGAAAAGGGTAGTCTAATTATTGATGTACCTGAGAGATATCTCTCTTTTCGAGGTCCCCTTTAACAAATTATTAGTAAATCCACAAACTAAACACTTTAGCCCGCAGTCGGAAAATCACACCCCCTAGAATCAACGCACCTAAGAATAGTATAATTGTTCCCAGTTTATGTATGTCTTTGCCATGCGCACACAATTCACATTTGGAGCTTAAATTATGAAATACTTTGGACAGAGTTCTGCTTTTTCAATCCAAAAGGACATTCGCAAGTCCTTGACTCCAGGTATTCTCGCTATATCATCGCCTATCTTAATCAAATGTTCGAAATCTCTGACTACGCTGATGGCTAATAGATCGTGGTCTCCTACAGTCTTTGTGGCAATGATGATGTTAGGCATTTGAATTAACTTTTCCAAGATTGATGATGATTCAGTTGGAGTAGGCTCGATTGCCGAGATGTGTGTTGGTGAGACATCTATCATGAATGCGGCCATGCCATGGTAGCCAATTTTTTTCGGATTGATTACAACAGTGGATCCTCGGATCACGCCTTTTTCCTGTAGCGTTTTATATCTATTGATTATAGTATCTGGTGAGACTTCGAGTTCTCTCGCAATTTTTCTAAAAGATATGCGAGCATCTTTTGTCATTTTTTCGATTATTAACAAATCAGTTTTATCCATCTCCATCACTACCTTTCGAGATGTTTAAATTCGAAATTCGAAGGACATAGCAAAATGTCATCTACCCAAATGCTCGTCGTGACATCTTTGACTGCAGGATGTCCCTTTATCAAATCTTTTACTTGGCTAAGCCGTCCAACGTTCTCAGTAATTACGATACAAAATATGTCATATTTACCCATGGATGTGGCACAGAAGATTATTTCAGGCATCTTCCGTAATGATTCAATAACGTCTCTCAAGCGTGGATAGCTGACGTCAATGCCTAGGTTTGCAACGCAGTCATAGCCGAAACTTTTCGGGTTCAACAATATTGTCGTCCCCCTGATAACGCCAGCTTTCTTCATTCTTCTGAATCTTTTGCTTATCGTGTCCGTTGATACATCACAATCCCTTGCGATGCCCGCAAAATCGGCACGTGCGTCTTTTTGTAGAACCCTTATAGTGGTTACGTCAATTTTGTCAATTTTACTCCTAGGGGACACGCTTCAACCCTCACTAGAAAATTATGCGTTCAGAATTTTTAAATTATGCTATTCTCGACGAAAAATCTTACGATGTCGGATATACGTGAAAGTTTCATTTCCAATTTCCACATTATAAGAGTAAAGTGAGATTTATGCTTATAATGTCTATATTAGATGGCATAGAACAAACAAAATCCTTAAATACGTGCTCCATATGCTTACATTGTGTGATGTTACTTGGAAATAACAGAGATCGTTAAAGAAATCGAAAATCGAGAGAATACAGGAGAGTTGAGTAAGAAGAGAGTCGCTTGTGCTCATTGTGGGAGCACATGGATTGAGTTCGTTGGATTGATTGTTGGGCAAAAGGAGGGGTCCGAGGATTTTTGTCTTCGAATCGGTATGGAATCAGAAAATTGTCAAACATGCAGGTTTAGACCCTTGGAATGCCAAGATTGCGGCTCAAAAGACGTATATGAAATAACGCTGACCGAGGAGATTTCCGAAACGATGCCGTTAAGCTTCAAAGGTATAAAAACGGTTAGCAGAAGTTCAGACTCCAAGCCTTCATGAAATTTTCACTTCTAGTGACACAGGGAGCAGATAATTGACTTGTGGGGTGCTATGAAATTTGGCGGAAAGTGCTCATGAGTACAGCAAGGTCGACAAGATTATCGAGAGTTATTCCTGTGAAAAGTCAGCTTTAATCGCAGTATTACAAGAGATTGAGAATTCGTATGGTTATCTGCCGGCTTGGGCATTGAGACACGTATCTGAAAAGCTTGATGTTCCTATGATTCAGGTCTACGGTGTAGCTTCCTTCTACGATGCATTTCACCTGACGCCTCGTGGCAAGCACTTGATTCGTGTCTGTGTTGGAACTGCTTGCTACCTAAGAGGTTCAGCACGGGTTCTTGAGGCTTTGGAAAGAGAGCTAGGCATAAAAGACGGCGAGACAACGCCTGATCTAACGTTTAGTCTCCAATCGGTCCGCTGTCTCGGTGCATGTGCGTTAGCACCAGTTATGGTCTCCGGTGAACGCTATTTCGACAAAATGACGCCAACGAAAGTTCGCGGTGCATTAAAGCGTGTGCGAGTGTATAGTAAAAATGAAAAAGATTAAAACTCCTCAAGAGTTGGAGGCTCTACAAAACTCGTTGTTGCGGCGAAGAGATTCCAACAAGCCATGTGTGAGAGTATGTATTGGAACTGGTTGTCGGGCACGTGGCAGCGTAGTTGTTGCTGAAGCTTTCAGGAATGAAATTAAGAAGCAGAATCTAGAAATTCCGATAGGCACCAAGCAAACTGGTTGTCATGGCTTCTGCGAAAGGGGTCCTGTCGTTGTAATAGGACCAAAAGAAATCTTCTATCAGAGAGTGAAACTACGTGATGTTTCTGAAATCGTTTCGAAAACCTTGCTAAATGGAGAGATCGTTGACCGTCTTCTCTATGTAGATCCAACGACGGGTCAAAAAGTGTTATATGAACATGAAGTGCCTTTTTACGAAAAACAGAGAAGACATATTCTTGCCAACAATGGACGAATTGACCCCACAAACATACTTGACTACGTCGCTGTTGGTGGCTATCAAGCTCTCGCGAAAGCTATTACAACTATGTCTTGCGACGAAATAATCGATACCGTTGAAAAATCTGGACTGCGAGGTCTTGGTGGAGCTGGTTTCCCAACTGGAAGAAAATGGAGGCTATGTCGTAAAGCCGCAGGGGACGTTAAGTTCGTAATTGGAAATGGCGATGAGGGCGACCCCGGGGCTTTCAGTGATAGGAGCCTCATGGAAGCAAATCCTCACAGCATTCTAGAAGGAATGATTATAGGAGCATATGCGATAGGATCGAACCAAGGTTACTTATACGTTCGCGCTGAGTATCCTCTAGCATTAAAACACCTCCAGATAGCGATAGATCAAGCTAGAGAATACGGCTTCCTCGGAAGCAACATATTCAATTCTGGGTTCGACTTTGACATCAAAATAAATCAAGGCGGAGGTGCGTTCGTATGTGGTGAATCATCTGCGTTGGTCGCTTCCATAGAAGGCAAAATGGGCGAACCAAGATCAAAGTACATTCATACGGTCGAACGGGGATTATGGAACAAACCGACCAATCTGAATAACGTTAAGACTTGGGCCAGCGTTCCCCTAATTATCAATAACGACGCAGATTGGTATGCAAAAATCGGGACCGAGAAGAGCAAAGGAACAGCAATTTTCTCTCTCGTTGGAAAAGTAAACAATACTGGGCTCGTTGAAGTTCCAATGGGAACCCCGCTCAAAGGAATCATTTACGACATAGGTGGAGGAATACTTGAGGGCAAAAAGTTCAAGGCTGTTCAGACTGGTGGCCCTTCGGGTGGCTGTATACCAGAAGAACTGCTCGACCTCTCCGTGGACTTTGATAAATTAACTGAAGCCGGCTCAATGATGGGTTCCGGCGGTATGATAGTGATGGATGAAGATACGTGTATGGTTGACGTGGCTCGATATTTCCTCGACTTCTTACAGTATGAATCTTGCGGTAAATGTGTTCCATGCCGTGAAGGAATTAAAAGAATGCTTGAGATCATAACCGATATAACAGCGGGTCGAGGGAAGAAAGAAGATCTGGATCTTCTTCAAGAACTGGCAGAGACGATAAAAGACTTTTCTCTTTGCGGCCTAGGCAAAACCGCACCGAATACTGTTTTGTCAACTCTCAGGTATTTCAGAGAAGAATATGAAGCGCATGTGACAGATAAAAAGTGCCCTGCAGGCATTTGCAAAGATCTGATCGAGTATTTCATCCTTGAAGATAAGTGCACAGGATGTGGTGCCTGTTTGAAACTTTGTCCTCAACAGGCCATCGATGCATATGGTCTGATTCACACAATTGATCCCGCTAAATGTGTTAGATGTGGCATCTGTCGAGATGCTTGCTCATTTGAAGCGATAATGGTCAGATAGGAAGTGATTAGATGGTGATCCTCACTATGAATGGAGTAAAAGTTCAAGCAGAAGAAGGCTCTACTCTACTTGAAGTTGCCAGATTCTACGGGATTGACATTCCAACCCTATGCTACCATGATGAGTTGACTCCTTATGGTGCTTGCCGTTTGTGTATGGTAGAGGTTGATGACGGAAGAAGAACAAGACTGGTAGCTTCTTGCCTTTACCCCGTTAGAGAGGGGATAAAGGTGAAAACACATACGGAGAGAGTGATGAAGGGGCGAAAACTGATATTAGAATTATTGCTTGCCGGATGCCCCAGCTCGAAGACTCTGCAAGACTTAGCCTCCAAAATGGGATTGGAGAAAGTTAGGTTCAAGATGGAGAATAAAGACTGCATTCTATGCGGATTATGTGTAAGGATGTGTGCTGAACAGATGGGAAGTGGAGCCATAGGTTTTGTGGGTAGAGGTCAAAATAGAGAGGTGGTCACTCCCTTCCATATGGCCAGTGAAATATGCCGAAACTGCGGAGCCTGCATGTATATTTGCCCTTTAGTAGAACTGCAGTGCCGTGGGATTAAGTCTCCAGGAGAACTTTGCAACTCTTGTCTTGTCTTCACCCCACAATGTTCTGAAAAGTATGGTCAAGTCATGTGTACTCTAGACTCATGTGGAGCATGTATAGAAAAGGAGGAAAAATAGTATGAGCTATTCAAAACCGAATGCGAGCCCAGCAACTCTAACCAAAACCAGAACCGAACAATGTCCCGTCAGCGGACTCTGCGTCACGTGCATAGACGGATGCCTAGGCCCATGTGAAATTGCCAAATCCGCTATAAGAGGTCGCGAAGTCATTTATCCAGCCCCTTTTGGAGTGATAACCACTGCATCTCAAAAGAACTATCCTGTGAATCTTTCCCATTTTAACATTATGGGAACAACGGTAGGCGCTGTTGGCATCGATGCAGATAGTGATAAAGCCATATTCCCCAATGTTGACTTGGAAACCAAAATTGGACAAGGCAAAGGCATAAGATTAAAAGTTCCATGGTTCACTTGTGCACTTGGCTCGACAAAAATTGCTAAGGACAACTGGAAAGAATTAGCCATTGGCGCAGCAATATCAGGAACTATGCAAGTGATAGGAGAAAATGTATGCGGTATGGACGTTGGCTCAAAAATCAACAATGGAAAAGTAGTTCATTCTCCAGAACTGGAATGGAGAGTGAAAACCTATGATAAATGGAGAGAAGACGGCTACGGTGCAACTGTTGTTCAAGCTAACGTAGAAGACACAAAACTTGGAGTCTTTGAATATGCAATTTCAGATCTAGAAGTGGACGCTGTTGAACTAAAATGGGGTCAAGGTGCAAAAGATATCGGTGGCGAAGTTAAGATTAAGGATCTCGCTAAAGCACAGCTTCTAAAGAGGAGAGGATACATAGTTCTCCCCGATCCTGAGAATCCAGACATTGTTGAAGCATTCAAAAAAAGACAATTTACAGAGTTTGAAAGACACTCTCGAGTTGGCATGGTTAATAGAGAAGACTTCGTAAACAAAGTAAAAGAGTTGAGAAGTTTAGGTGCTAACTATGTTTTCCTAAAGACTGGAGCCTACCGACCAGCAGATGTGGCGAGAGCTGTAAAATTCTCGTCGGTGGCTAAAATTGACTTACTTACCGTTGACGGTGCGGGCGGCGGAACGGGGATGAGCCCATGGCGTATGATGAACGAGTGGGGAATACCCAGCGTAGAGATATGGTCATTAACGTATCAATATGCAGATAGATTGGCAAAGAAAGGAGAATACGTGCCAAGCATAGCCTTCGCAGGAGGCATTACCATGGAAGATCACATCTTCAAAGCACTGGCTCTAGGCGCACCTTATGTAAAGGCTGTAGGTATGGCTAGAGCCCCCATCAGTGCAGCCATGATAGGTAAAAACGTGGGTCAAAGGATCAAGGAAGGAAACCTTCCTATCTACTACGCAAGATTTGGAAACACCATTGACGCGATCTTTGTCGAAGCAGGTGGGCTAAAGAAAAAACTCGGAAAAAATTTTGCAGAATTGCCAACCGGAGCAATCGGTCTCTACACCTACAACCAGAGATTAACTCAAGGATTAAAACAACTAATGTGCGGTGCCAGAAAATTCGCTACAAAAGAAATCACACGCGATGATATTGTCGCTCTAACCTCTGAAGCGGCACATGCGTCAGGAATTAAATACGTTATTCATGCGGACAAAGAAGAAGTAGAAAAAATCTTAAGCTAAATTGAAAATGTCCTAAGCCAGTAGAGAATTAAGTGGATAAACTATAGAATTGTCTGTGAAAAAAAGCATTGAAAAACGTGTTAACTAGAGGTTGCTAAGCGCTGCTTTTTGATGTTGTCTTCTTCTTTCTAACATGCTTTTTGACAGTTGAAGGCATTGTTTTAGTCGTTTTGGTAATTTTTGGTTTAGTTTTTGTCGCGGGCTTTGGCGTAGGCATTGTTTCAGGTTTGGTTGTAGCTGGAGCAGGAGCCTGCGGAGGAGCATTTGATCTTGTTATGACTGTTGTGGATATTGTAGGTGTGAAAGGTGACAGCACAAGCCATAATCCAGCCAAAAAGGTCACAGAGCCAGGTACTGCGAGAATTGGTTGAAGTGCATTGAAGATTTTTAGGTTAATTAGATACCAGACCGAGATGGCTATCAAGAAGATTCCAAATCTTTTTTCGGGTAGAAGTTCCATTTCGTAACCTCCTAGCATTTATATTTAGGTCAAATTTGAATGGTATATCTTAAAATAAGTTATGAAGTTAGAATCTGAATTTGGGCGACATGAATGTTTAAGAAGAAGATGAAATCACCAGTTTCTTCAGATTACTTCATTGCTCCGTTACAGAAGATTTCAGTAAAGTTTTTAATCTTGAGACTTTTGATGATTCAACATGAAGTCAAATGCTATTGCACTGTTATCTAACCTAGCCATCTCAGCATCGCTTCTTTTTATTCCCAATTTGGCTGACGAGTTGGGAGCCAGCAACGCCCAGATAGGGATAATTGGAGCGGTCTATGGATTCGCTGTGTTCACTTCAGCATACCTTTTTGGGCGTGCCTCGGACGTGTACGGCCGTAGATTCTTCATCCACCTTGGCCTTGGAATCTCCTCCATAACATTTTTGATGCAGATATTGACAGACCCCTCGTTTATTGCGCCTTTTTGGGCAGACCCTTGGTTGCTTGCCCTTTCTCGTGGCTTAGCAGGACTTTCTATTGGAATGTTTCCCGCGGCGCTTACAGCTTACGTCTACGAGTCAAAAAATNNTGCCTTTTAATGGCATTTTTCGTTTCCTTTACGATGCCCTATGTTGCTGGTTCAAGTCTCAGTGTTCCATTCTTCCCTTGGAGACTGATGAAAAGGAACTGGCAAGTTTACTTGTCCTATTTTATAAGACACACTGGAGCCAGTTGCATATGGATCATATACCCATTGTACATTGTGAGTTTGGGAGGAGACAAATTTTGGATTGGACTGATTTATTCCATAAACACTTTAACACAATTTTTTCTGATGCCATATCTTGATCGATTCAAGAGTAAAAGTTTGATCAACATGGGGCTTGCATTATCGTCGACGTCCTTCTTTGCGTTCACTCTTGCTCAAAACTTCTATCAGCTCATTCCAATCCAAGTTTTGCTTGGTAGTTCTTGGTCGTGTCTTTACGTTGGCTCACTGCTTTATCTGATGAAATACAACGTTGAGAAGGCTACTTGCTCTGGAATACTTAGTTCTTTGATCAGTCTAGCCAGAGTGTTTGGAGCGTTGCTAGGTGGAGTTGTCTCTGAACTGTTTGGGTTTGAATACACAATGTACGTGGCAGCGGCACTAACTGCAGCTGGATTCGTTCTCTTCAGAATAAGCATCAAAGATAAGAGCGTGTGAGCTAAGATTTTGAACGGGTGTTGATTAGCCAGATGAGGCGTGCGTATTCTTTAAGCGCCTGTGTCTTTCGCTTTTCCTTTGAGTCAATTAGCTGTCTCAAACGTAAAGCACGGCGTTTCATCTTTTGAATGTTCAAAAATCATCCTTCCTCCCTTAATGGGTCTTTCTTCTCCTTCACGTGTCTCCCTTATAAGCATTACTGTGTGTCTTATTCATTCTGACAAACATCAAAAAGTATGCCTTACCGCGGAGAAACAACCATGTCTAAATAGTTCTACATGCCTAAGGGAGTTGTTTAATTGTCAAATGGAGCCTCGGGCGGGCTTCGATCCCGCGACCAACAGCTTACGAGGCTGTCGCTCTACCGAGCTGAGCCACCGAGGCTTCATCAGTCAATTGGAGTAAACGCATATTTTTAAGACATTCGGACACAATACCATTCTGTGGAGAGCCTTAGCGTTGAGTACAGCGGAAGAGTTGGGTGAACGAAAAATAATCAACCTCATTCTAGACCAGCTAGACCAAATGCCCAACATACCAGTCCCATTCGGAGACGACGTCTCAGCCATCGACATCGGAAACCAAAAACTCGCCATCATAAAAACAGACATGCTTGTTGGAAAAACCGATGTCCCACCCGGCATGACCCTGCAACAAGCCGCCCGCAAAGCCGTGGTCATGAACATAAGCGACTTAGCCGCCAAAGGAGTGCAACCCCTCGCTATACTCGCATCCATCGGCGTTCCTCGAAACCTCACCGCAAAAGACATTCAAAAAATCGGCAAGGGATTAAACGAAGGAGCCCGCGAATATGACGCCTACGTTCTAGGAGGAGACACCAACGAAGCCTCCGACCTAATAATCAACTGCGTTGCCTTCGGAATCTGCGAAAAACGCCACTTAATGAGGCGGAGTGGCGCAAAACCCGGCGACATCGTAGCGGTCACAGGACTTTTCGGCAAAACATCTTCTGGACTGAAGATTCTGCTTGAAGGTTTTTCTGTTCCACAAAAACTCAGAAAAGAGTTTATTAACGCCGTTTATGTGCCTCATGCACGATTGAAAGAAGGTTTGGCACTGGTTCAAACTCAAGCTGTAACCGCTTCCATCGACTCCAGTGACGGACTCGCGTGGAGTCTCCATGAACTCTCAGTAGCCAGCAACGTAGGATTCCTAATTGACAATCTTCCTGTAGCCTCTGAAGCAAAACAATTCGCAAAAATTCACCACCTTGACCCAGCGGAACTAAGCCTGTACGGTGGGGAGGAATACGAGCTTCTAGTCACCATCAAACCGAGATTGTGGGAGAAAGTGAAGAAGGCTGTAGAGCACGTTGATGGGTCTCTAATCAAAATCGGAGTTGTCACCAAAGAGAAAAATTTGCTTCTTAAAGCAAAAGGAAAAACAGTTCCCATAGAAGCCAGAGGATGGGAACATTTCAAAACCGCTTAAATTAAACTATTCCATAAAAGCTGATTTTTGAGATAATATCGGTGTCAGCAAAGTTTATAAGTCACTGTTGATATCGCATGTGATATCAATGGTGATAGACTTGTGTTCACATCCTTTCAAACATTGGATGAGACATATGGCGTCTGTACCAAAGGGCTTCCTAAGATATTACGTTTTGAGACTGCTAAACGAGAAACCTATGTCAGGCTCAGAGATTATGAATGAAATTGAGAAACGAACCGATGGACGTTGGAAACCAAGTCCAGGCTCCATCTATCCCCTCATAGCATGGCTACAGGACAAGGGATATGCCAAAGAGGTTCCCGAACAAGAAGCAGGGATCAAACGTTACTCTCTCACTGAGCAAGGCAAAATGTTTCTTCAAGAGCATATTAAGAGAAAAGAAGAACTTCGCGAAAGATTCGGATTTCTCATGCCTCCCTTCCCTGGACTTCCCTGGTTCAACTTTTACCCTGAAAAGACACGCGAACTGGTCGAAGCAGGAAAAAAACTGGTGATGGCTGGCTGGAACCTTCTCGACGGCCTACGTGAAAAATACTCGGAAGAAGCCGCCACTGAAGCCAAAGAAGCCATAGAGCAAGCCGCTGAAAAATTGAATGATATAGCGAAGAAATTAAAAGACTGATAAGAGTTAGACCTCAAAGCTCAAATAAGGAGAAGGAAAGAACATGCATGTCATTGAAGCCAACAACCTCACCAAACGTTTCGGACCCCTCGTAGCAGTCGATCATGTGTCCTTCTCTGTGGAGGAAGGTGAAATATTCGGCTTTTTAGGTCCCAACGGTGCTGGAAAAACCACCACAATAAACATGTTTACAACTTTACTCAACCCTACCGAAGGATTTGCTCAGGTGGGTGGATTCGATGTTAAAAAGCAAGACTCAAAGGTTAGAGAAATAATTAGCCTAGTACCTCAAGATCTCACAGTTGATGAAGACCTCACGGGCATGGAAAACATGATGCTTCAAGCAAAGCTTTATCATGTTCCAACCAAAGTGGCTAAGGAAAGGATAACAGAGGCTTTAGGTCTTGTCGGCTTAACTGACGCTGCAAAAAGGAAAGTTGAAACTTACTCAGGCGGAATGCGGAAGCGTCTTGAACTTGCTGAAGGCTTGATTCATCATCCAAAAGTTCTTTTTCTGGATGAACCTACGTTAGGGTTGGATGTTCAAACTCGAGTCGTCATGTGGGATTACATAAAGAAACTGCGAGATGAGCATAAAATTACAATGTTTCTGACGACTCATTATATGGAAGAAGCAGATGCCCTCTGCGACCGCATAGCTATCATAGATCACGGGAAAATTGTGGCTTTGGACACTCCATCGAACCTAAAAGACAGTCTTGGTGGAGACATAATTGAGCTAGAGTTTAACCGAAAAACGAATGACAGAATAAAAACGTTAAGTTCTCTGCCTCAAGTGAAAGATGTCAAGAAAATCGGTGATATGTATAGAATCAAGGTTTCAAAAGGAGAAGAAGCGCTCCCGAAGATAATGGAAAATCTGCTTAAAATGAATCTGAGGNNGAATCTGAGGATAGGCAGAGTTTCATTGGTTAAGCCAACTCTTGACCAAGTCTATCTGGAATACACTGGACGCTCACTACGAGAAACTCAAGGTGAAACCGGGGAGATTTGGAGAAGGAAGAGAACTTTAAGGAGGATGCAGAGATGATAAGTGAAACAATTGCGTTGACTAGGAGAGAAATTAAGAAGTGGATAAAGAATCCCTTTTTGCTTTTCATGATGTTTATCCAACCAGTTATTTGGTTGGGTCTTTTCGGAAAAGCGTTTAACCTATCAAGTTTGATTTCGGTTCCTCCTGACTTGTTGAATCAATTACCGCCACAATTTCGAGAACAAGTGCCTGTACTTCTGAATCAGATGATAAGTGAAACATTCGGGGGAACAACAGACTATTTCACGTACATGGCTGCTGGAATGTTGTCAGTTATCGTATTGTTCACTGCCATGTTCAGTGGCATGTCAGTGGTCTGGGATCGAAGATTCGGGTTTCTAGACAAACTTCTTGTAGCGCCAATCCCCAGAGGATCAATCGTACTTGCAAAGGTAAGCTCCAGCGTAATTAGAGGCATGTTTCAAGCTTTGCTCGTCTTTAGCATTGCCTTCGCTTTTGGGTTACAAGTTGGAGATGCATTCGGAATCTTAGATTTTTTTGGAGTATTGGCGGCCTTGTTCTTGTTAAGTTTAGGGCTCTCATCAATGTTCTTAGCGATTGCAATCCGAATCAAGAGCCACGAAACCGTCATAGCCGTTGCAAACCTGCTGAATCTTCCACTCATGTTTGCCAGCAACGCTTTGTTTCCAATAAGCCAGATGCCTGAATGGCTCCAATCCGTTGCAAATTTCAATCCTATATCATACGCGGGGAATGCTGTAAGAGCTTTTATTCTTCACTCTAGCGCAGGATTTGATGCGGCAAGAGTTGCATTGGACTTTCAGTTTCTGATAGGCTTTGCATTAATCCTTTCGTTAGCGGGAATCTTGGTTGCTCGAACAGGGCTAAGAAAAGGATAGCTAAGACTGCGCGCGGCTCTCCTTATTCTAAAATGTTCTCTCCCAACGTTTACCGCGTCTGCGCCGTCAACAATTTTTCTATTGCTTCCAGTCGCTTTTCTATTGAGTCCAGTCTGTTCAGTATTTGTTTAAGCACTCTGCCAGTGTCTTTGGCGGGAAAGATGGGCTGTGGAGTTGGTGATGGCCACCTCTGCTCTTCCGGTCTCTCGGGTCGTCTTGGCGGCATTGGATATGGATATGCCGCTCTTGTCTTTTCTTTACGCATTTTTTATCCCTATTACTCTGTTTAATAGTCAAATATAAAGGGGAATCTTCCTTCATAGTATATAAAATATATACTCTATATCAGTCAAGTATAAAAACAAGTTATGAATTATATTCCATTCTCGTGTCTCTCTTCTAATTTTCGCGCGAAACCTTCAACAATTATCTCTTAATCCACCACTCTTATGAATGACTTTTTCTTCTCCTTATCCTCAGTTTTGCTTTTCTTTTTCTCCGATTTTCTTTCCTTTTCTTCTTTTTCCTCACCCACCACTCTAATTAAAGGACGTTTCTCTAACCCTTCAATCCTAGCCCCAGGATATTGTTGCTCGATGTCTCTACGTAATTCTGCAACGTCTATGTCTCCGCGAGTCTTGACGTGAACCACGGGTTTACTGGTGTCGTTATAGGTTACTGAGATGGAATATCCTGATCCGCCTTCAGCCAATTCTTTTCCAAACGGGAAATCCTCGTTAAAATCGAAGAGGTCGAAAAACCGTTTCTTCCTTTTTCGCTTCGACATTTTACAGAGACTCTCCAGAGAAAGAGAGAAAAAAATCGAATTAAAAATTTTTGTGGTGAAATTGTTGATGTCGATTCTTTCAAGGCAGAGGAAACTAAATACTTCTTTGAAACATTTTTATTATGGAATGCGAATGTATGTTGATTTAGGTCGGGGGCAACCTAGTGAGCGAATCAGTGTTGAAGAAGCGTTTAGAGCAGATTGTAGGCGCTAAGAACGTTTCCACCGAATCAGTTGACTTATTGTGTTACTCGCGTGATGCCTCTGAGAACGTGGGCATGCCTGACATCGTGGTTTGGCCCAAAAACACGTCTCAAGTAAGCGAGATTATGAAGTTAGCAAACAAACTCAAAGTTCCAGTAACTCCAAGGGGCGCTGGAACGTGCCTCAGTGGAGGACCCATTCCCGCAAGGGGCGGAATCCTCCTAGTTCTGACTAGGATGAACAAAATTCTGGAAATCGATATCGCCAACCTGCAAGTTCTGGTGGAGTGTGGAGTGGTGTGGCAAGACCTAAACAACAAGTTGACACCCTACAAGCTTTTTCTTCCCCCAGACCCCGCCTCCAAAGAGGCATGCACCATAGGCGGATGTATGGCTGAATCTTCTGGAGGCATCCGAGCGGTAAAATATGGAACTTTCAGAGACTGGGCCCTCGGGTTGCAAGTGGTCTTGCCGAACGGCGAAGTCATAGAAACGGGTGCAAAAACTCGGAAGGGAGTTTCGGGTTACGACCTCACTCGCCTATTCATTGGCTCTGAAGGAACTTTGGGTGTTATCACTAGAGCTCGACTCAGAATCTTTCCTTTGCCGCGGTACAGACTTGTGATGTCCGCCTACTTCGACTCTATGGAAAATGCTGGGAAAGCAATTTTCCGCGTTATGACCAGTGACTTGATTCCCTCTGCTGCAGAGCTTATGGACAAACAAACGGTTGAAGCAGTGTCCAAGTTCATTAACATGAAGTTTCCTGAGTGCGTTGCTTTGGCAATTTTCGAGTTTGACGGTTCATCTCTTGGAGAGGTGAAAAGAAGAATACGACAGGCGCGTAAACTTTGTAAGATGGAAAAAGCAACGAGAATTGATGTCTCTGAAACTGTGGAAGAGAGCGACCGCTTATGGCGGGCAAGGAAGTCTGCTGGTCCAGCTTTAGCTACTCTGAAACCTTCCAGCATGCACGAGGATGCCACTGTTCCAACAAGCCGAATTCCAGAGATGTTGACGAGAATTGAGCAGATTGCACAGAAACATAACGTTTTGATTCCTACGTTTGGACATGTTGGAGATGGAAACCTCCACCCAATTATACTGTATGATGAAAGGAACCCAGATGAAGAGAAGAGAGCGGAAGCTGCCACCGCTGATATATTTAGAGCAGCCCTAGAACTAGGAGGGACTCTTTCCGGAGAACATGGGATAGGTCTCTCTAAGGCGGCCTTCTTTTCTATGGAACACAGTAGCTCGGAAACCGAAGTTATGCGAAAAATCAAGAACGCCATAGACCCCAACAACATTCTTAATCCAGGAAAAATATGGGCTGGAGCCTAACATGGGCATCAAACTGCCAGAGGAACTCGAGATCGAAGTTTATCGATGTTTTAGGTGTGGTTACTGCAGAGCCCAGTGTCCCGTCTTTAAGGTAAAACAGAACGAGTCATGGGGCACTCGTGGAAGAATGATTCTGATCAAGTCATTGATAGAAGACGACATAAATGTCACAAGTGCGGTTCTGGATAGACTTTACTGCTGCAGTCTATGCAAAGCTTGCGAAACTTCATGTCCAGCGTTAGTTCGAACCACTGATGTTTACGAATGTGTTCGAGAAAGCCTAGTGAAACAAAAGCAAGCGCCGCTTGACAAGCATCAGAAAATTGCCGAAAAAATATTAGCAGAGGGCAACCCCTTCGGACTTCCCAGAGCTGAAAGACCTTCTTCCTACCAGCGCAAAAATCCTAGTAGCGCTGAAGTCTTATATTTTGTGGGTTGTGTCCCATCCTACCGCAGACCCAGCATCGTGCAGTCTGTTGAAAAAATCTTGGCAGCGGCTGGCGTAGAATATACCACTCTTGGGGCACAGGAGCTTTGTTGCGGTTCCGTGTTAATGAGAACGGGTCAAACTCCCACCGTTAAAAAACTGGCTCAACAAAACACGAAGAGCTTCAAGGAATTGGGAGTTAAAAAAATAGTGACGGTTTGTCCGGGATGTTATTTAACTCTCAAAGAGGATTACCCGAAACTTGTTGAAGACTTTCCTTTTGAAGTAGTTCACATAAGCGATTTTATCAATCAACTCTTGCAAACAAGCAAGCTTAAGCTAACTAAGCAGGTTGGGCTTAAGGTTACTTTTCATGATCCTTGTCATCTCGGTCGACGCTTCAACATATACGAGTCTCCTCGAAATGTTTTATTAAGTATACCAGGTCTGAAACTGGTGGAGATGCCTCATAATCGAGAAAACTCCCAGTGCTGTGGAGCTGGTGGAGGAGTCAAAGCTGCTTTCTCAGACGTAACATCGAAAATTGGAGTTTCAAGGATGGAGGAAGCGTCTCGGACAAAGGCAGACCTATTAGTCACAAGCTGTCCATTCTGCTGTCTTAATCTGGATGAGGCTAGCCGCCAAGCTCAGTTGCTTCCTGTCAGCGACCTCACTGAGATAGTTGCAGAAGCACTCTAAGAACCATGTGTGCATTACAAGGTTGGCGATTTCCGCTAGCAGCCTGCGCGCCAACTATTATAGTGAACTATCTCGCTAAGCGGTTTTCTATTCCTAACTGGACGCTTCTCTACGGCTGGATAACCCAGAGGTGTCATAGCTACCACCCGAACGCTTGGAGGCAACTTAAGTGCTTTTCTAGCGGCTTCTTCGTCGAAATCGGCGACCCAACAGGTTCCCAAACCTAATTCTGTGGCTACTAAAATCATGTTCTGCATAGCAATAGCGACATCTACCATCCAGTATTCTTGGCCGTCCATCCTCACCCAACCTTCCTTGGGAACAGCGCAACCTATGATTATCACGGGCGCAGAGACGAACCATTCTTCGTCATAAGAAGCCCTGAGTTTCTCTTTGACTTCATCATTAATTGCAACTACGAATCGCCAAGGTTGGCAATTATCAGCGGATGGCGCTAACCTACCTGCCTCCAAGACGCGATTAAGCTTCTCTTGCTCCACAGGTTTTTCCTCGTAAAGTCGGATGCTACGTCTCTTTCTTATGATCTCAAAGACTCCCATTCAAAAGCCTCAATCATTACGTCAGAAACTCCAGTTTTATCTTTTTTGCTTGTGCGCACATCAAAATCCACATCATTTCGAGCATCGAAATATCCCTTAAAACATCTTAAGAGTCTGTTAAGAGCAGGGAATGGTTTGGCTAAACTCTTCATCAAGTTTCAGCTCGAAGATGAGCTCATTCGAATATACAAAATTATCAAGAAAGCATACTCGCATGAGACCTTGCAACCTTTGAGTGATGATGACGTGAGATGCTTCGGAAATACAATTGAAATTTCAATATCTGAAGAAGACTACCAACAAATTTGGAATCTCATAAAAGAATCTGCATTAGGCTATGCATCAGTTGAAGAGTTTGTTCAAAAAGTTTTCACAGACATACTGAGGCTGGTTTGGAAAGCGTTTGGGCACGAACTTCAGGAAAGCACTCTTACCTATCTCGTATAGGATGTGTCTGTAATAGTTGCAAATCAGCTGCTCAATCAACTTCCTATGAAAAACAAATAAGAGATTGCAACGAATTCTTTATCGAAACCTCTTTACTTTACAGGAGAATTGATTAAGAAATGTTCACCGTGTTTATCATAGGAACCGCTGGCTCAGGCAAGTCTCTTCTCACCGCTTCTTTTGCTGACTGGCTGAAAATTACGAAACAAAAAGCTATAATCTTAAACTTGGACCCGGGAGCTCTAACTTTACCATATTCACCGGACATTGATGTCCGCGATTATGTCAGCATTGAAGAAATCATGAAGAAACATGGACTTGGACCCAACGGCGCTTTGGTGATGGCGGCGGATTTGATTGCGGAAGAAACAGAAATGATTGGAGAGGAAATTGAAAATCTTAGTCCTGATATTGTGCTTGTGGATACGCCGGGTCAGATGGAGCTTTTTGCTTTTCGAGCGAGTGGACCTTACATTGTCAGCGAGTTAACTAAGGAAACTAAGGCAATTCTGTACTTATTCGATTCTGTTTTCTGTTCTAATCCTCTCAATTACGTTTCAAACTTGTTTCTTTCAGCCGCTGTCTACAACCGCTTCTTCGTTCCACAGACTTATGTGCTGTCTAAATGTGACCTTCTTCCATCAGAAAACATCAACCGCATAGTAGATTGGTCTGCTAGCCCTAACGCTCTGGAAACGGCTATTGAAGAAAAATTGAGTGGAACAAAGCGTTTGCTAAGCCGCGATATGGTGCATGCCGTTTACCGACTAGGGTTGAGGTTTCTTTTGATACCGGTTTCTGCAAAAACCAACGAGGGAATGACAAACCTTAATGCTATGCTAGAGCGTGTTTCCACCGAAGGAGAAAAATTCACGTTTTAATGCGTTGTTCTAGATAAGAGTCCAACCAGCTGCTAACGCTCCGTATTCCGCCTTCTCCCATGTATCCGCACTTCCGATTACAACCACGTCGTTCTCTTCCAGCTCTAATTGTTTAGTGATTTGGTTGAAGATTTCTGGAAAATCTTGAGCCACGTTTTCACTTATTCCTGGCTGAATTAACGTTTGGTTCTTGAATATTAAGGTGGTTGCTCCTTTAGCGCCAGCCAAGATTGCTGCGTCGCGTTGCTCTATCCCTGTCTTCACTTTGTCTCCGCAGCCTTTAATCAGCACTGCAATGTTGTAGTTGGCAAGTGTTAGCTCGCTCTTTTCCAGCTTAACTTTTTGTGGGAAGATTGACTGAAATTCGTTCCAGATTGTCTCTCCCTTTTTAGTGAGTGAACAGCCTGGCTTAGATGTGACAATTAATCCAGCGTCTATCAATCTGTTGAGAAGTGTGCGGGTTGCTCCCTCGCCTGTTCTCAACTTTTTAGATAACTTTCCTCTTCCTATTGGCCCCTCTTTTGCAGTTAACTCCAATGCTTTCATTACATGGAAGATGGAGAATGATGGAGAAGGTCCTGGAGCCCTTTCTTTCAGCAATTCTTCTAAAATTTTCTTCACTGTCATTATTTTTCATAATAAAGTAGGGGGATTCACATTTTTATTTTTGCCAAGAGACTTTGGTTGGCACGGCTGTTGAATATGACTTATTATACGACGAGAAAACCTTAATTTGTGCTTCCAATAATGAAAGTCGTACGTGGGCCCGTAGCTCAGCAAGGATAGAGCACCGGGCTTTTAACCCGGGGGTCGTGGGTTCAATTCCCGCCGGGCCCGCCACAATGTCTTGTTGAAGTCAAAACTAAAAACTGATTAAATTATAAATGATAGAATCTATGACACAAAAAAATAGTAGAGCCTATCTACCCGACACCTCTCTTCTATGAACACCTTCTCAAACATATGATAAAACACACACAAATTTTTTATTCTCGTATATTGACTCTGAGCTGGTTATGTTTATGACAGAAGCGGAAGACCCTTTTAAGAAAAACACTGGTCTGTCTCTACATGAACAATACTTGAAGTATCATCCACAGATTCTCTCGAACTTTGAAGATGAAATGAAAAAATATTGGGGCAGGAAATGGAAGGCTAACACCAACATCGGCAAACTCAGAATGGTGCTGTTACATCGTCCTGGAAAGGAGTTTTTAAGTGTTGGCAAACCCACGCCTTGGCCTCCCCACGACAGCTCATTAGCAGCTTGGAGAATGTCAGAAAAACCCAACCTGGACGAGATGATTGAACACCACGAAAATCTCGTAAAAGCCTACAAAGACGAAGGCGTAGAAGTCGTCATCCGAAAACCTGATCCAAACGACCCACCCTACCAAGTGAAATCAATATACACTGACGACGTATGTCGTCCAGCAGTCTATGGCGAAGTCATACTACGCATGTATGATAATATACGCAAAGGAGAGGAAGCCCCTACCTATCAGACTCTCGCAGAAATTGGGTGCCCAGTTGTCGGTATGATCGTGGGCAATGGCATGACGGAGGGAGGTACCATAGCCTGGCTAGATGAGAAACACTTGGTCATAGCTGTACACTATCCTCGTGCAAACACTAGGAAAACTGAAGTTATGCGTGCAAATGAGTTTGGTCACATGCAGCTCGCAAGAATAGTGAAGTTACAGGACCCAGAGGTTGATATTAGAATCCTCCCAGGCTACGGAGGCCGCCTAGGAATACTCAATCTAGGTTACGTCATGATAGACAGACACACATCCGTCCAAGACCCAAAATACTTGGACCCGTACTTGGTGGACTGGATGAAGGCGGAAATGGACTGGAAGTTCATAATACCTCCAGACGAAGTATGTCGCAGTTACTGGACTCGAGATCAGAAAATAGGTCCAGAGACTGGGGTTGTCCTTGAACCCATGAAAATTCTAGTGCCAACGGGAAATCCCAAAGCTACGAAATGGCTTGAAAGCATAGGCGTCGAAGTAGTCGAAGTGGAATGCTCAAGCCTCGTACTCCCTAGGAACAGCGGAACAATCCACTGTGCAGCCGGGTCGCTCATAAGGGATCCAGAACCAAAGAACTACTAAAACCTTACACCCAAAATAGTATAAGAAGAACTGCAAACGACAAAAATTCATACAGCATTATCAGTCGTTTTTGAAACCTCTAGACTCTTGATCCGCTGTTATCATAGCATCATGCTCCATCTTATATGTGGGCAACAGCCATTTGACCCAAGTTCCAACATCCAATACTTGAATCCACATAAACGCTATAACCACAAAAATTATTGACGCGAAAACTAGCTGCATAAAAGTCGTCCAAACTCCAAAAACATGATACCAAGGCGCCCTTATGCATC
>JABAOH010038002.1_pt1 | contig 37201 bp, 33 predicted proteins | sample 7062181 | NCBI WGS metagenome assembly JABAOH01 (sample SAMN14538630, study PRJNA623070) | marine sediment metagenome | biome: marine biome [ENVO:00000428]; feature: marine pelagic biome [ENVO:01000023]; material: deep marine sediment [ENVO:00002113]; isolation source: pool of 5 deep marine... | reverse complement strand
GTTTCGAGCGACTCCGGTCTTCATAGCTGCTCCGGCTACGGCTGAGGCTTCCCAGATGAGCACTCTCGGGTCAAAAGGCTTGGGAATAATATAATCCGGTCCAAATTTTATCTTTTGATTTCCATAAGCTTGGATAACAGAATCGGGCACATCTTCCTTGGCTAAATCAGCCAGGGCATGAGACGCTGCGACTTTCATCTCCATATTGATGGAGGTTGCTCTTACATCAAGAGCCCCCCTGAAGATAAAAGGAAAACCGAGCACATTATTTACCTGATTGGGATAATCCGAGCGGCCAGTAGCCATTATTAGGTCCTTTCTTACGCTGATCGCATCTTCGTATCTTATTTCAGGATCAGGATTAGCCATGGCAAATACTATTGGCCGTTCGTTCATCGAGGCTATCATTTCTTTGGATACTACATCTGCCACCGAGACTCCCACGAATACATCAGCTCCCTTCATCGCTTCTTCAAGGGTTCTCAGTTTGGTATCCTGAGCGAATTTTTCCTTGTAGGGATTCATTCCTTCCTCTCTTCCCTTGTATATCACTCCTTTTGAGTCGCACATGATGATGTTTTCAGGCTTAACTCCCAATTCAATATATATATTGGCGTTTGCGATTCCAGAAGCTCCGGCCCCATTCATTACTATTTTTACCTTATCTATCTGTTTTTTTTGAATCTCAACCGCATTGGTCAGTCCGGCTCCGGAGATGATGGCTGTTCCATGCTGGTCATCATGGAAAACAGGAATGTTTAATTCCTCTATTAAGGTCTCTTCGATTTTGAAGCATTCCGGTGCTTTGATATCTTCTAAGTTAATTCCTCCAAACGTTGGCTCCAGAAGCTTCACCACTTTGATCACTTCGTCGGGGTCTTCAGTGTCTACTTCAATATCAAAAACGTCGATGTCTGCGAACCTTTTAAAGAGAACTCCTTTTCCTTCCATCACAGGTTTTCCAGCCAGGGCACCTATATTGCCCAGCCCGAGCACAGCTGTACCGTTGGAGACCACTGCCACTAAATTCCCTTTTGCAGTATAGGTATAAGCCTCCTCTGGAGATTTTTCAATTTCCCGGCAAGGCTCGGCTACCCCAGGAGTATAAGCCAAGGATAAGTCCCTTTGAGTAAGACAAGGTTTTGTCGAGCAGACCTCTATCTTTCCTTTTCTTCCCTTCGAATGATATTCTAAGGCCTCTTCTTTTCTTATGGTCATTATTATTCCCCTACTTTTGAAATATTGTGAATTATATTTTATTACTACTCCGAAATAACTTCAATCATTAAAGAATAAAAAAGGATTCCATGAGATAAAAAAAGAATTTTTTACTATCGATCATTGTTTTAAAGTTCGAATATAGAGGACATGTATGGTGACACTAATAGCTATCAGGATCAAAATGAGTCTATATAGAAAAATGTTCACTACAAAAAAAACTGAATACCCTATTGTTAACCACAAAATAGTAAGGATTAAGGCTTTTATTTTTAAAGGAATAGTCTTTTTTTCTCGATAATCCTTAATATAATTTCCCAACCACTTGTTATTCATGAGCCAGTTGTATAACCTTTCTGAACTTCTGAAAAAGCAGGCAGCAGCAAGTAAAAGAAAAGGAGTCGTAGGTAAAAGAGGCAAAAATATCCCAAGGATTCCAAAGGCCATAAAGATGCTTCCCACAAGAATCAATGCCAACCTACCCAATTTTCCTTTTGTTCTTCTTTTTTTCAAAAAACTCTCACTTTCTTTCTGCAATTTTGGCTTGCTCCTATAATGGGATGAAGGAATCTGAGGCGGAAGATACGAAGCCTATTTCCTTATGGGATATGAAGAGGTGACAGCGGGCTGTTTATTGTTCATGGAGTATGTCAAGTACGAGTTTATCATAGGAGGGTGCGAATTTTTCCACCCTTTCGTGCGCTAGTTTTTTCCCCAAAAACTTTTCCTCGATTTTTCCCATGTATATATAATTGATGACTGCGCGTGCGTGCACTTCTTCTAAAGGTTCCAAAGACTTGTACAAGCCCATTGCCTCTCTTCTAATATCCTCAGAACTTTCATCTGTTAATTTTAGATTTTTTGTTATCTCGATTGAAGGATAGATCAGATTTCTGGCTATAAAGGCTTGTCTTAAGGTTTCCTTTGTTTCATCTATTGCATTCTCGGAATAAATACCAGATTTATGTGTAGGTATCGGAAGAAATTTTGTTATTTCATCGAACACTACTTTCCTTTTGTCCTTCCCGAAAATCCACCCAACATATGGAATTAGTATGCTGCTTTTTAAGAATTTGGATTTTTTCTCTGCTATCTTAGAGCCAAGGAAAGAATCCTGATAGTGATCTCGAGCTTTTTCAGAATTTCTCTCACTAAAATGATCAAGTCCGTACATGAATTCATTCATAATTGTACCGACGTTTATAAGGTCAAAGAACATAATGGGATCAACGTGCATCCCCCCTTCTTCTTTGCCTTCACACATCCTGAATAAGTCATTTTTTTCTCTTAGAGCGCAGCGTGTAAATTCCTGCATGTAATGTCTATCCTTATCGGGCAGGTTGTTCACAATATATAATACATCAACATCATCGCCCCGCAGAGGAATACCCCTGAGCCAACTGCCCCTCAAATTAATAGAAATTAATTTATCCCCGTATTCTTTCTTCATTGATTCTCCGACCTCAATCAGCGTTTCTTCTAGCTCATCGAAGAGGCCTTCCTTCCTGTAACAATTATTCGGATCAAAAAAAGGGAACTTGTGATTCTTACATGACAGTAGGTAAAATACTATTTGTTCCTTATTTATGTTTTTTTTGAGTTGAACTTTACCCATGAAATTAGCCTATTTATATTAAATATCCGAAAGATAGTTCTTTTTCAATATCATTTTTTTAGTTAACATTTCTTTATCTTTCAGTTCCAAAAAGGATGCAACAACCGAAGAATTGATAAAACTATTTGTGATGTGGTAGATATATCGTTGGAAATAAATCCGTGAAAATTGAAAAAAATCGCAATTACCTTTTCATGGATGTCCTCAAGGGGCAAGGAAAGAGGATCGTCTTTTTTCTGATTATATCTGTGGTATTGTCATCAAATACTTTTGCTGATGCCAACAGGAATAAGACATCTATCGGATTTCTTATCGGCGATCCAGTGGCATTATCTCTGCGTTTGCCAATCACCCAGAAGAGCTATTTGAATATATCCGGAGGTATCTGGGCCTGGTATTTTTGGGAAGATCCCCATTATAATACCGGCATACTTGCGGTTGATTTTGGTTGGATGTTTTCCAAGAAAAATTCGCGGTGGAATTATTCTGTTGGAATCGGGCTGAATATCTTTTTTGCTGATAATCCCAAAGATAGCAGAGATTATGATGCCTGTCTGGGTATTAGATTTCCGTTGGGTGTCGAGTTCCTTGTCTCAGATCAGATCTCGATAGGGCTTGAATGTGCACCTTTTTTTCAAATCCTCCCTCCGTTTGCCTTCGGACCGTATGTTATTGATCAGAACGCTGGCCTTTTAATCAGATATTCTTTTTGATCCCCGTAACTCTGCTGGCCGGAGTGTTTTATAGAGATATCGTAAGCCCTTCTGTGGCTCCGTATGTCTGAGGAAATTTTTCACGGGCAAGAGAGATGAATTCATCAATCTGCTTATCAGAATGGTCGGGATTAAAATGGGAAAGGTAAAGCTTGCGAACTCTGGCCTCATTGGCTAGTTTTGTTCCTTCAAGCCAGGTGCTGTGTCCCCATCCCTGTCTGCCAGATTCGTATTCCTCAGGAGTAAACGTCGCATCATATATGAAAATATCAGCTTCTCGGGCAAAAGAAGCAAGCTTCAAGTCTACGCCCTCTTCTGAGTGCTCTGTATCGGTGGCAAAAACGATTTTTTTCTCTCTTTCCTGGATTTTATAGCTCATGTTTGTTTGGGGATGTGTGAGCGGGCAACAGGATACGCTCACGTCTTCGATGTGAAATTCCTTTTCTGGCATCTTTTTATACACCTTTTTTGAGGGAGTTTCTCCGAATTCGACTGGAAAATATCTTGATCCCATCAGACCGCACAAATACTTTTCTGTTTCCTCGGGGCTTAAACTTGCGTAGATGTTTAGGGTTGTCCTCGGAGAATAGAGCGGAGCAAAAAACGGGAGGCCGATGATGTGGTCAAGATGGAAGTGGGTTAAGAGAAGATGAATTTCAATCTGGTTTTCCTCCGGATGTCTTATCAGTCTCTCACCGAGGTTCTTAATACCTGTCCCTGCATCGACGATGATACATTCTCCTTCAGCAGTAACCAAACTTGAGCAGGAAGTATATCCTCCGTATTTGTTTTTATCCTTGCCAGAAGCCGGCATGGATCCTCTTACGCCCCAAAATTCGAGTTTCATTTTATTATTTATCTTTTTTTGATAAATTTTCTCCAACGCGAGAAGGGTGACTTAGCTCATAGTTCTTTATTCCCCATATGACTTGAGATGAAGCAACTTTAAGTATTCCTGTAAACGGAACTGCAAAAAGCATTCCCATTGCTCCTGCTATATTTCCTCCGATAATAACAGCCACTACAACTGTTAAGGGGTGCATGTTAACACTCTTAGAGACGACCATCGGAGAAACAAAAGCATTATCGATTGCCTGGACCAGTATAAAGACTATGACAATCCATAATAGAACCAATCCCAGGTTGGGAGGATTGTTCAGTATGGCTATAATCAGAGCCGGAACTGCGCCAAAAACCGGTCCTAGATACGGAATCAAATTGGCTAAGCCAGCAAACATTCCTATGAGGACGAAATATGGTAGGGGACCATCGAACACAAGATTAATTATGAATAAACCGATAATAGATAGTATCCCGACGATTAATGCATCAAGTGCTTGTCCTTGAATGTATTTCCCTACTTGATTTCCTATCTTATGAATAATGTTTAAGGAAAGTTCAAAATATCTATTTGGCACTTGAGATATAAAAGCTCTTTTGAAACGTCTTGCGTCTTTGATAAGAAAAAAAGTGATAAAGGGGATGATAACTATCGAGGCGAGGAACGATCCTACACTCCTGAAAAATTCTCCTAAACTTCCAAGTAGTTTAAGGATAAGATCGTTCAATGTTGCAGTTACGTTTCTTCCCAGCTCAGCATTGTTAAAGTTCTTTTCGAAGAAATTCTCTATCTTGAGGCTGTAATCAGTAATTACATCAGATTGAAGCTTGGATATTATCGACTCCACAGTTCGGATTATACGAGGTATAAGTAAGCTGAATGAAACGCCAACTATGGCAAATATTAGTATCATAACTATAAGAATTGCCCAGCCGCGAGCAAGTCCCTTGTGCTCTAAAAAATTTACCAGGGGACTAAGAAGCACTGAAAGAAGCCAGGCAATTATGAACATGATCAAAACATCTTTGACATAAGGGAAGGCAAACACCATAAAAACAATAGCAAGAATAATCAGAAAAACACGCCAGAATATTTTCAGTATTTGAGAGTAGAGTTGGAATGCGTAGATATCCATTTTTCAGTTAGACCTTCTTTTCTTGAATTTGAGTTAAAAGTTCATTAGTGTGACGCAATCGCTCCCCTAGTACTCTTGCCAGAGCAAGTAATACTTTTATACCTAACTTAGGTTTTCTGTAGATAAGATCAAGGAATTCCGGGCGGAAAAAACCCATTATCTCGCTGTCAACTAAAGCAATCGCCGAAGCAGAACGTGGATCCTCGTCCAGTAATGCCATGTCACCGAAAAACGAGCCATCTGAGAGCTTGGCCAGAGTTCTTTTACCGGCTTTCTCATCCTGCTCCACAATCTCAACAGACCCCTTGACTATGATATACATACCAAGGCCAGGATCTCCTGCGTGTATTATAGTTTCGTTCTTTTTATAGCTGCGCTTATGGACAATCTTCTCTACTTCAGTTAATTCTTTAGGTGTAAGGTCAGAAAAAATAGGGACCTGCTTCAGTATTTTAAAAATATCATCCTCTTTCTTTTTCTTCTTGAAAAAGCCATTCCCCCAAATTGGATTTTCCATAGTGCCTCTCTTTTTTTTTATTTAACATAACATACGATTTGCGAATATCCAATTCATTTTTCAAAAAATCAAATAGGGGTCAGGTCTTGTTTTTTGCCTCTACTCATATAAACACAAATTAAAAAGCAAGGCCTGGCCCCGCTGACCCAAATAAAAGCAAAAAACAAGACCCAAAAGCAAAAAACAAGACCTGACCCCATCATCACCCTTTTTACTGTTATTACCCATTCTATCTAGACAATATTTCAGTCGTTTGTTATATTTCGATAGAGTAAAGTCAAGTTAAAAAAGGAGACAGTCCCGTTTAAAGTAGTTTCAAGAGTAAAATAGCATGCCAAATATCCAAGTCACAAACACTGATGGCCGAATATCAAATTTTTCCATCCTTAAGGATATGATTGTCATAGGACGAAGCGAAGAGAATGATCTTGTTCTTCCAGATCAGTCCGTCTCTCGCAACCATGCACGGATAACTAAAGAGGAAAAAGGCTATGTTTTAACAGACCTTGGAAGTTTTAACGGCACAAAGGTATACGGAAAACCGATTCAAAGTATTCGGTTGAAAAACAATGACGAGATAAAAATCGGTAAAATAATGCTGAAGTTTACGACGGGGCAAAAACCAGCCCAATCCCCAGTCCAGACAGTCGTCCTGACCAAAGAAAGAGAGCAAGAAAAAGGGCATAGCACAATAATAGAAAGCAGAGCTGATGAGAGTGGGCGTCTGGATTCCCAGGATCTATTGATCTCTACAGGAATCGGGAAAAGCCCCGAGGAAAGCGATAGTCTACTACCGTCAGATAAAGCAAGCCAGCCTCCTGAAGTCAGAAAAGAACTCCTTTCCCTGGAGAGGATGAATAAAGTTCTCTTCGTGCTCTACGAGATTAGCCGGCAGTTGCATTTGATCCATGATTTTAACGAACTACTCAAAAAGATAATGGACCTTATTTTTATGGTCATTGATGCTGATTACGGTTTTGTAATCCTCACCGGTGACGATGAAAAGGATGAACTTGCTCCAGTAGTAGTTAAATACAAAGATGATAAGGTAAAAGGCAAGGGAGGGATAAGAGCAAGCCGAACTATAATTAATAAAGTAGTTAATGATAAGGTTGCCCTTCTGACAACCGATGCCATGGCTGATACTCGATTGGAGCAAGCCCAGAGCCTTTTCTCGCAGAAGATTCGGTCTGCTATGTGTGTTCCGCTCTGGAAAAAAAACGAGGTCATTGGTGTTATTCAATTGGACAGTGTAAGGTTCAATAACCAGTTCACCGAAGACGACCTGGAACTCCTGAAGGCTATCGGATGCCAAATGGCCATGGTCATTGAACAGGCAAGCCTTAACGAGCAGATCCGTGAAGAAGAACAAATGATAAGCAGGCTGGAGAGGTATCACTCACCACAGATAATCGAGATGATATTAAAAGGGGGTCAGGAAACAAAAGAAAACATAATGGAGCCCAAGGATTTGACAGCAACTATTTTCTTTACGGATATAATAGGATTTACTCCGTTATCTGAGCATATGCCTCCTCGTGAAATAAACCTACTCCTAAACCAATTTTTTTCCCGCATGACTGATATTATCTTCAAGCATGACGGAACTCTGGATAAATATATTGGCGATAGCCTAATGGCTGTTTTTGGAGCGCCCATAGAAAAGAAAAATGATCCGGAAAGGGCCATCTTGGCTGCCCTGGAAATTAAACGAGAATTGACGGCAATAATGAAAAAAACAGAGCCTGGAAAAAAATTTAACATACGCATCGGCATAAATACAGGCCGGGTAGTGGCTGGAAACATCGGCTCCCCTAACCGGATGGAGTACACGGTAATAGGAGATCCGGTGAATATAGCCTCGAGATTAGAATCAATTGCCGAGCCTAATCAAATTCTTGTCGGAGAAGAGACATACAAGCACGTTAAGCGGAAATTCAAGATCAAGAAAGTAGGTCCCAAAAAGGTCAAGGGAAGAACTGCCGAAGTTATGGTCTATGAAGTTTTAGGATAGGGGAAAGGCTTTATCATATCTATTCGCCCCTACACATGAAAAAGAAAATCAAAAAGATTTTAATCATCGGCGGGGGAGTATTCTCTTCTGTATTGATTCTCCTAATTATTTCTTCATTCTTTTTCTATTTTAACAAGTCGCTGACCGAAAGGATCCTTATCAAGTATATTACAGACAAAGCAGATGCCAAACTTGAAATAGGAAAGCTTGACTATGGTCTTTTCCCTTTTAAGGTTGAAGCTGATTCAGTAACGGTTTCTCAAGAAATTAGGGGCATGGAAATTGATATTTTCTTAAACCAGTTGAGCATAGATGGCGAAATCAAAAGATTGCTAAAAAAGCAAAAGCCAATCTTACACTCGATAGATATCTCAGGCGCAGTCTTTAATATTTTCCAAAGAGAAGAGGAAGAAGAGGTGGAAGTTGATTTTCAACAGAACATGCTCCTGCTTTCCGATTTGCTCAGCTACGCGGAAAGAATGAATCTTAAAGATCTTTCTTTTAAATATACCGCTTCTTCCAATAGCGTTGACTTTGAGAGGGGTAGCCTTTTTCTCTCAGGTTCCGATATAAAAGGTGAATTTAATTATTCTATAAGCGGCGAGAAAGCTTTGATCAGCAGCATAGACAGGAATATCTCTTTCGAAAGCTCGTTGAGCACAAGAGGAAAGTTTTCTTTGATAGACGATCCTTACTTTGAAGGTGAGATTTTATTAAAGTCAATAAATTTAGTCCGCAACGAGGAAGAAATTTTTTTGCCGGAAATATCATTAAGGCTTAGAAGCGAATTCGACTTAGATGAGAAGACTTTGATTTTTCCTCGGTTTGAATTGGACTTTCCCCCGTTCTTTGATGCATCAGGGCATTTAAAGGCGGGCTTAGGTGATGATTTTTCACTCCTCTCGTCTTCTAAAGTACGTTTCGCAGATTTGAATAAAATTCATGATTTTTTAAGACCGTATCTAAAGCCTTACGTTCCTCCGCAGCTAAAGAACTTGGTTTTGGAAGGAGGGGCATATCTCGAAGGAGAATATCAATATACCAAAAATTCATCAGGGGAGAAGTTCTCAGTAAATAGCATGGCTAGGCTTGAACCAACTCATATAAGTTGCACAACTTCAAGCTTTTCTTTCGAAAACTTAATTTCGGGCGAAGTCAAAATAGAAGGACTCCTTCCTGATATGACTTTTTCTGGTTCCGTTGGAGTTCAAGACGGAAATTTCTCGCAAGACGATTTAAGCATAAAAGATTTATCTCTTGACCTTTCTCTGAGTGGGAGCAATTCTCTTTCGGACGACAATAAAATAGCTGGTCCCCTTCCTAATATGAGTTTTTTAGGTTCCCTTAAAGTTAAAAAAGGAAATTTCTCAAAAGGCGATTCAAGGATAAAAGATTTATCTCTTAATCTTAATCTGAACGGAACAAGTTCTTTTTTGAACGCCTCGGAATTTAAATGCAGTCTTAAGGGACTTTCGTTTTCTCAAGAAGATAAATACATTGAGTTAGAACAGGTCGATTTCAGGGGACAGGGAATCTATGATGCGGTTCGTAGGCAAGTTGCCTTGAGCCGCTTGGAGCTTCAGATACCTCCCTTGCCTTTTTTTCAGATAAGCTCCAAAGTAGATCTTCAACCGAAGGGCGAGAGATCTTTTCATCTGAAGAGTCCAAGAATAGATTCTGAGAGTTTATTGACTCTTTTTTCATCTCTAGTGCCGCAAAAGGTGTTGGAGTTAGAACCCGCAGGTCATTTTGACCTTGAGATAGAAGCAAGTCAGATACCGCAAGATGGGGATGAATGGAATTTTTCAAGCATCGTCAATCTTTCTGAGGGCTCGTTCCACAATCCCGCCTTTACTATTGCGGGCGAGTCGCTTGATCAAAAAATGGCAATCCAAGGAAGATACAATCCTGTTAAAAAAAGTATGAAATTTTCAGCTGAATTCGATCTCTCCAAGGGAGAATCTCTCTGGAACGAGTATTATGTGGACTGGACTAAGAATCCTTTTCGCGCCAATGCTTCTGGTAACTATGATATTTCTCTAAGCCGCCTCGATGATTTTTCCATTGAAGCGTCGCTTTTTCCTTTGGGTAAGATAGATGCCAAGGGATTGCTTAGATTTCAAGACTCAAGGCTCTTTGATTTAGAGATTTTCGCTTCGGAGTTAAATCTCAATCCAATCTATTCTTTTTTTTCTCAGGGACAAACTCCTGAGCAGGCAGCTCTTGAGTTGAAGGGAGAAGCGGAAAGCAGGATAAAGCTTAAGATAGAAAATGATAAGCTTTCGATAACTGGCCAAGTTCAAGTCAGAAATGCATCCTTAAAAAACACAGAAAAAGAGATCCTTATGGATGGGATAGAAGTGGATATTCCGGTTTATTATGTAAACCAAATCAAGGAAAATGATAAAAAAGATGAATCATTTTTGAAGGAAGGCTATTTCAGGGCGAAAGAATTTAGAACACCTTTTCTTTCAAAGGCACCTCTTCAAATCAATTTTCTTGTGGGACTAAACAAATTTATGATGGAACCGGTGACAATGGATACCTTTGGGGGGAAGGCAGCTATAGGAAAATCTGTCTTTTTCATAGGCTCAAAGCCTTCTGATATACACGGCACACTCTCCTTTTCTCTGAGTGATATGGATCTCTCTCAGCTTCCGATAGAATCGGATAGATTCAGCTTGAGCGGCTTAGCAAACGTGAACCTCTCCCATATTGAGATAGATCCCGAGGAGCTTTCAACGGTAGGGAAGGGAGAAATCGATATCTTTGATACAAGAGTTCATGTTAAAAATATAAAGATCGCAAGGCCCTTTTCAGAAAACAGAACCATTTCTTGTGATGTTGAATTTGAGGATTTGAACTTGGAAAAACTTACAGATTCAATCCCTTTCGGACGTGTGACTGGCATTTTAAAAGGAGAGATAAAAGACCTGGCTTTCTCTTATGGTCAGCCTGAAAGTTTTATCATGAATTTGGAGTCAATAAAAAGAAAGGGAGTGCCCCAGAAGTTTAGCGTGAGAGCTGTTAATGACCTTTCAGTCATAAGCTCGGGGGAGCAAACTGCAATTTCCTCAAAAAAAGGATTCACAAGGTTTATTCAAGAATTCGGGTATAAGAAGATCGGCATATTTTGCTCGCTCAAGAATGATATATTCACCTTGAGCGGCACGATAAAAGAAAAGGGAGTTGAATACCTGGTTAAGAGGTCTTGGCTTTTTGGAATCAGTGTGGTAAATAAAAAACCTCGTAACAAAATCAGATTTAAAGATATGATGGACCGGCTGAAGAGGATTGGGCAGTCTGAGGCGAAGTGACCAAACTAACGGATTTTGATATAATCATAAAAACATAAAATTTTTAAAGAAGGTTAAAAATGAGACTAAAAGCTTTAAAATTTGCTTCAATCAGTTTGTCTTTTTTATTCCTGCTTTCTTGCCTCACCATCAACATCTATTTTCCCGAAGCTGAAGTTCAAAAAACAGCTGACGAGATCGTGAAGGAAATAAGAAAATCTGAAGAGGAAAAGAAAGAAGACAAGAAAAATGTTTCCGATGTGGGTGGAGCAGANNTGGGTGGAGCAGAAAAAATATTAGCTGACCAGGGAAGCTCATTTTCGCTCGTCCCAGCAGCTTATGCCCAAGAAGAAGTAGAAGTTTCGACTCCAAAAATTCGCGCTCTAAAGCAGTCTCTCAGAGAAAGATTTCAGAAGCTCAGACCGTTCTTTGACAAAGGAAACATCGGAGAAACCAACGATGGATTCATTCAGATAAGGGATGAATCAGGTTTGAACTTGAAAGAAAAGGCGATGTTGAGAAATTTAGAGAAGGATGAGAATAACGACCGAAGAAATCTTTATTCTGAAGTTGGCAAAGCTCTTGATGTTGATCCCAGCCAGATTAATCGAGTTCATAAGATATTCGCCGAGAGATGGATCAAGGAGTCAAAAGCAGGGTGGTGGATCCAAAAAGAGGACGGTAGCTGGATAAAAAAGACATAGATTTTTAGCTGCTGCCGGTAATTAAAGCAAAAGAGCACTGCCTTTCTTATCGAATCGAGCATGAGGGCGGGTTTCACCATTAGGCGTGTTATTGCTCGGAGGAATTAAGCGTGAAAAGAATAAAGAGGAAACAACTCAAAGAAGATGAATTTGTCAGTTCCATAAATAAGATTGTTCGTTTTATTAAAGAACGAACAAAGGAACTTGTGGCTCTTGTAGTTTTGATTGCAGCTCTTTTATTAATTTTTGCCGGCCTTAAATTTGTCACGGGAGAAAACAGAAGAAAAGAGAGTCGTTTGCTCACCCAGATTCTTAACCTTCATGCCGATTTAGATGATAACCCAGAAAATGTAGCCAAGCTTGAAGGATTGGCCGGAGATGGAAAATTCTCTCGTTTAGCTTTTCTTCTTCTGGCAACCTACTACATGGAGAAAGGAGAGAGTGATAGGGCTCAGGGCTATCTTGAAAAAATGCCAGAAGGCAGGAAGGATACTCTCTACTACCAGGCTCAGGATTTATTGGCTCAAATTCATCTTAAAAGCAAAAATTATGACAAGGCCATAGAGATCTATAAAAAGATTGAAGAGGAAGATCCCAAAGACCATTCGATGGATGTTATCCTTTTTCATCGAGCAGAGGTTCATGAGGAAATAGGCGAATTGGAAGAGGCTCTAGCTCTTTATAAGAAAGTTCAAGAAGAATTTCCTCAGTCGTTTTATGGTTTTGATGCTGCTCAAAAAGTTAGAAAGTTAGAAACAAAAAAATAGCCCAGCTATTGTAAATTTAGAAAAAACTTATATAATAGAGTGTTAATTTTCGTCGTTTGATACAGGAGGCAATAAATGGCTTATATGATTACTGAAGAATGCATCAATTGTGCTGCTTGCGAACCTGAATGCCCTAACGAGGCAATCTCGGTTGGAGATGAGATTTATGTAATTAATCCTGATTTATGCACAGAGTGCGTTGGGCACTTTGATGAATCCCAATGTGCAGCTGTCTGCCCGGTTGACTGTTGTGTGCCAGACCCTGACCATAAAGAAACAAAAGAAGAATTGATGGAAAAGTTTAAGAAGCTCTCGACCTGAGATTGATACTCTAAATTTGGATTTCCTTGGAAATAGGAGTGATTTCGGTCACTCCTATTTTTTTATCTGAAAAATGGAAGAAGAAAGACAAGAAGTTCCAGCCCAGATCGTGATTCCCCCGGCTTTTTCTCTAAAGAAACGAGTCTGGCTGAACATTATTCTTTTTGTTATCACTGTATTTTCTACGTCTTTTGTGGGCATATCCTTAAGTATAAATTTCAAGTATTCTGAAGTTCTTGCCCAAAGTCCTTCGAGCCCTTTTGATTTTGTCGAAAAACTCAGGGATCCTCAAGTCATATCATTGAGCATTATCTATATGGTTGTGCTTCTTGGGATTCTGCTAGGTCATGAATTGGGACACTTTCTCACCTGTCGCTATTATAGAATAAACGCCACTCTTCCTTACTTTATCCCGGCGCCCACTTTGATCGGTACTCTTGGGGCCTTTATTAAAATCAAATCGCCCATAACAAAAAAGCAGCAGCTTTTTGATATAGGAGTTGCCGGTCCTTTAACTGGTTTTATTCTGTCGGTTCCCGCCCTTGTGTATGGCCTTTCACTGTCAAAAGCTGTTCCTCCTATTCCTCGCGACGAGGCATTTGTTTACGTTTTTGGTGAGCCTCTCATACTTAAAATCCTCGGAGCTGTGATTTTTAAGAATATTCCCTCAGACTATAGCATCTACCTCCATCCGGTCGGTTTTGCAGGGTGGGTTGGAATTCTGGTCACTGCCTTAAATCTTTTTCCTGTTGGTCAGCTTGACGGTGGTCACATATCCTATGCCTTGTTGGGCAGAAATTCGCGAAATTTAGCTCGCATTTTCCTGGGAGTTTTTGTGGTGATGGGAATTTTTTTCTGGGTAGGATGGTTTATTTGGTCCTTCCTAATCCTTTTTTTGGGATTGAAGCATCCACGCGTCTTGGATGAAGAAGTGCATTTATCGCCGAGCAGGAAATTTATCGGCTATGTTATTATTTTAATCTTCATCCTCTCATTCATCCCAGACCCGATTAAAGGGCTTAGCTTGTTTGATATTTTGAAAGAATTTCGATTCTGAAGTGAGCAAAAGCGGATGAAAAAGGGCGCGAAGATTTTAACAAAATCTGTGGAAAACTTGTGAAAAAATGGCACAATTTTTTACCAAATTTTAGCAACTACTTGGAAATATGACAAATTGCACAAAAACTAGTCACCTATGTTAAGTTATTGAAAACAAATAAATTATAAATGTATTGAAAATAAAGAAGTTACAGAGCGAGAAAAAAATCTTGCTTTACTTTATCCCATCACTTTGGGAAAATGCCTAAAGGCGATATTATTCAAGATTAAACTCTTTAACATAGAGCTCGTTGTCCGAACAACCTTCATCGAGGATAAGGAATGGAAAAGAGAATCAAGGAAATAGAGAAAGCTTTTGTTAAGCTGAAGGGAAAATTTCGACGGGGAAAAATTTCGCGACAGAAATTCGTAGATGGTTTGAAGAAACTGCGCTTTATGGACAATGAGGGAAGATTCTGGATGATTGGAGCCCGTAGCGGCAAGTGGTATATGTTCGAGGGAACGGACTGGATCGAGTCAAATCCCGCATCGATAACGGATAAAAAGGCCGTTTGCCGATATTGTGGATTTGCGAACAAGGCAGAAGAAGAGATTTGCATTCATTGTGGGGGGAATCTTCGGAAAAAGGCAAAACCACCTTCGAGGAGAAAAGATAAACAAGAGGAAAAACGGAAGGAAAGAGAGATAGGGGCGTTTGAAGGCAAGAAAACAGCTAATTTTGTTTTGCGCCGTTTGAGCCCTCTTTCTTTTCTGCTCTTCGTGGGCGCTGTGGGTCTTCTTTTAGGTATATTGATCGGTGCCTTTATGGGTGCTACAAATTATTTTTCTGGAATTGTCAAATTCCTGCCTTCCCTTTTTAAGGAAAACAAAGGAAACCTGCTCGGAGGAATCATCTATGGTGGTCTTGGCGGTGTTGTCGGTTTTATAGTATTAGGTTTCTTGGGCTTCTGCAATGCTCTTTTTGTGAATATAGTCTCTTCTTTTGTTGGGGGGATAAAAGTAGACGTTGAAACATTGCACGAGAAATAAAATCTTTTTCTCAGCCTTTTTTCGTTTTTAACTTATTTAAACCATAAGCGATTTGTCCTATTGAAATTGACTCATCATTAGGCGAATAGTTTATTGTCCTAAGAACATTAAACTTCTTTCGTTCTAGAAGGCTTTTGGCTCTCTGCAGCAATTTTTTGTTTAGAAAAACTCCTCCGACAAAAACAACGGTATTTATACCGTAATCTTTTCTTGCTCTATCTGCCATTAAAACAATAACCCGGGCTAAAGTGTTATGGAATTTTGCCGAGACTAAAGACGGGGGAATCTCTTTCGCCAGATCTTTTAAGAGTGATTTTATTGTTTGAGTAAAGGAAATTTGATAAGGAAGTTTATTACCTTCCACCGAAAATCCGTAGCTTTCTTCTTTGCCATCCTTGGCCGCAGATTCTAACCTCATCGGAGCTTCTGCTTCAAACTCAACCTCTAAAGGAGATAAGCCTGCGAGAAAAGAGACCGCATCAAAAAGCCTGCCGCAGCTTGAGGAGAGAGGACTGTTGATTTTCTGCTCGATCATACTCATCACAGTTTTAAGCTTATTTTTGCTGATCCTCTCCAATGCCTTAACTTCGGGGAGCTTGGAGTCGAACGCATCCATAATATAGGATATTGCCATCCGCCATGGCTGTTTTGCAGCAAGGTCTCCGCCAGGCAGGGGAACATACTTGAAATGCGCAAATCTTTTATAAGATGAATAGTCGGCCAGAAGAAACTCCCCACCCCAGGCCTGACCGTCTTCTCCGTAGCCGTAACCATCCAGACTCACCCCAAGAACCTTATTTTGAGGAGGAATTTTGTGCTCGAGAAGAGGAGCCAGAACATGAGCAAAGTGGTGTTGAACCTGAAAGTGTGGAAGGCCGGATTTTTGAGCATACCGTGTTGTATGAAAGTTTGGGTGCAGATCCGATATGACAACTTCAGGCTTGACTTCAAAAAGTTTTGTAAGATGATGGATTGTCTCCTTAAAGTATTTGTAATTCTGGTATTCATCAAGATCGCCCAGGAACTGGGAGGTTATCACATAGCCGTTTTTATACAGAGAAATCGTATCCTTAAGCTCTCCTCCAAGCGCCAGAATATGGTGAGGGATTTCCAACTCTTTCGGGACTCTTTGGGGATAAGGCACATAGCCTCGAGCGCGCCTTAGGAAAAGTGGCTCACTGTTCACAACTCTGAGCACTGAATCATCGGCCCTCATATGAATGGGTCGATCATGGGTTAGGAGATAATCGCAGAGTTCTCCTATTCCTTCTTCCTCTTCTTTCATGATAGGAGCATCTTTTTTGTTGGAACTCGTGGCTACGATCAGATCAAGATGCTCGAGCAGAAGATAATGAAGGGGAGTGTAGGGAAGCATAAATGCCGTTTCATCAAGGAAAGGAGCGATTCCTTTGATTTCTCTTTTCTTTTTGAGAAGGATGATAGGGCGCCTGGCTGAAACTAGAATTCTTTTCTCCTCGGTGCTGAGAAAGGCGTATTTTTCTATCGTGGTCAGATCCCGGGCCATCAAAGCCAGAGGTTTTGTTTTCCGTTCTTTTATTTCTCTCAAGTGGCGAACAACCTCATAGTTTTTAGCGTCGCAGATAAGATGAAATCCGCCGAGTCCTTTTACTGCCAAAATTTGTCCCTGTTTAATAAGAGATGCGGCTTTGGAGATTCCTCCTTTTATCTCTTTCCCTGTTTTGGATAATAACAGGCTCACTTGAGGACCGCATACAGGACAGGCGATAGGCTGGGCATGATACCTTCTGTCATGCGGGTTTGTGTATTCAGTGCCGCAGTCTTGGCACATTTTGAAGCCTTGCATAGTGGTTTGTTTTCTGTCATAGGGAAGGGACTTAACAATCGTGTAGCGAGGCCCGCAATTGGTGCAGTTGATAAAAGGATAGTGAAACCTCCTATCCGGATGATTCATCATTTCTTGGTGGCATTCCTCACAGATAGAGATATCCGGGGAGATGAAGACAAAGCTTTCGCCTGGTTTTGATTTTTTTATGGTGAAATCTTTTATATTCTGAAAAGATGCTGACTTATGAATGGTTTCTTCAATCTGAGAAAGAGGGGGCTTTTTCTCCTGCAGGTCTTTAAGGAAACCTTCAAAATCTGTTTTTTTCTCGGATTCAATACGAATTTCCACACCAAATCCAATGTTTTTAACCCAGCCTTTATATTGATACTCATGGGCCAACCGATAGATAAAAGGCCGGAATCCAACTCCCTGGACCACCCCAAAAACCACAACGTCAGCAGCATACCCTTTTGATCTTTTTATCATATTCTTAGTTTTCATCCCTTACTCATATTCTGCTTCTGTAGGGGCTTGATTTATCAAGCCTACATTGTTTAAATAAATAATCGGGTTTGATGAATCAAACCCCTACAAGAGAACCAATAAAAGGTGGGTTTGATGAATCAAATCCCTACATTAATCTAGCTCCTATCTCGCTGTATGCACACACTTTTTTATTATATAGGCACTAATCTTTTTTACTGTATAGACAGCCGCAGTAGTTCTGGCGGTATAGTCCATGCCTCTTGCTCATTTCGACACTTTTTTTGAATCCGTCTTTTTTTTTGAAGTTGGCCTCCAAAAAATTGATTTTATATCTACTGGCAAACATTTTTCCCAATCGATTAAGAACATTTGCTTTTTTCCAGGGACTCAGGCTCATGACTGTGGCGAACATATCGTACCCTAGCGTCGAGGCTTTCTGGGCTGTTTTCTCAAGTCTCATCGCATAGCAGATATCGCATCTTCTTCCTTTTTCCGGCTCATCTTTAAATTTTTGAGTGATCTTGAACCAACTCTCATCATCGTAGATTTCATCGATGAACTTGACCTTAAGTTCCTGAGCTACTTTTCTGGCATCCTGCCATCTTAGCTCATATTCTTCAGCGGGATGGATGTTGGGATTATAGAAATATCCGCTCACTTGATAGTCTTTCTTTAGAAGGTCCAAGACATACAGAGCATCCGAAGCACAGCAAACGTGAACTAGTAATTTAGGCTTATTCATGATTTTATTTTAAACTTAAGAAAGGGAGGAGTAAATGGAATTTAGCCTTCCGGCTACAAATTTTGAATGTTTGTTTCTATCTCCTCAATATTCCTGTTCGTCCTGTCTATCTGGGAATAAAAGATAGTCAGCTTGCTGTGTTTAACTCTAACCTCATCAATTATTTTCCCTAGACTTTCAAAAAGAGGTTCTTTTTCAAGTACGATATCTTCTATTTTCTTTTGGACTTTTTCCTTGCTCTTTTTCAACTCCTTGGTCTCTATATGGAAGCTTCGCGTTTGCTCTTTCTTCTCTTTATCTATTTGCTTCATCGTTCTTTCGCAATCATTGATTCTTCTTTGTAATTCTTTTATCTCTTTTTCTAATTTTGGTCTTTCTTCCCTGAGCTGTTCGAGCTCTTCCTGAGTTTTTTCTTTTTGGCTCTCCAGATCTTTTATTTTTTCTTTTGCTTCTTCTCCCTGAGTTCTCTTATCGTCTTCGGAAAGCTCTTCATTTGCTTCTATTTCTTTGGCCTCTTTTGTCGCTGCCTTTAGCTTTTTGTCTGCCTCTTCAAGTTCATGCTGCTTCTTTATGAGATCAAGCTCCACAAGCTTCTCCTTTTCTTTTGTTGTTGTCATTTTTTCTATATAAGGTTTTATTTCGGCTTCTTTTTGTTTAATCTGGTCTTCATGCTTTCTACTGGTTTCTTCAAGTTGCCTATTAAACATTTCAATTTGAGAGTCCATCTCTTTCATTTCTGCCTGAGAGGCGCTCATGTTATCTTCCAATGTTTTAAGCTCTTCGTCGATTTCTTTAGTTTCCTCGATGGTTATGCCTTGTTTCCGGGTTTCTTCGCCCAAGTCTCTTATGAGTTCTGCTTTCTTTAGGTTCTCTTTTTTAAGCCTGGCTTGAAGTCGGGATTTTATAAATCCCCTTTTAGCTCGGGAAAAAAACAAATTCAGCTTTTGTCTTAAACGCTTTTCTCTTAAGAAAATAAAAAAGACGAGCAACAGGATTACACTTAGGAGAAACCAGAAAACCCAGAAACGCATTCCTTCCCTCGGCACAGAGGGTTGATTCTGTAGGGCGATCTCAATAAGAAGAAAAGTTTTCATTATTTCCCTTTAACTTTTTCAGTATTTAATATTTTTCAGTGCTCCTTGTCAATCTGTTTGTTTTTTTCAATCCTTTTTACTTCTATGCTTTTGTATCACTGTTCGGGAATATATTGTAACCTGTTCGCCTTATTTGCCGTATGTGTTCTTTTAATTCCAAAATCTGCTATTTCACTCTTAGAACCTGTTGCATAACTATTGATATTAGATGTCTTAAGATCATTATATTTGACCTTTGAGTTCTGCATTGGAGCGTTATCCTCCCCTTCGTCTCTTGCTTCTCTTCCAAATTGGTTTTTATCTTTCAGGTTGGCTCTCAGTCCATATCTTCTCTCTCTCCTTGTGGATGGATTGATCCCTGAGTTGAAATTCTGAACGGTCCAGTCGATAAGATAGAGCATTGCCTGGAGGTTTTCGTTGAAGATCGGCTGAATATCCTCCTCAGCATTGAAGAAACCACCGTGCTCCTCGTCTATAGGTGGAAGCTCCAGCGTATAGGAAGGAATGTTGTAAGTGCCAAAGGTCCAATCAATCATACCGCCGTTAGTAAGATAGAGATCCGCTCCAGCCTGACCGTATTCGTAGACTTTTCCATTTACAGCTTGCATAAGCCCGGACATGTCTCCTGCTATCTGATCCAGAAGCTGTGCTTCTGAAGTTGGCTGATTTGTGTATCCCCAAGGATAGAGGATAATCTGGGAATAGTTATGGTAGGAGATTACGGCCTGAAAATTCCTTTGCGCAAAGAGATCTCTTATTATCTGCGTTTCTGGCTCGGAGAAAGCAGAAGGGCCTCGGTAGACATTGGAAGAAGGAAAGGGGCTCGATCCTTCATTGTCAAGTCCCCAGTTGTAGCTGTAGTTTCTGTTGAGGTCAACGCCAAAAGAGCCATCTCCATTATCGCGCCTGTTTTTTCGCCAGTAGCGATAAAAATGAATAGAATACTCAAGGCCGTCAGGATTTAATAGGGGAACGATCCATATCTCGCATTTATCGACAAGGTCTTTGACTTGGGAGTTTGTCTCGTAGTTTTCGACAAGATATTTCCCCAGAAGAAAAGGCACTTCTACCGAGATCCATTCCCGGGCATGGTGACATCCGACAAAGAACACTTCTGCTTCTTGTTCATCCTGGTAGACGTTATCACTAATTTTGAGGGCGTAGATATTTCTTCCTTCAAGACTATCACCCATGTCGATAACTCTGGCAATGTTAGAGTAGGAATCCTGAAGGGCCAACAAATCTCGCTCAAGCTCCGCATACGAATGATATCTTCCGTTTAGCCCTTCCTGAAGAGAGACTTCGCTCTGTTTGTAAGGGTAGAAATTTAAGGTTTCTGGAGCAAAAGAGATGTTTTCCTTTTGAAGCTTAAAGAAATCATTAAAGCCTGCTATGATATAAATCCTGTTATTCCATTCCATCAGCAAATCAAGATTCATCTTCATGAGTTTTTTTATATTATCCTGGTTTTTGGCGACGCTTATAATTTCTGTGTTCCAGTAATCCTGTGCTTTTAAAGGACTAAGGACAAGACATAAAGCAGTCATAAAGAAAATAACTTTTTTCATGGTTAATATCCTTATCACCTAAACTTATAATCGATAACTAAATGACAGAGCGACTTTACTTGCGCTGAGAGAGTTTCTCGAGCCACTCTCCCTACCCAACATCACCGCTCCATCAAAAAGGAATTTTCCCCAGTGAATACCTGCCCCCAAGGAAAAATAAAAATAGGATGAATCTGGTTCTTTCATTGGTTGGGGGTCATAAATCAAGCCTGCTCTCAAGGGAATGTTTACTTCTTGACCAAAAATGCGCCTTGAGCTCGAGTGCTCAATCCCGGCACCAACCTTGATTATATCTTTGAGATCTCTCTCGAGCTGTTCATCAAAATAATCGACTCTGTATTTTGACCAGTTATAGAAAGTAAAATCAGAAGCAGCTCTGAACTTTGGAGAAAATTTATAGCTTACTCCTACCCCGGCTACTAAGGGCTGTTTGTACTCATCACGGGAAGAAGCTTCTGTAATAATATCCGTATCTCCTAGCTGAGAAACATACCTGAGGATGCTTTTGCTGTCTGACTTTTTTACAAAAGGAGTTCTGAATACTGCAGCAACATCGATCTTATCCGCCAACTCCCACACAAATCCTCCGTTGATATAAAAGCCCTTAAATTTGTGGGATTTATTGTCAGTAATAATGATGGCACTTGTAGTCCAATGTTCGCTAAAATCTTTTTCGAGATGGCCATAGGCATAGTTGAGCCCAATTCCGACAGAAACATCGCCAAAGAGCTTTCGGGCGATAGAAAAGTTAATGTTCTTAAGGTTCCCTTCTTGGTCGAATCTTAAACGATATAAAACTATGCCCCCAGGATCATATTCTTCTTGTGCACGAGGCCTGTCGTAACTTTCTAATAGGCCTATACTTAGAGCAAGAGTCCAGTTTTTCAACCTGATAGAGGCGCCGGCGAAATCGAAGGCATAGAGGCCAAGAGAAAGATTTTCTCGCGTGTAGAGGGGTCCTGTGTTCACGATAGAATACCTGTAGAGCTGCGCTATATTGAAAGACGAGTTCACAGTAAAAGTGATTTTAGGAATTCTGCTCAGGAGCGCAGGATTTGTTAGTGAGACAGCGCAATCAGAGCCTAAAGTGAATTGTGTTTCGCCCATGCCAAGCGAGCGAGCGGTAGTGATTCCCAAAGTGTTCCAAGTCCTAAGAGGAGCTTCATCTTCGTACTGTCCCAGAATCATTTGGGACCATGAGACCTTTGGAAAAAGGGCAAAAAACCAGAGCAGGATGAGTGGAGAAAACCAAAATCTGTGCTTTCTCATCGTAATTTTTCGATTTTACCTGTCTTTTTTGCTATTTGCAAATGGGAAATATGTATGGTATAGAATAGTTTTTCTATAGGAATCATGAAGAAAAATAGGAAGTCAAGAATAAAGATTACTGGAACGGGGTATTATGCCCCTGACAAGATTTTGAATAACTTTGACCTTGAAAAGATGGTCGATACATCTGATGAATGGATTATTACCAGAACCGGAATAAAAGAAAGAAGGATTGCTTCTGAGGACCAGGCGACATCTGATTTGGCAATTGAAGCAGGCCGGACAACTCTCAAAAATGCTGGACTTGGAGTAAAGGACATCGACCTTATAATAGTAGCGACGTCCTCCCCCGATACAATTTTCCCCTCAACTGCTTGTTGGGTTCAGAAAGGGCTTGGTGCTGGCCATGTTCCTGCTTTTGATATTTCAGTAGGCTGTACAGGATTTCTGTACGGCATGATTCTGGCTGAAGGTTTGATATTAACCGGAGCATCCAAACGAATCCTTCTAATCGGGGGAGAACTGTTAACCAAGTTAACAGACTATACAGACAGGAATACGTGTGTTCTTTTTGGCGATGCTGCCGGAGCCGTAGTTCTTGAAGAGGCTGATGATGAATCCGGGATGCTTTCTTACTACTGGAAAGCAGACGGGAAATTAGGAGATCTTCTTTATCTGCCTGCTGGAGGAACAAGAATTCCTGCAACTGCCCAATCAGTTGCCCAAAGGCTTCATTATCTTCAGATGAAAGGGAACGATGTCTTCAAGCATGCTGTAAAACGGATGGGAGAGGCAGCCTTGGAAGCTTTGAAGGCGGCTAGATTGAAGAAGGAAGATATAGATTACTTTATTCCCCACCAGGCTAACATAAGGATCATCGAAGCAACAGGGAAACGCCTCAAGGTCCCCCGGGAAAAAGTATATTCAAACATACATAAATACGGCAATGTCTCTGTGGCTTCTATTCCCATAAGCCTCCATGAGCTTCAAGAAGAAGGCAAGCTAAAAAAAGGAAATATTATTCTGATGGATGCTTTTGGGGCTGGATTTACCTGGGCTGCAGTTGCCTATCGCTGGTAAAAATTGGGGCCAGGCCCCAAAAAACAGGCCCCAAAAAATTGATTTTTCTTCTGTAGGGGCTTGATTTATCAAACCCGCACTTGCTGAACGCACAAATAAACTGGTTTGATAAGAGTGTTAAAAGTCTGCTCCCAAGTAAGCTGATAATGTGGAAAAATAACCTGAAATAAGCAGAATTCCTACAATAATCAGCAGCACGCCTCCAGCTATCGAGATTATCTTGAAGTATTTTCTGATGGTTTTGAAATACTCAAAAAACTTATGAAGGATAACAGCTGAGAGAAAAAAGGGAAGTCCTAAGCCTGCAGAATAGACAGTGAGCAAGACGATCCCCTTTACCACGTCCTGGGTTGAAGCGGCCATGGTGAGAATTGCCCCCAAGATTGGACCTACACACGGAGTCCATCCAGCTCCAAAAGCCATGCCCACAAGACCTGTTCCCAGATAACCAAGAGGTTTCTTTTTAAGATGAATTTTCTTTTCTCTATCAAGGAATTTCAGCCTGAAAATTCCTGCAAAATGAAGGCCAAGGATTATGACGAACACTCCGCCGATTATCTCGAACCAACGGATGTTTCTGTATAAAAATTTACCTAGAAAAGTGGCTGAAGCGCCCAGAGCAATAAAAAGGATTGAGAAACCAAGGATAAACATCAGGGAGTTGGCGATGACTTTTGTTCTGACTTTTTTTAAACTTTCCTGTTGAGAGAGTTCTTCGAGCGAGATTCCTGTGATAAAGGCTAAATATGAGGGAATTACAGGAAGGACGCAGGGAGAAAGGAATGAGATTATTCCGGCGGTGAAAGCCACTAATATGGATACGTTTTCAGCCCCGGACATATCTTATTTTTCTTCTATTAGTTCCATAAAATAGTCTTTAAGTGTTTCCTTGTCCATGTAGCCAATATGCCTGTGCCTAATCTTTCCTTTTTGATCCACAATGATCGTTGTCGGAACATACGGACCGGGTTCATAGTCTTTTTGGATTTTATTAGTACTCATGATAACGGGGTAATTAATTTTATATTTTTCCACGAATTTAAGGACTGATTTCGGGCTTATTTTATCAACAGAAATCCCGATAATCTCCATTCCTTTGTCTTTATATTTTTCGTACGCTTCGATGAAATCTGGAATTTCTGCTTTACAGGGACCACACCAGGTTGCCCAGAAATTCAAGAAGACAACCTTACCGCTGTATTTAGAAAGCGAAATTTCACGCCCCTTGAGATCCTTGGCTGTAAAATCAGGCGCGGGAGACGAGTTGTCGCCGAAGAGGCCTGCTTTTTCTGCATTCGCAGAGATAAAGAACAAAAAAACCATAGGAAGTAGGATTAAGATGAATCTCTTCATGTTTATCACCTCTAATAATAAGCTTGACTAACCGGATTAGCTAGGCAGGCTAAAGTAGCCGATTGGCTTAAGTTATTATTAAGATAATAATTATAGGCTTTTCGAACGCTTATTGCAACTATTTACTATTCACCAAACTGAGCAGCCGTTCCCATTTCCTGTCCACTTCTTCTTGCATTAATGCTATCTCTTTCTCGCTCAAGTGTCGGAATCTGCCTTGGATTTTAAGGTAATCGATTATCGGCTTCTTTTCTTTCAGTTTGATGTTCAAAGTATATTTTTCGCCCCACTCTATCTCGTATATCGGGAAAGTCGCATTCTGAACTACCATCCGGGCGAGCTTAATCGTATCTTCAGGCCGGCTTTTCCAACCAGTAGGACAGGGAGCATAGATATGCAGGAATCTTGTCCCTTTGATTTCCTTAGCTTTTTTTGTTTTCCTGATCAGATCTTCAGGATAGCCGATGCTAGCAGTAGTTATGTAGGGAATTCGGTGGGCAGCCATGATTGCTTCCATGTCTTTTTTCGGTCTATCCTTGAAGTGTTTGACAGGTGTTGTGGTTGTCCAGGCGCCATAGGGCGTTGCTGAACTTCTCTGGATGCCTGTATTCATGTAGGCTTCGTTATCATAGCAAACATAGATAATATCGTCGTTGCGCTCAGCTACTCCAGAAAGGGCCTGGATGCCAATGTCGAAAGTTCCTCCATCTCCAGCCCAGGCGACCACAGTAGTTTCTGTATCGCCGACCATTTCCAGCCCGGCCTTCACTCCAGAAGCAGACACCGCCGCTGTTTCAAAAGCACAGTGGAATATAGGAACATCAAGGGATGAATAGGGGAATGGCCCGTCTATGACCGACCAGCANNAATGTCGCCCCGCATCCCTGGCAGGCCAGATGGCCGGAGTTCATTAGTTCCTCTTCAGGGAGCGAAAGCTTCATCTTTTTTTCTTTATTCATCTCTTCACTCCTATCCAGATAATTTCTTCTTCTGGCTTCTTTTTCTTCAGGGCAAGATTGGTAACTTCTTTAAAGGTTGCAGGAGTGATGTCTCTTCCCCCTAAGCCAGCGATAAATCCGAAGACGGGCAAGCTGTCGTTATATCCATACAGGGCGGATTTTACCTCTTCATAAAACATTCCGTGGTGACCATAGGAAATATTCCGGTCAACCACGGCTATTTTCTCTGCTCCTTTAACAATCTTCCTGACTGTCTCGAAGGGAAATGGCCTGAAGGCTTTAATCCTTAAATTTCCGGCTTTGATGCCTTCCTGGCGAAGCTGTTCAGCGGCAACCCTTGCGGTTGAACCCATAGTTCCGGAAGTAATCAGGATTATGTCTGCATCGTCGCAGCAATATTCATCCACCAGTCCTAAATATCGGCCAAACATTTTTTCAAACTCTTTCCCAGTCTCTTCGATCAAGGCCGGAGCTTTTTCCATTTCTTTTTGGAGTTTGTATCTCAATTCAAAGTAATGATCTGGAGAAGTGAGACCGCCAAATGCGTGCGGCTCGTCAGGAGTGATTTTGATTTTGGGCTTAAAAGGAGGCAAATATTCATCCACTTTTTCCTGCTCAGGAACGTCCACGACTTCATAGGTGTGGGATAGACTGAAGGCATCAAGAACCACCATGCTGGGTATAAGGAGCTTTTCTGAAACTTTAAAAGCCTGGATAACTGTGTCCAGGACTTCCTGGTTGCTGCAACAATAAAACTGGATCCAGCCAGTATCTCTCTGGGAGAGGCTGTCATTCTGGTCTGACCAGATACTCCATCCAGGAGCCATGGCTCTGTTTATGTTTCCCATGACAACAGGTAGTCTTCCGCCTGAAGCCCAGTGGAGTAGCTCGTGCATCAAAGTCAAACCCTGGGAAGATGTAGCTGTGAACGTTCTTGCTCCCGCCAAGGATGCTCCAATGCAAGCAGCCATGGCCGAATGTTCTGACTCAACCTTGATGAATTTTGCATCCAAAGTCTTGTCTGCGCACATTTCAGAGAGGAGTTCGACTACCTGAGTTTGAGGCGTGATAGGGTAGGCGGAAATCACTTGAGCCCGGCCGAGCATTGCGCCGTAGGAGAGAGCGTGGTTTCCCATGATTACTTTTTTCATTTCTCCTCCTCTACCATGGCAATGCATTTTGTAGGGCATTCCTCTGCACAGATGCCGCAGCCCTTACAGTAATCATAGTCAACCACAGGCCATTCATCTTCGACGAAAATGGATACATCAGGACAGAATTTCCAGCATATGCCGCACTGAATGCAGTTATCAAGGTCAATGACAGGCTTGATGTTTCTCCAGGCTCCTGTTTTATTATGGAGCATGGTCCCGGTTGACATCGGCATGAGAGGAAAGTCTCTTTCAGATTTGAAAACAATCTTTTGAGCCTGTTTCTTTTTTTTCATGATATATCCTTGTAGATAATTTCATGGAATGCATGTGAAAGGCGCAAAAAGCGAAACAACTTTCTTACACATTATCTTTACTGACTTATGAAACGCGCCTTAAAATCTTCTAACATTTATTATACCATATTTATAGGAAAACTAAAATAAGAACGCACTATGATTTTTCATATGCTTCTTTTGCTGCGGCCGCGTTATCTTCGGGTTTTATGGGGACCCCCTCACGCACTGCCTCCAGCACAGATTCAATTTTGGCCAGCCTCAGTATCTTGACTACTGCCCCCACAATAGCCGTGTTGACAATAGGCGCAGCCAGCGTCCCTAGTTTATGCTTTACAGCAATTTCTGTGGCATTTATAGTGGCAACTTTAAACTTATCTGGAAATTCCAGCTTCTCAGGTTTTTTTTCGCTGTTGACAATTATATAGCCTCCCTCTTTCAGGCCTTCAGTGACATCGATGGCTTCGATGAGCGTCGGGTCAACGACAACGACATGATCGGGATTATAAATCCTACTTTTGTCATAGATAGGTTTACTGTCTATACGAATAAAGGCAAAAACTGGAGCTCCGCGTCTTTCTACACCAAATTCAGGGTAGGCCTGGACATATTTTCCTTCTTTAGAGATTGTATCAGCCAGAATCTTTGAAGCAACAACAGTCCCCTGACCGCCTCTTCCATGAAAGCGGATCTCGATCATTTCCTTCTCCTTTTAGCTGTCGTCACTGTTCCTTTTAGGAGGCTATACTGAGCGACTTAAATTTTCAAATTTGTTTTGGGAAAAATCCTACAAACTAAAGCTTACCACTCTGTGCGAATGGCACTGGATGTTGACAGCAGCCGGCATGGAGGCGATGTGACAGGGGAAGGCTTCAACATGAACGGCCAGAGCAGTGATCCTTCCACCCATTCCCTGAGGTCCTATTCCCAAATTATTTACCCTCTCCAACAGCCTTCTTTCCATGTCTGCATAGAATGGATCAGCATTGTGAGATCCCAAGGGCTTTCTCAAAAGAGCTTTTTTAGCCAGAAGAGCAGAATATTCGAAATTTCCGCCGACACCAACTCCGACAACAATCGGCGGGCAGGGATTAGAACCTCCCTTATCTGCTGTCTCGACCACAAAATCTTCAATACCTTCCATCCCAGCAGCAGGCGCAAACATCCTAACAGCGCTCATATTTTCTGCGCCCCCTCCTTTGGCAACAAAGGTCACATTGAAAGCATCGCCCGGAACCAATTCCCAATGGATATAAGCAGGAGTGTTATCTCCGGTGTTTTTTCTCCGTATGGGATCCTCGACAACAGATTTTCTGAGGTATCCTTCTTCATATCCAGCCCGTGTGCCCTCGAAAAAGGCGTCTCTCAGGCTTCCTAATCCGTCGTCTTTTTTGAGCTCAACATCCTCACCAAGTTCGACAAAAAAAACAGCCAGACCTGTATCTTGGCATAGCCCCAATTTATCACACTTGGCAATCTCTGCGTTCTTAAGGATTTGTTTAATGACCTCTTTTCCAGCTGGGGATTCTTCCTTTTTTTCCATTTCTTTGATGACATCAACCACATCATCCTGGAGTTCGAAGTTTGCTTTCTGGACTAGGTCTTTTACTGTATCCCTGACTTTGGCCAAGCTTACTACTTTCATATAGTCCCTCCGGGTAAGAATAGATTTGGAAACGGTCTAAATTAAATCTTAGTTTAGGACTCTAAAAAAATCCTGTCAAGAAATTTATTGGGGTCAGGTCTTGTTTTTTGCTTTTACTCATACATAAGTTGTTTGTGCTATTATATTAGATTGCGAGCGACTCCTATCTTTTTAGGCAAAAAACAAGACCTTGTCCCAATAGTGGCTATATCTGTAAGTTTAAGGCCATTAGCTTGATTTCGGTCATCTCTTCGATAGCGTATCTAAGGCCTTCTCTGCCGAATCCAGACTCCTTCACGCCGCCGTAAGGCATTTGGTCGATTCGAAAGGTGGGGATATCGTTGATGATAACACCTCCCACATCCAGGATTTCAAATGCTTGCCAAGCTTTTTTCAAATCACCGGTGAAAATTCCAGCTTGAAGGCCATAGATTGAATGATTGACACCTCTTAATGCTTCCTCAAAATCCTTATAGCGGTAAACGACCACCACCGGCGCAAAAGCTTCGAACCAGGAGATGCGGAGTTCGGGCTTGACGTTTTCTAGTATGGTCGGCTCAAACATCACTCCATCTCTTTTTCCACCCAGGACGACGCTGGCGCCGTTATCTACTGCCTCTTCAACCCATTCCTCAGTTTGTTTTGCAGCATCAAGCGTTATCATCGGGCCTATATCAGTCTCTTCCTCAAGAGGATTTCCCATTTTAAGCTTCTTGGTGGCTTTGATGAAATCGCTCATGACTCTGTCGCAGATTTTTTCATGGAGAAATATCCTCTGAATAGATATGCAAATCTGTCCTGAGTAACAAAAGGATCCAAGTATCATCCTGGGAAGGGCAAATTCCAGGTTTGCATCAGGCTCTACGACGACTGCAGCATTCCCTCCGAGTTCAAGCGTCACCTTTTTTTTGTGGGCTTTCTTTTTAAGCTCCCAGCCGATAGCCGGACTTCCAGTGAAAGTAACCATCTTGATTCTCTCATCAGTAAGGAGAATCTCGGCTGCCTCATATCCTGAGGGAACGATGTTTATTCCGCCTTGAGGATAGTCGGTCTCGTTGATGATTTCGCCGAGAAGCGTGGATGTCATGGACACCTGGGAACAGGGCCTTAAGACAACAGTGTTTCCTGAAGCGATAGCGGGTGCAACCTTATGAGCGACGAGATTAAGCGGGAAATTGAAAGGAGAAATGGCAGCAATAACTCCGATGGGGAAACGTCTCACTAGACCCCAACGTTCCTTAGTTTGAGCACTCAAGTCAAGGGGAATAATTTCTCCTCCTATTCTTTTGGCCTCTTCAGAGGCGATTTTAAACGTGTTTGCTGCTCTTTCAACCTCTATTCTGGATGCCTTTATTGTTTTTCCACCGGAGAGAGTTATTGACTTAGCTAGTTCTTCGTTTCTTTTTTCAATTTCTGAGGATATTTTCTCCAGGACTTGGGCACGTTCCAGACTTGAGAGTTTTTTTGTTTCTGAAAAGGCTTCGTAGGCGGCAGTGACCGCCTTTTCTGTCTTATCTTTTTCGGCAAAATAGACTTCACCAACAACCTGCTGGTCATAAGGAGATTTGATTTCTCGCCTGATTTTTGATTCTTCCCATTTCCCCTTGATCAATAACTTGTATTCTCGCATTTTTCATCCCTCCTCGGGGTCAGACTTGGAAAACTTGAGTTATTTGATGATATTAAAATCAAGTGTTTTCCTCAAGGGAATAAGCACAAAACTCAAGTTTTCAAAGACTGATCCCATTGCTCAAGACTCAAAACTCAAGTTATGCAAGTTTTAAAGGTCTGACCCCAATATAATTGCTTTAACATCAGAGCATCCTGCTCTAAGTTGGGACTTTCACAAATGATCATTCCTTCTACTCCAAAGTCCTTTAAAGCTTGAATCCATTCATCAAAACAAAAATCAGAGTCCTTCAGGTTCAAATGCTTCTTTTCTCCTTTATCATTGTAATCAACTCCAGATATATGAATGTGCATATTTTTTATGGCTTTGCTTCCCAGTTTTTTTTCGATTTTTTTTAGGATTCGGTTGAATTCGCTGTAGCTGTTCGCTTTCCCTTCCCGGGCATGTATATGGCAGAAGTCGATACAGGGCAGAATTCCTTCCACCTCGCGGCACAGATAAAGAATGTCCTCGAGCGAGCCGAACTGCGTCCTTTTTCCTAACGTTTCCGGCCTGAGGATAACCTGAGTTCTATCTGATTTTAAAATGGAGACTATCTCCTTCAATCCTTCCTTGATGGTTTGCAAAGCTTTTTCAGGCCCAACTCTTCCATAGTAGCCAGCATGAAAGACAACACTCTTAGCGCCGCAGATCTCGGCCATCCTGGCTGAGCTCAAGATTCTTTCCTGGCTTGCTAACCTTTTTCCTTCCTCGGCCGAATTTAGGTTCACATAATATGGAGCGTGAACACTTAGGGCCACGTTGACCGCTTTTGCTTCTTCTTTGATCTTCTGGGCCAGGTCAGCTCCCATTTTCATACCTTTGACAAACTCGATTTCCAGGCACTCAAGGCCCAATTGGGCGATTTTCTGAATGCCAGCTAAGGTAGAGGATGGAGAAGCAGACAGGGGCACTCCGGCTGTTCCAAAAAGAAGCTTCTTAGAAGCAGAAGTCATCGGCCTCTCCCTTTTCAGAGTTGAGAAATTCGCTCACAATCTGCAAAGCACAGAATTCACCACACATGGAACAGGCCGTAGATTTTGATTTCCTTTTCTTTCTTATGTCTTGGAATTTTATGGGGTCTAAGGCAAGTTTCTGCTGTTCAGCCCAATCGAGTTTCTTTCGGGCTTCAGATATTCTTAAATCTCTGTCCAGAGCGCCTTTGACACCCTTGACGATATCGGCTGCATGGGCTGCAATCTTGGAGGCAACGAGACCAACCCTTACATCGTCGACTGATGGGAGGCCGAGGTGCTCGGAAGGTGTGACATAGCAGAGGAAATCTGCTCCAGCCGCAGCAGCTATAGCTCCCCCTATGGCTGAGACAATATGATCGTAGCCCGGAGCAACATCCGTGACAAGAGGACCCAATACATAGAATGGTGCTTCGTGGCAGACACGCTTCTGGAGTTTTATGTTCATCTCAACTTGGTCAAGAGGAATATGTCCTGGTCCTTCCACCATGACTTGGACGTTCTGCTCCCAAGCTCTTTTAACCAGTTCGCCCAGAGTTAAGAGTTCTTCTACCTGAGGCCGATCAGTGGCATCCAGGATGGAACCGGGCCTAAGTCCGTCTCCTAGGCTGAGGGTAATGTCGTATTTATGAGCAATTTCAAGCAGCCGGTCGAAATGGGCATACAGAGGATTTTCCTTCTGGTTGTGGAGCATCCAGGCAAGATGAAAGGCTCCTCCTCGAGAGACAATATCCGCCACCCTTCCCTGTTTCTTCAATCTTTCTATTCCTTTTGATGTCAGGCCAGCGTGGAGTGTCATGAAATCCACACCCTCTTTAGCTTGGGCCTCTATTGCTGAAAATAGGTCATTCTCGGTCATGTTGACGATAGAATCCCGCTGCTCAATGGCCTCGATGGCGGCTTGGTAGACGGGCACTGTGCCTAATGGAATCCGGGCTTTTTTGAGGATCATGGTGCGGATTTTTGTTATATCACCACCTGTACTCAGGTCCATCAGCGTATCAGTGCCATATTTTAAGGAGATTTCAACTTTTTTCAGCTCGTCTTCTTCCTTAGGGAAGTCCATAGAAGTCCCGATGTTGACGTTGACTTTTGTTCTGAGATTCTGGCCTATGCCTACAGGGTGAATAGATGTACGGTTTGGATTGTGAGGGATTACAACCTTTCCCTGCGCAACCAAATCGAGTAGCATTTCAGCAGCAAATCCTTCTTCATCAGCTACTTTTTTTAGAGAAGGCGTGACGTTACCTTTTCTTGCTTGTTCTATCTGGGTCATTGGATACCTGGATTAAATTGAAATATGGACTAATAAATTGTTCCTTTTTTAACTAATAAGTATAGGTTAGCTCTGGTTACCTGTCAACCATAACTGACATGCGAAGCAAGCTTGCGGCCAGGCTTTACCAGCTTTAGTTATCTGATTTATCTTGCTTTATAAAATGAGAAATTTAGTCTTTTAAGGAAGCGAGAATTAATTAAGTGATTAAAGTTATTTCGGATAGCTTATTAATGATCAACCGATTTTTTATCGGTTAAGAATTTTTGCTCTAATTTCATTATTCTCTCTAAGACCTCGGGATGATTACACCCTTTTTTCAGTCCAAAGGGATCAAATTGAATCCCGATTTGATATTTATAGCTCATCGCAGGATCTAAGGATGTCCATTTTACACGTCCCCTGAGAATTAATGGAGATTCTTCATCAGGAATTGATATTTTTAATGAGATTTTGCTGGCGATTGTGAAAAGTTTTTTCCCCATAAACCGAACTCCGCCCCGGCTGATCTCAACAACAGGGTAGAATTCTTCAACATACTGCTTTTTCGAGAAGAAAAATCTCCCCTCCTTATAGGTAACTGTTGCTCCCTCAATTTTTATTCGCTTATATGCCCTTCTATCGATCCCTTTATATTCCATTTATGCCTCCCTTTTTACTCAATTTCAAAGCTGCTGGAACTCAAAGCGCCGGCTTTTTCATCTTTATTTTGATTACAGCCTAATCCTTTTCAGGTTTTTTCTCAGCGTCTCTCAGCTTGAAGAATTTTATCAATTTTTCAAGGTCGGACCGTGCTGCTTTTTCCAGCTCTATTTTTTTTATTTCTTCATCACCTAATAAATCGAAAGCATCTCTTAGGTACTTTTCGCATTTTTTTCTATCCTTGAGATAGTAATGAGAGAGACTTAGATAAACGTAAGCTTTTCCCCGAAGTTTTTTTTCTTTGTAAAGCCCGAAAACGGCTATTTCTAATTCCTTAACAGCTTCCTTGTAATTTTTTGCTAAAAATGATTTTTCACCTTTCTTGAAAAGGTTTTTATAGAAAGCGTCAGTTTCTTGACATGTAAGATCTGGATTTCCAAGGAGCATTACCCCTAAAAGCAAAAAAGCCCAAAAACGAACTGTTGTCTTTTCTTCCATATTACTTCTTAACCATGCACATTTTTTGTGTCGATGTTTGAAATTAGCACTTTTTTTGCTAAGTAAGTGGCTATATTTATACCCTTCCGTTAGCAATTTGTCAAAATAGATAGGACATCCTTTCAAATAAAAAATAAAGATTGGATGTTAGATTAATAAATTAGAGGCTACCATTCTTCCAAAATTTACCAGATTTAGCTGGAACTATAGCATAAGGATCGAAAAACGAAACTAAGGTAATTTGCTGAAGAATATAAGAAATGAGGAATGCCAATCTAGGACAAATTGAATAATTTCAACTGCCCTGAAGGTGTTTATTCAAAGAAGTCATTTGGCTTGTTTCTTTTTCAGCGATTCGAGCAATTCTTTTGCTGCTTTCTCTCTGCCGCCAAAAATGAAGTACTTCTCAAGATAAGAAATGGCCTTCTTCTTTTCCCCTCTCTCGCTGTAAATTTTGCCTACCTCATAGTAAAGTTCAAAAACCCAGGGCTCAAGCTCTATAGCTTTTAGGAATTCTTCAAGAGCCTTTTCTTTAAAGCCCTGCTGGAGATATATCCAACCAGAGGATTTGCGTTGCTGGGAGCTAACAGGTCTCCTCTTCAAAACAGAAGATTTCCTAGGTTCATCTTCTGGGACAATAACCTCGTTCGTTCTGTTTATCATAAGCCCAGATTTGTTGACATTGGTTTCATTTTGGATTAGCTCCACCTCTTCCTCAGTCACTTTTGAAAGCTTCAATCTTCCAAGGCCAAATATGTTATCCTTGCCATTTGATCCTAGGTCCAAAGCTCGGGCTTCAATGATTGATCTAATCTCCTCCGCAGTATAAGGAAGCTTCCCCATCAATAAAGCAAAAGCTCCTGCCACATGAGGAGCAGAAGCTGAGGTTCCAGAAAATCCTAAATCACCATAAGTAGCACTCGAAACTCCAGAAGGCGCTACCAGGTCAGGCTTGATTCGCCCATCCTCTGTTGGTCCTCGGGAACTGTAGGAATGATAAGAATCATCTGACCAATCGGTTGCACCTACGGCAATCGCAAACGGCGAATCTGCTGGAATGGCTAAACTTCCAGCAGGTTCTGAGTATTCCAGATCAGATCCGCCCCAAAAAAACAGTTCTAATTTACAATCTCTGGGTGCATACCATTTATAAATCCGAATATGCCGCCAGCCAGAGCTTAGTGCTGTATCTATAATGACCTCTTCTGGCTTCGCCCCGGCTGTCTGGTCATTATTTGAGGAAGCGATTATGAGCCCTCCTGAATCATAGAGAAACAGATCGTAATCATTTCCTTCTGAATAGCTATAATCTGAGCCCATCCATGTGCCCCAATCATCCCAGTTTAGAGCAACTTGATACGTTGTGCCTGCAACAGCATAGAATGTAAACCACTCATCTTCTGCCTGAGCTGGTTCCTCGAAATTGCACCAATCATCTGAATCAGGATCCCTGAACGCACCTTCCCAATGTCTTTCAGCTTCGTTTCCTGCAGCAGAGACCCAGATAATATCATTATCATAGGCATTTTTGACGTCTGCACAGATAAGGCCTGTTCCGTCGCCAGCTCCCGAATTCAACCAGCCCACAGAGCAGGAAATAATATCTACTTTTTGATCTTCATCATCCATTCCTTGATTAATTATCCAGTTAACCGCATTGTGATACTCCACATCAGTGCCAAAATTAACCAACCAAAGCTCAGCATCAGGCGCCATATCATGAACAATCTCAGCACAGGCAGTTCCGTGAGCAGTGGTGTATAAATCGCCATCCGCTCTAAATGACTTGGTTACGACTGAAGAAGGAAGCTCAGTCCCCAATAAAGCTTCATGACCTTGAAAACCGAGGTCGAGAATACAAACCTTGACATTTTCTGTTGAGCGGTAAGAGATTATAGTCTGCCACTCGTCCGCATCTGTTTTTTCTACGCCTTCACTGATTACAAAAGGAATAGCCTTTCTGGGCAGCCGTAAGTATTTTACTGATGAAAGATCAGCCACTTCTTGAAGAGCATATAAAGGCACAACGCTCTGGAGCAACCGGCGGTGAGTTGTCTCTACTCTACCGCCGAAGGCCTCAACCTGCCTTCTCATCGAATGCAATAAGTCTGATTGAAGATCGTCCCTTTGTCCCCGAATTTTTCCAAGCTTAGAATTCCGGCCATAAAAAGCAGTATCAGTTTTATCTCCAGTTTTTAGTGACTTAGCTTCGGCAACAACCCGGACAAGATCTCCCTGGAAACTAATTCCTTTTTGTTTAGCAAACTCCCTAGCCTTTTCAATGCCCTTAGTAAAATATGTCTCCACCAGTTGGCACAAGGCAGATTCCATTTTAGGATGACCTTCTCTTTGATAAATGTTCATAGGGGGAAGAACCCCAATTTCAGGAGGGTTGTCTTGCGGGGTGGCGCTATCTGGCAAAAGAATCATCAAGGCTGCCAAGGCGGCAAATCCTATCCTTAAGATGCTAATAAACTTAAGATTCTTCTCCATTTTCTTATCCTCTTTTGTAGGGGTTTTATTTATCAAACCCGCACTTTCATTCTTAAAAATAAAACTTAAATCCTCCTCCAAAAATAAGGGAATTGAGGCTAAGATTTTCTATGTCACCTGAAATTGAAGTGCTAATAACTTGGTCTGTCAGAGTCCAGGAACCTTTGATTTTAGCCATGCAATATCTAACATCTGCGTTTANNATTGCGTTTTCTACCTTCTCTTCTATGTCAAAACCTAAAGCATCCCAGCTATCAGTGATTTCTTCATCGAGATTGAATTTATTCAAATAGTATCCTCCTCCTCCCAAAATATAGGGGACAAGTCGACTGGAAACCAGAAATCTGGCTTGAACGCTTAGTTGAATCGGCATGACTGATAATCTCCCCTTGCTTAATGCTTCAGGGTCTCCTACGACATCACTTTGAAAGCTCAGCCCCTTGAGCTCTACGGATATGTTTTTAGTTATTCCTAAACAAATATTTCCTCCGTACTTCAATCCGCTGCTGAAGTTATTTTCTGCTGGCATAGCATATCCCGCCAGGAGTCCTATCCCAGATTTTGGCCCTAATTTAAATTCTTTTGGTGCATAAGGTCTTGGCACATAGGTTTGTCCTGGAGGAGCTGGAGCCGGAGGGGCAGAAATGACGGAAAAATTTTTTTGCATAGTTTTTGGCTTCTGTCTTTCCTCTGTAGCAATTTTTGGAATACCCTGCAAAATTTCGACTGACGAAGTTTGTACAAATCCTACTACTACCGTGGATCTCTTTTTTGAATAGTAAGAAACACGATACCAGGTATATCGTATTTTTTCTGGAGAAATTTGATTAAGAATAGTCCCTTTGTCTACCGTTTCAATTATCGAGCTGTTGACACTAGCATCTGCATAAATATAGGTTCTTGCAGCTTTGACTTGAAGTTGATTTGCTTGAGATAATAATAATGAAGATAGTAATAATAAAAGTACAGG
>JABAOH010002980.1_pt1 | contig 37201 bp, 25 predicted proteins | sample 7062181 | NCBI WGS metagenome assembly JABAOH01 (sample SAMN14538630, study PRJNA623070) | marine sediment metagenome | biome: marine biome [ENVO:00000428]; feature: marine pelagic biome [ENVO:01000023]; material: deep marine sediment [ENVO:00002113]; isolation source: pool of 5 deep marine... | reverse complement strand
CCTGGTGGCGCTATCGTCTAGGGGACTAGGACAGGTGGTTCTCAGCCATCAAACCGGGGTTCGAATCCCCGTAGCGCTGCTGCATCAATTAACCCCATATAGAGAAGGCATTTCAGAAAATCTTGGAATTTGGTTTTTTTCTCTAGTACCAAACTGGGATCCATTTTCACCCATCTTACATAATGCTTCATAAGAGAGATTTGTGTAATGTTCAGTCATTTTTACACAATACCTGGACCGATATCAGGACGGCAGGTCAATAGAACCCGTTAGTTTATACAAATCAAGATGGAGGTTACACCTTCTTCTATCATTCAGATAATGAACTTAACAAATTGAAATCAGCCAGATTGGTTGAAGTGAAAATAATTGATAGTAATCCACAGCTGATAGTAGAGAAACAATGAAAAGACAATGGACAAAAACAGAGTTTCTTGACTCCTATATCAGCAAAATAATGATATAATAGCAAAAGCCTCATCTAAATAAGCCGAAAAAATCACCCCCAAAATCACCCTTAAAGGCAATTTGCTTTTTAAAGAAGTTATGTATAAATTAAATAAGGCAAAAAATCTGGTGAGTAGAAAAAAAGAGAGGCAGCCTCAAGTGCCGAGAATTACTGTCTAATAAAAAATCCATAATAGGAGAAAAAAATTTTAAATCTAAGCCGTCAACCTTCAGTGAAATCTTTGAGAAAAGGATTTACCCTCATAGAGGTTTTAGTCGGCGCTTCAGTCATGCTGTTAATTGTATTCGCATCCTTATCTCTGTATACGAAAGCCAACAAAATCTCTGTTGACCAGCAGCAGTTTGCAGAGCTTCAGCATGATGTTCGCTCTGGCATGTTTTTTATTTCGAGAGATATAAGAAATACCGGGTTTGGTTTTTTAGCTGATATTTTTGGCTATTCTCTAGAAGGAACAGATGGGCATGGTTCTTCTCCAGAGTTGTCTGATTCTATAAAACTAATGGGAAATTTTGATTATCCATTAAATTTAACAATCAAGGATTATAAGGCAGGGGTTGGAGGCGGATCAGCAACAGCTTTTTTATACGATTGGGAATTAAAGAACAATCCTTTTGACTCTACTAGTTATTACGAGGACAGAAGCGTTTTACTCATATCAACAAAATGTCCAGGTTGTTGGGCATTTCGCTACATTCCTATTAATGGTCTCATCGGATTTGCCGGCCCCAATCCACAAATTACTCTTCCCCCAGGACTATCTAACCTCAATCCGCCTGGTGGATTGATAGACACAGGTTGTTCCATAGACTGTTGGATAGATGCGAAAGTGACATTCTCACAGATTAAACAGTATTGGCTTGATACAACAGGCAACCCCGGAGATTATCCGGATTTAAATCCGATTGTAGGGCAGGATGGATATTTAGGCATCCCGTATACTTTATATTTGACAACTCTAGGCGAAGGCGGAAGTATTGCGCATATGCCAATAGCTCTAAACATCGAGAATTTACAATTTCAGTACAGTGGTGATTTGGATAACGATGGATTTTCGGATGGGCCCACAGATTGGGATAACACTAACTGGACGATAAATCCTGCTGATGATGAGGCCACGAAGCAGACAAAATTGGGTATAATAAGAAGAATCAGACTTGTTCGGATTTGGGTATTGGGAAGAACAGAAAATCCTTATGTGAGCACCTCTGGTACACCCCCAGGAAACCTCTATCTCTACAGAAGACCAGCTATTGCAAACAGTCCTCAAAGCAATCACGATGATAAACACAGAAGATTCTTACTAGAATCAACATCAAACATAAAGAATCATTCTTTAGGTTTATATAACACCGGTAAATGAAAAAAATAAGAAGAAAATGTGAAAGCTTGTTTTTAGTAGAAAAGGAAATTCCTGCCTATTAAAAATCGCCTCTTAGCCTGACGATGACTCAAATAGTACATATTCCATGCAGCGGGGTTATCGGAAATAGAGACGAGTTAAAGTCAAGATCCTAAAGCATCGGCTCCCCGATACTGAAAAGACAGCTGAGCGAATTTAGCGCCTTGTAAGAGAGACGGTTCTCGTTAGGGGATTTTCTCAAAAGGGGAAAGAAAGACAGCGAGTAAAACCTTGCTTTCTCAGGCACTATACATTAAAATAGTCTCAAAATTGTCAGCATTAAAAGGTTTAAATTTAGCAAGGTTGGATTTCGAGATTATTGAATCTCATCATGAGGAACCTTAACCATCCTTTATTGACAAGTTCCTGAGAATATTTTTCATACTCTTCTTCACTTTGTTTTCCTTCTTCAAATTCAGTATTTAGTTTTTCAGTTATACTCATTTCTTCTCCTTAATTAAGTTTCTTTGACCTTGGGAAGACCGGTCAATAACCGGCCTTCCCAGGAAATCTCAGGCTATCGAACCTGAGAGGAGAGGATGTTTTTCAAGTACCAATTTTTTCTCTGGTACCAAAAAGCTGCCAAAGTATTGTAATATTTGGCATTGGTTTTGAGTTTTTTTCCCCATATAGGGCAGTCTGTACCGATTGTTCTCAGCCATCAGACCGGGGTTCGAATCCCCGTAGCGCTTCCATCCTTAGCTCGTCAGTTTTTTTGCCTTGTAAGTGAATGAAAACTAAAGAAATTTTAGAGGTTCGAAAAAATCGACTAGTATAATAAATTCCCTTTCCTTTATCCTAGCCTGGATTTTTCACGAATCGAACTTACTGTAGAGATAGGTGTTAGATCAGTGCCCAAATTCTGATGAAGCACCATTGTGAATTTTAGCTGGCTTTGGCCTCGTGAACAATTTTCTTAAGCTTCTCTTTTATTTTGGTGGACAAAGGCTCAGGATTGTGTTCGGAAAGAATACGGTCAATTCTTTCTGCAGCACGTTCAACTAGTGTTTTGCCTCCTTTTCCATGCCAAGAATCGTAGGTGTCTCGTTCAAAGAGATTTGGATACCAGCGTTCCTTGTAATGCTTAAGGGTATGTTCTGTATTCAAATAATTACCTCTGGGTCCAACCTCCGCAATGACATCCAAAGCTAAAGTCTCTTCATTCACTTTGACGTCTTTAGTAAAAGCCTTTATCCAATTGACTATCTCATCGCAGATGACCAAATGAGAAAAAGAATACGTAAGACCAGATTCGAGATAGCCAAGGTCGTGGATTATGTCACTGCCTATGAGCGTTTCAAATAAGAGACTCAAAGAAGCCTCGGCAGCGGCCTGCTGGTCAACAGTTTTGGACTCTGAGGCTCCTCCAAGCGAGAACATCGGAAGGCCATAAAATTTAGCCATTGACTGCATTATGCCCTGTTCAGGATCACAATAAGGATTAACAGCCGTACGCATATCTAAGGGACCGGGTGACATGCCGGGGACAATAAACGGTGCTCCCTCTTGCATTAATTGCGATAGCACCAATCCGACAAGAACACCGGCATAATCTAGGGCTACAGCTCCCGCTGTTGTTATGGGGCTTGTAGCTCCTTCTGTTGACGATGGTATATAAAGAGATGGAATATTCTTCTCAGCCAAATAGAGCAGCTTTCTGAGCGAATCTTCATTATGAAGGAGCCCTGAAGGTACATTTATGTAACAGGCTACAATTGGGTTTCTTCTTAAGGCCTCCACGCCACCCATTACGGCTTCAGCCATTTTGACACAATCAACGCAGCCGTCAAAGTCATAAGAGACAAATATAATAGGTTTTGTTGTGTAATTGAGCATGGCCTCCATCTGGTATCGATCGGCAGTACTTTGGTCGACATCTGAGGGAAGCACCATAGACATCACGAAGTCTATGTTTTCGAGAGAATCACAGAGTATCACTCCTTCCAATACATCCTTCACTATAGGCTTTCTTCGTCTAGCAGTACGATGATCAATAATATTCAGACAATCTGATCCTGGCCCGTAATAGCAATCATGATTTCCTAGATGAAGAGCTGGCCTTGCTTGACGGTTATACAACACTAACTTTTTTGGCGCCGTTGTCAGAGCTTTCTCGACGAGATTCGAAGGAACTCTCACGAGATTGTCATCACTGACTTTAGCACCAGCTTTCTTTAGTAATTGGACAGCTTCCTCCAATTGCAGACATACTCCAACCCGATCCAATATTCCAAGACTGGCCTCATGTATTTTTTGGCATTTTTCTTGTGAAAAGCGGTTTAGCCGAACAATGAAATCAGCATCTTCATTTTTATCTCTGATCGTCATTTTTATATCCTCAATCCAATATCATGAAAAAATTGAGCTAAACAAGCGTCTGCTGAAGTCTTCGATTTGTCATCTCTTTTCATTCCCTTAGCTGTCCAGGTAAGGGTTTCAAAGTTCTCTCTCAAGCAACCATAGGATTTCCTAATGATAATCGCGTGGGATGGCTTCCTCCCAAGTTTTCTCACGCAACAAGCTGCCATTTTCCCATAGCCGTCGGGTATATGTATAGTAAAAATATTTCTGGTCGCTGCGGAAGGAGGCAATGCCTTCAAAGGTGAGAACTCTTTCCCCGAGCTGAATAGTCGTTTTAGACTCGTCTACCACTGATGTGGCAACGGGATGGTCATCCTGTGCTTGGTGCGTGATCTTTTCCCAGCTCTTTATCGATCCCCAAGGATATTCGTCGCCGCTTCCGATCGATGCCACGATCTTTGTCGTCAAACGCCGGTGATCCCTTTGAATGTTCGAGATCTCCGCATATCCGGACCTCGTTTCCTCTCCAAGGGTAAGACTTTTATAGCCGGGCAGTGTCGGACTCTTAACGGGCGGCTGGAAGTTCGGCTTGGGTCGGTCCTCGTGAGGAATGACAGGCAGAACGACACGCGTCGGTTTTTTTCCACCCAGCAACAACGAAGTTGTCATCGAATATGGAGTGGGCCAGATCATCGGCCACTGAGAGTTGTTGATTGCCAGTCTGATCCGGTGCCCCTTCGGAAAGACCCAGGATGTGAAGTGCATCTCGATCTCAAGGGGATATATTTGACCGGGTATCAGCGGTTTCGGATCCTCTGCCGATTCCCTTTGGGCCCCGTTCAGACCCGCCCCTGCCACCAGTGTTACAGTACCATCAGGCGCAACGTCAGACAGCCGTACGATCCAGTTGGCCAAGGGTGCATCAGAAGAAACTTTTAGGAATGTCTGAGGGAACCCTATGATCTCCAAGTTATCTTGGAGAGGATTGGTATCGTAGACAAGACTGAAGGCGTCCACCGGTCTCTGGTCCGGGGGCAAATCTCCCCACCACATCACCGGACCACTGGCCTCGATCCCGACCGTGGGGATGTAGCGTAAACAGTGGGTTTCCCTATCAGGTACAGATTCGGCGAGGGAATGATCCGGTTGGGGATGCAGGGTTTGATACTGGGTGCGCGCGAGCGGCCAGCCTTCCTCCCAACGCCACGTTCCGGGAACTTCTTCCAGGTTAGGATCGGGAGGATGCCAGTTCCGCACGTAGACGGCAAACCGTGGCTCTTCCATTATGCCGGTGTCCCGGCCCTTCAGCCAGTGATCAAACCAGCGGACCGCTTCATGGCGCCACTCCATATGTGGCTTTGGGTAGCCCCAGTGAGGATACGAGTGCGCCCACGGCCCCATTATGCCTTTGACCGGGGCCTTAAGATGCTCGAGCATGCGCGGCACGCTGTCGCGGTAGCCGTCGTACCAGCCGCCGATGACGAAGGTTGGGATCTTGATGGACTCATAGCGCACATTGAGCGAAGCCCGGTCCCAGAACGGGCCGTCACGCTGCTGCCGCTTGTATTTCAACAGCCATGGCGTCGTGTCGAACCGCTCCCGGAAGTACTTCTCGTCGATCACGTAGTCCGGGGGCGCGGGAAGGACGTTCATCAGGTCCTGACCGAACTCGTAGGAGTCGAGGTGCATCATGCCGTCGATGTAGTGGACGTCGTCTTGGAACAGGTCATCTGTGGCCATGACGGCGATGATTGCCTTCAGCGCAGGGGGGTTGCGCATGGCCATGTGAATCGAGTTGAAACCACCCCATGAGATCCCGAACATCCCGACGTTACCGTTGGACCAAGCTTGTTTAGAAAACCAGTCGATGACCACCTCGGCGTCCCTTTGTTCTTGCTCTGAGTACTCGTACTCGATGAGCGTTCCTTCGCTGCTTCCGGTTCCTCGAATGTCAACCCGCGCGACGACGTAACCGCGCTGAACGAAGTAAGAGTACATCGAGTAACGGCTACTGAGATCCTCATACTTGCGATAGGGGATGTATTCCCACAGAACAGGGAACCGCTCTCCAGGATTATCTCCCTTGGGCACATAAACATCAGCGGCAAGGCGAATGCCGTCGGGCATCGGAATCCAGACTTCGCGGATTTCGATGTCGTAGATCGGAAATGAGGCTGGCTCGGCTGCAGCCGCCGGCATTCCAGGAGTGCCTACTAAAGTCCTGAGAGTAAATAAGGAAAGAAATAGAATTGGAAAAATGTAATGTTTTAGCGCCAGTGCCTTTCTTTTCCCTCTCATTTCGAATTCCTCCTCTCTGAATTTAATAACCATGACCAAGGATGTAACTTTTTTGCAGAGAATTTACAGATATACTCATCTCAAATGAACGGATAGAGATATGATTCAAGAATATCAAGAATGAAGAGTTCTGGTATCCTCTAGAACGTCAGCTTAAGTCCTACCTGTAGTCTTCTCGGAATAAACATATAATAAGGTTCATGATAAGGTTGGGCCCACAGGTCATAAGAACGATATTCAGTTGCTGTATCTGAATTGAATACATTGAAGACATCCAGTATAGCTTGAAGTTTAAGCGTTTTGTGAATGTCAAAAGTTTTCTGTAATCTAAAATCTAACATACTCCAGGATTTATATCTATCTTCGCCTCTTGGCTCAGCGAAAATGGGCCTACCCCAAACAGGATTTTGATCTGGGTATATTCTAGCAAAAGTTGGAACAGGTGTTCCTGTTTGGTAAATGTAATTCATGCTAGCCAGTATGCCCCAGGGGAAAGAATAGCTGGCCTGAAGTTTGAATATCCATGTTCGATCGTGATTTAAAGGGCCATCGGCATTCGTATAATCGTTAGGATCTTTGCCAAAATTTCCTGCTGTTGCCAGTGCCCATGATTTGTAGTCTCGGTCTGTTATATTAGTCACAACGTTTATACCTTCGGCTTTGGACCACGTGAGAGATGCATAGAGCTGCCAATTATTCGCATGCCTCTTGGCAAAAGAAAAAATCAGAGCCCTGTAGGTGTGTCCGTACTCAGGTGGATTGGTAATCCAATATTCATTGCTTCCCCATTCGCTGGTCTGATTGAAAACAGTGTAAGTTTGACCGTTATCAGGAGACACAAGGCTGATCTGTTCGTATGTCGCCCCTCTATCTTCCCATCCTATTAAATCCTTCTCTTTTTTATAAATGAAGGCGGCTCCCACAGACAGATTTGGCGTGAGCTCTCTTTCCAGCCCCAATGAAAATATATCAGCATAGGGATTTCTTAATTCAGGATCTATATTCCATCCCATATCTCCCGGAATCGTATACCATAATACATAGTCTTCAATACCCCAATCATAGTAGTAGAGACTAAAATCAGAATTCCCAGGTCCTGGATAGCTCCAAGCATCATGATAATTGGCATCATAGTAACGGCCGTATGAAGCTTTTAGTAAAGTCTTGTGGTCTGAGGTTAATTGAAAGGCCAGGCCGAGACGAGGAGAAAAATTATTCGTATCTACAATGTTATCGAGATCGGGAGTTCTCTCAGAAGTCTTTTGCCAACCATCATACACAACCCAAGAGGGGATAGAGCCATCATTATGATCGAATCGCAATCCCAAATTCACCGTAAGCCTATCGCCAATCTTCCAAGAATCATCAATAAAAACACCGATGTTATTGGAGGTAGCACCGTACTGGAATGGATTCCACTCATACAGGTAATACGGATAACCGTAATAAAGATAGTACCATTTTCCTGCAGAATAGCCTCCGACCCATTCAGATTTTCCATGTGTATACTGGACACCGATCTTAAACTCGTGATCCCCAGCTAGAAAATCTTCAGCAAAATAGGTAAAGCTGGCATTAGCCTGATCCCTGTTCATACTTCCATCCCAAACCCACCATGGTGCGCCAGACGTAACTCCATAATACCCATCCCAAATGATCGGATCGTTGATATCTCCTCCCATTGAGGGATAATAATCATCGAAAGTCCTCCAACCGGAATATTTGAGTTCAAACAAGGCGTTATTGCTTATCATGAATGTATACAGAAAAGTCCAGGTATGAGTGTGGCCTATTTCATTACTGATTGTCTCAGGTAAATTGTATTCATCAGGAGATTCAGGAAATTCATAGTCTTCATAATAATAGGATCCTACGAGTCTGTGTTTGTCACCTAGCTGTGATGACAGTTTAAAAATGGCTTTATTCCCTAGCCACTTGGTGGGAAATTCAGGATCAATAAGCCAGGGTGAATAGCTATCCTCATATTTCTCGTATAATCCAAAAAACCAAAGCCTGTCTTTCACGATAGGCCCGCCCAAATTGACCGAGGCAAAGAAATATTTATCACGGTTGAAAGAAAATTCTTCATCGGGGTTTGGATTATTGTCATCGGTCAGGCTCTGAAATTGACCATAATAACTCAAACCTCCTGAAAACGTGTTGCCTCCAGATTTTGTGACAATATTTATCACAGCTCCTGTAAAGTTACCAAACTCCGCAGGCGCTCCTACTCCTGAAACTTCCATCTCCTCGAACATGTCCTGGGGTTGCCAATTCCAACCATGACCCTGGCCGGGACTGCTGACATCTATACCATCAACCAGGTAAGCATTTGATGGAGTAGCGGATCCATAAATGGTATTCGTCCATTCCGACTGCTGTTGTTGAGGGATACCCGGTGCCTGTTTGAGAATATCGTAAACAGTAAAGCGCCCGCTAGGGAGATCTTCCAATTGCTCCTTTGTGAAATTGACAGTCACTCCTGATTTCGTCACATCGAGAGCAGGAGATTCTGCTATGACTTCAGAGTATTCCGTTAACACCTCTGGTCTCATCAATACATTGAGGGTAACAGTTGTATTTGTCACGACTCTAATGTTTACCCTTTCAACTCCCTGAAAACCATCTAAAGCAAAAACGAGTTTATATACGCCTGGAGGTAAATTAACAAATCGGTATATCCCTTTTGGTGATGTGACAGCGGTTTGTAATCCCATTAAAGAAGGGCTTGAAATTTCAATTGTTACGCCTGGGAGTGGAGTCCCTTCATCATCTGTGACCTCACCGATTATCTTTCCCGTCACGCGTTGGGCAAAGGAAAGGCCACTCAGCAGAATGAAAATTAATAAAAAACAAAAACTAACATAAATTTTCCTCTTAATCATCCTTCTCCTCCTTGTCAATAGATATAATTAAAGAAAGAAGCGATGGATTCATTGCTTCTTTCTTCATTTACCTAAGTTTTCCAATGATTCTTGACAATTCTGTTGATCTGAGATGTGTCTCTTGCTATTAATGCGTCTGTCAATTTTTTATGTATTCGTAATGATCTTTTCAGATGATAGCTATGACTAGTCCATTCTGAATACACATTATGACGATGACCATGAAGCAACTTGTCAAAAACCTGCGTTAATGTGGAATATAAAAATTCATTTTTGAGTGATTCCCATATAGTAATGTGTATATTCGCATTTATCTCAAGATATTCCTCAAGAGAATCGGGGCTGCAATACCTTTCCATCTCTAAAGTCATTTCCTTTATCTTTTGAAGATTTATATCACTCAGTTCCTTGATGGCTTGCTTACAAGCAAAGCTATCTAGTATAGACAAGGTTTGGCAGATTTCCTGGTATTTTTTATAAGTAGTTTCTGAAACAATGGCATATCGATATGGGCTGACTTCTAAAAACCCTTCCGCAGAGAGCCTCTTTATCGCTTCCCGTACTGGGGTAGTACTTGAATTGAACAAGACTGCGATGTCTTTTTCTCGGATTATATTTCTGGGCTTTATATCATTCTTTATGATGGATTCCCTGAGGTAATCGTAGACTCTATCGCTCAGCGGTCGTTGAGATACTTTCGAAGGAGATGGATCTCCCATTATTATTTTCCCAATTCCTCCTATCTATAAATTTAATTATTTTATTTGTCAAGTTATTTATATTAATTCTTTGATTTTTTTCACATATTTATAACAATAATTCTTCTATAGTAAACATTTTTGTATGAATTACAGGGGAACAAATAGTTTTCAAGGGGGGAGATCAGAAATAAAATTGAGTTATCATATAATCTAGATTATATTATTGCTTATATCTATGTGGTAAATATCGGAAGGATTGACTTATCATAATAAGTCAGAACTCATGATAAGCTCGGTATGATTTGGGGTCGTTGACCAGGTTGTTTCGAGTGTGATAAGTTCACTTCGTGATTCCTGGAATTGAAAATCAAGAATAGATGAATACAACAACCCAAACTCACTCTGATCATCGACGTTCCCATGTGCGATGGGTGATTCTTGCGTTTTTGTTCATGGCGAGCTTCGTGGCCTACGTGCTACGAACGAACATGTCCATAGCTGGCGAAGGTATGATGGCTGATCTCGCGTTATCCAAGATTCAGTTGGGTATGGTACTTGCGGCTTTTGCTTGGGGATATGCCATTTTTCAGTTTCCTGGTGGCATTTTCGGCGAAATTGTTGGATTCCGTCGGGCACTGACTATCATTGCTGTATTATGGGGCATCCTGACCTTGGCCACGGGACTAGTACCCGGGACGACTCTCGCCTCGACGACTGTCATCCTGACTATGCTCATCGGACTGCGATTTCTTATGGGAGTCGTGCAAGCACCGTTGTTTCCGGTGGCCTGTGGTGGCACGATTGGAGCCTGGTTTCCGGTATCTGGATGGGCATTCCCGAACGGATTGACGAGTACCGGACTGACGCTGGGTGCCGCCGCTGCGGCACCGCTGATTGCATGGCTGATGGAAACGATGGGATGGCGCCAATCCTTTATTTTAACGGCACCCTTAGCCTTTCTGATTGCTGGGGTCTGGTGGTGGTATGCGAGAGACCATCCGGCAGATCACCCGAGAATTAGCAAGAAAGAGCTGGACTTGATCAACGCAAACCGGCCATCACCGGAGCAGACAGTCGAAAACAAGGCGGCCTGGAAGCGCGTGCTCAAAAATCGCGACATATTGTTGCTCACCGCGAGCTATTTTTGTATGAACTACGTTTTCTATATTTTCTTCAACTGGTTCTTCATCTACCTCGTTGACGTTCGGGAATTCGAAATCATGGAGGGCGGGTACTTCGCCGCAGCTCCCTGGATGGTCGGTGCTATCGCTGCAAGTGTTGGGGGGCTCTTGTGTGATCGATTTTGCAAACGCATCGGACCGCGCTGGGGATGCAGAATCCCAGGCATCCTCGGTCTCAGTCTCGTAGCCGGACTTCTTTTTCTCGGGGCCACCGCCAAGAATCCTTATCTGGCCGTAGTGTTCCTTTCTTTAAGCTTTGGATGCACTCAACTCACTGAAGGAGCATACTGGGCAGCAGCGATCTTCGTATCCGGCAAACACGCCTCTGCAGCCACCGGAGTCTTGAACACGGGTGGAAATGCTGTGGGTGGTGTCGGGGCTCTTCTCGTTCCGATCACAGCCGAAGCTTTTGGCTGGGTGCCAGCGTTAGCGACTGGATCGGTATTCGCGTTGATTGGCGTTGGGTTGTGGCTGTTCGTGCGTGCCGACAAGCCTATGGCTTTACGCTTCGGTAAAGCCTGATTATGTTTTTTCTAAAAGAAGATCCAAATAAAAATATTAGAAAATGGAAGCCCCGCCATTCCTGGTTTTAATCCGAGATTCTTAGGCAGGTGCGCTATTTTTGGGGATCCGTGTACCAACCCTCTAGCCAGGAGCGCTCTCTATGTTGCGGCCAAATCTCCGTAAGCGTGTCAGCTTTGTAGACGACGCCGTTCTTGATGACATAACAGATTGAGTTGGTGTTTCGTATATTTTCGAGGGGATCTTCATCCAAAACTACAAGATCTGCAAGTTTTCCAATATCGATCATCCCCAGGTCACGATCCAGACCGCTGATCTCCGCCCCCAGCAATGTTGCTGCACGGAGAACTTGGTGATTGCTCATCCCTGTCGCCAAGCTCCACATCTCCCAGTGAAATCCTATCCCTTGCCTCTGTCCATGGGCCCCAACTCCCACCTTTCCTCCCGCTGCGATCACGTCTCCTGCCGATTTTGCCAAACGGGGGAAAAGGTACTCCTCTTTAAGCATCCAATGCTGCCAAGTTTCCTCCCGACGCCGAGTTTCACGATCCAAAAAAGGATGAGGCGTGAAAAGACGAAGTTTAGGATCATCATGGACAGATCCTTCTGCATAGTAGAACTCTTCTGCGCCTTTGGCCCCGTGTGTGATCAACAAGGTTGGAACATAACCCACACCTGACTGAGCAATTAGCTCCACCATATCATGATACAAAGGAACAAAAGTGAAGTAATGCTGATGTGTCGTGTAGCCATCTATGATCTCCGTCACACCCGGCTTGGTCTCACCATTGCCCTCAGCATGAACGGGAAGTCCGAACTCCTTGGCAGCCATTGCCAGCAATTGTCGCTTCCGCCGCCCTCCGAAAGAGTACTGCTTGACACCATCGAGTCCGTAGTAATCATAGTACCGTCGTACGAGATCTCTGGCATCGTCTAGATTTTCAAGCTTTTCTACCATCGCAGGGAAAATGATGGCCCCAGCGCCATAGAATCTTGGCCCGACAAGCTGGCCCGTTTCGACCATGCCAGCATAGGTCACGAGCGAGGGACCGGCAGCCCCGGTATCATACCCCGTAGTCACACCGTACGCCAGGCTGGAGATAAACTCCCAGGGCTGGATGATTCGCGTCTCCTGAGTGCCCCCTTGGTGGTTATGAACGTCTATAAATCCAGGCAAGATCGTCTTCCCCGAGACATCTATTATGTGAGCTCCAGGAGGAATGGCTATGGTACCGCTAGAACCTAAGTCAACAATCCGATTTCCTTCAATTACCAAGTCGCACGAGGGAAGGACCTCGTCACCTCGCATGGTGATCGCTCTCCCTCCTTTCAACACGACCCTGCCCTTCGGGACGTAACGAGGCATCTCGATTCTGACTTTTGTTTCCTCGAGCTTACCCGAACTTAGGTCGTACTGGAACAGACTGGCACCGAGGGAGAAGCATATTATGTTTCCATCACGGCTCCAGGCAGCGAATTCACCACCGACTGTGCTGATCTTTCGGATGATGTACGCGGGATCAGGACTGCTAACTGAGAGTGTCAACGACTCTTCAAGCTGTACGGGGAGATCCACAAGGTAAATATGTCGGTCAGCCTCAATGAGAGCCCGATCGCCCATAGGGGACATGAGAACCTGATGCGCAGGCCATTTTTCACCAAACACGGTTGCCTTTAAGTGACTGTGAAGATCACTCCCATCTAAACGGACAGAAACAAGCCCACCCCATGGAGGTGTTTCCCAGGCTGGCTGCTGGTAGATAAAAACCTTGCCCTGATCCGGTGCTATAAAGTGGGGGCTTCCCAGATCATGCAGCAAGGATATCCTCCGGATATTCCCCCCTTCGGCAGGTACCCATCCCAGTTGCACGCGCGGGACGTCCCCGTCTCCGGAGAGCGAGCCTGAAGGGCTGGAAAGGAGGCCTTCGATCCAGGATTGTCTCGACATGGAAACAAAGATGATCTTATCACCACCCGGCGAGTAAGTCGGGTATCCGTAATAGGCTGAGTTGTCCGTCAAACGTTCAGGGCTCCTATCTCCACTCGCTCTGATGCGATACAGGTGTCCTGCCTCCTTCATGTTTTCCCAGGTCGCATAGACAATAAACTGGCCATCAGGAGACCAAGAAGGCTGAAATTCACCGACATCGGAGTTGGTGAGGCGGTAAGGCCTTCCCTCGGTAAGACCCATCACCCAGAGCCGCCCGAGAGCCGAAAATACGACCTTCTTCCCATCGGGGGAGATCTTTGGGTCTGAGATCCGACGGGCTTGGACGGGGCTGTCATCGACCCGAATTTCAGAATGCACCGCAGGCCCCATGGGCTGCTCCACTCTTACTGTGAGGGGAATTAGGGCTCTCTTGCCATCGGGAACACTCACTTTCCAGAGCTTTCCTTCGATAGTGGTGATCAGGAATTTTGAGTCGGGCGTGAAGGAGGATCCTGGCATCAAGTCCCAACTCGCATGTTGGGCCTCTTGAGCATCGAGCTGCACCGGATAGTGCAGCCATTTCTCCTCATCGGAATAAAGATCCCGCAATCTGAGACCCGTATCGGCATGGAATCGGGTTGCGTAAACCAACCAACGGCCATCAGGCGAGAGCACAGGACGCATACCTCCTCCTTGAGCGTTGCTGTATGGATAGATCTCTTGAGTCTGTCGGTCATACACGGCTAGCTGATATTCACCGATCTGAGGACGCCAATTATGAAGAGATGCGGCTTTCTGAGAGAAGAAAAGAAAGCGGGGATCGGCTCCGAAAGCTGGCCCCAGGGCGGTCAAGCCGTTCTTTTCCCCGTTTACTAGACACACTCCTTTTCTATCTGCTATGGAATAGAGCCAGATTTCCACCAGGCTGTTACGAACGACGCCGGTCTTGGCTGTGATGATCGCCTTCCCGTCTGGAGTCCATTCTGGAGAGATAAACACTGTGTCTTTTCCAGAGGTCAATGGCGCGGCACCGCTGCCGTCAGCCTTCATTATCCATACATTCTCGGAGCCATCCCGATCGCTCACGAAAACGATGTGGCGTCCGTCCGGGGAGAAACGGGGTTGGGTGTCAAAGGCCATGCCTCTTGAAAGGGCCTTCGCCACTCCTCCCTCGGTGGGGAGGACATACAGATCTCCTAAAAGATCAAAGACTAGAGTTTGACCGTCTGGGGAGACATCTGTCGAGATCCAAGTCCCTTCATCAGTCGTGAAATTCAGGGTTCTTGTGGGTTTAAGGGGGAGGTCTTCGGAGTGACTCCCGCTTCGCTCTGTCCACCCGCCCAAAGTGGCTACAAAGAGTACTAAAATGAATACCCTACACCTCAACAGAACTTGTGAGTAGCCACCCGTTCTAAAATCCATAAACAACCTTGGTTTCTTCATTGTTTTCTCCAAAATTCAATTATTCAGCTTCTGACGAATAAATGATCTTCCCCCCGAGTATTGTATAAACGACTTCTGTGTTCAAGATCTCTTCCTGGGGTATGGTGAATATATCCTCTGAAAGCACGACGATATCTGCCAATTTTCCTTTTTGAAGGGATCCTTTGATATCCTCCTCAAAGGAGGCATAAGCGGAGCCACGTGTATAGAATTCTATGGCTTCCTTTACGGAGAGGTTTTCATCCTGTATCCATGCATTTCCTACTTTATCTGAAATACTTTTTCTGGAAACAGCCGAATAAATTCCTTGCATCGGATTGAGGCTTTCCACAGGCCAGTCCGTGCCGAAAGCCTGTCGGGCATTGGCTTGGGCCAGAGTCTTCCAAATATTTGTGTATTTCGCTCTTGTAACCCCTAATCTATCTTCGAAAAAGGATTGAATCGTCTGTCCATAGGACGGCCCGAATACAGGTTGAACAGACGGAATAACTCCTAATGAATTAAATCGAGGAATATCCTCGGGAATGATCACAGTGGCGTGCTCGATCCGGTGCCGGGCATCTCTTTTGCCGTTTCTTTTTATGGATTGCTCAAAAGCGTTTAGAACGACATTGACGCCTTCGTCCCCTATGGCATGAATGGCGATCTGGAACTTCTCCTTATCATAAAAAGCGATAATATCGTTGAGCTCTTCCTGCGTCATGAGTAAAAGCCCTGAGGTCGAAGGATTGTTCTTATAAGGCTCTGCCAGTAATGCGGTTGATGAGCCTAACGATCCGTCGATAAATCCTTTGATCACACCGAACTTCAACATATGATTGTCATCCATGAGCATCTGTTTCCATTCTTTATATTCCTGCATTTTTTTCGGTGAGGAGGTCAGCGCGACCCCAGCATACACTCTCACCGTAAGCTCACCTTCGTCTAACAGTTCTTTAAAAACCGCAATTTTTCCATCCAAGTCATGTACACTTGTCACACCAAATCTCGCAGCCTCTTTAATAGCTAATTTGACAGCTCTTTTATCCATTTCGTGAGATTCTCTTTCTGAAAGTTGTGGCCATTTAATGAGATCCATTGCCTTCTCATGTAGTATTCCAGTGGGCTCACCCGTACCAGGATCTTTAATTATGACTCCTCCGGGGGGATCTGGAGTTTCTTTAGTGATTCCCGAAATTCTGAACACATAACTATTGACTAAAGCACAATGTCCACAAATTCTGCTCAGAACCACGGGATTATTTGGGGCGATTTCATCGATTAATTCTTTCGTAGGCCACTTTTTTCCTGGTAATATTTCCTGATCCCAGCCTCTTCCTTCGATCCATTCACCCTCGTTTACTTCCTCAACCTTCTCTTTAACTCTTCTTTGTATTTCATCAAAGGAAGTAACACTATCCAAAGATACAGACATCAGAGCATGTCCACCATAAACAAAATGTACATGACTATCATTAAACCCAGGTAGAGCAAGCTTTCCTTGGAGGTCAATGATTTTTGTAACTTTTTTATCAATATACTTCCTAATTTCTTTATTTGATCCAACAACAACGATTCGGTCCCTTTTAACTGCAAGGGCTTCCGCTTGAGGAATGTTTTCATCAATAGTGACAATTTTGCCGTTCAATAACACTAAATAAGCTATTTCTCCCGGAGCTTTGTCTCTGCAATTTACAATGCACAAAATCAATATGAGAAAGATAAAAAAATTGATATGTGGCTTCATGGTTGCCTCTGATTAAATAAGCCTGAACAATTGATAAAAAATGTCAAAGTCCATCACAACAAATGCGATACAAAAATTTTATATTATCACATCTGTCCTAAGGCCACAAAACGATCGTCTATTAGCATGTATCGTACAGTTAGAATAATATAGGGTATATTACTTATTTCGGCAAAGGTTTACAGCATACTTTCAATCTTTAGCCATAGGCGCTAACTCTTTGAATTCATTGATAATTATGATTTCTTTGATGATTTCTGGCAGATCTCGGTTCCAACTAGAGTTCTTTTGGGCTGCCACTCTTATTTACTCTCTTTTTCCCTGAAAAATTGATGGTCTAAGCATTTCTGGTTTTCGATCGCCATACAATAGTTACAACACTATTCGGGCATTACTTCAAAGATATTTCATTCATACCGCAGAGAATCTACAGGGTTGGCTGTTGCGGCTTTGATTGCCTGGAAGAAGACTGTGATGAGGGCGAGGACGAAAGTCAAGAGAGCCGACAAAATGAAGATCCAGAGGGCTATGGATGTCCTGTAGGCGAAATTCTGTAGCCATTGGCTCATCACAAAATAGACCACAGGAAAGGCAACGGCATTGGCTATCAGTACCCACTTCGTGAATTCTCTGGACAGCATCAAGACGATTCCAGAGACCGAAGCTCCCAGTACCTTACGGATTCCAATCTCTTTGGTTCTCTGTTCTGCGGCAAAGGACGATAGACCCAGAAGACCCAGACTGGCCACGAACAATCCCAGAAGAGCAAACAAGCCAAAAATCCGGCTGCGTACGACTTCTGCTATGTACAACCTATTGAAATCTTCGTCCAGGAAGGAGTATTCAAAAGGCCGGCCAGGAAAAAGTTTATTCCAGGTCTTTTCTGCGAACACCAAGACTTCTTTGAGGTCGCTTGTGTAGACATTCAGGGTGATTATGCTTAGATGAAACCACTGGGAACCGACACAATCCATCACCAGGGGCTCGATCACGGACTGAAGGCCCTGAAAATGGAAATCCCGGATCACACCAATAACAGTTTCAACATTGTCCTCGGGTCCCACGACGAGCTTCTGTCCCAGGGCTTTCTCTGCAGATGCCCATCCTAAGAGTTTGACTGCCGCTTCATTGAGTAGGCATGCCTGTGCATCGGTGGCACGGTATCCACGAAAATTTCTTCCTGCAGTGAGTTCGACTCCGTATTCGGGCAGAAAATCCTCATCAATGAAGAAATGTTTCATCTCCACAGCATACTCCTCTGTTTGTCCAAGTTTATGCACACCCCAGCTTTCTATTTCCCGTCCTGGGACCGATGAGGACACTGTAACTCCTCTCACTAAGGTATGGGAGAGGTACTCTGACTTAACCGTTTGATATTTTTCTTTCAGACTTACGCCGGTCGCCGGGATAATCAATTTCTGTTGTTTATCAAATCCAAGAGAAGCATTCTTCATGTAATCAATCTGTCTGTACATGACCAGAGTACTGATGATCAGACCAACGGATATGGCAAACTGGAGGACAACAAGGGCCTGTCTCAGTCTAGAGCGGCTGCGGCCGCCTCCTCCCTTTGCGCCCTTGAGGATGTGGACAGGATTAAATCTGGAAAGGATGAAAGCTGGATAACTTCCGGCACCGACTCCGATCAGCAGGATACAACCCAAGAGCATCAGAAACACTGTCGGCCGGAGAACATCAACCAGCATGATCTCTATCCCAAAGGCTTTCATGAAGTACGGCATGGACAGGTAAGTCAATCCCACAGACGGGACAACAGCACTTAAGGCAGTAAGAGAGGATTCCAACAGGAACTGCCGGATGATTTGGGACCTCTGAGCACCAATCACTCTGCGCATTCCTACTTCTCGACTCCGATGGACAGATACTGCTGTGGCCAGGTTTATGAAATTCAGACAGGCGATCAGAAGGATAAGCAGGCCCACAGCAGAAAAGATCAAGATGTAGGCTTTGTTCCCCGGGGGCTTTAGATCATACAGAAGCCGAGAGTTCAAGTGGATTCCGGTTACAGGCTGAAGAAAGTGGATACGCTGAAAGGGAAAATCCTTTCCTAGAAAACTGTCTGATAGGCTTCTAATCTTGGAGCCAAAGGCATCAACTTCTGCACCCGCAACCAGCTTGACATAGGTGTAAACCCTGGAAAGATTCCAGGCTCGCATCTCTTCCTCAGTATAAAAATTCTTGATGGAGGCGATAAAGTCGTAATAAAGGTGTGTGTTGAGCGGTGCATTCTCTACAACTCCGATGATCTCGAAGTCTGCGTTGTCGATCTGGATGGACTTGCCGATCGGGTCCTCTGAACCCAAGTATTTCTCAGCCATGCGTTCTGTCAGGATGATGGTGTTCGGCTGGGCCAATTTACTGAACGGGCCTCCTTTCAGAAAGGGGATGTGGAATATATCGAAGATTTCAGGTTCTGCAGGGAGGATTCCGTTCTCATAAAAAACCTTATCGCCATATCGCACAAGCACTCGGTGCTTTCTGCCCAGACGCCCGATCGATTCGACTTCGTTGTATCGTTCTTTGACAACATCAGCCACCGGATAGGATATTAGGGGAATGGATTCCTCAATTGCTTCACCTTTCCAAGTGCATGCGATTCTGTGAATACGATCAGCATCATTGTGGTAACGGTCATAGCTCAATTCTTGCTGAACGTATAGAAAAATATACAGACAGCAGGTTATTCCTATCGCCAATCCGATGATATTAATGGCAGAGTGTCCCTTGTGTCTTTTCATGTTTCTTATGGCCATTTTTAAGTAATTCATAAACATGACAGACCTCCAACGAATGGATTCTGTGATAAACCTAGGAATGGCATTGATCACCTCCCACCAGTACCTCCTCCTTGCCCTTCTTAATCCAAGATGGCTTGCCTGCTCAGAGAATATCTCTTCGATGTCCCCAAAATAGGCGTCATCCTTCTCCTGCGAAGAGAGAAGTCTTAAAAGGAATTTAGCTAGTTTAGGAGGGGAAGACATTTCTTAGGTCTCTGTCGTGTTCCCGAGAAGCTCAGCCACTCCTTTCCAGATTATCTGGTTAAAAGACCGGTTTTCTTGGAGAGCCCTGATCCCTGCTCGGGTCAGCCTGTAGTACCTTTTGCTCATACCGCCCCGTTTTGGGGTGGGCTCGCCCTGAGAAGTCTGGAGATAGCCTTTCCTGACGAGCCTCTCGAGCGGAAAATAAACGCTGCTCACGGAGACTTCCTTTCCCGTGATATTGACGATGAAATCATAGATGGAGATGCCGTAGGCATTGTCTTTTAGTCTCAAGACAGCGATGAGGACAAGCTCTTCGAGTTTTGTTAGCCATTCCATGGTCTGGCCTCCATTTTTTCTGATGTTCTAAATAAATATACGTAAAGAATAGAAAAAAGGTTCCCGGAGTTTCAGAAAAAATTGTAATCTTTTCTATTGACTGAAGGAATCCGGCCAAATGGAGGTCTGAAAAAAGAGAAAACTGAGCGCGTTATCCACTAACTCAAGAATCTAAGATTTTTTGTTTTATGCAGCCTGGCTCAATTTCTGAATTTGAAACATGATTTTTTTGTCTCTTATTGCGTGAAGGAACTCCGAAAAAGTTCTAAGATTGGGTATGTTAGGGCTGCCACTCCTTTTTTCATTGTTTTCCCCTGTCCATTTCACCGATTTAAGCACGTGCCATATTCTCACCGTTAGGCAAAAGTAGGCTATTTTGGGCATTTTGTGTCATCTATGTATCACCGATTTGGTGGCAACGGGATAGGTCTCTATGTGATCTGTAAGTTTGACTCTTTTTTCATAAGTTGTTATTCTTTTTCCAAATAGTTAGAGGATATAATGGATATAAAATGCCCGAAATGTCATTCAGATAATACTGATACTGCACGTTTTTGCAGTAATTGTGCTACTCCACTTCCTTCCTCAAAGGAAATTCCTCTCACCGAGACTCTCGAAACACCAAAAGGAGAGCTAACCACAGGCTCTACCTTTGCAGATAGATACCAGATTATTGAAGAACTGGGAAAGGGAGGCATGGGGAAGGTCTATAGAGTGCTCGATAAAGAGCTTAAAGAAGAAGTAGCACTTAAGCTCATAAAACCAGAAATAGCTTCAGATAAGAAAACCTTAGAACGATTCAGCAATGAGCTGAAACTCGCCCGAAAGATTAGCCATAAAAATGTCGGTCGTATGTATGAGATTATGGAGGAGAGAGGAACCCGATACATCACAATGGAATATGTCCCTGGAGAGGATTTGAAGAGGCTAATAAGGAAAGTCGGGCAATTCAGTGCAGGAAAAACGGTTTCCATAGCCAGGCAAGTATGCGAAGGATTGGCGGAAGCTCACCGCTTAGGAGTGGTTCATCGGGATCTAAAGCCACAGAATATAATGGTTGATGAGGAAGGGAATGCAAGGATATTGGATTTTGGGATAGCCCGCTCTCTGAAAGCAAAAGGAATAACAGGTGCAGGAGTGATGGTCGGGACGCCTGAGTACATGTCACCTGAGCAGGCTGAAGTGAAGGAGGTAGACCAGCGTTCAGATATCTATTCCTTGGGAGTGATTCTTTATGAAATGATGACAGGGAGAGTTCCTTTTGAGGGAGAGACTCCTCTGGGGATTGCGATGAAACACAAGAGCGAGATGCCAAAAGATCCCCGAGAGTTTAATGCTCAAATACCTGAAGATCTCAGCCGAGTGATACTCACTTGTATGGAAAAGGATAAGGATAAGAGATATCAAAGTGCAGGAGAAGTGCGGTCCGAGCTCGATCGGATCGAAGAGAGTATGCCCACTACAGAGAGGATCGTCCCTAAAAAAAGACCAAGCACATCCAGAGAGATCACGGTCACTTTTAATTTGAGAAAATGGTTTATCCCCGCCTTTGTTGTTCTCGCTATCGTGATCGCAGCTTTTATCATCCTGCAGCTTCTTCCTCCGGAGGAAGCTTTGCCTATTCCTTCAGATAAACCATCAGTTGCGGTCATGTATTTCAAGAACAACACAGGAGAGGAAAACTTCGACCATTGGCGGAGTGCTCTCTCCGACCTTCTAATCGCTGACCTTGCCCAGTCCAGATACCTGCATGTCTTGAGCGGGGATAATCTCTACAACATCCTCAGGCAGCTGAATCTCCTGGAGGCAAGGAGCTATTCCAGGGAAGAGGTGGAGAAAGTGGCTTCGAGGGGTGGAGTCAATCATATCATCCAGGGAGACCTGTCCAAAGCCGGCGACAACTTCCGTATCAATATCGTTCTTCAAAAGGCAGAAACAGGAGAGATTTTGGGTTCGGAATCTGTAGACGGGAAAGGGGAAGCGAGTATCCTGTCCATGGTGGACGAGCTGACAAGGCGGATTAAGACAAATTTTATGCTCTCCGCAGAGGAGATAGCCTCAGACATCGATAGACAAGTCGGAAAGATCGCAACCAGCTCTCCAGAGGCCTTGAGATATTATAACCAGGGAAGAGAACTCCATCACAAGGCTGAATACCGAAAGAGTATCCAGATGATGGAAAAAGCTTTAGCTTTCGATCCTGAGTTTGCCATGGCTTACAGGAGCATGGCCGTGTCCTATAATAACCTGTTGATGTTTTCTGAAAAGAAAAAATATCTCCAGGAAGCTTTTGAGCTTAAAGATCGCCTATCCGATAGAGAACGCTATCTTATCGAGGCAGAATTCTACAGGGGCTCCGAGCTAACCTTCGATAAGGCTATTGAGGCTTACACAAAACACCTCAATCTTTATCCTGATGACACCATCGCCAACACCAATCTGGGAATTCTGTACATGTCAACAGAACAATGGGATAAGGCCATAGAGCGCTTTGATGTCCTGATTCAGTATAAAGATGAGTCTTTTTTTCCCTACGTTAATATATCTGATGCCTACAGAGCTAAAGGCATGTATGAAACTGTCCACAAACTTCTTGAGGATTATATTCAGAATGTTAAAGAGAGCGATGCGATCCGCCGGGAATTGGCTCTAAACTTTTTCCTCCAGGAAGAATATAACCTTGCTTTGGCTGAAGTAGATAAAGCTTTTTCCCTTAATCCAGACAACATACAGAATCACTTAAGAAGGGGCAATGTCTATCTCTGTGCAGAAAATTTTGAGAAAGCCGAAGAAGAGTATTTCAAGGTTCTTGAGAGAAAAGAGCTTGGTTATCATTTGTACGCCAGAATTGTATTGGGCACTTTAAACCTCCTACAGGGAAAACTTGAGAGTGGACGACAGCATTATCAACAAGGACTGATCCTGGCAGAGACCCTTGGTGATAACTGGTGGAGAGTTTGTTTTCACATCTGGATGGGATATAGCTATCTTAAATCTGACCGACCAACAGACGCCCTGAAAGAATGCGAAATGGCCTGGAACATCGCTCCTAAATCAGATGATGATTTGAGATGGCAGAGACGCGCCCTGTATTACAAGGGCCGGGCATATCTGGCACTACGTTCATTAGAGGATGCTCAGAAAGCGGCCGATGGTATCAAGGAACTAGTGGAAAAAGGGGCAAACAAGAAGGAAATAAGGTATTTTCACAATCTTCTGGGACTGATCGAGCTGGAGAAAGAGAATTATTCCAGAGCCATCGCCTATTTCAAAGAAGCCATTTCTTCGCTGCCTTACGAGCTTGGGCTGGGTCCATTCGCGAGCGATCAGGCTGTCTTTGCCGAGCCCTTGGCCTTGGCTTACTACAATTCAGGAGATAGAGAAAAGGCCCGGGAAGAGTATGAGAAAATATTAACCTTGACCATAGGAAAGCTCTATTTTGGAGACATTTATGCTCGAAGCCTCTATTGGCTAGGGAAGATTTACGAAGAAGAAGGCTTGAAGGACAAGGCCATCGAGCATTATGAAAAATTCCTTGACCTCTGGAAAGACGCTGACCCTGGCATTGCTGAGGTGGAGGATGCGAAGATGAGGCTGGCTAGGCTGAAGAGCCAGTAATATACTTCCGTAGTAATAAGCCTACCTATTTATATCAATTAGCTACGTAACTGATATAATTTCTGAACCTGAAACATGATTTTATTGTTTCTTAGTGCATGAAGGAACTCCGTAAAAGTTCTAAGATTGAGTATGTTAGCGCTGCCACTCCAATTTCTCAGAAATTTAAAACTTTCCTGCATTTAGCTTAAATATCGTAGTTCCAGTGCTAGTCAGTTAAAAATTTTTTTTATTCGCTCGTAGGGGGAAATTAAAAAAAAAATTTAAAATTTTAAAAGAATCACTTGACAAATAATATCAAAAGAATTATATTTTCACTAGAAATGAAAAAAAGGAAAAAATAAATGATTGATTTGATTCGAGTCCTTGGCTCTGAGCACATTTTTGAGATTATCGATTTTCTGAAGAAGAATCCTGACCGAAATGCCTCTTTTATTGCGAAAAGTCTAAATATTCACATCATTACTGTTCAGAGGGTCTTAGACACTCTCGAGAAATACGTCTTTGTGAAATCAAAAGAAAAGAGAGATATAGGGAGGCCTTCCAAGACATATTCCTATCTGGGAGGCGAGTTTAAGGTCAATCTTGATAAGTTATTTTCTGGTTATGATTTAAGAAAAAAACTCATAAGGGAAAAGGGAAATAGTGAAATATCATTCAGTTATGATGTGGATAAGGAAATCGTGAATGCCATTCTTATCGGAGGGAAAAAAGGAAAAAAAATAAAACTTGGTCCTAAAACTGGAAGATTCCTTTGGCTTGTGCCTCCTCCAGATTCTAAAGGAGAGACCGTCGAAAGCATAAGCAATAAAGCGGGCATTCCCCTTATAGATGCCATTAAATTTTTCCTTGAAATGCAAGACTTTGAAGTTTTGGAGGCAATAAAATGAATTTCTTTAGCATAGTAATTGTATTGTTGTTAATGATCCTCTTATTATTTGCCATTCAAGTGTTGATTAACCGGGGCAAGTTAAAGCTGAAAATTTTATTATTTGTATTAGCCTATTCATTATTAGTGGGTATCCCAGTTGCTTATTACAATATCTTCCCTGAAAAACTAAATCTTGCTTTTTACATTATTTATTATGCTGTGTTTCTTTTGCCCAATTTTCTTTATCAAATGTATCAATGCTTAAAGAAGCGACAATCGTGGACGAGTTTCATTCTAGTATCAGTCGGAGTAATTCTGATACTTATGAGTCCATTTCTTGCTCCAAATTTTTCTCTAAGATTATTGAGTATTGGAGTTGGGTGGGTATTCCTCATCGGATTCTTTGCTTATCTTTTTCGCTATCCTTATCTGAATCCGATGTGGCTGGAAGATGTTGCGGAAAAGGCAGCCACGAATATCGAAAAAGGCTGTAAATACAGCCCTAAGCCCGTCATGGTGCCTATTCCATCCCAGAAAACGAGCTGTACGAGCTCATTTGGTCTTTTTTTGCTTTTCAAGAAAAAACATGCCATCGTCAAGATGAGTGAAGATTTTCATAAAAAACTGGGGCGTCCGAACATGGAAAGATATGCGGAGGAATTGGCAAAAAAAATCAAAGAGAAAATCAGAGAAGAAGGAGAAATAAAGTGAAGAAAGGCCTAATTTCTTGTTTATCACATTCCCTGTGGATAGTTTTAATTAATTTATTCCTGATCTTATTTATACCCAGCATCGCTTTTACTCAAGAAATAATCCATGCTACTAAAACCAATCTATTTCAATGGGCTTTTAAAGAACCTATTGAAAAGCTGGTGGTCTTCTGTGATGATGGCGAGTTGTTAATCTTTACTAATGAATACTCTGAGGGCGTAGTTCTTAAACCTTGGACACTTAAGGAATATTTAAAGAAAAATAATAAACAGGTGAAAGATATATTATTCATTTGCCACAATCATTTAAGGCCGAATAGCTTTAGTGAAGGCGATTATCGCTTTTTTAGTTGGTTAAAAAGAAATGGTTTTAGGGGCAGGTTTATCATCTTTTATAACTATGATGGGAAAATAAAAGAGTTGGTAAAGTAATGTATTCATCATTAGTAAGTATCCCAGTTTCTTATTACAATTTTTCCTCTGAGATAATCAAAGAAGGAAAGAAGGAAGTTTCAAAATGAAAAGATTCATCATTATTTTAACCACAATCTTCGTAATTTTATTATTCGGCGTTGCCTCAGATCCTATGGATCTGCGTTGCGGCCCGAAAGATAGTAATGACCTAGCCAAAGAATATGACCTGTCTTTCAAGGATAAACAAGGTGAGGTGGACTATTACAAAATGCGGACGGTCTATTATCATGGGAATTTTCTTGGAATTATCCAAAATAGAGACGAATACATTTCTTCCTTTAAAAGAGAGGTTTTGAAGGTTGATAAAGATGCACATTCAGTTAAATACACCTGGAAGAGCTGTAAGTCCGGACATTCCGCTAAGCCTCAAGGAGAGATTACAGAATGGAAGACTCTTTCATTTTCTGATGGATTTACGTATCAAATCAACTTCTCTCTTCCCGATTATTTTCTTTCGACTATCGATATTGAACCGATTCCTAAAACCATGGACGGAATGAAATTTTGGGTTATTATCATGGATGCCCATGCGCAATTTGAACTTCTCAGAACTGAGCCTCACGGGAATATAAGTAAATTGAAAAAGACCGGGGATAGGGTGACCTCTCCCGGTGCTTACCAGACTGGAGGCTGGGATTTCCCTCCTTTAATCACAGACTCCTATTTTACTAACGGAGGCTATGAGACCATTTTTACCGGAATTTGTCTACTGGAGGGAAAGAAATGTGCTGTTCTGGAATACATAAACACGGATTCGACTCTTGGTGGCAAGTTTCATATGAATCCTGAATGGAGCTTCGACCAGGAGGCGACATCAAACTTCTGGGGCCATATATATGTAGATTTAGAAAGCGGAAAGTTGATAAAGGGGGATTTGTATGAATACGTGGTAGTGCAAGTAAAAAATCCAGCCCTTTCCCAGCCAATGCGACTTTTTGAGAGGCGCTTGATAGAAATTTGGAAAATACAAGAAAAAGAATTCGAAAAAAACTAAAAATCTCGACAAGAATCCAAGACTTTTTGTTTTATTCAACCTGGCTCAATTTCTGAATTTGAAGGAGGGATTTATTGTTTCTTAGTGCACAGAGGAAATCATAATAAGCTCTAAGATTGGGTATGTTAGAGTTCCACATTTTCACCTTACCCCTTGATAAGTTTATTTAAGCTACGGTATCCTACCACCATCGCCAGAGAGCTAAAACGAGCGTAATAAGAATGACAAGGCCTAAATTCATATAGGCAATAAAATAAAACACTCTCTCCTGAGGAGGGATTTCTTTCTCTGTCTTTGTGAGAGCCAGTTTGCCAATTTGCTCCAGTCCTTGTAATTTCTCTTCACCGTGGGGAGCTTTGTCCAACATTCCTGTCAAATCTGTCCCAGCACTATGTCTGCCGAAATGTTTTCCGTCCTTCCAAAAACTGCTCTTGGAGACATTATAAATCTTGTTATTAAATGCCACATAAGCGGGATAACCTTTTGTGCCGTCAAAATTCCTTAAATCATCAGCTGTATAATATTCCTTAGGCCCTTGAAATTTTATATCTTTCTTTATTCCTAATTTTGGACCTACGATTAGTACAACATATAGTACTGAACAAACCATAGTGAGAAAAAGAAAAATTTTGATAAGAAGCAAAATGCCAAACCGAGTCTCAAGAAGGAATGAGAATGAGGGAACTCGGAAAACTGTTAAGGTAATCCCAGTTACTGCCATTATAATCATTGAAATTAGACCAACTTTGACCTCTCTTTTTGGAAGGCCATGAGCAGCATATGAAGGTTTAAGAATTAAATGAACGTAAAGTATAGTCCCGAACCAGAATATTGCTGTAAGAATATGGAGGAATCCTGCAATAAGGCGAATAAAGTGCAGAATTCTTTTTCCTTGGGCATATTCATCGCTCTTAGCGTCTTCTGTAAGATACTCCTTTCCTGCTTTGGTTAATTCTCCTCCTCCGGATTGGTTAAAATGACAATAGCTACAATCTTTTTTCGTCTTTTCTGCCAGCTCTTCTGTGGTATTTCCGCTCGGTATTACTAAAAAGAATAATATTAAAAAAGCACAAACATAAAACAATTTCATATTGTCTATTCCTTCAGCGATATCAGATAAAGCGTAGTATTTATCTTAAAATTCAAAAGCATTTTAAACTAACAACAACTAATTGTAAATCTGAGTGCAGGAACTTCTCTTGCATAATTTATAAAGCTAAGCATCCTTTCAAATCTGGTATGATAGGCTGTTCCCTTCTTGACAAGTGGAAAATCCAATGGTATGAGTTGACGGAGATTAAGGTTCAAAAAAAATCCCTCTAAAAAAGGAGATATCATATGAAGAAAATTTTATCAGAATCAAAGTTGCTCTGGTTTTTCCTTTTTATAGCTTTTCTCGCCTCTCTTGTATCTGCAGATGAAAAAACAGACAAGGTGGATAAGCTCTTTTCAAAATGGGATTCCACTGTCTCCCCAGGAGCAGCCCTGGCTATAATCAAAGACGGGAAAATAATCTATAAGCGTGGTTACGGAATGGCAAACCTTGAACATAATATCCCCATTACGCCAACTTCTGTTTTCCGGATTGGCTCAACCTCCAAGCAATTCACTGCATCATGCATCGCTATTCTTACCCTGCAGGGAAAAATCTCGCTTGATGATGATATACGTAAATACATGCCTGAGATGCCCAAATACGAAAGACCGATCACTATCAGGCATCTTCTCTACCATACGAGCGGCATCCGCGATTACCTCACTCTTGCCAGTATTGCAGCCTGGCCGGACGATCAGTTCTATACTCCAGAAGATAGCGTAGAACTCTTGAGCCGGCAAAAAGGGCTTAATTTTCTTCCGGGTGAAGAGCATCTCTATTCCAACTCCGGCTATTTTTTGCTGGGTGTTGTAGTTAAGAGAGTAAGCGGAAAATCGCTTAATGATTTTGCCCAGACCCATATCTTTAAGCCCCTAGGCATGAAGAATACTCATTTTCACGATGACCACACCATGGTTGTCAAAAATCGTGCTGACGGCTATTCGCCCCTAAAAAAAGGATTTCGAATAGATATGACCACTCTTGATCATGTGGGCGATGGCGGAGTTTTTACCACGGTCGAGGATTTGTTTCTATGGGATCAGGCTTTCTACAGATACAAATTAGGGAGGGAGCTCATGGAGCTCATCCAAACTCCAGGTATGCTCAACAACGGCAAAAAGCTCGATTATGCTTTCGGGCTAAGTGTAACTGAATATAAGGGACTAAGAAAAGTAAGCCACGGCGGTGGATTTGCAGGCTTCAGGGCCCAGATGGCTCGTTTCCCCGAGCAGAAGTTTACTGTCATCTGCCTGGCTAACCTCGGCACCATAAATCCCTCAAGGCTCTGCAATCAAGTTGCGGATATTTATCTTGCCGATAAGCTCAAAAAGACCGAAAAAGAACCCAAAAAGAAAAAGAAAATAAAGGTAGTTACCCTATCCAAGCAGGAATTGGAAGATAAAGCAGGCAACTACCAGGATGAGAGGACTGGTACGTGGACAATTATCTCGCTGAAAGAGGGAAAGCTGGTTATGGAAGCCATGGGAAGAAAGTATGACCTTACACCCGTGAGTAAGACACGCTTTAAAGCACTCGATGCTCCCCTTGATAACTTTATCGAGTTTTTCCCTGATGAAAAAGGCAGGATACGAAAAGCCAAGATGACTATGGAAGGAAGAGAAGAAATCAACCTAGTAAAGGCTTCCCTTCTGAGTCCGCTGACCGCTGTGCAGTTGAAGGAGTATGCCGGCGAATATTATAATGATGAGCTTCCGGTGACTTATAAGCTTGCAGTGGAGAAAGGATCTCTATTTTTCAAACACAAGAACGCTCCTAAGGGTGCTTTAAAAGCCATGGACCGCGATAAATTTACAGGGCCATGGTTTAATATAGAGTTCGTTCGGGACAAAAGAAAGAGAATCAAGGGATTCGTCCTAGCTGCTGGTCGTGCTGCCAATATTGAATTTGTTAAGAAATAGATTAACAGCAGTCAACTATTAATACCAATCAACAATTATTACTAAGCGGCAATTAATTCAACATTAGTCCGATTAAGAAGGGGGATTGGCATTAATAGATACTCTTATAATCTCATAAGTGCACAAGAGCTATGTCGATGTCTATTTAAACATAAGGGTGGAAATACAAGGAGAAATACAAATAGAAGATAAAATAAAAACAAAAAACTTCTTGACAAGAAGAAAGCATATTATTATATAATAGAATAAAATAAAGTAAATTAAAGGAAAGAAAAGTAAATGAGAACAATATGGTTGGGCAGTAAAATATTCCAACAATACTCTTTGAAAGACATCCAGGAAAAGCTCCAGGTAAGTAAAGTAACAGCTCTTAAACTAGTAAACTCGGGCAAGATAAAAGCCCAAAAGATAGGCCGGCAGTGGTGGATCAACGAAGATGATTTTATTGCTTTCCTGCAAGGGGAAAGCAAGGATTAAAAGAATCAGAGAAGTAAAAAACGTCCTGCATATAAAACAAACTAATTTGAATTTGACTATTTTCTAGCTAATTGTTATTTTATTTGCACCCAAGAAGAGGGTTCAAGATGACTGCGAAATGCCCCAAATGTGATTTTGAAAATCCCGACGATACCCGCTTTTGCGGAAACTGTGCTTCCCCTCTTCGTCCCTCCAAACAAATTCCACCTTCCAGGACTGAGACTTTTGAAGCCCCTCTTACAGAATTGACCAGAGGAAGCACTCTAGCTGATAGATACGAGATCATCGAAGATCTGGGAAGAGGCGGAATGGCCAGAGTCTACAAGGCTTTCGATAAAGAAGTAGAGGAGAAGGTAGCCTTAAAACTCCTAAAACCTGAAATCGCTACAGACGAGAAAACAATTAAGCGTTTCAGGAACGAGTTGAAATTTGCACGCAGAATAGCCCATAAAAATGTTTGTCGCATGTATGACCTCAGTAAAGAGGGAGGAACCTACTTCATCACCATGGAGTATGTGCCTGGGGAAGATTTAAAGAGTTCGATTAAAAGAATGGGGCCATTGAGTTCCGGAAAGGCTCTCTTCATAGCCAAACAAGTGTGCGAAGGACTGGCGGAAGCGCACAGATTGGGAGTGGTCCATCGGGATTTAAAGCCCCAGAACATCATGATTGATAGAGATGGTAACGCTCGGATAATGGATTTTGGAATAGCTCGCTCGATAAAGGCAAAAGGAATAACTGAGGAAGGAATGATGATCGGAACACCTGATTACATGTCACCAGAGCAGGCTGAAGGAAGGGAAATCGACCATTGTTCTGATATCTATTCATTCGGAGTAATTCTTTATGAAATGGTGACAGGCACGATTCCTTTTGAGGGAGACACTCCTATAGGTATTGCTATAAAGCATAAGACAGATAAACCTCAAGACCCGAGAGAAATCAATTCTCAGATATCTGAGGATCTCAGTCGGCTAATACTGAAATGTATGGAGAAGAAAAAAGAAAATCGATATCAGAAGGTAGAGGAGATACTTTCTAAACTAAGCAAGATAAAAAAAGGCATCCCTACTACTAAAAAGGTTTTGCCCAAGAAAAAGCCTGAAGAAGAGAAAATGGCTGAATTGAAACGCAAACGATCCATTGCAGTGCTCCCTTTTGCAGATTTAAGCCCGAAAAAAGACCAGGAATATTTCTGTGATGGGATGACTGACGCAATCATCGGAAAGCTATCTCAACTGGAAAAATTGAAAGTTATTTCCCGAACTTCAGTGATGCGCTATAAGAAAGATGATAAAGACATCAAAGAGATCGGTGAAGAATTGGATGTAGCCACAATTCTCGAGGGGACTATCCAGAAAGAAGAAGATAGAATCCGCATAAGAGCCCAACTCATAAACGTGGAGGACGGTTTTCACCTTTGGGCTGAAATTTACGACAGAAAGCTGGAGAGTGTGTTTGACATGCAGGATGAGATCTCCCAGGCGATTGTCAGCAAGATGGAAATAAAGCTCGTTGGCGAAGAGAAAGCATTGCTAGTCAAGCGCTATACCGAGAATGTTGAAGTCTATGGACTGTATTTGAAGGGAAGGCACTTCTGGAATAAGAGGACAGAAGCAGGGCTGAAGAAGTCAGTCGAGTATTTCGAGCAGGCGATTGAAGCAGACCCCAACTATGCTCTGGCTTATGCTGGGCTGGCCGATGCTTACAATATGCTTGGGGGCTACATTATACTTTCTCCAAAAGAGGCTTTTTCCAAAGCGAAGGCGGCAGCAACAAAAGCCCTGGAGATAGACGAAACTCTCGCCGAGGCGCACGCCTCCCTAGCACTCATTATGCAAGTCAATGATTATGACTGGTCAGGATCTGAGCGAGAATTTAAGCGAGCCATTGAGCTTAATCCGAACTATGCGATCGCTCACCAATGGTATGGCTGTCTTTTGAGAGATTTGGGGCGTTTTGATGAAGGTCTAGTAGAAATGCAACGAGCCAAGGAGCTTGATCCACTCTCGCTCCCGATTAACACGGATCTTGGATTATTTTTTTATCAGGAAGGCAAGTACAATCAAGCGATAGAACAATGCCAGAGGGCGATAGAGATAGATGCCAACTTCCATTGGGCACATGCCAATCTCGGATCTGCTTATCTTCAAAAGTCGTGGTTTAAGGAAGCAATAGCAGAATTTAAGAAAGCAAAATCTCTTTCAGCAGGCAGCTCAGAGTATATAGCTTGGCTTTCGCTCGCCTATTCAATGGAAAGTAATAGAAAAGAAGCTCTTAAGATACTCGAAAAATTGATCAAGCCATCAAAGGAATGCATCGTTCCGATGTTTCAAATAGCGCTAGTCTATACAAGCCTTAATGATAAAGATAAAGCCTTTGAATGGCTGGAAAAAGCTTATGAGGAGCGATCATTCGACTTGACCTCCATCAAAACAGAACCAGTCCTAGATAGCCTGCGGCCAGATCCACGATTCAATGCTCTTTTGAAGAAGATGGGCCTGAATAAATGAGGGCTTTCAAAAAATAGCTCTTAAAAAGCCTCCTTTTCTCTTTTAAATAACGATTTTGGCTGATTCTCTTGTGCGGGAAGAAAAAAATAAGTTTTAAGAGCTGGGTTTGATTTCCGGACATCTTTTAAATAGGATTCAATAATGCGGAAAAAATCAGTCCTCCTGCTTTTGATCTGTAATTGGGTTCTCCTGGGAACAGCAGCGGTTATGGCCTTTTATGCCTATCCACGTCTTCCTCAAAAAATCCCTCTCTCGCTTAATTTTTTTGGACAACAGACAGTCATGACGGATAAATCCCCGCTTTTTTTTATCTATCTTTTGGCGCAAGCTCTGTTTTTTATATTTTTTCTGGTTATGACAAGAAAAATATCTTCCAGAAAAATGGTGCCCTGGAAGTCTCGCATTTTTAAAGAGTATGTTTATTTAACCCTGGTTTTTTTTAATCTGATTTTTATCCACATTCAAAGAAGTCTTATTCTCATGGCACATCGAGTGGCGAAAGGAGTGGACAAATATTATTTTTATTTATTGTTTGCTATTATCTTAGTTCTTATTCCTTATTATCGTATCCGGATTAAGCTCTTTATAAGAAAGCCAGAAGAAACAAAATAATCCTCAGGTCTATGCTTTAAAATCTATATTTTACCTTGCTATAGTAGCTCCCTCCTCCCATATTGACTTCAAATTTTATCTATGCTATAAATTCCCTGGGGAGAAGGAAAGAGGAGCGCGAAGCTATATAGAGACTAATCGCGAGATAGCCCGATGAAGCTTTTCTGTGTAGAAGGTGCGGAGAAAGACACAATCTGGGACCTGACCGGAGCTCGGACAGTTCTTGGCCGCGATTCTGTCTGTGATATTATTATCAACGATCCCAAGTTATCCCGGATACACGCTGAGATAATCGTCGAGGGGGGTATATCCATATTCCATGATAAGAAGAGTATGAACGGTTCTTTCATCAACGAAAATAGAGTCACGCGACAGATACTGATGCCCGGTGATGAGATAAGAATAGGCGACACCAAAATTCAGGTTCGTGAAGATCATGTGGCGGCAGATGTCCGATTCCAAGAAGGAAAACCGCTTGTCACCTCGGCAATTCCTCTTGATAAGTTATCGAATCAGATAGAAGAGGTTGTCTCTTCCTCTAAAAGCATAGCCGCAAAACTCCCCAAGTCTATGCCTAAAGAGCTGGCTACTACTGAAAGGCTGCTCAAGAACCTTGAAACAATCTATGAAGTGGGAAATTCGATAAGCTCTATACAGACACTTGATGAACTCCTCGATCAAATAGCTGAGAAATTGCTGAGAGTGTTCTCTGGTGTGCAAAGGGTTTGTATCCTGCTCAAAGATAAGGGCAAAGAATTTGAGCCTAAATACATCAAGAACAGGCCCGATATTCCTATCGAATCTTTCCAGATAAGCCGGAGCATTCTCAATAAGTCGGTCAAGGAAGAGGTCTGTATACTGGCAAACGATGCTGCCCAGGATGAGAGGTTCTCTGGAGCAGAGAGTATCATGACCATGAACCTTCGCTCTGTCATGTGTGCTCCTCTTGTCTACCAGGGGGAAGTGTTAGGTCTGATATATCTTGATAACCGAGAAAAGCCAAATTGTTTTGATGAGAACGATGTGGCTCTCCTTTCGGCAATGGCCAACCAATCTGCAGTGGCCATTGATAACTCACGACTTTACGAGGACCTTCAGAAAGCATACCACGAGGCAATACTAGCGCTCCTGAACACCGTGGAAGCAAAAGATCCCTACACCCGAGGACATTCGCAGAGAACAAGTCGCTACGCGCTCGGGATTGCCCAGGAGATGGGGCAGAGTGAGGAGGAGTGTAAAAAGATTAAGACCGCTGCCGAGCTCCATGATATAGGAAAAATTGGCGTCAGAGAGCGCATTATCGATAAAGAAAGCGCTCTCTCTACTATGGAATTTCACTCCATACAGGCCCATGTTCTCACCGGTGAGAATATCCTGAGGCCTATCGAGTACCTAAGTTTTGTCCTGCCCATGGTTCGCTGCCATCATGAACATTTTGATGGCACAGGATATCCAGATGGCCTGAAGGGCGCGAAGATTCCACTTGGTGCCCGGATTCTCTGTGTTGCAGATGCTTTTGATGCCATGACCACCCAACGCCCGTATAATAAACCATTGCCCTTCAATGAAGCCATGAAAAAGCTTAAGGCCTTGAAAGGGAGACAATTCGATCCTGATGTCGTTGAAGCCCTGGATAATTTTATAAAACAGAGTTATAGTGTGACTCCTCAAGATATTGAAATGCCCTCAACCCATACGGATCTCGATCCTTCCAAAAAAGAAAAGGGTAGAAAGAAAAGCACGAAGAAGAAATAAACCTGCCTGGGGCTTCGAAGATACCACTTTTCAATAATGGGGGATGAAGCTTTTCTCGTATTTTGTCATTCTGTTGATGAAAATACTTATGGATTTGTTACTTTTTTAGATAGAGTAAATAATGAGCTTGAATTTTCCTTTTAGTCCTGTAGAGAGAGCTGAGAAAGTCGAGCGTCTTGTCATGAAAGATGGGAAAAGATTGTATTACAGGTTTAGAGCGGCTCCTTATTACGGGGGAATAGCAACTGCCGATGCCATAGGATGCTCTTTTCTCTGTGCCTACTGTTGGAATTACTTCAGGAATTTAAACCCGGCTCGCTTCAATAAATTCTGCTCTGCCAAGGAAGCGGCTTCAAATTTGCTTAGAATCGCAAGGAGAAGGTCTTTTCATCTCTTCAGGATAACCGGGTCTGAGCCTCTTTTAGGTGAAGCCTCGCTTGAACATCTTATAAGAGTGCTTAAGATCATATTCCAGGAGAGGCCGCATTCTGTATTTATCCTCGAGACGAACGGATTTTTTTTGGGTTGCAGAAAGGATCTTATAGAGAGATTAAAATTTAGAAATCTGTGGATAAGGATTTCACTTAAAGGTGTGGATGAGGAGTCTTTTGAGCTTGTATCAGGGGTAAAAAGGGAGTATTTCCAGTATCCGCTGGTGGCGCTAAAAGAACTAGAGAAGGCGGAGTTGAAGGTCTGGCCTGCAGTGATGAGAAATCTATTCACTGATGAGGATATAGGCCGGTTGGAAAGAGTTCTTAAAGAATGCGGGATAGGAGCCAGGCTCGAAGAGGAATTCTTAGAGGCATACCCTTTTGTTATTGAGAATATGGAAAAAAGGAAGGTGAGAATTAAAAGCTGATTCTTATCCCTGCTCTGAAGGAAAAGCCGTTAATGTTTATTTTTCCCTATCTTCATAACGCCCAAGACTGGCGCTTTTATGGTTACAGAAGTCTCATCTGAAGAGATTATTTCGCCAGTGATTGTATTGACCTGCCCCCCGTCATTGTACCACCCCCAGAATTAGAATCCTAGGTTCAAAAGCCTCTGGAGCGCTTGGGCATCATCTTATCTAGAATGAGGATAACAAGCGCCATGACAGAAATAAAAAGCCAGAGCCAGTCACTTAAAACCATTTCACCTTCCCTTTGTTATTTCAATTCTCGTATTGAGAAACCATTAAAGAATTAAGCCTCCATATAATTAGGTACTCTTGATCTGCCGTCCTTTTTAGTCAAGCGGGGGCCCAGGACTTCAGGCCCCTTAGCTTTCAGTTGCCTTATTCTTTATTTTTTACTTATTTTTTTTAACAACTTTTTGCCTATACTCGTCTATTTCGCCACGTAAGTAAGCATTGATTTTCTCTTTACATGTTTTATCTTTCATCGCCCAGCCTCTGTCAAACCGATATTTTGCTATACAAAGGTCAAGCGGTTGCAATCCAGCTTTTTCTCTTTCTTAATTAGTCTGATAGAAATTTTCTAAAAACTCTTGCTTTTCATGTTTTGTTTTAGTGGATTTGTAAATTACCCCTCCGACTGCAACAGGCAAGCAATTAAGACAATACAAGGTAAAGAATAAAATGAATAGACATAGTATTGTTTTTTTCACTTGTTCCTCCTCATTGTTACCTCTCCTTCTTTATCTTTTATTTATAATCACGAATACGAGCTTTCTTTCGTAATTTGTCCATTTTCTCTTGGATTTTCGAGTCGGGCATCCATACAATCTGGATTTTTTTATCTGTCCCTGCAGCTGCACCAAAAAATCCTCCAATTAATAACCCAGGACCAGCAAAAAACGCTGCCCAATAAATAGGAACTAAATTTGGGTCAACACGCTCTCCAAACAATGGGTCTTTATCAGTTGAAAGCCCAACCAACGCACCTAATCCTGCACCAATCAACAATCCTAACCCAGCTCCTAATAATAACTTTGACCTCTTCACAACTCTAATAACCCTGATATCCGC
>JABAOH010005095.1_pt1 | contig 37206 bp, 37 predicted proteins | sample 7062181 | NCBI WGS metagenome assembly JABAOH01 (sample SAMN14538630, study PRJNA623070) | marine sediment metagenome | biome: marine biome [ENVO:00000428]; feature: marine pelagic biome [ENVO:01000023]; material: deep marine sediment [ENVO:00002113]; isolation source: pool of 5 deep marine... | reverse complement strand
CCCTCGGGGCGCACAGGTGGGGAATTCTTGCCCCTTCCCCGCTCTGAAGGCGGGGTTTTCCCCTTCGTGTCCGCCCTCGATGGGTCCCCCAACGCTTCCGCAAACGTCCCTCAGGGACATGAGGGCCCACAAAACTCAGGAAACTCCAGTTATCATACCCTTGAATATATCGGGTCTGATTTACTAAAATGTGGGGTGGAAGTGTCTACTTCCAAAAGTACTCCCTCTGTTGGTTTGGCCCTCCTTCCGGCAGAGGGAGTTTTTTTGCGAGTCGTCTTATGCGGTCTGGCTGCCTTGGAGTCGAGTCCTTTTCTGACAGAATCTCTCTGCCATTCTGGCCGAAATCCCTTTTTTCGCTTCTTCGTGAACTCTTCTGATCCGCCGGGAGAGAAACGCTTAAACCTCGGCCATCAACTTATCGAACTCTTCCACCGTAATTGCCGGTAATGTGGTGAATGAGATTCCCGTCAATTTTCCCAGTGCAACCGAAGCCTGCATCGCCTGTTCTATCCCTGGAAAAGCCACAATACAGACTAAATCGACTTCTCCCAGCAGTTGATAGATCGCCTTCACATCGCCTCCGAACCTTTTGACAATGGCAATGAATTCATCTGTGCGTTCTGGACGTATCCCTCTTAATGCCTCTGTTGAGTATTTGCCAAACATGAGAAAAGTTGCCATATTCGTTCCTCCTTCCTTAAATCGTTCTCTGCTTTCTGTCTACAAGAAAAGCCTACTCCTTTCCCTATCGAAAAAAGTAGGCTTCAGATCAATCTTCGCTTCCACTTTAGCCTATTTCAGCCGTCAATCACATCAGCGTGAGCATTTCTATCCTAGCAGATTGGGCTATTTCCTCAAGAGTCTTTATTTAGGCCACCCCAGTGCTTCTGAAAACGTCCCCCGCGGAGACGACGGTCCATAAAATTTGGGAAACTCCTAAAATGGGTTAAAATCTTGACCCTAGAGCAATCCTCATGAGATCATAGGCACTTCGGCATCTCCCCCGGGGGAGAACCGGAAAATTAAAACGATGAGACTATTATACAGAAAAGGGAGAGAAAAAAATGGCAAACTATGAACCGGTTGATTCTCTGGAGTCACCGCGGTTTTCGGGCGTCCGGACATTCATGCGTCTACCTCACGTTGAGACCACGGAGGGAATTGACTTTGCGATTATCGGCGTTCCCTTCGACACGGGAGCGACCTATCGAATTGGGGCCAGATTCGGTCCTGAGGCAATTCGGAGCATTTCTGCGCTGTTACGTCCGCACAATGCAGCTTTGGATGTGAGCATTTTTGATTATTGCTCTGGCGTCGATTTCGGTGATCTTCCGGTTGTTCCAGGCTATATCGAGGATTCATTCAAAAGGATTGAGCAATCCCTTTTCCCTCTGGTAGACAGGGGCGTCATTCCAATACTCCTTGGCGGTGATCACTCGGTGACCTTGCCTGAACTAAGAGCGGTGGCGAAGAAGCACGGTCCACTCGCCCTGGTTCAGTTTGATTCTCATACGGACACGTGGGACGAGTATTTTGGACGTCTTTACAATCATGGCACGACATTTAGGCGGGGTGTCGAGGAAGGATTGATTCTTGTTGACCGATCGATTCAAGTCGGGATGCGTGGGTCCCTTTATTCAAAAGAAGACCTGGATGCGGCTAAATCACTCGGCTTCGAAGTCATCACTTCGATTGATGGGCAGGAAATGGGGATCGACAACTTGATTCGGTCGATCCGCCAGCGAGTTGGAGAGGCGAAGGTCTTTGTGTCTTTCGATATCGACTTTGTTGATCCTGCCTTCGCCCCAGGAACCGGAACTATTGAGGTGGGAGGTTTTACCAGTGCTGAAGCACTCCGGCTCGTAAGAGGTCTGGGAGGCTTGAATTTTACAGGTTTTGACGTTGTGGAGTTGTTGCCTCCTTATGATCGATCACAGATCACAGCATCCCTGGCAGCAAATATCGCCTATGAGTTTATCTCACTTATTGCTTTGAGAAAGAAGAAAATCGCCGGGGCTCAGTGACTTCGTTAAGTTCGCGTGAGGAGATGTCGGATATTCCCACATCTAGTAGGTACGATGCTTTCTGCCACCATATCTTGACAAGCCAGAAACTTGTGCTATCCTCATAAAAAGGCCACCTTCTGGGGAAATCCCACAAGAAGGTGGCAAAAAATCATGGAAGCCCCGGGGCCGATTCGGGCGGCCCCCCATGCCCTTAAAAGGCATCGCCCTGATGAGGCCCCGCTAAACCGGCAAGCCGGTACTATCGTAGCAGATCGAAAAATTGTGTCAAGGATTTTTTGTACAGGCCCCCTTCTGCCGTCCACAATCTTGATCGCCCTCGATGGGTATCCCAACGCTTCCACAAATGTCCCTCAGGGACATGAGCGTTCACCAGACGGTCGAAACTCTTAGGCCATTTCACCCTTGAGAGATGCCCATCCCATTTTCTATAATCTATTTATCAACGGGAAGGCACTAGCCTTCCGACTACGTTCTCCCTCTGCGAGTTTTCCCTCCTTCTTGCAGGGGGAGTTTTTTGTCCAAAACGAACTTGGCTCCGCTGATTTCTTATCCGACGGTCGAGCCGTCCTAAGTTAATATTGTTAGAGCGTCATATATCCTTCAATAGCTTGTTTTTTGGGGATTCCTCAATCGTCTCGTTGAAGCTTTCCAGGGTTTTAGACAGGGCTTCCAGTTCCTTCGTTTGAGCAACCGGTATACTGTTCGTTCCGCGATGTTCCATAGCGTCAATGACATACTGTACCGTTAGAATGTTGATATCACACGCTGGCTGGTAAGCGAGCTCTTTGTATCCTCGTGTCAGCGTCTCAGAGCAGACCCCACTTTGAACGAGATCATGGAGTATCTCATTCACGAGACGAATGGGGATCTCGAGGGTGTGGGATACTTTCTTGGCCGTTACCGGTTTGAATCCTTTCGAAAAGTTCATGACTAACAGATGGGAGATCTGGAGGGATATGAGTTTCCTCAGGCGTTGGCTGATCTGCAAACTATCCGGCTCGAATTCGTAGGTATCCACATTTTGGTGGGCAAAAGAGATTTCTGCACCAAAGAGAATGATCATCCAACTGATCTGTAGCCATAACACAAACAAAGGCAATACGGCAAAACTTCCGTAAATCGCATTATACTTCGCGACTCCGATCTGGAAGCGGATATAGGCCCATTGGGCGATCTCGAATATCGTTCCACTAATAACGCCGCCGATAAGAGCAGACGGGAAGTTCACTTTTGTGTTCGGCATAAAGATGTACATAAAAGTAAAGAGTCCCCAAATCAGACAGTAGGGCAGCAATTTGACGACAAAGAATATCAAAGGGCTGAATATCCCTAGCAGTGCGACTTTTTGGGTGATGAGGGTGATCTGAGTCGTGATAAATAAAGTCGCACTACTCGACATAATCACAAGAAGTGGACAAATCAGCATCATCGATAGATAGTCGGTGAATCGAGTTCCAAGAGATCGCCGTTCCTTTATCCCCCAAATCTCATTGAACGAGGATTCAATTTGACCCAGCACCTTGATAACCGACCATAGTAGAACCGCCACTCCTATACCTGCCAAGAGCCCGCCCTTCGTGCTTGCGAGAAGGGTACGAGCGTAATCGATAATTCGGCTTATAACTTCCTCCTGTCCTGAGAATTTTGCCAAAAGCTCTTTTTCAAGGAGCTTTTCAAATCCGAACCCCTTTGCGATCCCGAAAGCCATCGCCGCCACAGGAACGACCGAGAGCAAAGAATAGAAGGTGAGGGCCGACGCTCGCAGGCGGCATTTGTCCTCATCGAACCCTCGTAAAACCAGCAGAAAAATCCGGAGTTGCTTAACGAAGAATCCTTTACCAGGCGGGAGATCACGCAGCCGAATTCTCCAAACATCGGTTGTGACGAAATTGTAGCCCCTTAAGAGTAAGACCTTAATATTTTGCACGTGCAATGTCTTCAATTCATAAACCTCACTGGTATTGAATTTCCGAGCACCGCCATTAAAAGTGATAAAACAGCGAAAGTCAATAAAAATCAATGCCTAGGGGCCTAGACCTCAAAAACCTCTTGCGCCTGAGAGACCTTTGCTGAAGGGCTGGGATACCCATGAAGGGAGAGCAGGGAGGCAGTGGCATGGTTTCGAACTCCATTTCATCCGGGTATGCCATGGTCTCGTATCTTATGGGCCACCCTAGACCTCCTTACTGTAAAGGTCAGAAACGAATTCAAAGAACCACCGAGGCCGGCGGCCCACCACGTAAATCAGCAACGCTGCGGCCACGGGAATCGGGATGAGCACATCCAAAAGCGCCAAGCCAATGAGCCAGACTACATAACGCGTTCTTCCCGACATTCTTCTCGCTCTCCTTTCGAATGGATGCTGTTGTTTCCAACGGGCCAGAGGGATTGCAAAACCTTCTCGTTCCTCCCTCTTCATCAGGTGGCTAACGATCAGGTTTTGCCGGCTATCCAAACAAATGGCCTACCCTCTTCCGTTGAAAAGTGTAGGCCACCGCATATGAACACCCGAACCCGTCTTATCGACCTTCAATCAGTCTCAGAGGTCCTTACTTCACGCGAAAATTCTTTCTGACGCTACTGGGTTGGTTTGGAAGACTTGAAATAATAAATATAGCGGGTCAAGGCGATCTTGTCGATTTTCCCAATATTTTTGATCGAGAGACCAAGATTGAAGCCTTCATCCGCCGAGCGCTTCACATGAACCACTTGACCCCTGAAAGTGATCAAATTCTCCCCGAGAGCCATCGTAATTTTGAGCATTTCTCCGAGGTCAACCGGGAAACTCGTCTGTAGTCTCACGCCCTCTAGACTCAGGTCAAGGGTTTTTGAGGGCCTCTGGTCATATGGCATACCATCTTCGTCAAACCGGGTATAAATGCACGGACAAGAGGCATTTAATCGGAACGCGTTCCTCTTTTCCTGATGGTGAAATTGATCTGCCATCGGATTTCCACTCGGTCTCTCTCAAAGGGGGCGACCCTGTTAAGAGAGGTTAATGCCAAAATCCCCCTCTGAAAGCTTTTTCCCTTTTTGATAAAACGACTTCAAAAAACTCTTTGAAAACATTGGAGATTCCTCTTGCATTATAGGTGACCTGAAAGCGATGTCAAGTGATAAGTGCAAGACGGGCGATTTAGGGTCGAAAACTCTAGAGCGGAAGAAGGGGGTGCGGGTCTTGTGGATTTCTCACCGCCCTTGAAAGCCTATTGACTTGGGGCCCCTTCAATCCGAGGATGACGTCGGGGGGTCGGTGATGTGAGGTCGTAGAAATCTCGGGGAGGTCGTGGCTTTGTATGGCTTTTCCCATAGCCATGTTTCGACCGCGACGGTTGAATCCCTGCTCACAAAGACCCTGTCGTTATTGATCGCGCGATTGGCAGGTTAAATGAAAAATCCCTTCCTCTGGGGTGAATAGCCATGAGTTGAGCCATACATCACTTCGTCATCGAAAAAAGTCACCTTCAACTTCAGACCGGGACTGTTCTTAAAGCCCTCCATCGAGAATTCCGCAGGTCCCGGGTGGTTTTTGTCTCCCTCGAAGGTCTTAACGAAAAAAAACCGCCTTCACCTGGGAAGTGGTGACCTCGATGATTTCCCTACCGTTCTGCACATTGGCGACGTGGAACGTCTCCTTATTGGGATTAAAGTCATAGGTATAGCCCTTGACTATCCTAGCGTCCCGAAAATGAACAACGACTTTATTCTCTATGTTGGGTATCATCGTCGATCGCTCTCTCCTATAGACCAGTACCTAAGGTATTGGAATTCTAATAGATTATCTCTCCTAACTCATCCTACTAGCAAAAGACGTGCCATAGCAGCTTGACATTCATAAGGAGTTCCCCCATTTCCCGGGGGATATGTCTCACAAGCTATAGATTTCTTGGGGTGGTTTGAATTTTTCGGATGGGAGCCTGCTGTCCCTTCGCGCCCACGCTCACGCGGTGACCCCTTCGGGATTCGCCGATGGGGAATTCCTGCCCCTTCCGCGCTCTGAAGACGCGGCTTTCCTCGCTCAGCCTCGAGGGGGGCCCCACCGCTTCCGCAACGTCGCTCAGAGACAGAAGGGTCCCCAAAAATTATGAACCTCCTCGACATTCATGCCTTGACTTCTCCCGATTTGCTTAAATAGGCCCAAACCGTTGTCGGAAGCTTTTGGGCTGACGGATCGATTAACTGCGAATTCTCTCGAAATCATGTGTTCAACGATTTTGCTCCGTACCACCCTGACGTTCCCATGGATCACACCTTAATCTGAGAAGAACCGAGCAGACGTGAAAGCCATGACAAAGACACTCACAGAAATGGCGGCTGAAATCGTGAAGGCACAGGCAGGGGTGACAAGGACGTCTACCGATGAGCTGAGTGAAGCGTTAAGGAGAACCTATGAACGCTGAATAGAATAAGGGATCGAGAAACAGGCGTTGCCGAGGGAATCCAGATCTCAGAGGCTGCTGCGATCGTTATGGAGCCTAAGTTCTTGATCCAGCGAAACAAGTTCATCGGCCTCGAGTGCGGAAATTCGTTCAAACAGCTCTTGAGAAGCCATCTCGGAACGCACGGTTTGACCCCAAGGGAGTGTAAGAAAAGGCATGGCTTTAAGGTCACTCAACCCCTCACTGCCAACTCATAGAGCCGAAAAAGGAGAAAGATGGCACGAGAACGCGGTCTGGGCAAGAAGCTCGCAGCTGCGAGGAACCGTCGCCGCAAAAGAAGATGACCGGTTCTGAAGGGGTCCTTGGTGATGTAAAGGGGAGCGGGATTATATCAAAAAATCTTCCACAGCTTCAACAAACCGTTTTACAGCCTCGAGTGTATCGTAATGCGCGAAACTCGCTCGACACAGGCTCTCGCGATTCAGATGCCGATAGATAGCAGCAGAGTAGTGGTTCCCATCCGCTATCTGAAGGCCATGGACTTCCCACAGATATCTCTTAATCTCCCCGGGATCCTTTCCGCTTATTTCGAATGAAAAAGTGGGATCCCTTTCACCGATTCGTTCCGGATCGTTTATGCCAAAGCAACGGAATCGATCTGCATCGAATCGCTGAAAACATTCCAAGACGGATCGCGAGAGCTTACCTTCGTAATCAGCAATCCTATCCATTGCGAATTCGAATTTGTTTCTCGCCGATTGAATCTTTCTTCCCACCCTTCTTGCCAGCTCATCGCTCAGCCAGAGGAGATACGCGAGCGCTCCTTCTAAAGATGCAAGGGTGGCATTATTCAGGGTGCCTTGTTCGAATTTGTGCGGGGCTTCGCTTTTGTTTGTTTCAACTCGGTAGGGTTGCAACCGGTGGAGCAGAGACCCCTTACCCCAGAATACACCTAACATCGGTCCAAAGATCTTGTAGCCAGAAAACGCCAAGAAATCACAGTCCATCTTTTGGACATCGATTGATCCGTGAAGGGCATGATGCACCGCATCGACGCAGATCAGAGCCGTATACGACTTTGTCCGAATGAGGGGGATTACCTCGTCAAGGGGAACTACAGAGCCAAACCCGTTTGAAGCCATTGTTACGGCAACAACCCCGGTCGTTTGATCGATCAAAGAAAGCAGATGATCCACGTCGAGGCGACCCTCCTCATCGACTTTGGCCCGTCGAATTTCACAACCAAAGCCGAACCCCCATACATCTTCCCAAGGCGATATGTTCGCCATATGATCCAGGTCCGTAACAACAAGGTTGTTTAAATTTGTGAGCATGCCTCGAAGAGAATAAGCCAGATTAAACAATGCATGAGTTGTTGATTGGTGAAAACTGATCTCTTCAGGTCTATTCCCGTGAATGAAATCCGTAACCGATTGGCGGACTCGCCAATGCAATTCCTCAGTGGCCACCTCTGAAGGATCGATATGGCCAGGCTGCGGATTCGCAGATTGTGCTGCCTCGGCTAACCCCTGGATCGCCGAATCAACCATGAGCGTTCCTGCACCACTGTTGAGGTAAGTTCTTCTGTTCCCATCCCTATCGTGCTCTATTTGGGGAAACCTCTTGCGGATGTTCGGATGAATCTCGAGAAAAGGATCGACTGGTGACTCTTCGGACATGGTATATTCCTCTTCGAGGATTGACTCACGGTTCCAGCAGTCGGGAGGCAGGATGGATGGCAACCATTGTTCGTTCAACCCGCGCTTTGGGACGCCCTCCATGCCAAAAGGGCGGCACCCAGGGCCCCTACAACCTGGGGTTCCTCATGGAGGTGCACAGACTGTCCCAACTTCTCTTCCATGAGCGCCACCACGCCCCTATTCTTTGCTACCCCACCGGTCATCGCGACACCGCCATTTACCCCAACAGCTTTCACCATGTTCCAGACTCGGTTTACAATGGATCGATGGAGACCCCGGATGATCTCCTCCGTGGGGTGGTTTTGGGCGACGAGGGAGACGACCTCACTCTCAGCGAAAACGGTGCAGACGCTGCTGATAGGCACCTCCCGGCCCGCTCGCAAGGACAGTTCTCCCATCTCATCGAGGGCGACCTGGAGCTTGTTCGCCATGACCTCTAAGAAGCGTCCCGTACCCGCGGCGCACTTGTCGTTCATTGTAAAGTTCAGTACTTTGCCACCTTCGCCGACCTGGATCACCTTGGAGTCCTGGCCACCGATGTCGATGACGGTCCCAGTATCTGGGAAGAGGTGATACGCCCCCAGAGCGTGGCATGAGATCTCGGTAACCCTTTTGTCGGCAAAAGGAACGGAGACTCGACCATAACCCGTAGCCACAATTCTTTTGATTTGGCTACGGACAATCTCCGCTTCGGCCAGAACTCCGGCCAGAGCTTCCTCCGCTGCATCGGTACTGTTGGCTCCGGTTTCGACGATGCTGTAAGCTGCCACTTCACTGCCCGCAGTGAGAATCACGGCGTCCGTGCTCAGCGCCCCCACATCGATTCCTGCGAAGTAATCCAAAATCTATCTCCTAGGCATCGATCGCCTCAAAGAAGGCCTCCAGTCGCGTCCGGGTCTGCTCCTCAGAATAGACTCTGAAATCGGTAATATCGGCTTCGATAATCACCGAGAGAACTCCCAGACGCTCCATCAAAAGCCGCTTCATGTCGTATTGACCAACCGAGTAGGGCTTGCAACTTCGAGCCGAGTGGATGACCAGACCGTCCACCTCGAACTCATTGATGAGCCGCTCCATAAGCTTCAGGCGGTGGTTGAGGTTATTATTAAGAATGACAAGACTATAAACTCTGGCCATCGATTCCATGGGTCGCTGATCATCCAGGTAGCGGATGGTTTCTGTCCATGCGTTGGTGTAGGTTGCCGTGACAAAGTTCATGCCTTGTTCAGCGAAGAGATCCGCCAAGTCGCGCACCTTGTACCAGATGGCAATGTTGTCCCACATCAACCGCTTTCGCTCATCCTTTAGTGCGCCTGTACCGCGGTCTACCCGCTCCTTCAGTTCTTTGAGAAGCGTCTGATAGTATTCGAGTGCTACGGGCAGACCTCGTAACGAAACGATTGGGGCGAGGTGAACGAAGGCGTCGAAAATGCTCATAGGCGCCGGCCTGGCCTTCATCGTCGCAAGTACCTCACCCCAGGCCAGAGAAGTATCCCGGGCGATACGGACCACCTCCTGGAAATTTCTGTACTTGAAGGGCTGACCAGACACCTGCTCCAATACTGGGATCATCTCCTCAAATTGCTGGACCATGTAGGAGACATCACTATCGTTGATCTCCTCGAAGTTGTAAGGCGTATCGAAGAGAATCAGCGGAATATCCCAGTAATGGGCGAGCGCCCGATACCAGTAGACGACGGTCTGGCAAATGTTGTTCGAGGCGAAAAGAAGATCAGGTTTCGGTAACCGGCCCGCTGGGCTCTTGCCCGAGAAATAGTGTCCCAAGTCTATCCGGGCATAGGAGCAGAGATCCCGATGATAACCATGTTCCTCAGCGACTGCACACAGCTCAGGTCCCAATTTCTTCGCACCGCACAGAGCCCCATGGTTTTCTGGGTATATGGTGTAAAAGTCAAATGCCCTCAACAGCTCTACCGGTGCACCACTGGTCACCCACGCCACCGGTTTAGCACCCTCAGTATAGCGAGAGAGAAAGTAGTGCCTCGTCATGATCTCCTTGAGTCGTGTGGCGGACTTAAGGGCCGGACCGAAGTGAGGATTGGGCGCCCTGTGTCGCCTTTTTCTTCCCTTGCGAGAAATGGACATGAGGGCAGGCCCACCGAGGTCCTTCATGAAATTGAAACGGAGCTCCTTGAAAAAGGTCATTAGCTTCCTCTACCGGATCATTTCCAGAAAAGCCTCTACTCGTGTGGCTAGCTGCCCGCTTAGCCCTTGATTCAGCTCTGAATCAACAACCAGGGAAGCCAGCCCTTTCTCCTTCAACTCCTCCACCATCTGTGGCAGATCAAAGAACTCTGGCTCGCAAAACTTCACCATACAGAAGATCACCCCCCTGGCGTCGGTATGCGCGGCTTTCTGGAGGAGAAACCCAACGCGTTCCATTAAAGGGGAATCCTTGGTGGTACACGGTGGCATGGCAAAATAGTTTTCGGCAAGAGCCTCAAACGGGTCTTCACGAGCGACAGGGGGCTGGAGGAGCCGTCTGCTACAGTTCAACAGGTCATCCTCAGCCACACGCGCCTCCAAGTTGTCGAGCAGGTGGAGAATCTCCTGAGGGTTGGGTAGAATACCGCTCAGGATTATCGGGCATAGCCTGTCGGCCTGGCCCTTTCGATCAGCGAGAAACCCCTCGAGAATCGGGAGAAAATCGTCCGGGTGTAAGTACTCGCCTTGACGAATAACTCGGTAAAACTCGGTATTGGATGCACACAACTCTCCTCGAGCCCTCAGGGTGTAGAGTTCTCTCAGTACATAAGCCAATCGCTCACCCTGCTGGACCCGCTGTTTCAGCTCAGAGAGGTCCAGCGGACCCAACTGTTTCTCAAGTCGGGAAGCGAGTGTCTGGAGTTGTTCAAGGTAATATTGACGAGACGAGGACCGGTAGGGAGCCTTTGGGTGGTAGAAGAAGTAACAGGGTTTCTTGATGTCGAGGTAGTCGTACACAATCGAGGCGAGGTTCTGGATCGAGTCACAGGTATGAGGGAAAAGGAAGCCGTCCAGGTCGTCGCACTGACCCTGGAGAATCAGTTCGAGCCCGAGTTTGACAACGGAGCAGATGTAAGGTTGCAGATGGGCGTTGGCATGGCTTACCTCTAGTGGAGGGTCCCAGATCTCAACCGGCAGAACGTTCATGGCCCAGAGGATCTCCCGAGGGTAATGGGCCGGAAAGACGCCGAAGGGGTGACGGCCATGAGTCTGCTTTTGTTGCCGAATATACCTCTTGCGTGACGGTCCGTAGAATTGGGTCATCAATATTCCCTGTTACGATACTGCGCACTCAATTCCGGCTTTCTCGAAGATGGGTCAATTACCCTATTGTACCCTATTTTTGCCGTGGTTGCCGAGCCGAGGCTTGACCCAGCAACACGACCCCAACGAGGCCCCAAGGTCCAGAATCTAGAAAAGGATCCAGACAGGCCATAAAGGGTGGAAACAAGTGGCCGAAAGGACGAACATCGCAGACAGACGGGGCCGTTTAAATTGCTGAGTTTCCGCAGTTTTGTGGACACTCATGTCCCTGAGGGACTTTTGCGGAAGCGTTGGGGGACCCATCGAGGGCGAGCAGGCTTCGACGTGAACTCAGCCGAACGTAAGGGGAAAACCCCGCCTTCAGAGCGGGGAAGGGGCAAGAATTCCCCACCTGTGAGCCCCGCGAGGGTCAACGCGAGAGCAAGGGAGCGAAGGGATATGAGGGTCCAATCAAAGGATTCAAAATTGTCTTTAAACATCATAAGGTTACAAACTTCTTGCTTTAAGAACTCAGGAAACTCCGCTTTAAATTGCCTTGACAGACGTTCTCCCCTGATTGAATGCCTCCAGATTGGTTGTCAGACGGTCGTCTGGAAAGAACTCCCGGATAGCCGTTTCAAATGTTCTGACGTCATAGGGGAGAATCTTAAGACCGCCCAGTGCCCCCAGCATGATGACGTTGGCCAGGATAGGGTCTCCCATCTTCAAGGCCAGATCCGTGGCGTCCACGGTCCACACCCGGCGTGAGAGTTCATTCATCTTTTCCAGGACCACTTCCAATTCGGGATATTCGGCTTGGCCTGCCAGAACATCCATGGGCATAATGGGGCGGGTGTTCGTAATCGTGAGTACGTCGGGGTGGCCATAACTGCCCAGAATCCTCAGCCCCTCGATCGGTTCGAGGGCAAGGACGAGGTCGCACAGCCCCTCTGGGATAAGGGGAGGTAGGGTCTCCCGTTTCGATGCTCTCACGTGGCTCATGACCGAGCCACCCCGCTGGGATAACCCGAGAGTCTCGCCGATGGTGATCAGATAGCCTTTTTGGAGGAGCATCTGGCCTAGAATCTGCGATGCGAAAAGGTTGCCCTGCCCACCCACGCCAGTGATGATGACGTTAATGGGGTCCTTGTTTTGAAGCAACTAAATCTCCTCCGTCAGGATAGCTGACTGGGGACAGATTTCACCACAGACGCCGCAGCCTGTGCAGATGGCGTCATCGATACCCGCCCTGCCTTTCTCTTTGTCCCAGATGAGCCCTGGACACCGAAAGACTCGAGTGCAGAGCCGGTTACAGCCACACCCATCTCCCAAACAACGCTCCTGATCGACCCTTACCTGATATAGCTTTTCCCCACGGTTAGCCCTAACCAGGGCGCACAACTGCCGGAGTATCAGGACTTTGACGCCCTTCTCATCCACGAGTAGTCGATTGACAGCCTCGATCGTACCCTGGAGATCATACGGGTCAGCAACCTCGATGCGTGCCCCGAGGGTTCTGCACACGGCTTCGATATCCACGACCGGAGCTTGACGACCCATGGCGTTTTGGCCAGTTCCGGGATGGGGCTGAAACCCGGTCATGGCCGTGGCGCTGTTGTCGAGAATGAGCATGAGGAAGTTCGCCTGGTTGTAAATGGCGTTGAACAGAGCAGGCAGGGCAGCGTGGTAAAACGTCGAATCCCCACAGACGGTCATGACTGGCTGGTCGAAGCCGAAACGAGCCAACTGACCCATGCCGCCGGCGATGCCGGCTCCTGAGCCCATTGAGTGAAGCGTCTTCATCTGTTCAAAACCCGAGGGCCCAAATCCCAGTGAGTAACAGCCGATGTCACCAACCAAAAAGCCATCCCGACCGTCTAAGGCGAGGGCTGTCTTGACACACCAATATGCGGCGCGATGAGGACAGCCCGCACAGAAACCGACTTGTCTCGTCGGGGCATAGCGTGACACAGCCTCTTGCGCCGTCCGAGCGTACTCAGGCGGTCGCGCTTCGTAGGAGATCTTGAGGATCTCAGCAACGGCCGTCGTGAGACAATCCGGAGTGATCTCGCCAACATCAGGGAGGGTACCGGACCCTCGACCAAGGAAACGCTTGATTCCCAACTCCCTCCCCTTTTGAGCGCAAAGCGCCTTCAGATTTGTCTCCAGGAAGGTGTCGACGTCCTCGGCCACCAGGATGACATCGGCACGCCTCAGTTGACGGACGAGAAAGCTCTCTGGCAAGGGCCAGGTTGTGCCCAATTTGATGATGCCAACCCGATCCTCGGCTTTGAGGAGATTCAAGGTTTCTTGGGCATAAGCTCCCGGAGTCCCGCTGGCAACGATGAGAGCCTCTGGCTGCTCGGGACCCAGATACTCATTGAATTCAGAAGTCTCGAATATGTCGCGGCAACGATGAAGCTTGGCCCGAAGTTTGCGGTGAAAGGCTAAAGCAGGCACATTGACCAGAGGCCGGCCCGTATTGAAGTGAGGTCTCCGGCTCAAGGGGACTGGATCGTCGAGCTCAACGCTACCTCTTGCGTGGGAGATCCGCGTGACGCTGCGGACGAGGCAAGGGAGGCCGAGCTCCTCGGAGAGTTCGAAGGCGAAGGGAATCATACTCTTTGCCTCTTGAACGGTAGACGGCTCTAAAAGGGGTAGGTCCCCGATTTTTGCATAGGCCCGGGTATCTTCCTCATTGGTGGACGAGATAGCACCCGGATCGTCACATACGACAACCACAAGTCCACCGATACTGCCGGTTAAATTGAGGTTGAAAAGGAAATCTGAGGCCACGTTGAGTCCGTTCTGTTTCATCGCCGCCAACCCCCGGATGCCCGCGAAAGACGCAGCTGCAGCCACTTCAAGGGCAACCTTCTCGTTAGCAGACCACTCAACGTAGATGTCTAGCTCAGGTCCTATCTTAGCCAAAGTGCCGATAATTTCTGAGGAGGGGTTGCCCGGATAAGCGGCGCAGACCTTAACACCCCCTTCGATGGCTCCCCGGGCAATCGCTTCGTTACCCATCAAAAGCACCTTCTGGCCGGATCGACCCTCCGTGATGATACTCATCATGGACCCTCGTCACCGCACGACATGATGCGACGCTTCAAACGATTCGGTAGCCGGAGGTAACCGCCGTCAGTATAGCCCTTCCCCTCAAGAGCCTTGAGAGCACGGTATTTCTTGAGGCGAGATGCCTCCCTCAAATGGCCCAGATAGTCCTCCGCGAGGGATTCCGTCTCGATGGCGCCGACGGCTTCAGCACGAGAGAGAATCTCCTCTCCTGCCCGGGTGCGGACTATGACCGTGTTCCAGCCGCATCGTCCTTCGACCGTACCCACCGAGAGGTCTGCCAGTTCAGCGGTCATATCAAGGCAGACATCGCAGCCAGATCGGACAAAGGGCCGGATCTCGTCAAGGGGAATACGCGACGTCTCGGAGTCGGTTGTCACCAGGAGCAACCGTTCAGGTGGCGGGGTAATATCCATCTTCCCGACCTCTGCACGACCCACTCGCTTCCTGAGAAAGTCGACAAAGGGACCATAGCTTAAAGCCCAAGTGCAAAACAGCCCAATCGTGAGAACCACTTGGTCGATGGGAGTCCGTCTGTCCAGTGCCGACACCCGCATCTTTGCCAGGGCGGTAATCTGGCAGGGCAATCCGACAACAGCGATGCGATCCTCATTTTCAAATGAGCCCCCATTGAGAGCCTCGAGAGTCGGTCCAGCCACATAGCCTGAGCCGGCGAGCGTGACAACTTCCCGGGAATCACGGACAATGCGGCCTCTCGGAAGTAGATCAGCCCGTCGCTCGGTGAGGATCGCAGCCTGAACCGAGCCCTCTTCCAGTGCCAAGCTCACCAGAGTTGAGACGACGCCTCCGGTCTGGCCACGGTTCCTCAGCTCGAGGTCGATCGCCCGAGCGCCAACGACACGGCGGGTAGACCCGATGTCAAGATCCCGACGGTCCCGACCAAAAACGGCTTGGTGGAGCTTAGCCACGTCGACTTCCGTTCGAGGACAGTAGTCGAAACAACGTCCCTCGGTAAGATCGCAATCGTGCAGTTTCACAATCCGGCCATCGGTTGAGCGCAAGTAGGGACAAAGGGAGGCACAGGCACCGCACGCGACGCATAGATCCTTCGCCAAGACGCCATTTTCCAGTGACTTAAGTCCCCCCTTTTCAGACATCAATCAATCTCCTGTGTTGCGTTGAATCAAGACACTCATCTCCGTCCAAGCCCTCCCAAACCATCTGCCCGAGCATTTCCCTCAAGCTTCTTGGGTGTCATGCTGGCTGACAGCCGACCTCTGGAGCCCGGTTTTCTCGTGATCAGCCCTCCGTATCGAACAGAGGAGAGATTTCATTTGTGGATATCCCATGATCGGCTCTCTGCAGCAGACATCCGCCACTAAGTTCGTATTCGCGTGTCCTGACCACCCGTGTAGCAGGCTGACTACCCCGCGAGCGATGTCCCCTGCCACGAGGGCTTTCACCCTGATCTTACCCCCTCAGCATCTCAACAACAATCAACTCACCGTTTCTTATCCCGTATTCTTGAGCCGTTTCCACGTTGATCTCGGCCGAAGGTTCCGGATTTTTCTCTTTCAGCGGTTTGATGTTTCTATTTTGGGAATGCATAAAATATAGATTGCGCCCTCCCGTGGTTACAATCAGGGCTAGGCTTTCACCAATTCTGGGTCCCCCGCTGGAATCTGATTCGGCTCCGCGTATGTGGGAAGCGGATCATACCCCGCTTTCTGATGAAGTTGAGATACCAAAAGCCCCCTTAAATCTCTGGGCCATCTCCATCATTTGGAGGTTTTCCACGCCAATAGAGCCACAAAAAATGCCTAAGATTTCAGGACCAGATCTTTTTTTAGACCGTGGCAGCAAAGCGTACAGTCGGTTGCCACATGCTTCGCACCGGTCTTTTCCATGTGAAAGAACTCCCTCTCGACATTTAATAGGAATGAGAATCACGTCGAAGAAGCCATCCTATCGCCCACCCCTTGACAGTTGGGGCTATTCTTCCAAAAAATGATGTGCGAGTCAACAGAGGATTCGATGAGAGTTACCTCAGTTTTGAAAACAGGTTTTCTGTGTCCTTCTGATTCTTGCTGATTGTTGATGAGATTTTCAATCTCTAAATGGGACCCTCGTTTCCCTGAGGGACGTTTACGGAAGCATTGGGGAAATCCTCCATCCGACACCCTTGACTTTGCTTTCCGATCTGATTTAATGACATAGACCCCGAAAAAAGCCATGCCTCAGAGAGAGCGCATCGGTTTCGGAGGGCTGAGTTCATGGAAGAGGAAATGAGAAATTCCAGTCGTCTAGAGGTCGAAATCCCAGTCACTTTCGAGGTGGACAAGAAGACTTTCTCCGGAACCACAGCCAACCTATCTGACGATGGAATGATGATCGAGTCGTCTTTTGCCCGCGAAAACATCCGTAAGGTCCTGAGGAATCTCCTGAAGAGCAAAGAATGCCCGGTCAAGGTGAGTTATTTAGCGGAGGGGAAGTCCTTTACGAGGAATGGCATCATCAAACACTACCATCTCGATTTCTTGGGCGGCGAATCGGCTTACCGTCTCTCCTTTGGTGTGTGGGTCCCAAAACTCAGAATGAGACAGGAGAAGGGGCTCTGAAGGCGGGTCCCAGGATTTCTAGAGACTGAGACTCTTCTCCAGAATTTTGATCTCTGAGTTTTTCTTGAGGCTATCGAGCCACTGGCGAATGAGTTGACCTTTTTTCTCAGCGTAGAGCCGTTTTCGAAGCGCTTCCTTCTGAGACTCAAACGCTTCCATATCGATCTTCTGCTCTTCCTTCAACTCGAGGACGAAAAAGACACTCCCCGCGGAGACAACTTTTTTAAGAAGCGGACTTTCCAGCGATAGAGAGAAAATGTCCTTGCCGAAAAGCTGAATAGGTCCCACTTTTGGGACATAGGGATTACCCCTTTCGAAGAGACCTGTCTCCTCCAATTTGAGTCCCCTTTCTGAAGCAGCTTGGGAAAGTGAGATACCTGCCGTAATCCCAGCTAACAACTCCTCGGCGTTAGACTTCGCCTTCTCCCTGGCTTTCTCCATGAGGACCTCTTTCCTCACTTTTTCTTTGACTTCACCGAGTGCAGGAATTCGGGGCCCCTCGTGCTTGATTACTTTCATCAGGTAACAGGTTCCGTTGATGTCGAGAGGTGGAGGAACTTCCCCCTCTTCATGAGAAAAGGCATGGTTATTGAACTCCAAGTTTTCTCCCGCTTCCTTTAGGTTCTCATTTCTTGCGAAGAGCGCGGTCGTCCTCAGAACCTTTCCCTTTTGGTTCGCATAAGATTCTAGGTTCTTCGTCTCGAAAACCGCAAAGAATGCCTCCTCACACTCATCTTCAGCTAACTGGCGGCTCTTGGCCGTGGCAAGTTCCGATCGAATCTTTTCTTCGACTTCCTCAAGGGGTTTCACCCTCTCTTCCCGGATGTCGGTCACCTTCACAATGTGGAATCCATCATCACTCTCTATGAGCGGCCCGATTTCTCCCTTCTCGAGTGAGAAGGCGACCTGAATATGTTCTGGAGCGGTCTCATCCTCCCTCACCCATCCAATCGAGCCCCCTTTTTCTGAGGAACTCCGGTCCTTTGAATGCTCTTTGGCAAGGGCTCCAAAGTCCTCCCCCTCTGTTGCTTCGTCCAGAATTTGTTCGGCCTTTTTCCTTGCTTTTTCTAACCCCTCCTCACCGCTATCTTCCTCCACCGTGATGAGAATATGGCTGACCATCACGCTTTTGGGTACCCGAAACTCCTCACGATTGTATTCGTATTCTCCCCGAATCTCCTCCGGGCTGACCTCGATTGTTTTGAGATAATCGTCCGTGGCGAAAACCAGATACTGAACCTGGACTTTGGGAGGCAACTCAAAAAGAACGCTATTCTCAGAGAAATACGCCTCCAATTCCTGGTCATTCACAGTAACCGACTTCTCATAAGCCGTCGGATTGAACCGGGCAAACTGGAAGTTGATCTTCTCGTTTTCTAGGGTATACGCATCCAAAACCTCCGGGTCCGATACCTCGGCCCCACCCAGACTGATCAGATCTGTGAGCTTCCCGATGAGGGACTGGCGCCTGTGCATTTCCTCAAATTCATCGACATCCACTTGATTCGCTCGAAGGGTTGCCATGAATCTTTGCTGGTTGAACTTCCCATCCACCTGGAAAAGAGGGTTTGAATGGACGGCTGCCTGAAGCTCCTCTGGGCTCAAAGAGAGGGAGAGTTTCTCGGCTTCCTGGACCATCAAGGTTTCGTCAATCAGGTCATTCAGGACCCTTTGTCTCAACGCGACCCGGTCAATCNNGTCCGTAACCGTAAAAGAAGATAAAGACAATGATAATAATTCCAAAAAGGACCTTTATCATCCACGACTGAGCCTTTTTTCTCATGTATGTCAGCATTTACCTCTCTCCTTGGTCCAAGATTTGCAAACAAAACGGTGCTGAGCCCGATAGCGTTGATGTTCTCCGATCTGCCAGAAAGCAACCTGTCTCATCATGAAACCCGAGAAGAATGCATTGCGATAAGGATGCCGATTTTTTCCGATATCGAGAACGACATTGGAGGAGTATCCTGAGTCTTCCGATAAATCCCTTCCCGGAGGAACACTTTCGGAAGAAATAGGACTCAGGGAAAATGCCACAGTCGTACGGTCTTGATCTCCACCTGTGGCTCTGATAATATAGCACATTTACAATGTGATATCTAAATCTTCTGAAAAGGTGAAAGTCGTTTCAAACTGACCCTGTAACCTCGGTTTGGCATGAGGAGAATTCCATGGTCTTCAACCAACTTCTGGGAGCCTTTTCCAATGATTTGGCCATCGATCTTGGCACAGCCAACACGCTCGTGTATTTGAAGGGGAAGGGTATCGTCTTCAGAGAGCCTTCTGTCGTGGCAATTCAGAAAAACTCGAGAGGGGAGCAGAACGTGGTCGCCGTTGGAAAAGCGGCTAAGGACATGCTCGGAAAGACNNGCTATTCGACCCATGAAAGACGGAGTGATCGCCGATTTTGAAATCACAGAGGAGATGCTTCGCTATTTCATCGTCCGGGCCCATAACCGAAAGACCTTCGTCCGTCCTCGGGTCATTATTGGCGTTCCATCAGGCATCACACCGGTGGAAAAGAGAGCTGTCCGAGAATCGGCCGAATCTGCCGGAGCGAGAGAGATCTATCTCATCGAGGAGCCGATGGCTGCTGCGATTGGGGCGGATCTCCCCATTAAGGATGCAACCGGCAACATGATCGTGGATATCGGCGGCGGAACCACAGAGGTCGCCGTTATTTCTCTCTCAGGCACCGTGACGAGTCAGTCCATCCGAGTGGCCGGTGATAAGATGGACGAGGCCCTCGTCCAGTATGTGAAACGAAAGTATAGCCTCTTGATTGGTGATCGAACCGCGGAGATCATCAAAATCACGATTGGTACGGCCTACCCGGATGAGAATTCGGAATCGATGGAAGTCAAAGGAAGGGACATGGTCACGGGAATTCCGAAAACCCTGGAAGTTACTGCCGAAGAAGTCCGAGAAGCTTTGGTTGAGCCGATAAACACAATTGTCGAGACCGTCCGGATTACCCTCGAGAAAACGCCGCCTGAACTGGCCGCAGATATTGTCGATAAAGGGATCGTCCTTGTCGGGGGGGGAGCCCTTCTCAAGAATCTCGATGTTCTCTTGAGAGAGGTTACAAGTGTGCCGATTACGATTGCAGACGATCCCCTTTCCGCTGTCGTGATGGGAGCAGGCCGGGTTTTGGACGACATCGAACTGCTCAAGAACGCGACCATCTCTTTCTAGTCGATGAGGCCAAAAAACGCAACATTCGCAAAACGGTATCGCCTGTTTCTTCTGGCCCTGGTTCTTCTTTTTGCCTCCTTCCTCATGATATCCTCGAGCTCTCGTCAACCTTTTAACCTTCCTCTTTTTCCGAGTTTCTTCATGGAGATCCTCTCTCCTTTTCAAAGACTCTATTACTCGAGTGTACGGGCGGTCAGGGATCTGGCCAAAAACTACGTCTTCCTCATCCATCTGAGGGAAAAGAATGAAGAACTGAGTCAACGCGTTGTTGAACTGGAACGCCAGAATGCAGAGCTTGCGGAGATGGCCATTGCCAATGAGCGGCTGAGAAAATTATTGGATTTCAAGGAGAAGATCCCTAAGCCCACATTGCCGGCTGAACTCATTGGAGAGGACGCCTCTAGCTGGTTCCAGACGATTACGATCAATCAGGGAGAGATTGACGGTGTCCGTAAGGGGATGGTAGTCGTCGCGGCTGAAGGCCTTGTGGGACATGTAATCCATGCCTCCCGAGACGTATCAAAGGTTCTTCTGATTACCGACTACAATTCTTCTGTCGATGCAATCTGCCAGCTGAGTCGGGCCAGAGGGATTGTCCAGGGAAAGGAAGGGAATCGCTGTGACCTCAATTACGTTTCGAGACGAGATGATGTGGCCATAGGAGAACGGGTGATCACATCCGGTCTGGGTGGCCGTTTCCCAAAAGGCCTCATCGTTGGAACCGTGTCGACAGTTGAGAGAAACCCGTATGGTGTTTTTCAGAAGGTCGAGGTCACACCGGCAGTCGATTTTAGGAAGTTGGAAGAAGTCTTCGTGATTCTCGACCACGATGACTCGATAAAACAATAAGGCCATCCGAGAGGGATAGGACCATGCAAAAAGGTCTGCTCTACCTGACCGCGGGGCTTGTTGCCCTTTTCCTTCAAATGACCACGATCTCCCACCTCCCGGTCAAGCCCGATCTTGTCCTGGTCGTGGTGATCTGTCTTGGACTCTCCCACTCACCATTCTCCGGCGCGGTGCTGGCCTTCTTGCTCGGGTGTCTTATGGATGTTTTTGCCGGAAGCACTCCGGGATTCTTCGCACTGACCAGAACGGTCGTCTTTTTCTTTGTCTACAGCATGAGAGGACGTCTATACTTTGAATCTTATCTGGCCAAAGCGGGACTCGTCTTTGTAGCCGCCCTGATTGATGCGACAATCTGTCTTTTTCTCGTGGGAATTACGTCCCATCTTCCAATTCTGCCGTCATCAATTGGCCGACTGATTGTCGGCCCTGTCCTATTAACTGTTGTGTTTGCACCATTCTGTTTTCTCGTTCTTCAGAGAACCAGAATTCTGACTTCGTAATAAGGGGCACGGATGAAGCTCTCATCGAATCATATTGACCAGCTGAGATCCAGATACCCTTACGTCCTCATTGTCCTTTCCGTTTTTTTTATCTTCATTCTTTCTCGCCTGTGGTATCTGCAAATCATCAGGGGAGAGGAATTCTCACGGCTTGCCCAAAACAACCGAATTCGAATTCGAAGGGTCCCCGCCTCCCGGGGGATGATCTTTGACCGAAACAAAAAGATCCTTGTCGACAACCGCCCGTCCTTTCAGGTCTCTCTGATTCCAGAAGACATCGACGATGTTGATCAAGTCGTCTCGAGGATTGGCAGCGTTCTTAACCTGGAAGAAGAAGGGCTAAAATCTCGTGTCACCCATCAGAACCATCGCCGCCCTTTTTACCCCGTACTGATCAAGAAAGACATCCCCAGAAGGGAGCTGGCCATTTTCGAAACCCACAAGATGGATCTTCCGGGAATGGTGATCGATGCAGTCCCCAGAAGGTCTTACAACTACGGCTCTCTCGCCTCCCATCTATTAGGTTACCTCGGCGAGATAGACGAAAGCGAGTTAAAGAAGATGCGGTCCCACGAATATCCCTTGGGGGCCTTTATCGGCAAAGACGGGATCGAGAAGCGGTGGGAGGCGTTTCTCCGGGGAGTGGATGGGGGACGGCAAGTCGAAGTCGATTCGGTGGGCCGAGAGATTGGAATTCTCAGCAGTGTTTCTCCTCGCCCGGGTCAGAACGTGGTCCTCACCATCGATCTGGAGATTCAGAAAACCATGGAAGAGCTGCTGGACGGCAAGATCGGAGCAGCTGTAGCTATGGATCCCCTGTCGGGAAGGATTCTGGCCATGGCCAGCTCGCCCCCTTTCAATCCAGATCTGTTTGCATCTGGCATTCGTCAAGAGGATTGGTTGAACCTCCTAAACACACCCTTTCACCCTCTTCAGAACAAGGCCATCCAGGGACAGTACCCTCCAGGTTCGGTTTTCAAAATCATTACAGCTTTCGCGGCGTTGGAAGAGGAAGTTATTACCCCCCAAGAAACCCTGCACTGTCCGGGGGTTTACCGACTCGGGACAAAAACCTACCGCGACTGGAAAAAAGGAGGCCACGGAATTGTCGATCTTCGAAGGGCCCTTGTAGAGTCCTGTGATGTCTATTTCTACCAGGTAGCACTGAGATTAGGAATGGATAGAATCGCTCAGTATGCGAGGGAATTCGGCTTTGGCGAAGCCACAAGCATCGAACTTGGGGACGAAAAACCCGGTCTCATACCGACTGCTGATTGGAAAATGGAAAGGTACGGCGAACCCTGGTATGAAGGGGAAACTATCGTTTCAGGTATTGGACAGGGGGCGATTCTCGTCACCCCCATTCAGATGGCCAACATGATTTCAGTCATTGCCAATGGCGGAACACTTCACATACCTCAGGTCGTTCTTCGGGTCGAGGACGTCTCTGGGAAGGCGATCGACGAATACCCGGCGAGAGAGATGAAACGCGTCTCGGTGTCAGAGAAAAACCTCGAATTGATTAAGGAGGCGCTCAGGGGGGTTGTGGATGATCCGCGGGGAACGGGGAAGGCCGCCAGGATCCCAGGCGTTCCCGTATTTGGAAAAACCGGGACAGCTCAGGTTGTCAAACTCACACATTCGGAAGAGATTGAGAAGGATGAAGAGATTCCCCTCCAGTACAGAGACCATGCATGGTTTGTGGCATTTGCCCCTGAGAAAGAACCTGCCATTGCTGTGGCAGTTCTGATCCAGCACGGAGGCCATGGAGCGACCGCGGCGGCCCCGGTAGCAAGAAAAATCATTGAGATGACCCTCCAAAAAACCGATCTGTCCCCGCGAATTATGGCCTCTGAAGGAAAGAATCGTGTTCAATCTTATTGATCGGAGACTCATCGACCACTTCGATTGGCCCCTAGTCACTCTCGTCCTCTGCCTTACGGCCATCGGTACACTCAATCTTTACAGTGCAGCACTCGGTGAGGAAATAGGTGGCATTCCAATATATTTGAGGCAGATTCTCTGGTTCTCTTCAGGCTTCCTCGTTATGGTCCTGGTGGCCTTTGTTGATTATCGACATTATCGGACATTGGCCTATGGGATTTTTGCTGTCTCTCTGATCCCCCTGGTCATCCTATTAGCCTACCACGTTATGTATGGGGGTGTACAACGTTGGATTCGATTTGGCCCCTTATCTTTTCAACCATCCGAATGGATCAAAATCTGTTTGATTCTCGCTCTGGCGAAATTCTTTAGTAAAAACACCAAGGCAGATGGATACCTGATTCGGGATTTGATCATCCCCTTTCTCGCTACCGTTGTCCCTGCGGCGCTGATTCTTCTTCAACCCGACCTTGGAACGGCGATTACCCTGTTCCTCATTCTCCTATCCGTGCTTGTTTTCATGGGCATTCAAATGAAATCTTTTTTGATTCTCGTCATGAGTGGCGTGGCTGCCCTCCCTCTTCTATGGAACTATTTTCTCAAGGACTACCAGAAAGAGCGGATCCTGGTCTTTTTCAATCCTGGCCTCGACCCGCTGGGGGCTGGCTATCATATTCAGCAAGCAAAAATCGCCATAGGGTCGGGAGGACTAGCGGGGAAAGGGTTTCTCGGGGGCGCGTACACAAAGCTCGGTTTTATCCCGGCCCGCCACACCGATTTTGTCCTATGTAATCTGGCCGAAGAATGGGGATTTCTGGGCCTCACCGCTCTCTTGTTCCTGTTTTTGCTCGTCCTCTTATTGGGCCTCCAGATCAGTCTCCGTTCGAAAGACCGTTTTGGGTCTATCGCGGCATTTGGAGTGGTTGCCATGATCTTCTGGCATCTCCTCATAAACGTGGGGATGGTTTTGGGAATGATGCCCGTCGTTGGAGTTCCCCTTCCATTTCTCAGCTATGGAGGTTCATCGACGGTGGCTGTCATGGCAGGGGTCGGATTGCTCCTCAACATCAGCATGAGACGATATATATTCTAAAAATCTCGACCGCTTTTAGAATAACAACAGCTTTCCCCGGGTTTCAGGTACGGGGATATGTTCTCTCCACAGGCCTCCGTATCAGTCTCGAACCGAGCCGGGGCCAGTGCCTCAAAAATATCCAGTGGGGAAAGCTCATTTCCCCCGATCATCTCCTCCAGGGCAAACAAGAGACGGCACAGCATGTCCTCCTCATGCTTGTCTACGTATTCCCCGGCCAGCTTTTCCAGAGTCTCCAAAACTCTTCTGAAATCCTCTCGATCAACCCATTCGGCGTCTTCTCGTGATAAATCACCTCTCAGTTTACTCGGGGTTAAACTGATCAGTCTCGGCCTGTCTTTGGCCAACTTCAGATTGGAAGGCTGGAGATTCAGATGGGAAATCCCCTGACAATGGAGGAATTCTACGGTCTGAACTAGATAGATCCCGAGCATTCGAATCTGGTGAGTTGTGATGACGCCATCCAAACCATCGAGAGTCGGTCCGGAGACGTACTCGGATACAACATATGTGTGAGAGCCTACGGAAAAGATGTCATAGATCTCTGCAACCCCGGGATGAGAAATCTGCAACAGTGTTTTCGTTAAACCGACTCCGATTTTCCAGGGAACAACTTCCATCTGAAATACCTGGTCTTGCAGTTTGGCTTGGCAGAAGTAACAAGGGGGATTGCGAGCTTCCTCCTCCTTAATGCGACAGCTATCACAAATCGCTCCGCCCCAAACGAGACGGACTGTATTCAAGCCGCGACTCCCGTCTCGGCGGACAGGTTCCTCAATTCGGTAGCGACCGTTAATGATCGATCCAGTGCTCAGGTGATCTTCATTTTTCTCCGCTTTCCATCCCGCTAGTCTCTCAGGAAGCAGAAACTTTACTGTGCTCTGAATCTGCTGGAATGGGAATGACATCGAGATTCCTCCCTTTTTTTGGAATAGAGAGCAATGGGTATGCCATCCGACCCACCCCAGATGGTTTCGAGAAGAACGCTTCGTAAATCGTTGAATCTAAATGTGAATTCTATTAGGGGCTCGAATGAGAAAGGAATTGGAATCGGGAGCGGGAAGTCCGAAACTATTCGAAAATCGAATAGGGATCTCCGGATTCAGGAGGGTAGAGGGGATTTGGCCGCCGTGAACGAACGATGCGATCTTGACTATGGAAGCCCGTATTTCTTGATCTTCTCATAAAGGGTTGAGTAAGCAATGCCCAGTGCCTTGGCCGTCTGAGTTTTGTTGCCTTGGTGAGCTTTGAGGGTTTGGAGAATGGCCGTTCGTTCAATCTCGTCCAGAGACTTACCAATGAGGGAGTCCATCTTCTCAACATAGGATTCCGAATCCTGTGATAGAAGAAGGTCAGCGGGTCTAATGACGGTTTTCCCTCCCATTGCCAGAGCCCTGCTCAAAACGTTTCGAAGCTCCCGAATGTTTCCCGGCCATTCATAAGAGTTCAGGATTTCGAGGGTTTCATGGGCGACCTCCGGAACTGTGGAAGTGTTATATTCGACAGTGAGATTGCGGAGTAGCTGCTGGGTAATCAGGGGGATGTCCTCTTTTCTCTCCCTGAGCGGTGCAATACGCAGCCTCAAAACTGAAAGCCGGTAAAAGAGATCCTCCCGAAACCTGCCCTCTTTGACCTCGAGTGCCAAATTCCGATGCGTGGCAGCAACCAAGCGGAAATCGACCCGCCGTGTCTCGCTCCCTCCGAGTCGTTTTACCTCTCTCGTCTCTAAGACCCTCAAGAGCTTAGGCTGAAGATCCGAGGCCAGTTCTCCGATCTCATCGAGAAAGAGCGTCCCCCCCCCGGCCATCTCAAACACACCTTGACGGGAGTAAATGGCCCCGGTAAAGGCACCCTTTTCGTGGCCAAAGAGCTCGCTCTCCACCAGATTCTCGGCTATCGAGCCGCAGTCAAAGACCACAAACGGACCTTTTGACCTGGCGCTAAGGGTATGGATAGCCCTCGCCAACAACTCCTTTCCCGTCCCTGTTTCTCCCTCGAGGATAACGGTCACATCTGTGGGTACCACCTTCTCTAAGATTCCGAATATGTTGCGCATCTGTATCGATTGGCCGTAGACATCGCCAAAGGCATTCTTTGAACTTGGATAGACCTCGATTTTCTCCTGGAAAGGCACGAATCTTATCTGAGTCTCACCCAGGGTGATGGTCCTTCCAAACTCCAGGACGGCCTCTCGAATGAGGACTCCGTCGAGATAAGTTCCATTCGTGCTGTTCAGATCTCGAATGACATAAACCCCGGCGGATTCGGTCAGCGCGGCATGTTTTCGGGATACTGTAGGGTCTGACAGAATCAAGTGGTTCTCGTCCTTACTGCCGATGGTCAACTCCGGCTGATCCAACACAAGCGTCTTCCCTTTGTCCGGTCCCGATAGGACGACCAATTTACCCCGAAGAACATAGAAAGGGACCGATTTTTCGTCCTTGGCCCTGATCTTCCTAGTTGTCTTCTCGCCCATAAGAGGAAGAATCTATCATCGAGTCGGACAAATGTCAAAGTGGAGTTTCCGGAGTTTTCAAAGCAAGAAGTTTGTAACGTTCTGATGTTTCTTGACAATTTTGAATCTTTAGATTGGACCCTCATATGCCTTCCCTCCCTCCGTTGGCGGACAGGTGGAAACGGGCTGTTGCCCAAATTCCTTTAGACCACTTGTGTCGAAGTCATTTCCAGAGTATTTCACCAGAAAGTGGGAAAGGAAGCTCTGGACCGAAAGTCGGTGCTCGTGGTCCGTCGTCCGTGGTTCGTTGTATAAAGACTGAGATTTGCGTATCCACGGCTATTCGAGTGACGGGTCCAGGGAATTTGATTTTCAATCGAATGACTTGAATGGATCGTTACAACTGACCACTGACAACCGACAACTGACAGTACCCAGAAAAGCTTTTGAGCAGCGAAGAGCGCTCTTTTTCAACTTTTTTATCAGACAAGAGCCCAGAAAGGAGATTTGGACAATGGCCCGGGGAATACTGACACCCCTCCACCGCAAACGTCCCTCAGGGACATGCGCGTCCACAAAACTGAGGGATCTCTCCAATGTCAAAAGGGCGTCACAAGGAGTCAGAAGCCTAAGTTCTGTCTCCTGACCTCTGCATGTGACCCGAATTGACAGGAGAGGAGAGATCGTGCTAGTTTGACGCCAATGTTTTAATTTCCTCGGAACTCCAATGGTTTGGGAATAGAATTTGCATCCCCAATCACGTAGCCCTTGGCCGCTGACAAGTCTCCTCTAGGCGGGCGCCTCGGAGTTCCTGTGTCGCCTGCTTCGGTCTCTAAGACCGGTCCCCGAGAGAAACCGGAAATCCCCTACAGCGAGCCAGATATTCTTGACTGAAGGCGACTCATAACCCGAAACCGAACGCTCTGATCACGATCCAATGAGAAAGAAGATCGGAAACTACAAAATCATCAGGGAACTCGGACAGGGAGGCATGGCCACGGTTTACCTTGGTACCCAGATCTCTCTTGAGAGAAAAGTGGCCATCAAGGAGTTGATGCCCTCTTTTCTACGTGACCAAGAGATGGTCGAAAGGTTCAAGCGAGAGGCTAAGGCTTCGGCCTCTTTGACACACGAGGGTATTGTCAATGTCTATGATTTTTGGAAGGACCAGAATTCCCTCTATTTGGCTATGGAGTATCTGGAGGGGAAGAACCTCGAAGAAATCATAGAGTCAATAGGTCCCTTGTCGACGCCAGTGGCCATGATGGTTGCGACTCGGATCGCCGATGCTCTGCACTATTCCCACCAGCGAGGAATCATCCACAGGGATGTGAAACCGAGTAACATCTTTATCACGCGTCAAAAAGAGGTAAAGCTGACCGATTTCGGCATTGCTTACACACCGCAAGAACCCACTTTGACCCAGGCAGGTATGGCCATTGGAACGCCTGCCTATATGTCTCCAGAACAGGTAAAAGGGCAGCGCCCAGATCAAAGATCCGACATCTTTTCCCTCGGCATCGTCGTTTACGAACTCTTGACGGGGACCCGTCCTTTTGTTGCAGATGACGACGAGGGGGTGATCACCAAGATCCTTGAGAAAAGGCCCAAATGGCCCAAGCTGATCAATGGCGATATCCCGTGGCGTTTGCAATGGATTATCTTGCGATGCCTCAGGAAAAATCCTCGGCGACGAATGCAAAACATGGAGGACCTGAGGATCGCATTCGAGAATCTCCTCCCGAAGACAAGCAGGAAAAGGGATCAGTTGCTCTCCGAGTTTGTTTCGACCGTGTTTTCTGATGAACATCAAATCTCAAAGAAACCTTTCATTCTTTTCAGGAAATGGAGATGGGGCGCCGTTGTCGCTGCGATGGCAGCAGCTATTCTCGCTTACAGCCTCTTAAAGAATCGCGGCATAATTCATCCTGAAAAGTGGCTTCCTTGGATTCAAAAAAACGTCCCCCTTTATGAGACTCGAGACTACGGTCGGCTCAGGGTAGTCGTATACCCCTGGGCGAGAGTCCATGTGGACGACAAATACGTAACCACAACACCGACAGCAGACCCCATTAAACTTGCCCCTGGGAGACATCGCCTTCTCTTCACCCATTCTAAATTCGGCTCGAAGACCATGGAGATTGAGTTAAAACCGAGAGAAGAGCGTCTTATCGTCGTGAAGATGGGATCATGAAACCGAGAATGTTAGGGGTAATGACAAAGTCTCTAGGGTTTATCACCCTTCTACTCGTCCTGACGACCCCGTGTCATGCAACCGTATACCACACCCTACGAAAGGGGGAGAGTCTCGCCATCGTTGCGAAGCAATACTACGGCGATCCTGGAAAGGCTATCTTCCTTCTCGAGTATAATGGAGTCCGTGATCCCCGCACGGTTAAACCCGGCCGGAGGATCGTCATCCCGGAGGTAAAGTTCCACCAGGTCCAAAAGGGGGATACCCTAGCCCTCATCGCAAAGAGATATCTCAATGATGCGAAAAAGTCCCGAGCCCTTGCACAACTCAATCGAATTCAGGATCCAAAATCCCTGACTCCTGGTACGAGGATTGCCATCCCTGTTGAGATACTCCATACGGTGAGGAAGGGGGAATCCCTGTCCAGTATTTCAAAAAGATACTACGGTCATTTCGATGCATCTATGCTTATCGCCGGTTACAACGGTATTAAAGATCCTGTCAATCTTGAAGTGGGGACTCGATTGATTCTGCCGATCTCGGACCTACAAATCGTCAAGAAGAAATCCCCATCCCGACCTCCTGCCCAGCCTCCGACTCCATCCCGGAGGAGAGAGGGGGATGCCTTCTTGGAAAAAGGTACGAGCGATTATTTCATAGGGGACTACGTCGGTGCGGTCACAAACCTCAAAAAGGCTGTCGCCTCCGGCTTGACGACGAATGACGATATCTCCAAGGCTCATCGCTTTCTCGCATACTCCTATGTGGCCCTCAACGACCGTGAAAAAGCAAAGGATTCATTTCGGCAAGCCCTGAGCGTGGATCCGGATCTGCAACTCGATCCGGTCTATGTTTCGCCAAAAATCATGGAAGTTTTTGAGGAAGTCAAAAGCGGTGACGAGTGAGAGGGGGAATCCTTTGATCTCCAAAAATGAGGTAATGGGAGATATTTCGGAACCCTTGGGGTTGCTCGCTCCCATGGGAGATCTGGGGTGTGAAGAAAAATTGGAGCCTGATCAGACAGGATTAGAAGGGGATATCGTCTTCAGGGATGGGTTCTTCTTGCTGAGGCCCAACCTCTCCCTCTGAGGGAAGCCTTTCGCCACTTTCTCCGGGTGGAGCTCCCAACATTTGAAGCTGCTGGGCCACGACCTCGGTCGTCTTTCGCCTATTCCCCTCCTTGTCTTCCCAGGACCGAGTCTGCAGCCGACCTTCGATGTAAACCTGTTTGCCCTTGCTGAGATACTCGCCGCTNNTCTTTGTTAACCCAATTGGTGCTGGTGGCGAGGGAGAAATTTGCGACCGCCGTCCCGGTGTTCGTGTATCTTATCTCAGGATCGGCCCCTAACCGTCCCACGAGAATCACTTTGTTTACCCCTGCCATAAAGCCTCCTCCCCATCTTGGCTAATGGACCAGGAGTTTCTCCGCTCCCAACCCGAAGCCGAAATGCCTGATAACGTATACTGCCAGGTTCAGGTTAGCACGGCTCCCCATGCTTTTCAAGAAGCAACTCTCACTGAAGTTTCCTGAAAAGCCAGACATGTCTGATGGAATCCGGAAGCGAGAAAGCAGGGATCTCCCCGCTCTCAAGAGACGACGAAATCCTCATTTGTTCTTGGCCTTACCAGAAGGCCAGAGATCTATCGTTGCAGTGGGAAATATGGGTGTCATGTTCAAAGGTTCACGGGGGTATTTACCGAATGAACTTCCACGATGACAACCGGGCCAACACCTCACCCTGTAATAACGAATCGGTTTTTCTGGCAGAGGCTGGCCAGGATACCACACTCCGGGAGCGATCGGATAAACACGAGAAGTATCTGTATTGGATGTGGCCATGCCTGTGGGTGCTGTCTCGGTCTGGTTCGCCTTATCATCGCTTCTCAGGGGATTCGCAAGGCTTACGCTAAGAAGGACTGTGAAAAAAATTAAGAAAGACCTCATGTTTCGCCCCTCCTTTCCCAGGGGGTTGGACAAAGAGCCAAAACCCCGTGTTGTCATCCTCCTGAACTCTCTCCATTTCTCAACTAAACCAGATGCCGCAAGGTGACGCGACCTATCATCATTGACTCTCAACCAGGTCGAGTATAGAGGAAAGATGATTATGTGTCAAGGAAGAAAGACGGGACACACCATGTTGACAGGCGGATCGATATCATATACCATACGAAATTCCCGGTGGTGAGCGGATGATGATCCTGGAGATTTTGATGTGAGTCAGAAGAACAAGGCGAATGCATTTCCAGTTCCGAAAAGACTACCCCTGATTCCGTTACAGGGATCCGTCCTCTTCCCTCATACGATACTTCCACTCTTCTTCCATTCAGACAATATCGTGAAGCTGTTGGAGGCAGTTTCTCCCCACTTCGTCGGAGGCTTCTTTTCCCAGAAAAAAGAGAACACTTTAAACCCAGACATCAGTGATCTCCATTCGGTGGGTGTGGCTGGCAGAATCCTTCAAGTTGTGAAATTGCCCGAAGGCGGTGTGAATGTCCTTGTCGAGGGAATCTCCCGAATTGTTATGGGGAAGCACGTTTCTGAAGAACCTCCCATGTTAGCTCACGTCGAGGAAATTACGGACGAAGAAGAAAAATCCATTATTTCAGACACACTCGTACAGAGTGCCCGGTCCCTCTTCAAGTTGTATCTCTCACGAGAAACCGCCCTGCCCCGAGAAACCGATGGGGTCCTGAAGCGATTAGAAAGTCCAGGGCGGTTAGCGGATCTTATTGCGACCCATCTCGATGTGAGTCTGATTGAAAAGCAGGAGATTCTCGAATGTGTCGACCCCCTGGAGCGACTCAAGAGAGTCTTGCTTCTTTTGAGCGGAAAGATTCAGGCCTTCGAAACTCGGCCGTCATTATCACCAGAAACGACCCGGAATTCGGCAAAGGCGAAAAAAGGCCACATGGTATGGCAGCAGACAAAATCGATTCAAAAACAGCTCGGAGAAGATGATCCCCATGCAGCAGAAATCAGCGAACTGAGAGAAAGGGCTCGATCTGCTGAAATGCCCAAGAAGGTCGAGGAGGTTGCCGAGAGGGAGATCAGCCGGCTCGAACGAATGAACCCGACATCGGCTGAGTACACTGTATCCAGGACCTATGTCGACTATCTGGTGACCCTCCCATGGAATCGAAGTACAAAAGACAATCTCGATATCAATCGGGCCGAAAGCATCCTAAACGAGGACCACTACGACTTGGAGAAGGTCAAAGATCGGATTCTTGAGTATTTGGCCGTCAAAAAGATGAGAAAGGCCATGAAGGGTCCGATTCTCTGTTTCGTCGGTCCTCCTGGCGTTGGTAAAACCTCCCTCGGCAAATCGATTGCCAGGGCCTTGGGACGGAGATTCATCCGTATATCACTGGGGGGTATGAGAGACGAGGCGGAGATTAGAGGACATCGGAGAACCTATGTTGGAGCCCTCCCAGGGAGAATCATCCAGGAAATCAGACGGAGTGGAATCAGAAACCCCGTCTTTATGTTGGATGAGGTTGACAAGATCGGTCAAGATTTTCGAGGCGACCCGGCTGCGGCACTCTTAGAGGTACTGGACCCCGAGCAGAACTCCTCATTCACCGATCACTACCTGGATGTCCCCTTTGACCTATCGAGCGTCATGTTCGTCACCACAGCCAACAGCATTTCCCCTATCCCCCCTGCCCTGAGAGATCGAATGGAGGTGATTCACATTCCCGGCTATACGGACGAGGAGAAGGAGAGCATCGCAACTGCCTTTCTGATACCCCATCAGATTGAAGAAAACGGACTTCGCACAAATCCCATTGTCTTCCAACCGGAGGCTATTCAAAAGATCATCCAGGAATACACACAGGAGGCCGGAGTTAGGAACTTCGAAAGAGAAATCGCGGCAATCTGCCGGAAAGTCACCAGGGAATTAACCCAGGGAAAGGAGCAGAGGAGGATCATCAATAGCCGAACAGTTGAAGAGTTTCTTGGCCCTCAACGCGTCTTTCGAGAGGTCAAGGAAGAGAGAGACGACATCGGGGTGGCGATGGGACTTGCATGGACTGAAAACGGCGGAGACATTATGTTCGTGGAAGTATCGAGGCTCAGAGGTGAGAAGGGGTTGATTCTGACCGGATCTCTGGGAGATGTGATGAAGGAATCCGTTCAGGCCGCTCTCAGCTATATCCGGAGTCATGCTAGGGACCATGGAATCTCTCAGAGTCTGTTTAGTAACCATGGTTTCCACGTTCATTTTCCGGCAGGGGCGATCCCCAAAGAGGGGCCGTCTGCAGGAGCAACAATTGCAGTGGCTTTGTTTTCCCTCTTAGCAGAGCGCCCGGTCAGACACGATGTGGCCATAACCGGAGAGCTCACACTAACCGGGAAGATATTGCCAGTCGGAGGCGTCAAGGAGAAGATCCATGCCGCCCTCAGAGCAGACGTCAGGAAGATCATTCTCCCAAGGAAAAACAAAGCCCATCTTGAGGATATTACGAACGACGTTCTGACAAGTATCGAAATCGTATTTGTGAATCATATCAGCGACGTCTTCAGGGAGGCCCTGATTCAGTAAGCAGCCTGAGACGTTGTTATCCGATGGATTACTTCGAATGGGTCAGCCCTCGACTCGCTGAATACTCCATATACCAAAGAAGGCCCATTTGAATATTTGGGCATTTCCCTCGAATGAATCCGTTCAAGTCTGGCTTCATTTCCATCCTTGGCAAACCGAACGTCGGCAAGTCGACTCTTCTTAACCGTATCTTGGGTGAAAAGATTGCCATTGTCTCTGAAAAACCTCAGACAACCCGGACCCGCATCCTCGGAATCAAGAATTCGGCCGATGCCCAGTTGATCTTTTATGACACTCCTGGAATCCATATCCCCCGATCCAGGCTTCACAATTCGATGGTCCATTCCGCGTTCAAAGCTGGAACCGAAGCAGATCTCATTCTCCTCTTAACAGAGGCTCAACGTCCACAAATCGAGGCTGACCAATTGATTCTCAAGACTCTCCTACCCTCCCAGGTTCCGATCTTTCTTATCATCAACAAAATTGATCTCGTGAAAAAGGCGAGCATCCTTTCTGTCATTGATGCGTACCAGGCCCTTCACCCATTTCAGGAGTTTATTCCCCTCTGTGCCCTTCATGGGGAAGGGGTTGATTTGCTACTTGAGACCGTTCAGAAATACGTACCTCAAGGTCCCAAATATTTCCCGGATGACGTGGCCACGGATCAATCAGAAAGATTCATCGCGGCCGAAATGATCAGGGAGAAAATCTTTCAGCGTACCTACCAGGAAATCCCCTATTCCGTAAGTGTTACAATTGAATCATTCAAGGATGAGCCAGAAAAGAAACTCCTGTCTATCTCCGCTGTTATCATTGTAGAAAAGAAATCCCAGAAGGCGATCCTCATCGGAAAAGGGGGGAAAATGCTGAAGAAAATAGGGACCGAGGCTCGGCGGGAAATCGAGCTATTCTTCCATACCAGAGTTTTTCTCCAGCTCTGGGTCAAAGTGGTCAAGGACTGGAGTGATAACCCAAGGCTGCTTGACGAAATGGGGTATGGCTGAAGATGTCCCCGTTCTCCTTTCTGGATCCACTGGGGTTACCTCTCTGAATGAGCTCACCTTACTGTTAGTGGATTCGGTCTTGACTCGCACCCAATATGGTGATAATTATAGAGTTTTGCAGGCATTCAGGATTTCGCAAAGATCGAAACATGGTGTCTTACCATGGAATCTATCGGGGAGTATCTCAAACGGGAACGAGAATTTCGCAACATCTCACTCGAAGAGATATCTCGGAAAACAAAAATCCGAGCAAAAATCCTCCGGGGCCTTGAAGAAGACCGGCTCGATTTCTTTGACTCTCCAGTCTTCGTTAAGGGATATCTGAAGGCCTATGCCGGATATGTGGGGCTGAATCCGAACGATGTGGTTCTGCGCTACGAGGCCTCCTTAAAGGAGGACGACACCTCTCCGCCGCCCAAAAAATCGTTTGAGGACACACCCGGTCAGTGGAGCATTAAGTACATCGTTCTCCCCGTGTCCATCCTGGTCCTTATCGGGGTCCTGCTATTTCTGGTTCTCAAAGGGCCCATGAGGATTAAGACGAATCAGGAGCCACAGGAAATCGCAAAACCCCCTATCTCCGCCATTTCAGAAGTTGAATCGGAAAAACCGTCGTCAACGATAGCGGAAGAAACTCCCCTCCCACCTCCGTCTTCTCGCAAGCCGTCGATGGTCATTTCTCCGCCCGTTCACCCATCTAGACAGGCTATACCAATTGTCCCAGAGGCTGCCTCGGGCATTGAATTGAAGCTCACGGCCTTGGAGAATACATGGATTGAGATTCAGATTGACAAGACGCCGGCGAGAGAAATATTCCTGAGAACTGGAGAAGTCATTTCCCGGCGGGGTCAGGAGAATATCGAAATGAAGGTTGGGAATGCAGGAGGATTAAAAATCCTCCATAATGGTAAGGACCTGGGGCAGCTTGGAAAATCGGGGAAAGTGGTCTACCTATCTATCAGTCCTGGCGACGTCAAGGTGCGAGGGTCCAGTGGTCTCATCCGCCAGGAACAATAAGAGCGACATTAGGGAACAGATGCCAAACTGACTTCCCTCCTATCGAAACCTCTTTATGAACTGACGTCCACCCCTTTCAACCAGAATCATCGACCTCGCGCCTCGTTCTTTTTGAATTTGCTAAAAGACAACTGTTTTTTCCGACCCGGCTGCTTCTGCACCCCGAAGTATTCATACGCCCGGTCCGTTGCTTTTCTGCCATTGGGGCTCCGAGTCACGAATCCGATCTTCAAGAGGTACGGTTCTACCACATCCGCAAGCGTATCAGACTCCTCTTGGAGCGTCGCAGCGAGCGCCTCGATTCCCGCAGGCCCCCCCTTGTAAAAGTGGATAATGGCTTCAAGAAAACCACGGTCCAAGTCTGTCAGGCCCATTTCGTCCACTCCCTCAAGCTCCATGGCCTCACAGGCAATCATCCGATGAATGACCCCGTCTCCTCTAACCTGGGCATAGTCGCGAGTCCGCTTTAGGAGCCTGTTGGCTATACGAGGAGTGCCCCGGCTTCGCTTAGCGATCTCGTCCCTTCCTTCATCATCGATTGACACCTTGAGAATCTGAGCCGAACGGGAGACCACACAACTCAGTTCTTCAGTAGTATAGAAATCCAATCTTCTGAAAAGGCCGAAACGCTCCCTCAATGGTGCGGAAAGGAGTCCTGATCGGGTCGTGGCACCTACAAGTGTAAACGGTTCCAACCTATACCGGTGGCTCCGCGCATGGGCCCCTTTGTCAAAAACGAAATCGATACTGAAATCCTCCATGGCGGGGTACAGAAACTCTTCCACCACCTTCGACAGTCGGTGAATCTCGTCGATAAACAGCACATCCCCGCGTTCTAGATGAGTCAGAATACTGATCAGGTCCCCCCCCTTCTCGATTGCAGGGCCCGAAGAGGTCACAAGGTTGACCCCCATTTCCCTGGCAATAATGTGGGCCAATGTCGTCTTGCCCAAACCGGGAGGGGAGTGAAGAAGAACATGATCGAGAGGATCACCTCTTTCTAGCGCAGCCTCAATCGCAATTCGGAGAGACTCGATAACCCGACCCTGACCGATATATTCAGATAGACGTTTCGGTCGGAGGTCCCAGAACTCCTCGATTTGCTCCTCAGATGAGGAGGCGGCTGTCTTATCCATCGGTATTTCCCCGCCCATAAAGAGTCAACCTATACCTTTTCGCCCCTATAGACCTCCTCGAACAATTCCTCAGGAGTGGCTATGGACGGATTGCGTCTGAGGGCCTCCTCCACCATTCGCCGGGCCTCTAATGTTCGATGGCCAAGGTCCTTTACCAGAAGTTCCTCCACCTGGCTCCTCAGATCCTGGGTCTCTTGGACTTCGGGGATCATAGCCTCACGTATCAGCGCGAATTTTCCCACTTTGCCGTGGAGAGCAGCGATGATCTTTTCTGCAGTCCTCGATCCGACTCCCTTAAGCCTTTGAATCGCCCTCGCATCGCG
>JABAOH010085457.1_pt1 | contig 37211 bp, 41 predicted proteins | sample 7062181 | NCBI WGS metagenome assembly JABAOH01 (sample SAMN14538630, study PRJNA623070) | marine sediment metagenome | biome: marine biome [ENVO:00000428]; feature: marine pelagic biome [ENVO:01000023]; material: deep marine sediment [ENVO:00002113]; isolation source: pool of 5 deep marine... | reverse complement strand
GCCGATCTGCTTGGCCGGGAAATTCACCACGGCGATCACTTGGCGGCCGGCCAGCGCCTCCACCGAATAATGTTTCGTGATCTGGGCCGACGTCTTTCGCTCGCCGATCTCGGGACCGAAATCGATCCACAGCCGGTAGGACGGCTTGCGGGCCTCGGGAAACGTCTCGGCGCGGACGATGGTCCCGACACGGATGTCGACCTTCAGGAATTCATCGAACGAGATGGTCACGCTGTTTCCTCCCGGGTCGGTGGCGCTGTTGCAGACGGGCCGTCTCGCGGCGGGGCGTCCGGCTTCAGCCATTGCGCTACCGGATTAGCACCGGGCAACGCCAATGGAAACGGTCGTAACGAAGAAATCGGCCGCTCCCGCCGGGCGGGAGCGGCCATAACCTTCGGACGAGGGAGGAGAGCGCCCGAAGAGGATCTTGCTGTGAGTTACTTCTTGCCGTTCTTGACCAGGCCCTTGACCTCGTCGAGGCCCTCGACGAACCGCTTGTTGAGGATCTCGAACACGGCGCCGTTGGTCTTGGCGACCGACTCGTTGAGCTCCTTGAGGTTCACGATGGCCCGCTCGATGCTCTCGCGGGTCAGTTCGGCATGCCGGGCGACCTTGTCCTTCGGCTCGCCAGCGGCCATCAGCTCCTGCATCGCAGCGGTCAGCTCCTCGATGTTTTCGCGGACGATCGCGGTCTGACGCTCGAACAGGCCCTGCGCCGCCTCGGCGGCCAGCTTGTTGGCCGAGGTCAGGGTCTCGAAGTTCTTCTTCTGGGCCGCCACGACCTTCTCGACATCGACGGTCGGGAACTTGAGGTCGGCCATCAGCTTGGTGAAATCAAACGTCCCGTAGGGATTGGCATTCGCCATCTTGTCTCTCCTGAAATCCTGGTTGCGTCGCACAAAGCGTTATGTTGCAGTGCAGCAATTTGGGATTATACGGCCCAAAAACAAGAGGTCAAGAGAAATTTTTTGCAGCGCACAATTTTTGTGCGCTGCACATTTATGACTCAGGCGGCCTCGGCTGCGGACCGCTGACGACGGCCGAACAGCAGCTCGGCGAAGCGCCCGGCGCGGCCCAGATTGCGGTCGAGGGCGGCCATCGTGCGCGCCATGTCCGCGGTGTCGTCGTCCAGCCAGACCCGGAACGTCTTGGCCCAGACACCGGCGAGACCGGTGATCTTGACGCAGCCGGCGGCGCCGTCCGATGCGATTTCCGCGGCCTCGAGCATCCACGCCATCGAGCATCCGAAGGCGGGCATCGTGGCGACCACGCCCAGCGGGTCGAACGCCAGGCCGGCGCGGATCCGGCGGAGCGCCTCGCGGTGCGGCCGCAGCGCATCGAACCGGCGCATGATGACCTCAAACAAGCGGTCGCGCGCCGTGTCCTCCGGCGCGAATGCGAAGTCCGACGCCACGACCTCGCGGTCGATGCGGCGCATGAAGGCGGCAAGGATCGCCAGCCGCGAGCCGTAGCGCGGGTGCAGATCGGCCAGCGGCACGTCGGCCCTGCGGGCGATCGCGGCGACGGTCAGCCCGCGCCAGCCCTCCGATTCCGCAAGCGCGAGCAGGGCGTCGACCAGCTTGCCCTCGATATCCTTTGCGCCACCTTTGGCTGTTCCCTGTTTCGGTGCCGACGGTTTCTTTGCCATGCTTTTACTCCCATTCCTGATTGCGACGGCATGATCGGCTGCATCATACCCTTACCTTAGAAATGGGGCGATTCAACGCTGCCGCAAGGCAATCTCGGCGACGGTGCCACCGGTCAAGTCTGCCAGGCTGGCGGGGTCGAGCCGGCACACAGCGAACGGGGTGCCGGCCGCGGCCCATATCTCCTCGAACGCCAGGAGGTCGACGTCNNGGTCGACGTCGATATATGTGACGAGGGGCCGGTCATGGCCGAGCGGCGGCACGCCGCCGATGACGAAACCGGTCTCACGGCGCACGAAATCGGCATCGGCCTTGCCCAGGGCCTCGCCGAGCAGCGCCGCCACCGCGTTCTCGTCGACGCGGTTGCCGCCGCTGGCGATGACCAGCACGGCGCGGCCGCTGCCGGCACCGCGAAACACGATCGATTTGGCGATCTGGGCGACCTCGCAGCCGATCGCCGCCGCGGCCTCCGCCGCCGTGCGCGTCGTTTGGTCGAGTTCGCGGATCTCGACGACGGCGCCGCGCGCCGCCAGGGCCGCTTGCACGCGCGCCACGCTGGCCGATTGGCGGGACAAGGCTAGCCCCCAAGTTCCCGGCCGCGGCGCGTGGCGGCGGCGACGGCCTTGTTCAGCAGGACCTGCAACCCGTCCTTCGCCATAAGGACCTCGAGCGCGGCCTGGGTCGTGCCGTCGGGGCTGGTCACGTTCCTGCGCAGCTGCGCCGGCGACTCGTCGCCGCGCAGGGCGAGCTGGCCGGATCCGGCCACCGTGACGAGAGCGAGGCGATCGGCGAGAGGAGGCGGCAATCCGGCGGCGACACCCGCCTTGGCGAGGCACTCGATCAGCAGGAACACGTAGGCGGGGCCGCTGCCGGAGACCGCCGTGACCGGATCGATCAGCCCCTCATCGTCGATCGTCAGGACCTCGCCGATCGCGCCCAGCAGCGCCGTGCACAGGGCAATCTGCTTTTTTGAGGTTTGTTCGCTCGGGCAGGCCACGGTGATGCCCTGGCCGATCGCCGCCGGCGTGTTGGGCATGGCACGAACGATCGCGGCAGCGGGCCCGAGGTGGCGCACGAAGTAACGGATCGGCGTACCGGCCGCAATCGACAGGAACACCGTGCCCGGCCGGGCGAAGCGGGCGGTCGGCGGCACCGCCTCGTCCATCTGTTGCGGCTTGACGGCGAACACCACCACCTCCGGGTCGAATTCGTCCGGCAGCGCGGCGACCGTCTCGTGCACGGAAACCTTTTTGCGGCGGGAAAAACCGCTCGCACCGAGCGGATCGACCACGGCGACCCCGCCGGCGACGATGCCGCTCTCGAGCCAGCCCGACAGCATGGCACCGCCCATCTTGCCGCAGCCGACGAGAAGCAGGGGCCGGGTCAGACGCGGCTTCGCGGGGGGCACGGCTTGCCTCAGGCCTCGCCCATCGTTTCGATCAGGGCGGCCGAGATCGCCTGGTCCGGCGCATGGCCGGCCCACAGCACGAACTGGAAGGCAGGGTAATACCGGTCGCACTCGTCGAGCGCGACCTCGACGAGGTCCTCCAACTGCTCGACGCCGGGCGCGAATTGCCCGCGCGTCAGGAGGGTGTGGCGGAAGGTCGGCATCGGTTCGTCGGCGGCCACCTCGAAATGGCCGAGCCACAGCCGTTCGTTGATCGACGCGAGCAAATCGTTGATGTCGCGCCGCTTCCCGTCGGGCACCCTGATGTCGATGCTGCAGTGCAGATGCAGCGCGTCGAGGTCCTGCTGCCAGATGAAGTGCAGCTTGTAGGCACACCACCGGCGCAACGGCTCGGTCACGAATTCGTCGTCGGCCGCGCGCATGTGCGGCCAGCCCTGGGTGCTGGCCAACTCTTCTAGAAGATCGAGCGGATTGGCGGTGCGGCTGCCGGCTGCTTCAAGCGTCATACCCATCGGCACCCCCTCGGGCAATTGGGATCGGGCCGCCACTGACCGTGCAACATATTGCGGTTGGCGTTAAGAGTACCACAACACCTAGATTGCCACAGGCCGATTCCCGGGCGCAAGCCCGGAAACCGCAGGAACGGGATTTTTCTTGTGGATAATCAGTCGGCCGGCTTGCGGCTTCCCTTCCGCTTCGCCTGCCCCGCCGCCGGGGACGCCTTCTTTGCCGCCGCTTTGCGCCCGGAAAGCGCCGCCTCCAACGCGGCGACGCGCTTTTCCAACGCTTCCTGCTCGCTGCGCGCCTTGGCGGCCATCGCCTTGACCGCCTCGAACTCCTCGCGCGGCACCACGTCCATCTCCGCAAGAATGCGCTCGAACTGCTGCTTCAGTCTCGCCTCGACCTCGCCGCGCACGCCGGAAAGCATACCGGCCGCGCCGCTGGCCATACGCGCGAGGTCATCGAGCAGTCGGTTGTCCACCTGCATAAAAAGGCTCCGTCGAACTGAAGATCCTCGTTCCGGCCACGTATACGCCGCGCGGCCGGCCAACGCAACCGGCCACCCTCCCTTGCGAACCGGTGGCACGGTACCTATAAAAAGGGCACCCTGCCCCGTGCGCCGGCCCGCGCGGGCGGCCCATCTCCAGCCAGAGCAAGAGGATCGGCGGCGTATGGATGCCTTAATGGTGGTCAATTTCGACCCGATCATGGTCAATATACCGGTGCCGTTCACCGACCTCGTGCTGCCGATCCGCTGGTACGCCCTGTCCTATATCTTCGGACTCCTGATCGCCTGGCAGTACTGCATGCGCCTGGCGCGCCGCGAGCCGAACCTGGTGACGCCGCGGCAGATCGACGATTTCCTGCTGTGGGCGACCCTGGGCGTGATCGTCGGTGCGCGATTGGGTATCGTGCTGTTCTACAAGCCCAGCTTCTACCTCGCCAATCCCCTGGAAATCCTCAAGGTGTGGGAGGGCGGCATGTCCTTCCACGGCGGCCTCGCCGGGGTGACGCTGGCGATGATCATCTTTGCCCGGAACCAACGGATCCCGCTGCTGGCGTTGACCGACATCATCGCCGCCGGCGCCCCGATCGGCCTGTTTCTCGGACGCATTGCGAATTTCATCAACGGCGAACTCTGGGGCCGGCCGACCGATGTTCCCTGGGCCATGATCTTCCCCAACGCCGGCGACAACCTGCCGCGCCACCCGAGCCAGCTGTACGAGGCCACGCTCGAGGGGCTGGTGCTGTTCATCGTCCTCGCCGTCCTTGTGTTCGGCCCCTGGAAAAGCTTGCGCCGGCCGGGGTTGACGTCGGGGGTCTTCCTGTCCGGCTACGCGCTGGGGCGCGGCATCGTTGAGACGATGCGCGAGCCCGACGGGTATATCGGCCTGCTCAGCTTCGGGACCACGTGGGGCCAGTGGCTGACGCTGCCGATGCTGCTGCTTGGCGCCTACCTGGTCTGGCGGGCGCTGAAGCGGGAGCCGGTCGCCGCTTGACCACGGAACTGGCCCGCCTGCTGGGCCGGCGGATCGCCGAAGCCGGCCCGATCTCCGTCGCGGACTTCATGGCCGAGGCACTGGGCCATCCCGAGCATGGTTATTACATGACGCGGGATCCGCTCGGCAGTGCCGGCGATTTCATCACCGCGCCGGAGATCAGCCAGGTGTTCGGCGAGCTGATCGGGCTGTGGTGCGCCGACATGTGGCGCAGCCGCGTGGCGCCGCGTCCGGCGGCGCTGGTCGAGCTCGGCCCCGGGCGCGGCACGCTGATGGCGGACGCGCTGCGGGCCACCCGCGTGCTGCCGGAATTCGCTGAGACGCTGTCGGTCCATCTGGTCGAGACCAGCCCGGCACTGCAGAACATGCAGCGACGGACCCTTGCGGCGTCCCCGGTGCGCTGGCATCGCAGCCTGCAGTCGGTCCCGGATGGCCCCGCACTGCTGGTCGCGAACGAGTTCTTCGATGCCCTGCCGGTGCACCAGTTCGAACTGACGGTGGACGGGTGGCGCGAGCGCATGATCGGGCTTGCGCCGGACGGCGGCGGCCTTCAATTCATCCCGGGGCCGGCGCCGGCCCCCGACTCGCTGTTGCCGCCGGACACCCGCGCTGTGGCGCAGGTCGGCGACATCGCCGAAATCTGCCCGGCCGGAATTGCCCTCGCCGCAGAGATCGGCCGCCGGGTGGCGGGCAACGGCGGCGCCGCCCTGATCGTCGACTACGGCCATGCCGTAAGTGCCCCGGGCGAGACCCTGCAGGCGGTGCGCGGCCACCGAACCGCCGACCCGCTCGATGCGCCGGGCGAAGCCGACCTGACTGCGCACGTCGATTTCGCGGCGTTGTCGCGCGCCGCAACCGATGCCGGTGCGGCGGTCTACGGTCCGGTCCCGCAGGGTCTGTTCCTGTCGCGCCTGGGCATCGCCGAGCGGGTCGAGCGCCTGCGGCGGGGCGCGACGCCGGACCAGGTGCGCGACATCGAGACCGCGTGCCACCGCTTGATCGCGGACGAGGAAATGGGCACTTTGTTCAAGGTGCTGGCGATCACCCCGTCGGGCATGCCGGCGCCGCCTGGATTCATCAACCGCCCCCGAACGCGACCGACGCCATGACCGATCCGCATCCGCCGCAGCTCACCGATCCGGACCTGACCGCACTGGACGGCGTGCGGCATGCGTTCTTCACGCGGCAGGGCGGGGTCAGCACGGGTGTCTACGACTCGCTCAACGCCGGCTTCGGTTCCGGCGATGATCGCGACAGCATTGCCGAGAACCGGCGGCGCACCATGGCGGCGCTTGGCCTGCCGGAGGCGGCGCTGAACACGGTCTACCAGGTCCACGGCACCGCGGTCGCCGTCGCCGACCGTAGCTGGCGGCCGGAGGACGCGCCGCACGCCGACGCGCAGGTCACCGACCAGCCCGGCATCGCCCTCGGCATCCTGACAGCCGACTGCGCGCCGGTCCTGTTCGCCGGCCGCAAGGCGGACGGTCGCGCGGTGATCGGCGCCGCGCACGCGGGCTGGAAAGGCGCGGTGACCGGGGTTCTGTCGGCCGCGGTCGACGCGATGGAGGCGCTGGGCGCCGCTCGCGCGACCATCCACGCAGCGATCGGACCGTGCATCGCCCGGGAGTCGTACGAGGTCGGGCCGGAGTTCCCGGAGCCGTTTCTCGGCCAGGATCCCGCCAATGCAAGATTTTTCAGCCCGGGCCGGCGCGACGGCCATCCGATGTTCGATTTCGCCGGCTACGTCGAGAGCCGGCTTGCGGCGCTGTCGCTCGCCGCGGTCGGCCGCATCGACGCCGACACCTGCGCCGACCCGGACCGCTTCTTCAGTTACCGCCGCGCCACCCTGGCCGGCGAGCCCGACTACGGACGCGAACTGTCGGTGATCGCCATCACGGCCTAGGCCGACCGGAGGGTATCGCGATGCAGCAGCATCTCCACTTCAGCGTCGCGGAGCTGGCCGGCCGGCGCGACCGCGCCTGCGCGGCGATGCAGCGCGCGGACCTGGACGGGCTGCTGGTCTTCCGGCAGGAGAGCATGTATTGGCTGACCGGCTACGATACCTTCGGCTACTGCTGGTTCCAGTGCCTCTACCTGGGCGCCGACGGCAGCATGTTCCTGCTGACGCGCGCGCCGGACCTGCGCCAGGCGCAGTTCACCTCGGTAATCCCGTCCGGCCGGATCCACGTCTGGACGGACCGCGAAGGCGCGGACCCCGTCGCCGAGCTGAAGGCGCTGCTCGACTCCGAAGGGTGCCGCGGCAGCCGGCTCGGCGTTGAGTGGGAGTCGCACGGCCTGAATGCCCGCAACGGCCTGCGCCTGCAGGACGCGCTGGACGGTTTCGCCGAGCTCGAGGACGCGTCCTACCTGGTCAGCCGGCTGCGGCTGGTCAAGAGTCCGGCGGAGCTGGCGTACGTCCGCAAGGCCGCCGAGCTCGCCGACGCCTCGTGGGACGAGGCGGTCGCGCTGGCCGCGCCGGGCGCCTTCGAGGGCGACATCCTGGCCGCCATGCAGGGCGCGGTGTTCCGCGGCGGCGGCGACGATCCCGCCAACGAGACGATCATCGGCTCCGGTCCCGGCGCGCTGATGTGCCGCTACTACACCGGGCGCCGTGCGCTGGCGGCGCGCGACCAGCTGACCCTGGAATTCGCCGGCGTCTACCGGCACTACCACGCCGCGCTGATGCGCACCATCGTCGTCGGCAAACCCACGGCCCGGCACAACGCCCTCCATGCAGCCGCCCGCGATGCCCTGGCGGCCTGCGAGGACGCGCTGCGGCCGGGACGGCCGGTCGGCGAGGTGTTCGACGCCCATGCACGCGTCCTCGACGCCGCGGGCCTCGCCGAGCACCGGCTCAACGCGTGCGGCTACAGCCTCGGCGCGACCTACGCGCCGACCTGGATGGACTGGCCGATGCTGTATCACGGCAACCCGGTCGAGGCGGCGCCGGGGATGGTGTTCTTCATCCACATGATCCTGTTCGATTCGGGCGCCGGCGCGGCCATGACCCTGGCCCGCACATCGCTGGTCACCGAGACCGGCAGCGAGCCGCTGTCGCAGGCGTCGCTGGAGCTCGTCGTGGCCTGATCCGATGCCCTGGCTGATCCAGATGTTCGCGTTTCTGCTGCTGTGCCTCGTGGCCAGCTGCGTCATTCTGCTGTGAATGGCGGCATGTAGCCATTGAGCGTTTACAGGGCGCTAGCGCCTTGATATAGAAGTCGCGCCCCAGCGGCCGCATGGCGACGGCGGGGCGCTGTGGTTTGTGCGCGGGGGCGCCGGCGGGGCCGGGTCTCGGGGATACGGGACGCAACATGAAAATCCTCAGTGGCAATAGCAACCGGCCGCTGGCGGAAGCGATTTCCGCCAAGCTCGGCGTGCCCTTGACCGAGGCGGCGATCCGCCGCTTCTCCGACCAGGAGGTGTTCGTCGAGATCCTCGAGAACGTGCGCGGCGAGGACGTGTTCGTCGTCCAGTCGACCTGTTTCCCGGCCAACGACAATTTGATGGAATTGCTGGTGATTATCGACGCCCTGCGGCGCGGCTCGGCGCGGCGGATCACCGCGGTCATCCCCTATTTCGGCTACGCCCGCCAGGACCGCAAGACCGGCCCGCGCACGCCGATCTCGGCCAAGCTGGTGGCCAACCTGATCACCACCGCCGGCGCCGACCGGGTGCTGACGCTGGACCTGCACGCCGGGCAGATCCAGGGCTTCTTCGACATCCCGACCGACAATCTGTTCTCGTCGCCGGTGTTCGTCGCCCATATCGAGACTCACATGAAAGAGGGCAACGAGCTGGTCATCGTCTCGCCCGACGTCGGCGGCGTGGTGCGCGCGCGCGGCATCGCCAAGCGGCTGGAGGCGGACCTTGCGATCATCGACAAGCGGCGCGAGCGGGCCGGCGTGTCGGAGGTCATGCACATCATCGGCGACGTCAAGGGGCGGACCTGCATCCTGGTCGACGACATCGTCGATTCCGCCGGCACGCTGTGCAACGCGGCCACGGCGCTGGTCGACAAGGGCGCGAAGTCGGTGTCCGCCTACGTGACCCACGGCGTGCTGTCGGGCGGCGCGGTGGCGCGGGTGACGTCGTCGCCGATGGAAGGGCTGGTGATCACCGACAGCATCCCGCCGACCGAGGCCGTCCGGGTGGCCCACAATATCGTGCAGGTGTCGATCGCACCGCTGCTGGCCGACGCGATCGAGCGCATCGCCAACGAAAAATCGGTTTCCAGCCTGTTCGATTGAGTGTAGAACAGCGCCCGCCGCCCGGGCAGGGCGGCATCCGCAGCGTCGGCACCCCTGGAGGCCGCGCCGCGCAACGAGAGTTTCGAGGAGCAGACGAATGAGCGATTCCCACGTTCTCAGTGCAGTGACGCGTGACCGGGCCGGAAAGGGGGCCGCCCGGGCGATACGCCGCGCGGGCCGCGTGCCGGCCGTGATCTACGGCGACAAGAAGGACCCCACCACCATATCGCTGGAGCCGCGCGAGCTGCGCAAGCACCTGGACACCGGCAGTTTCTTCTCGACCGTCTATTCGGTCGACGTCGATGGCGGCAGCGCGGAGCGCGTATTGCCGCGCGACGTGCAGTTCCATCCGGTGAACGGCCGGGCCCTGCACGTGGACTTCCTGCGCGTGACCAAATCCACGCGCACCAATGTCGACGTGCCGTGCGTGTTCATCAACGAAGAGCTGAGCCCGGGCATCAAGCGCGGCGGCCTGCTGAACATCGTGCGCCACGAGATCGAGGTGATGTGCGGCGTCGACGACATTCCCGAGCAGTTCGTCTTCGACCTGACCGGGCTCGATATCGGCGACAGCCTGCACATCAGCGCGATTACGATGCCCGAGGGCGTCGCGCCGACCATCACCGACCGCGACTTCACGGTCGCCACCATCGCCGCCGCGATCCTCAAGGAAGAGGAAGAGGAAGTCGAAGGCGAGGAGGACGAGGAACTCGAGGGCGAAGAGGGCGAGGAAGCCGAAGGCGAAGAGGAAGGGGCCGACGAGGACTCCTCGGAGGATTAGGAGATTTTCCGTTGCTGGTCGCACCAGCCCGCTCCCCCTCCCAGCCACCCACCGGTATCGTACGCTGTGGCTGGCCGGGAGGGGAAGCGGGCGGGCGCTGCATCCGCGAACGCGGAAAACGAGCGTAAACGGGCGGAGCGATGCTTCTTCTCGTCGGCCTGGGCAATCCCGGCCCGAAATACGAAAAGAACCGGCACAATATCGGGTTCATGGCGGTGGACGAAATCGTCCGCCGCCATTCCTTTGGCCCCTGGCGCGCCCGCTTCCAGGGCCTGACGGCGGAGGGGCGGATCGCGGACGAGAAGGTGCTGGCGCTCAAGCCGTCCACCTTCATGAACGACTCCGGACGCGCGGTCGGCGAGGCGATGCGCTTCTACAAGCTGGCACCGTCCGACGTGATCGTCGTCTACGACGAGCTCGACCTCGTTCCCGGCAAGGTCCGGACCCGGCAGGGCGGCGGCCTTGCGGGGCATAACGGGCTGCGCAGCATCGACGCGCATATCGGCAACGACTTCCGGCGCGTGCGCGTCGGCATCGGCCATCCCGGCGACAAGCGCCGTGTCCAGGGCCACGTGTTGAGCGACTTCGCCAAGGCCGAACGGCCGGTCATCGAGCGCGTGATCGACGCGATCGCGGATGCGATCCCGATCCTGGTCGCCGGCGACGACGGCGCCTTCATGAGCCGGGTTGCGCTGACGGTCTTTCCGCCGCCCCCGAAGCCGCCGCGGGAGGACGATCCCGCACCGCCGCGCGACCCCGAGGATTGACCGCACCGTTCGCTGAGGACACGAGAATAATGGGTTTCAATTGCGGCATCATCGGCCTGCCCAACGTCGGCAAGTCGACACTGTTCAACGCCCTGACGCAGACCGCGGCGGCCGAGGCCGCCAACTATCCGTTCTGCACCATCGAGCCGAATATCGGTCGCGTCGCCGTGCCGGACCCGCGCCTCGACCGGATTGCCGAGCTTGCAAAATCGCCGCAGAGCACCCCGACCTTCCTGGAATTCGTCGACATCGCCGGCCTGGTGCGCGGCGCCTCGAAGGGCGAGGGTCTGGGCAACAAGTTCCTCGCCAACATCCGCGAGGTCGACGCCATCGTCCACGTGCTGCGCTGCTTCGAGGGCGAGGTGACCCATGTCGAGGCGACCGTCGATCCGATCCGCGACGCCGACATCGTCGAGACCGAGCTGATGCTGGCCGACCTCGAAAGCCTCGAGCGCCGCCTCGAGCCGCTCGAGAAGCGGGCGACGGGCGGCGACAAGGACGCGAAGGCGCAGGTCGCGATCATGCGCAAGGCGCTGGATCCGCTGCGCGAGGGTCGGCCGGCGCGCGAGGCGCGGCTCGAGCCGGAAGAGCAGCGCCCCTATCGGATGCTGCAGCTGCTGACCGCGAAACCGGTGCTGTACGCCTGCAACGTCGACGAGGCCAGCGCCGCCACCGGCAATGCGCATTCCGACCGGGTCGCGGAAAGGGCCGAGCGCACGGGCGCCGGCTGCGTCGTGATTTCGGCGGCCATCGAGGCGGAAGTGGCGTCGCTCGAATCCGAGGCGGAGAAGCAGGAGTTCCTGGAATCCCTGGGTCTTACCGAGACCGGCCTCGCCCGCGTCATCCGCGCCGGCTATGCGCTGCTCGACCTGATCACGTTCTTCACCGCCGGGCCCAAGGAGGCGCGCGCCTGGACGGTGCGACGCGGCGCGACGGCGCCGGAGGCCGCCGGCGAGATCCACACCGATTTCCAGAAAGGCTTCATCCGCGCCGAAACCATCTCCTACGAGGACTTCGTCCGCTACGGCGGCGAGCAGGGCGCCAAGGACGCGGGCCGCATGCGTCTGGAGGGCAAGGACTACGTCGCCCGCGACGGCGATGTGTTCCGCTTCCGCTTCAACGTGTGATGCCGCATAATCGGGACCGGAGGCACCGCGCGCCGCGACGGCGGCGCGGCGTGGGCCGGAATTCAGGCGGACAGGGAGGACACGATGGGCGAGACGATCACACTGACGGCATCGGACGGACACGACATGGCGGCATACCGGGCCGACCCTTCGGGCCCGGCGCGCGGCGGGCTGGTGATCGTCCAGGAGATCTTCGGCGTCAACGCGCACATCCGCAGCGTCGCCGACGGCTATGCGGCGGACGGCTACGTCGCCATCGCACCGGCGCTGTTCGACCGCATCGAGCGGGGCGTGGAACTCGGATACGAGGAGGACGGCCGCACGCGCGGCCGGGCCATCCGCGCCGACATCGCCTGGGACGATGCGGTAAAGGACGTTGCGGCGGCGGTGGCCGCGCTGTCGGGCATGAAGGTCGGCGTGGTGGGCTATTGCTGGGGCGGATCGCTGGCCTGGCTGGCAGCGACGCGGATCGCCGGTATCTCCGCGTCGGTCGGCTACTACGGCGGCCAGATCAAGGACTTCAGGGACGAGACCCCGAAATGCCCGGTCATGCTGCATTTCGGCACGGAGGATGCCTCGATCCCGATGGATGCCGTCGAGGCGATCAACGCGGCACAGCCGGACATTCCGATCCACATCTACCAGGGGGCCGGACACGGCTTCAACTGCGACCACCGCGGCAGCTACCATGCCGAAGCGGCTGCCACCGCGCGCCAGCGGACGCTGGCGTTCCTGCGCGAACACGTCGGCTGACCCGCGCACCGCCGGCAGGCGTCGTCAACGCAACCGTTCGAACGCGACGATGACGCCGCAGGCGTCTTGNNCCGCCGCTGCGCAGGCCGGCGATCCCGTCCTCTTCGAGGCACGACGCCGCCGCGTCCAACTCGGCGACCGTCACCGTCATGGCGGCGATCGTTCCCGGTCGCGTTGCGCCGACATCCAGTCCCTCGAAATCGCGGGCCAGGGCGGAGGGGGTAACGAAATCCAGACGCGCTGTCCGGGTCTCCACCGCCAGCCGGCCGCCCGTCGCGACGACCGCGGCGGGACCGAACAGCCGGGCCCAGCCTCCGGCCAAGGATTCGGGGTCCTCGGCCAGGACGGTGTATGCGCTGATCCGGGTCGCACTGTTGCGATGCACGCACCATCGGTCGCTGCGCAGCAGGCCGGGCGTCAGGTGTTCACAGACGAACGCGGCGAGGCCCGGCGTCGCCGCCGGATCGGGATGGACGAGGCGGAACTTCGGCAGGAGGGTGCCGTCAGGCGCCTCCAGTTCGCGGGCCAGGTCCGCGACGGGCACCGAGACGAGATCTTCGGCGGCGAAGAAGGCATGGGTCGCGGACGCGTCGTCGCTGCCCAGCGCCAGCTTGAGGATTCCCTCGCCCTGCACGGCGAGAGCCGTATCGAGGCCGGCACTGTAGGCGCCCGGTTCGACGATGCCGAGCAGCTCGATGTAATCCTCCGGGAACATGATGCAGTAGTTGGCGGTGGCCCAGCCGATATGGCGGCCACGCGGGGTGATCGTGAAGCCGAGGCGCCGGTAGCGCGTGCGGGCCGCCTCCAGGTCGTGGACCGCGATGACGCAGTGGTCGACGCCGGTAAGGGCCGCCTGCCCGCCGGACACGGCCGCGCCGGGGTCAGGTGCCCAGCACGCGCCCGGCCACCGCGTCCAGCTTCTTCAGCAGCGTCGGATCGCGCGCCTCGGGCGCGGTGATCAGGGCCGCGTCCAGCGCCCTGTGGCAGCCGGCGCTGCACTGACCGGTCCGGTCGCGCAGCAGCGGCGCGACGCCGCGCACCAGCCCCCGCGCGCGCTCGGCATTGTCGAGCAGCACCTTGATGACCGCGTCGACGCTGACGTCGTCGTGTCCCGGATGCCAGCAGTCGTAGTCGGTGACCATGGCGACCGTCGCGTAGCAGATCTCCGCCTCGCGGGCGAGCTTGGCCTCCGGCATGTTGGTCATGCCGATGACGTCGCAGCCCCAGCTCCGGTAGAGCTCCGATTCGGCCCGGCTGGAGAACTGCGGGCCCTCCATGACCAGGTAGGTGCCGCCATGCGCCGTCGCGATTCCGGCACGCCGCGCGGCGGCCTCGATATGGCCGCCGAGCCGACGGCACACCGGGTCGGCCATCGAGACGTGACCCGCCATGCCGGTGCCGAAGAAGGACTTCTCGCGCGCGAAGGTGCGGTCGATGAACTGGTCGACGATGACGAAGGTGCCGGGCGCCAGCTCCTCCTTCAGCGAGCCGACGGCGGACAGCGACAGGATGTCGGTGACGCCGGCGCGCTTCAGCGCATCGATATTGGCGCGAAAGTTGATTTCCGTCGGGGGGATCCGGTGGCCGCGCCCGTGCCGCGGCAGGAACACCATCTTCTGGCCCGCAAGCTCGGCGAACATGAGGTCGTCCGACGGCGTGCCGAACGGGCTTTCCACCGTGCGCCACTCGACGGAGTCGAGGCCGGCCATGTCATAGATTCCGCTGCCCCCGATGATGCCGACGACCGGCGGCGTCTTCGCCTCGCCCATGCATTCCCCCTGGCTGCCCAAGTCACGCTGGCCGGAGTATCGGTCGAGACGCCGACGGGATCAACCGGCAATGGGGCGATGCGAAAGGGCCGCGGCCTGGACGCGGCCCCTTCGGCGATCGATCCGATCCCGTCCGGCCGGTTACTTCTTCACGTCGGACCAGACACGGTTTTTCACGGCGACCACCATGCCGAACAGGACCACCAGAACGAACATGACCCAGATTCCCAGCGCCTTGCGCTCCTCCAATTCGGGTTCCGCGGCCCAGGCGAGGAAGGCGGTGATGTCCGCGGCCATGCGCTCCACCGTGGCCTCGGTGCCGTCGGCGTATTCGACGCCGCCTTCGAACAGCGGCGGCGCCATGGCGATCTGACGGCCGGGGAAGACCTTGTTGTAATACATCCCGTCCGCCAGTGCGACGCCCTCGGGCGGCTCGTCCTGGTAGCCGGTCAGCAGCCCGAAGACGTAATTGGCGCCGTTCTTCCGCGCCTTGGTCATCACCGACAGGTCGGGCGGATAGGCACCGTTGTTGGCGACGCGCGCGGCCTGCTCGTTCGCAAACGGCGGCACGAACCTGTCGGACGGCAGGGCGGCCCGCAGGAACATCTCTCCCTGGTCGTTGGGGCCGTCCTGCACCTCGTAGTTGGAGGCGTAGGCCTTGATCTCGTCCTCATCGTAGCCGAGCGCCGCAAGGTTGCGGTAGGCCAGCAGGCGCAGGCTGTGGCAGGAGGCGCAGACTTCGGTGTAGACCTGCAGGCCGCGCTGCAGCTCGGCGCGGTCAAACGTGCCGAACGGCCCGTTCCAGGACCAATCCCGGTCGGGCAGTTCGGGTTTTTCGAGCGCGGCCCCGACAGCAGTCGCACCGGCAGCGATTGCCGCCAAAGCAGAAATCAGAGTCCGGGTCATTCGCATCACGCCTTCTCCTTGAGCACCGGCTCGCTGATGCTGGTCGGCACTGGTCGCGGGGTCTCGATCAGGCTGACCACCGGCACGAAGATCAGGAAATGCGCGAAGTACAGGAACGTGAAAATCTGCCCGATCAGGATCCAGTTGCCCTCCGGCGGGTTGGCGCCGACCAAACCCAGCACGAAGCAATTAAACACAAAGAACCAGAAGAACCCGTTGTGGATTGGCCGGTAGCGGGCACTACGCACCTTCGACCGATCGAGCCAGGGCAGTAGGAAAAGCACGAGGATCGACGCGGCCGCCGCGATCACGCCGAGCAGCTTGTGCGGGATCGCGCGCAGGATCGCGTAGAACGGCAGGAAGTACCACTCCGGCACGATGTGCGCCGGCGTCTGCAGCGGATTGGCCTCGATGTAATTATCGGGTTCGCCGAAGATGTTCGGGTAGAAAAACACCACTGCGGCAAAGAACAGCAGGAAGACGACGAGCCCGACCGAATCCTTGGCGGTGAAATACGGGTGGAACGGCACGGTGTCGCGCGGCACCTGCACATCGATGCCTTTCGGATTGTTCGATCCGGTGACGTGCACGGCCATCACGTGCAGCGCGACGACCGCGAAAATCACGAATGGCAGCAGGTAGTGCAGGGCGTAGAAGCGGTTGAGCGTCGGGTTGTCGACCGAGAAGCCGCCCCACAGCCAGGTGACGATGGCATCGCCGACCCACGGGATCGCCGAGAACAGGTTGGTGATCACGGTGGCGCCCCAGAAGCTCATCTGGCCCCAGGGCAGCACATAGCCCATGAACGCCGTCGCCATCATCAGGAAGACAATGACCACGCCCAGCATCCACAGGAGTTCGCGCGGCGAGTGGTACGACCCGTAATACATGCCGCGGAAGATGTGGATGTAGACGACGATGAAGAACATCGACGCGCCGTTGATGTGGAGGTAGCGCAGCAGCCAGCCGTAGTTGACGTCGCGCATGATGCGCTCGACGCTCTCGAAGGCGTAGTCCACGTGCGGCGTGTACTGCATGGCCAGCATGACGCCGGTCACGATCATCAGCACCAGCACGACGGAGGCCAGCGCGCCGAAGTTCCACCAGTAATTCAGGTTCTTCGGCATCGGGAACCGGTTGTACTCGTGGTCCAGATACGTGAAGACCGGCAGCCGCTCGTCGACCCAGCGGACGAGCGGATTCTTGAATTCTGTCCTGGTTGCCATGATTGCCCTGCTAGCCGATGCGCACGAGGTTGTCGTCGAGGAAGGTGTAGTTCGGCACAGGAAGGTTCTCCGGCGCCGGCCCCTTGCGGATACGGCCCGACGTGTCGTAGTGCGAGCCGTGGCAGGGGCAGAACCAGCCGCCGAACTCACCCTTCGGGTCGCCGGTCTTCTGGCCCAGCGGTATGCAGCCGAGATGGGTGCACACGCCGACCATGATCAGCCACTGGGGCCGTTTCACCCGCTCCGCGTCGCTCTGCGGGTCCGGCAGCTCGGCATCGTCATCGGCCCGCGCCTCCGCGATCTCCTCGGCCGTGCGATGGCGGATGAAGACGGGCTTGCCGCGCCATTTCACCGTGATGGCCTGGCCGATCTCGATCGGTCCCAGATCCACTTCGACCGTCGACAGCGCCAGCACATCCGCCGCCGGATTCATGCTGTCGATGAGCGGCCACACGAAGGCGAGGCCGAGACCGGCGCCTCCCGCCAGGGTCGCCAGGTACAGGAAATCCCGCCGGGACGGTTCCTCAACATCCGTATCCGACGTCTGAACCTCATCCGCCATAGTTCGATCCTCGCCATCGACAGACCGTCCGCGGAACGCGGACGAGATTGGAATGCCCCCTTGCAGCGGCCGAATGAGAGCGCTGCGCCGCCGCGCCGCGGACCGTATAATGCATATCCCGGCGGAAAGCAAAGCCCCCGGCTGTCGATTCGACCAAAATTGCCATTTGCTGCGACGATGCGTCTCGCCCTGTACCAGCCAGACATTCCCCAGAACACCGGCGCCATCCTGCGTCTCGCCGCCTGCATGGGTGTCGCGGCCGACATCATCGAGCCGTGCGGATTCGTATGGTCGGACCGGCATCTGCGGCGCGCCGGAATGGACTATCTGGCGCATGTCCGGCTTACCCGTCACGCGTCCTGGGAGGCCTTCGTGACGGCGCGGTCCGGCGCCGGCCGCCTCGTCCTGTTGACGACGCGGGCCCCGATCACGCATACGGAGTTCTCATTCCGTCCGGACGACACGCTTCTGCTGGGCCGGGAAAGCGCCGGCGTGCCGGACGGCGTGCACGAAGCGGTGGACGCGCGCGTCCGTGTGCCGCTCGCCGCTCCGCTCCGCTCGCTCAACGTTGCGCTGGCGGCAGCGATGGTGCTGGGCGAGGCGCTGCGGCAATGCGGCAGATATCCGGGCAACGGCTAGGTCGGAAGGCAGGGACATGGACGATACGGAACGGAGAAAAGCCCGGGCACGGTCCTGGTTCGAGGCGCTGCGGGACGACATCTGCGTCGCCTTCGAAACGCTCGAGGTCGAGCTCAAAGGGCCGTTGTCGGACCGTCCGGCGGGGCGTTTCGAACGCACATCTTGGGAGCGGCCGGATCCCTCCGGCAGCGGCGGTGGCGGTGTCATGTCGGTAATGCGCGGCCGGGTCTTCGAGAAGGTCGGGGTCAACGTCTCTACTGTGCACGGCACCTTCTCCGAGGAGTTCCGCAAACAGATTTCCGGGGCCGGGGCAAGCGGCCGGTTCTGGGCCAGCGGCATCTCGCTGGTCGCGCACATGCACTCGCCGCTGGTCCCGGCGGTGCACATGAACACCCGCCACATCGTCACCGAAAAGAGCTGGTTCGGCGGCGGCGCCGACCTGACGCCGACTTATCCGGACGAGGACGACACCGCCAGCTTCCACGCCGCCCTCAAGGCTGCGTGCGATGCGCACGACCCCCGCTATTACGACCGGTTCCGGAAATGGTGCGACGAGTACTTCTACCTCAAGCACCGCGGCGAGCCGCGCGGCGTCGGCGGCATCTTCTTCGACGATCTGAACAGCGGCGACTGGGACGCCGACTTCGCGTTCGTGCAGGACGTCGGCCGGGCGTTCCTGAAGGCCTATCCGGGGATCGNNTCCGGCGATCGTGCGGCGGCACCTGAACGAGGGCTGGACGGACGCGCAGCGGGAGCACCAGCTCATTCGCCGCGGGCGCTACGTCGAATTCAACCTGCTCTACGACCGGGGCACGAAGTTCGGGCTGATGACCGGCGGCAATGTCGAGGCGATCCTGATGTCGATGCCGCCCGAAGTCCGTTGGCCTTAACTGGAATTTGACCTAGACTCCCTGTCTCTGTCGGAAACCCGGATATCGGCATGCGAATTCTGTACCTCCTCGTGATGATCGCACTTGGTGTGACGGCGGCGGGCCCGACCGCCTTCGCGCAGCAATCGCTGCCCGACGGCTTCGCCGGAAGATTCCGCGGCACGCTCAGCGCGAGCGGCGGTATGGTCACCAGCCAGTTCACGGTTGCCATCAGCACGACCGACGGCGGATTCACGATCGCCTGGCCGCCGCGGATCAGCGCCAGCTTCGAGCCGGCCGGCCGGCCCGGCGTGTTCGTCAGCCGGGAGCGGACACAGATCCTGGAGGGCGACCCCGTCTACTGGGCCCGCATCGACAATGGCAGCCTGGTCGTCTACGCGGCGCAGGTCGACGAACTGGGCGGCTACCGCATCGACAGCTTCATATACGCGCCGGCCGACACCGGCCTCGACCTGGTGATCCGGCGTCTCGTCACCGGGGCCGAGCCCCAGATTTCTAGCGGAAGGTTGACGCGGTATGGCGGCTGAGCGGCGGCAAGTCCGGTCCTTCCTTGCGGCGGTTGCCGGATTCGTGCTGCTCGCCACGGCGGCCGGCGCGGCGGAGCCGGAGGCGACGATCGGGGACTTTTTCGGCACCTATGTCGGGAACGCGCGCGTCGAGGAAGACGGTGAGTATCGCGACATCATCGTCGCCATTGCGCCGGCCCACAAGGGGTTCTCGATCTACACCTCGACGGTCATCCGCAAGGGGCCGGTGCGTGCGGTCCCGGGCGTCAAGTGGCGGGCGGAGACGCAGCGGTTCGTCAAGTCGAGCGTGCCGCGTCTTTATGAGCCGATGCTGCGCGAAAGCATGTTCGCTCAGCGTCGGAGCCCCAACCTCCTGAAGGGAGACACGGTGGCCTGGGCCAGCATCCGCGGGCGTACGCTCGGCGTCTATGCCATGGATGTGCTGGACGACGGCCATTACGAACTGCGGGTTTACGAACGCACCCTGACCGACCTCGGCATGGACCTGCGCTTCACGCGCTACCGGGACGGCATCGCGATACGGCGATTGGAGGGCATTCTCGCCCGCGCCGACGACTGATCACGAATCGGGCGACGCAAGCGCTCTCAGATGCGCAAGGCATGCGTTTCGATCCGCCTTGAAATCGCCGGCGATCCACCAGGATTCGACAGCGTTCAGCAACTCTCCCACCATCGCGCCCTGGGCGATGCCAAGCCGCTTGACGTCGCGACCGGTCAGCGGGAATTTCGGCCGCTGCCAGCCTTCGGCCGCGGCCAGCAGGTCGTGCCAGCGCGCATCGTCCGCGGCGGCGCGGCGGTCGGCCCAGGTGATGAGCACCGCATCGGCCCACGCCGCGGCACCGATATGGTACAGCGTGCGGCGTCTGGCGGCGCCGTCGAGGTCGGGCAACGGAACCGGATCCGGCGCCGCCATGGCGACCAGCCGGCCGCGCTCGGCGTTGGAAAGGCGCAGCCCCTGGGACAGACGGTTCGCGGTTTCGGCGTCCACGGGCAGCATTGCAGCGAGGCGGCGCAGCGGGTCGTTCAGCCCGAGCCGCGATTCGATCTCGACGAGCCGCGCCAGCCGGTCGATGGCGGTGGCGTGGGCGAGGAAATGGTCGAGCACGCCCTCCTCGCGCATCAGGTGCACCACCGGCGCCGGATCAGGCGCGGCCAGAAGTTTCAGGAGTTCCACCCGCACCCGCTCCGCCGACAAGCGCGGCAGCAGATGCGCCATATTGGCGCAGGCCCGGAGCGCCTCCGGATCCGGCGGCGGCCGGCCGTAATGGGCATAGAAGCGGAAGTAGCGCAGCAGCCGCAGCACATCCTCCTCGATACGTTGATACGGGTCGCCGACGAAGCGCACGCGTCCGGCGCGCAAGTCGGCGACGCCGCCGAACGGATCGTGGAGCAGGCCATCCGGCTCCAGCGACAGGGCGTTCATGGTAAAGTCGCGGCGCGCGGCATCCGCTTCCCAATCATCGGTGAACGCAACCACGGCGTGGCGCCCGTCGGTCTCGACGTCGTGCCGCAGGGTCGTCACCTCGAAGGGTCGCCCGGCCGAGACCGCCGTGATCGTGCCGTGCGCGATGCCGGTCGGGATCGCCTTGAGGCCGGCCGCCTGGAGCAGCTCGGCGACCCGTTCCGGCGGCGCCTCGGTGGCCAGGTCGATATCGGAGATGGCGCGGCCGGCGACCGCGTCGCGCACGCACCCGCCGACGAACCGCACGGTCGCGCCGCCGGCCCGCAACGCGTCGAGCACGGCGCGCGTCTCGGGTGCCTGCATCCATGGCTGCGGGTCGATCCGGAGTTCGGTCATGATCCGCGCGTCATCGCCGCGGCGCCGCCGTCAGGTGCCGACGCGTCGTCACCGGCCGTCCAGAATATCGACGAGATTGACCAGCATCGCCGCAGTCGCGCCCCAGATGTACCGGTCCTCGTACTCAAGCACATAGAACGACCGCTGCACACCTCGGAACTCGCGGCTCTGGCGTTGATGGTTGCTGCGATCCAAGAAGAACGTCAGCGGCACCTCGAAAACCTCGGCCACCTCGAACGGATCGGGGTCGAATTCGAAGGGCGGATGCACGAATCCGACCGCGGGCGTGACGATGAACCCGGTGCGCACGATGTAGGTGTCGAGCCGGCCGATGAGCTGAATCCGAGCACGCGGCAAGCCCACCTCCTCCTCGGTCTCGCGCAGCGCCGCAGCTTCCGGCGTGTCGTCTTGGGGCTCGATCCGACCGCCGGGAAAGCTGATCTGGCCGGCATGATCGTTCAGGTGGTCGGTGCGCTGGGTCAACAGCACGGTCGGGCCCTCCGGGCGCAACACCAGCGGCACCAGCACCGCGGCCGGGGTCAACGGCCCCCGAGGGCGGATGCCAGGGTTGAGATCGTGGTCACCATGCGGCGTTCGCGCCTGTCGTTCGGCGCGCCACTCGGCGGCACGCGCGATGGATTCGACGATTGCCTCGTGCAGCGGGGGCACCGGTTTCACGGGCTCTCCCCCAGTTCGAAAAACACGCCGTCGCTCCACACGCCCAGGACGTGGCGGCCATCGCGCCGCGCCGGTACGGCGATGTCAACCAGTTCATAGAATACGGACCGGACGATCAGCGCATCGAGTCCGTCGCGAACCCGGACATACGGCGACGGTTCGCCACTCTCGCCATCGATCGTCACCGTGATCGGATGGTCGGGCCCTGCAGTCACCCAGTCATCGAAATTGTTGCGGAATCGCAGCCGCGCGTTTCGGCCCTCGCCTTCCACGGCCAGCTCGACGGCGGTGAACGGCGCATCGTCGACCTCGATCGTGCCGCGTTCGGCCGGCGTTTCCAGCCAGTATCGTCCGGCCTCGTCGCGCCGCAGCACCGTCGAGAACAGCCGGGCCAGCTCGCGCCGCCGAATGGGCGATCCGCGGTAGAACCACGTGCCGTCGCGCGCAATCCGGATCGGGAACGCGCCCGTTGCGTCGACGGCAAGCGGCAGCGTCTTGCCGGCGCCGCGCGCGGCGGACGCGGCCGGCGCACTCACAATCCCTCGAAGCGAGCCTTGCCTTCTCATGATGCTGCCATATACCTGTTATAATAAGATGTGCATCCGATTAATATCGGCACCATATCCAATCGACCGTAGCACTGGAGATAGGCGTGAGCAGCACGGATACAAACCCCCCGGCGGTGCAGAGCAAGGCGGACGGCGAGGCGCGCCGGCTCGCCGGAGAGATCGAGAAGCTCGGGGAGACCCTGGAGACGACGCGCGAGCATATCGGCCGGATCATCTTCGGCCAGCGGGAGATCGTCGAGCAGACGCTGATCACGCTGCTGTCCGGCGGCCATGCGCTGCTGGTCGGCGTACCCGGCCTCGGCAAGACCAAGCTGGTCGAGACCCTGGGACAGGTGCTGGGGCTGGACGAGCGGCGCGTGCAGTTTACACCCGATCTCATGCCCGCGGATATCCTGGGGTCCGAGGTTTTGGAGGAGTCCGAGACCGGCATGCGCAGTTTTCGCTTCATCAAGGGGCCGGTGTTCTGCCAGCTGCTGATGGCCGACGAGATCAACCGGGCCAGCCCGCGCACCCAGTCGGCGCTGCTGCAGGCGATGCAGGAGCACCGGGTCTCCGTGGCCGGCCAGTATCATCCCCTGCCGTCACCCTTCCACGTGCTGGCGACGCAGAACCCGCTGGAGCAGGAGGGCACGTATCCGCTGCCCGAGGCCCAGCTCGATCGCTTCCTGCTGGAGATCGACGTCGGCTATCCGGACGCGGAGGCCGAGCGCCGCATGATGACGGTCACGACCGGGCTTGGCGAGGAAACGCCGCCTGCCGTGTTCGACGGCGAATCGCTGATTGCGGCGCAGCGGCTGGTGCGTCAGGCGCCGGTCGGCGAGAAGGTGGCGGAGGCGATCCTGTCGCTGGTTCGCTCGGGCCGGCCGGAGAGCAGCGACCTCCCCGAGATCAAGGCGCATGTGGCCTGGGGTCCCGGGCCACGCGCCAGCCAGGCGCTGATGCTGGCCTGCCGCGCCCGTGCCGTGCTCGAGGGGCGCCTCGCGCCGTCGATCGAGGACGTCGTGGCATTGGCCGGGCCGGTCCTGCGCCACCGAATGGCCCTCAATTTTGCAGCCCGCGCCGAGGGGGTGACGATCGAGCAGATCATCGCCCGGTTGGCCGAACCGCTGGCCTGACGGCGAGGGGGCGGATGCAGGGGGTCATGCGCAAGCCGACGCCGGTGCAACGCCGGCAGGAAGCCGAGCGGCTCGGCGGTGCGCTGCCGCCGCTGCTGGTCGCCGCCGATCGCGTCGCCCAGACGGTTGCGCAGGGCGTGCACGGCCGCCGCCGCGTCGGCCAGGGCGAATCCTTCTGGCAGTTCCGCCGCTACGAGCCCGGCGACGCGACGACCAGCATCGACTGGCGGCAGTCGGCGAAGACGCAGGCCGTCTTCGTCCGCGAGCGCGAGTGGGAAGCGGCGCAGAGCGTCTGGCTGTGGCGTGACGCGTCGCCGTCCATGGAGTACGCGTCGGGTGCAGAATTGGTGACCAAGCGCGAGCGCGCGGACCTCCTGTTGCTGGCCACGGCGGCGCTGCTGGTGCGCGGCGGTGAGCGCGTGACCATGCTGGGCAGCGGCCAGCTGCCGACGACCGGCCGGGCCGGATTCAACCGGGTTGCCGACTCCATTCTCAACGATGGCCCGGGACCGGAGAGCCTGCCCGTCGTTGCGCCCCTGCCGCGGGCCGCGCATATCGCTCTGTTCGGCGACTTCCTGTCCGATATCGAGGCGTTCCGTACAGTCGTCACCGGCTATGCGGGCCGCGGCGTTCGCGGCCAGATCGTCCAGATCCTCGATCCGGCCGAGGAAAGCCTGCCGTTCAAGGGCCGCGTCCGCTTCGCCGGGTTCGAGGGCGAGGGCGAGGCCCTCATGGGTCGCGTGGAGGCCGTGCGCGACGGTTATCGCGACCGGCTCGCGGCGCATCGCGACTCCCTGCGCGAGATCGCCCGGCGGGCCAACTGGGGCTTCATCCTGCACCACACGGATCATCCACCGCAGACCGCATTGCTGCCGCTCTATACCGCGATGGCAGGCATGGTCGAATGGACGGGCCGACGTTGATGCTGGAACTGGGTCCCATTGCCTTCGCGTCGCCGGCCATGTTGCTGGCACTGTTGCTGTTGCCGGCCCTGTGGTGGCTGCTGCGAATCACCCCGCCGATGCCGCGCCTTCTGCGATTCCCGCCGATCCGCTTGCTGTTCGGCCTGCATTCGAAGGAAGAAACCCCGGCCTCGGCGCCGTTGTGGCTGATCCTGCTGCGGCTGACGATGGCGGCACTGCTGATGATCGGCCTCGCGCACCCGCTGCTCAACCCGGACGGAGCGTTGCGTGGCAACGGGGCGCTGATGCTGGTGATCGACGACGGCTGGGCCGCGGCGGCAGACTGGGACAAGCGGCGCGAGGCGCTGATCGCACTGATCGACCGCGCCGACCGTACCGACCGCGCCGTGATCCTGTTGCCGACGGCGCCGGGCGAGGCCGGCCAGCCGCCTGCGCCGAGCGGTGTGCTGCGCGCCGCCGAAGCGCGGAATCTGGCCGGTGCCCTGCAGCCCCGGCCGTGGCCGGTCGACCGGGCGGCGGCCGCCGCCGCGCTGTCGGGGCTCGGGGCAAGCCAGATCGGGGCCATCGTATGGCTCAGCGACGGGCTGAACGACCCGGGCGCGACGGCGCTGGCCAGCGCATTGCGGCGCATGGCGAGCCTTCATGTGCTGACCGATTCGGCGCTGCTGCTGCCTGCGGTCGTGCTGCCGCCGGAACCGGGCGCCGTCGAGTTCGCAGCGACGGTCCGCCGAGCCGCCCCCGGCCCGGAACGGAATCTGCGCCTGCGGGCGATCGCACAGGACGGTCGCATCGTCGCCGGTCAGGACGTGCGGTTCGAATCCGGCAAGACCATCGCCAAGGCCACCTTCTCGCTGCCGCTGGAGCTGCGCAACGAGGTCGTCCGCATCGACATCGAGAACGCGGGCACGGCCGGCGGCGTCGCCCTGCTGGACGATCGCTGGCGGCGCCGCCCGGTCGGGCTGATTTCCGCCAGCCCGCTGGACGCGGACCTGTCGCTGCTCGATGAGCTGTATTACATCGAGCGGGCCCTTGCCCCCTATGGCGAGGTGCAGCGGGCGCCGCTCGACGAGCTGCTGGCGGCCAACCGGGCGGCGATCGTGGTACCCGACGGGCACATGCTGGTCTCGACCGAGACGCAGGCGCTGAACCGCTGGATCGAGCAGGGCGGACTCGTGCTTCGCTTCGCCGGCCCGCGCACGGCACAGAGCGAGGATGACGGGCTTTCGCCGGTGCGTCTGCGCAGCGGTGGCCGCGCGCTCGGCGGCGCCATGCTGTGGACCGAGCCGGCGCAGCTCGCCCCGTTCGCGGAAGGAACCCCGTTCCACGGTCTGACGATTCCATCCGACGTTCGTGTCGCGCGTCAGGTACTGGCAGAACCGACGCTGGATCTGCCGGCCAAGACCTGGGCGCGGCTGCAGGACGGCACGCCCTTGGTGACCGCGGAGCGACGTGGCCAGGGTTGGCTGGTTCTGGTGCACACGACGGCCAATCCGGATTGGTCGAACCTTGCCATTTCGGGGCTGTTCGTCCAGATGCTGGAGCGAACGGTGGCGATGAGCCGGGGCGTCGGCGGCGAGTCCGCCTCGCGCCGGCCGCTGCCGCCTCTCGAGGTGCTGGACGGTGCCGGGCGCCTGGTCCGCCCGCCGCCGGTCGCGATGCCGATTCGGGCCGATGCCTTCGCCGAGGCGAAGCCGGGCCCGCGCACCCCGCCGGGCTATTACGGGACCGAGGCGGAGCGGCGGGCGCTCAATCTCGGCCCTGCACTCGCCGGCCTCGAGCCGCTGGCCGTGCCGGACGGCATTCCGTCCTCGCCCTATTTCGAGACGACGGAGTTCGACCTGATGCCGTGGCTGCTGGCGGCGGCGCTGATCCTGCTGCTGGCGGACGGGCTCGCAACCCTGGTGATGCGCGGCTTCGTGCGCCCCCCGCGTCACCAGCCTGCACCGGCAGCCGCGGCGGTGCTCGCGCTCGCCCTGTGGGGCTTCGCGCTTGCGTCGGGCGACGCTCTGGCACAGGGCAGCAGGGACCCCGAGGCGCTGGCGCTGGAAGCCACGCTGGAGACGCGGCTCGCCTATGTACTGACCGGCGTCGAATCGATCGACAACACCAGCCGGGCCGGCCTCGAGGGCCTGACGACGGTGCTCAGGCGGCGGACCGCGGTCGAGGCCGGGCCGCCGCTCGGCGTTGACGTGACGCGGGACGAGCTGGCCTTCTTCCCGCTGCTTTACTGGCCGGTCGCCCGGGAACAGCAGCCGCTGTCGCCGGAAACGGTGGCGCGCATCAACCGCTATATGGAGAACGGCGGCACCATCCTGTTCGATACGCGGGACGGCAGCTATGGCGGCGCCGGTGTCGGGCCGGGCACGCAGCAGCTGCGCGCCATTGCACGGGACCTCGATATCCCGCGCCTGCTGCCGGTGCCGGTCGATCACGTGCTGACCAAGGCATTCTACCTGACGCAGGAGTTCCCCGGCCGCTGGGCCGGCGACCGCGTGTGGGTCGAGCAGCCCGGCGAACGCGTCAATGACGGCGTGTCGCGCGTTATCGTCGGCGGCAACGACTGGGCCGCGGCCTGGGCGATCGACGAGGCCGGCCTGCCGGTGTATCCTGCCGTGCCCGGCGGCGAAGCCCAGCGCGAAATGGCCTTCCGCTTCGGCGTCAACCTCGTGATGTACACGTTGACCGGCAACTACAAGTCCGACCAGGTCCACGTGCCGGCGATCCTCGAACGGCTGGGCCAGTAGGGGGCAGGCATGTCGACGACAGCCATCGAATTCGCGCCGCTGTTCCCGTGGCCCGTGCTGGCGACGCTGGCAGCGCTCGCCGTGCTGGCCCTGCTGCCCGGTCTGTGGGTGCAGGCGAAGGGCACCGGGTTCCGGGTGCTGGCGGCGTTGGCCATCCTGCTCACCCTGGCCAACCCGTCGCTGGTCGAGGAGGAGCGTGAGCCGCTCAAGGACGTGGCGGCGGTCGTGGTGGACGACACGCCGAGCCAGTCGGTGGGCGCGCGCCGGGCGCAGCTGAGCGAGGCGCTTGCAGCGGTCCGCGAGCGCCTCGCCGAGGAGGACGAGTCGCTTGAGGTGCGCGTGCTGACGCTGCGCCACGAGTCGGTCGCCGCCGCCGAGGAAGGCACGCGGGTGGTCGAGCCGCTGGTCCAGCTGCTGGCCGATGTGCCGCCACGGCGCCTGGCCGGCACGATCCTGTTGACCGACGGCCAGATCCACGACCTGCCGGACGATCCGGCCAAGGCCGGACTGCCCGGCCCGGTGCACGTGCTGTTGACCGGAGAGCGCGACGAGCGCGACCGCCGCCTCGTGGTCACGCGGGCGCCGAGCTACGGAATCGTCGATGATCTGTTGAGCATCACCGTGCGGATCGAGGACCAGGGCGGTTCTGCCGGGGGCGAGGCCGTGGTCGAGCTGCGCCGCCCGGACGGGCGGGTCGAGAGCTTCACCGCCAGGATCGGCGCCGACACCGAGATCCCGGTGACGCTGGAGCATGCCGGGCCGACGATCCTGGAACTGTCGGTCGACGGCGGCCCTTCCGAGCTGACCCTGTCCAACAACCGCGCGGTGGTCGAGATCAACGGCGTGCGCGACCGGCTGCGGGTGCTGCTGGTCTCGGGCGAGCCGCATGCCGGCGAGCGGACCTGGCGCAACCTCCTGAAGTCCGATCCGTCGGTCGACCTGGTGCACTTCACCATCCTGCGGCCGCCGGAAAAGCAGGACGGCACGCCGATCAACGAGCTGTCGCTGATCGCCTTCCCGACGCGCGAGCTGTTCGAGGTCAAGCTGGACGAATTCGACCTCGTCATCTTCGACCGCTACCGGCGGCGCGGCGTGCTGCCGCCGGTCTACCTGCAGAACATCGTCGACTACGTGCTCGCCGGCGGGGCCCTGCTCGAGGCGGTCGGCCCGACCTTCGCGAGCCCGTACAGCATCTATCGCACGCCTCTCGGCGCGGCACTGCCGGGCGAGCCCACCGGGGCGATCATCGAGCGCGGCTACAAGCCGACCGTCACCGAAACCGGCACCCGCCATCCGGTCACCGCCGACCTGCCGGGCAGCGGCGACGGCGAGGACGAGCCGAAATGGGGCCGCTGGTTCCGCCAGATCGACGTCGACGCGACGCGCGGCCACGTGCTGATGAACGGCGCCGACGGCCGGCCGCTGCTGATCCTCGATCGGATCGGCTTCGGCCGCGTCGCGCAGATCAACAGCGACCATATCTGGCTGTGGGCGCGCGGCTTCGAGGGCGGCGGTCCGCAGGCCGAGCTGCTGCGCCGCATGGCCCACTGGCTGATGCAGGAGCCGGACCTCGAGGAGGAGTCGATCGTCGCCACGGTCGAGGAGGACAAGCTGAAGATCGTCCGGCGCAGCGTCGAGCCGGACGAATGGCCGATCGAGGTGCTGAAGCCGGACGGCGAAACGCTGTCGGTGGAGCTGACCGAGACCAAGCCCGGCCGCTACGAGGCGATCCTGCCGGTAACCGAGGCCGGCCTCTACAAGGTCAGCGACGGCATCAACGTCGCCATGGCGGCGGTCGGCGCACTCAACCCGCTGGAATGGGCGGACGTGCGCGCGACCGCGGCGATCGCCCGGCCGGCCGCCGAGGCGACGCAGGGCTCGGTGAACTGGCTGGCCGACGGGCTGCCGTCGATCCGCCGCGTCAAGCCGGGGCGCAGCCATGCCGGACGCGGCTGGATCGGCCTCGTCGCCAACGGCGACTACCTGGTCACCGGCGTGCGCCAGGTGCCGGCCTACCCGGCGCTGCTGGCCCTGATCCTGGCCCTGGGGACAATGGTCATCGCCTGGCGCCGCGAGGGGCAGTAGCGCGCGGAGTGGAGACCGCCTGCCGAATCACCGCGCTTTTCCAGCGTGGCCGCGGGCGGCCATGAGCTTGCCCGATACGGGCGATCTGTCGACCGACAACCCGACCCAATACCGGCATGAATCAGAGGCCGCCGGCGAAGCGGCGGCGTCTGCGTTACGATGGCACGCGCCGTCAGCGGCGGTACAGGACGAACTCGCCATCCTCGCCGCTGAACAGCCCCGGCCCAGGCGGCAATTCGTGGACCTCGGTATATGCGAAGGGCTGGACGCCGGAGCAGGCGGCGAGCACGCCCGACAGCCAGACGAGGACGAGCCAGCGCCGCAGGGCGCGCACGCCCGAAAATGCACTCTTCATCGCGTCCTCCTCAGAACTTGACACGGGCACCGGCGAGCACCGCGAAGATGTCGTCGGGATTGCCCGGCGCATCCAGGGAATGGAGCCGGCCCCCGATGTAGATTTCGGTTCCGGCGTTCTCGAAACTGCGGACATAGGCCGCTCCGACGGTGCTGAAATCCACGCCGGCCGCCGCGATTTCGTCTGCCTGGGCGACGTCGACGGAAAAGGCGTTGACGCCCCGGATGTAGCCGAATTTGAGGTAGACGAAGGCGGGGTCCTGTGCCGCCGCGCCCTCGAGCTCCTGCACGCCGATCGCGCCGGTCAGGTTGAAGCCGGAGCTCAACAGAACGGACACCGACCCGCTGATCTGCGACTCGATGTTGCTGCCGTTCTTGTCGACCGCATAGCCGACCGCGCCGGCGAATCTCGTGCCGCCGTCGAGGCTGCCCGCGTATCGCGCGGCGACGTCGTATTTCGCGCTGTCCGCATTGCTGACCGAAATGACGAACCCGCTGAACGACGGCGTGTCGTATCGAATGCGGTCGTCGCGTCCGATTCCGTCCATGTTGCTGTATACGGCGTTGATCGGCACGCCGCCGAGGCCGCCGAACTCGATGCCGCCGGCCATGTCGGCAACGCTGGAGTAGGTGACCACCGCGGTGCCCGACAGGTCGACTTCCGAAACGCCGTTGGACGCGGTATCGCCGTGGCCGAGCCAGAGCTTGCCGAGGCGCTGATGGTCGAAATAGACCTCGAGCTTGCGTTTGGTGAAATTGTCGGGGCTGCCGGACGTTCCGTCGATCGTGATATCGGACGACGAATTGGACTCGAACTGGACCTCGATCTGGGCGCCGACGCTGATGTCCGGGTTCAGCCTGCCGTCACCGACCAGGCGGATCCGGGTCGAGGAATTGTCGTTGTCGACGTGGAGCACCCGGCTGTTGGTGCCGTCGTCGGCCCACAGCAGCGCGCGGTTCACCTGGCCGGAGAGGGTCAGCGACACCTCGTTATTGCCGGACGACACCTCCGCCGCGCCCGCCTGGGTCGCGGCCAGCGCAGCCGACGCGCCGAGCACGATGCGAAGAGACCGCTGAACGCCGGTGGTCGGATAATTTCTGATTCCTGCAAACATGCCTACCTCCTCGTGGCGAATGTTTGAGTTCAGGTCCCGACTCCCCGTCCAGGAATCGCACGGGTTCGGTCATACATCGGCATTCGATACCAAACGGTTAAACGCCGATCCGCCGGGCGCGGGATTACGGGCGGGCAGCCGCTGCGTCCACGGGTCGACCGGTGGTCCGCGCGCGGACTGTCATCGGCTGTCAAGACGAGGCCGCCGTCGAAACGGCGGCCTCGACGCTGCGACGATATGGGGCGTCAGCGGCGGTACAGGACGAACTCGCCGGCCTCGCCGCTGAACAGGCCGGGCCCCGGCGGGATCTGGTCGATCGGCGTGTAGCTGTAGGGCCGCACGCCCGAGCAACCCGCCAGCGCCGCCGCCAGCGCCGCGGCCAACACCAACGGGAGGCCGGCACGGCGTCGCGATCTGCCTCTGTGGCTCATGGCGACTCCTCCTCAGAACTTGATGCGGGCGCCGGCGAGCACCGCGACGATGTCGTCGAAATTGCTGCCGGGGCGGTCGAGTTCGTGGGTGCGCGCGCCGAGATAGAGCTCGGTCGAGATCCTGTCGACCTTCTGGACCACGAAGGCGCCGATCGCCGTGAACTCGTCATCGAGCTGGGCGACGTCCTCGGCCACCGCATAGTCGACCGCAAAGGCGGTGTCGCCGATGCCACCGCCCCAGATATAGCCGAGCTTCGCATACCAGAAGAACGGGTCCCTCGTGCCGACCTGCAGGTCCTGCTGCCCGGCCGCCGCGGTCACGTTGAAGCCGGAGCTGTGGCGCACCGACAGCGAGCCGTTGACCTGCGAATCGACGTTGCCGTTGATCGCATAGGCGACCGCCGCGGCCAGGGTCAGCCCGCCGCCGATGTCGCCCGAGAACCGTGCGGCGACGTCCGACTTGCGGCTTTCCGCATGGCTGGCGGCCAGGCTGAAGCCGCCGAAACTCGGCGTATCGTAGCGGATCCGGTCATCCCGGCTGAGGCCGTCGAAGTTGCTGAACACCGTACCGATCGTCGGCCCGACCCCGATTCCGCCGAACTCGATGCCGCCGGCCAAGTCGGCGATCCCGGAATAGCCGATCACGCCGGTTTCCGACAGGTCGACCTCGGATGTGCCGTTCGATGCGGTATCGCCCTGGCCGAGCCACAGCCGGCCGAACCGGTCATGGTCGAAGTACAGCTCCAGCTTTCGCTCCGTGAAGCTGTTGCTGCCACCCGGCGCCGAACCGTCGATCTTGATGTCGGCCGTCGAGTTCGATTCGAACTGGACCTCGATCTGGGTGCCGACGGTGATCGCCTCGTCGTAGGCGGCCGACCCGATGAATCGCAGACGGGTCGAGGAATTGTCGTTGTCGACATGGAGGAATTCGCTTTCGGTTCCGTCATCGACATAGAGGACGCCGCGATTCACCTGGCCGGAGATCGACAGCTTCACATCGTCGGTGCCGGAGGAGATTTCCGCCGCCGACGCCAGGCCGGCCGGCGGCAACCCGATGACAGCGGCAACGGCGGCGAGCGCCGCAGGACCCGATAGACGGGGTAGGAAGTACGCCTTGGACATGTCTGCCTCCTTACGGTTGATCCGATGCATCGCGGGCAACGCCCGCACCACTCAATGGAGCGCGGCCCCGCATCGACCTTGGAGGCGGAATTGAAATAGACGCAATAAACAGGTCCGTGAAATAACATAATTATTATTTCTGATTACGAATATGTAATCATATAACAATTTTTCTTGATCGGCTTATATATTTGGTTTCACAGTCAATGATCTGGAATTTTGGAGGCTTTTACTTAGCCGCGCATGCCGGTTGCGACGCGGCGGTGTGCCGCCGCGCCGGGCACTTGCCCGTTGCGATCTTGCCCGGTTGTCCGACTGCCCGAAATTGCCCGAATGTGCCCGCCCGTCCGGGAAACCGTCGGCGAAACGCGCCGACCCTATTGCTTTGCGTCGAGCGGCCGAAGGCGATAGGCCTCCGGCAGGAAAAACAGATGATCGGTGTCGGCCCGCGTGGCGTGGCAGCCGATACAGAAGGCCACGCTGTCCGAATTCACGCCGTTGGTCTCGCCGAACAGGCTGCCGTCGGGCATGATCATGCGGTAGCGCCAGTCGCCGCCGGCCGGGTTGAAGCCGACGTCCATCTTCTCCATGACGAACATCGGGCCGGGGTAGATGCCACCATCGACCGTGGCCGTGAAGCTGTCCTTGACCAGGATCGACCCTTCGGGCAGCCGATCGACCTGCTCGAAGGCGCCGTACCCCTCACCCGTGCGGTTGGCGTAGTTGTTGACGTACCGCGCGCCGTGCGTGGCCGAGCGGTACGGTGCCCTGTTGAAGCGGCGCCACGACAGGTAGCTCCGCAACTTCGGCATCCGGGCCAGTGCATAGCCCGCCGCCATCTCGGCGCGGATGTTCTGATAGACGGTCTCCGCCGTATTGGGGAACAGGTCGGCGGGCCGTTCGACCTTGAAATGGGTCCGCGGCTTGGCGAGCGTTGCGCTGTCCTGCTGGCCCGACGCGGTGTCTGCGCCGAAGGCGACGACCGCCCCCGCGACAAGCAGTAACGCCGATGTTGCGGCGGCTCCGGTCTTGATTAGCCGGTCACTGGCCATCGAACGCTCCTTTCAGCAGGGACAGGCTACGGCAAGTGCCGGCGAGGCTGAACTAACGAGGACGTGAGATAACGCAGAGTTGATGGGCCCGGCCCGGCGACGGCGGTCAGGCCGCCACTTCCCAGGGCGGGGGGTCAAAGGCGCCCACCAGATGGTCGATGAACACCCGCACCTTGGCCGAAAGATGGCGGTTGTGCGGATACACCGCGTAGATTCCGCGGGTTGGCGGTTCGTAATCGGGCAGAACCGCTTCCAGCCTTCCGGCACGCAGATCGTCACAGACGATGAATACCGGCATCGCCACCACCCCCACGCCCGCAACCGCGGCCTGACGCAAAACGTCGCCGTTATTGGCGGCCAGCGAGCCGGAGATCCGCACCGCAACCGTGCCCCCGGGGCCCCGCAACCGCCATTCGTTGCCGGTCGCAAGGTAACTGTAGGCAAAACACTCGTGGTCGGCGAGCTCGGACGGCTCGCACGGACGGCCGTGGCGGTCCCAGTAGGACGGGGCGGCGCAGATCACCGATTTCGTTTCCGCCAGCTTGCGGGCAACCAGGCTCGAATCCGGCAGCTGGCCGATCCGCACGGCGAGATCGCAGCCCTCCTCGACAAGGTCGATGAAGCGGTCGTTGAAGCTCATATCAACCCGCAATTCGGGGTGTTGCAGCATGAACGGCGGCAGCAGAGGCGCCAGATACTGCATGCCGAAATTGACCGGCGCGTCGATCTTCAGGGTGCCGCGCGGCGTGACGTTCAGCCGGGACACCGCAAGCTCGGCATCTTCGGCCTCGGCAATGATCCGTGCGCAGCTCTCGTAGAAGGCGGCGCCGACCTCGGTCAGGCTGAGCCTACGGGTGGTGCGGTTCAAGAGGCGTGCGCCAAGCCGCTCTTCCAGTTTCGAGACCTGCTTGCTGACCGCCGCCTTGGACATGCCGAGCCTGCGTGCCGCCTCGGTGAAGCTGTTTGTCTCGACGACGCGTGCGAAGGCCGCCATACCGGAAAGATTGTCCACTTCGATTCTCTATTGTTTCTATTTTCGAAACAATGTTTTTACACCGAGGCGGATTGTTGTGTCCAGCGGGCGGCCCCATTGTCGTAGGTGAACCGAAATCATCAGGCGTCCAACCCGACATTTGGCGCCGACCGACAGCAAGGCCGAGGGCAACGAATGAGTAAGGTGCTGGTGCTCTATTACAGCAGTTACGGACACATCGAAACCATGGCGAACGCCGTGGCCGCGGGCGCGGCAGCGGTCGAAGGCGTCGAGGTCACGATCAAGCGGGTGCCGGAGCTGGTGCCCGAGGACGTGGCCCGCAACTCCGGCATGAAGCTCGACCAGGCCGCGCCGGTCGCCACGCCGGACGAGCTGGCCGACTACGACGCGATCATCTTCGGCACGCCGACGCGGTTCGGCAACATGGCGGCGCAGATGCGCAACTTCCTGGACCAGACCGGCGGCCTGTGGATGAAGGGCGCGCTGATCGGCAAGGTCGGCAGCGTCTTCGCGAGCACGGCAACGCAGCATGGCGGGCAGGAGACGACGATCACGAGCTTCCATACCACACTGCTGCACCAGGGCATGGTCATCGTCGGCCTGCCGTATTCCGCGCAGGGTCAGATGGACGTCGACGAAATCACCGGCGGCTCGCCCTACGGCGCGACCACCATCGCCGGCAGCGACGGCTCGCGCCAGCCGAGCGAGAACGAGCTCGAACTGGCCCGCTTCCAGGGCCGCCACGTGGCCGAGATCGCGAAGAAGCTGGCAGCTTGACCGCCGTGGCCGGCCCGCAAAGAGGCCGGCACGGCCCGGAAACAATGGCGGAGAACGAGTGATGGGGCGGTTGATCGACGGCAAGTGGCGTGACGAGTGGTACGACACGAAAAAGACGGGCGGCCGGTTCGAACGCCAGGAATCGGCGTTCCGCAGCTGGGTGACCGCGGACGGCACCGCCGGGCCGAGCGGAGACGGTGGCTTCAAGGCCGAGCCCGGCCGCTATCACCTCTATGTGTCGCTGGCCTGCCCGTGGGCCCACCGCACCCTGATCTTCCGTGCCCTCAAAGGGCTCGAGGACATCGTCTCGGTCTCGGTCGTCAACCCTTTGATGCTGGACGAGGGCTGGACCTTTGAGCCCGGCGAAGGCGTCGTCGCCGACGGCGTCAACGGCACGCGCCGGCTGTACGAGGTCTATACCAAAGCCGACGCGGACTATACCGGGCGGGTGACGGTGCCGGTGCTGTGGGACAGGAAGACGGGGACCATCGTCAACAACGAGTCGGCGGAGATCATCCGCATGTTCAACACCGCGTTCGACGGAGTCGGCGCCGTCGGCCCGGATTTCTATCCGGAAGCGCTGCGCGACGAGATCGACGCCCTGAACGAGGCGATCTACGACCGCGTCAACAACGGGGTCTACAAGGCCGGCTTCGCCACGACGCAGGCGGCATACGAGGAGGCCGTGGAGGCGCTGTTCGCGGAACTGGACACGCTGGACGAGCGGCTCGCAAGCCGGCGCTATCTCGCCGGTGCCCGGCTCACCGAAGCCGACTGGCGGCTGTTCACCACGCTGGTCCGCTTCGATGCGGTCTATCACGGCCACTTCAAGTGCAACCTGCGCCGCCTCGTCGATTATCCGAACCTGTGGGGCTACACGCGCGAGCTCTACCAGATGCCGGGCATCGCGGAGACGGTGAACCTGCGGCACATCAAGGAGCACTATTACCGCAGTCACCGCGCCATCAACCCGAGCGGGATCGTTCCTGCCGGCCCGCACATCGACTTCGCCGCACCGCATGGCCGGAGCAAGCTGCGGAGGGCGGCATGAGCCTGGACCTGCGCCCGTTCGAGGAGCTGGGCCAATTCCGCAACGGCTGGCTCGACGCCCGGCACCATTTCAGCTTCGGCGCGTATCACGACCCTGCGCGCATGGGGCACAGCGTCCTGCGCGTGTGGAACGACGACATCATCCGGCCAGGCACCGGGTTCGATCCGCATCCGCACCGCGACTTCGAGATCGTGACCTATGTGCGGCGCGGTGCCATCACCCACGAGGACAACATGGGCAACCGCGGCCGCACCGAGGCCGGCGACGTCCAGGTCATGTCGGCCGGCACCGGCATCGTCCATGCCGAATACAACCGCGAAGACGAGGACACCTGGATTTTCCAGATATGGTTTGAAACCGACGCCATCGGCCATGCGCCGCACTGGCGGACGCGCGCCTTCCCCAAGGGCGAGCGGGCAGGCGGCCTGGTGGCCCTCGCCTCCGGACAGTCCGGCGTCGCAGGGGCGCTGCCGATCCACCAGGACGCCACGCTGTACGGCGCGACGCTGCGCGCCGGGACCGCCATCCGCCACGGCTTCGGCGCCGGGCGCAGCGGCTACCTGGTGCCCGCGACCGGGGCGGTCTCGGTCAACGGCCAGCGGGTCGCGGCGCGCGACGGGCTGGCCATCGCCGACGAAAACGACATCCTGATCGAGGCGGTCGAGGACAGCGAACTGCTGCTCGCCGACCTGCCGTAACGGATTCTCTGTGACAACTCCCTGACCCCGAAGGAGACCATACGATGGCACACCCGCCGATGGATCGCAGCAAGCTGATCATCCCCGCCCTTGGCGGCGTCTACGAAAACATCTCCCCCTATTCGTGGCTCGTGGTGCGCGTCACCGCGGGCGTCCTGCTGATCCCGCACGGCTACACCAAGCTGTTCACCGCCGGTGCGATCGACGGCCTGGCCGGATATCTGGATTCGCTTGGCCTCGCGCCGGGAATTTTCTGGGCCTGGGTGATCGCCCTGCTCGAGTTCTTCGGCGGCATCATGCTGGCGGTCGGCTTCCTGACCCGCCCGGTCGCCGCGATGGTCGCCGGTTTCATGGCGGTCGCCGCGTTCTACGTCCACTGGGGCAACGGTTTCTTCTGGAACAACGGCGGCTACGAGTACCCGCTGATGTGGGGCATCCTCGCGCTCGTCATCCTGTT